>Ga0316204_10001087_pt1 | contig 80460 bp, 84 predicted proteins | sample 6monrhotite_MG_2_FD_205661 | JGI IMG/M metagenome (GOLD analysis project Ga0316204, IMG submission 205661) | Microbial mat bacterial communities from mineral coupon in-situ incubated in ocean water Damariscotta River, Maine, United States -... | ecosystem: Environmental > Aquatic > Marine >... | reverse complement strand
GGTTTCCACCACCCATTGGGTCTGACGCATAAGCATTCAATAATAATGCAATTTCATTGCTATGCTTATCATCCGTATAATGAACTTGAACTAGTTCAATATCCATATTTTTTCTTTTACACATAACAGTGATATATACGGAATAGAAACATTTTTAATGTTTCTACATTTATTAACTTGTTACTATATATAGTCATAAGTTTCTATTTATAGGTACTTTGTTTCTTTAGGTCAACTATTCTGTGACTAAGTCCTGCTTTTTTTGCTAAAGCTAAATCTATTAACCAAACTCTATCCTTGGGAGACCACAAACCGCCGTGTATCTTAGCGATATTTTGTAGTTCTTTTTCATCCCATGCGATGCGTATTTTTACTTTATTTTCGAGAGAGTAGCCTTGATCAACTGTTTTTGCTTTTTCTTCGTCAGGGTGTGGTGGTGGTGGCTGCCAATTTTCTTCATTTATTATGAGTTCAACAGTCTTATATTTTTTCTTGTGGATGTAATCATAACGGTAACGCACACAGATTAACTGGCTGCCGTATTCTTTTACGAGTGCTTTTGTTCCGCGTTTACCGGGTTGTAATACTGTTCTAATTTTCATCAGCAACTCCTTTGCTAATTTGGCATCCTGCCTTTTAATTGTTATCTTAATGGGTGTATTTTTAGTCTATAAAGCAATGCACTGTGAGTCAATCCCAGTAAGCGAGCGGCCTTGCTTTGCTTGCCATGATTTTGATTCAATGCTGATTAATCAACTGAGCTTCAACCTGTTTCAGAATGACACCACCCTCAGGTAAAGTATATGGATCAGCTATTTGAGTTTTTGCCCCGATTTTATTTCTAACGATAAATTTTCTATAGAAATTGTTTTACCACTGAGTAAAATAACCATGCGTTCACAAAATGTTTTTTAATTCATGAACATTACCTGGCCAGTTATATCGTTAACAATGTTCGATGGCTTTAAGGCTATAGCGAGGAACATCTAAACTGTGTTTGACGGCAATGAGCTGATAAATTATTAATGAATCACTATGTTGTTCGCGTAGGTATGGTGAAATTAATTCACATAGCATTTTCAGCGGGTAATAAATGATCTATCACACATATATTTGGTCTGATTAGTTTTATGTCTCATGTTCATAGTGAATATTTTTTTCGCGGTGAGAGATAAGTTAAGTTATTTACGCGGGATTTGATTTGGATCAGATAAATGGCGGTACTTTGCCTGTTGTAACTATATAAGCGGTCTATAATTTAGTTGAATATTTAATAAATAATAAGGATAAGGAGTAACTCTATGAACAATATAAAATTATATACAGGATTTTTACTAAGCCTGATTGTCAGCGTCTTACTGGTGAATGAGGCTGCGGCCGTGCCAAGTTTTGCACGTCAGACTGGAATGGCTTGCGCGGCCTGTCATTCTGTTTTTCCTGAACTTAATTCATTTGGGAGAACATTTAAGCTTAACGGTTATACGTTAACAGGAATCAAACAGGTAGAATCCAAAAGAACTAGTGCTGCCAGTGGTTTAAAGTTTAATGAAATACCGCCGTTATCAGCAATGTTACAGGTTGCCGCGACCTCCAGTAAATCGCAAACACCAGCAGATCAAATCAGTCTGCCATCACAGTTAAGTTTCTTTTTTGCTGGCGAGATTTCACCTCATATGGGATCATTTATCCAGATAACCATGGAACAAGGTACTGGCTTCAGCATGGATAACATGGATATTCGTTATGCTAATCATAGCGGCAATGTGACCTATGGTGTAACACTTAACAATAGCCCTACAACGCAAGACTTGTGGAACTCAACACCCTCATGGGGTTTTCCATTCACCAACGGTGCAGGTGTAACCAGTCCACTGGTTGCTGATGGGCTGGGTCAAAATGTGGCGGGACTAGGTGGTTATGCAGATTGGGGTAATGGTTTGTATACTGAGCTATCGTTATATCGGGAGACCAATACGTTTGACTCACCAGCAGGAGCGACGGCGACACGTATTTCTGGTGTGGCGCCTTATATGCGACTGGCATGGAGCAAGACATTTGCTAATAATGCATACCTGATGGTGGGTGGCTACACTATGCAAACTAAACTGATAGATGGTGCTACCTATTCGGGTGCAGCTGATGAGTATAACGACACGACGGTTGATCTACAGTATGAGCAGCCACTCGATAACAGTAATATGCTTAGCGTCCACGCCAGTTATACCAATGAAGATCAAAAGCGGAACCTGACAGGTAGTGGCTCAGCAACGTTAAAAAATATGAAGTTAGATGCTATCTATCACTGGGGTTATGATGCCACTGCAACGTTGGGCTATGTCAACAGTAATGGTAATAGCGGTGCCTATGATGATACTGCTTTTACTGCTCAGTACAGTTACCTGCCATGGCAGAATACCAAGTTTTCTGCACAGTATGTGATGTATACCAAAAAAGCAGGTAGTACTGCTAATGTGTCAGACAATAACACCTTGTTATTCCAGGGATGGTTGATGTGGTAGTGACTGTTTTATAGTACAGCGGGTAGTTGCCAAACCGGCTAACAACAAAAAGGGGATAACAGTTTGTTATTCCCTTTTTTTATAACTGATATGTTGTCAATGTTGTATTGGCCTTTGTCGTTACAACGCATGCTTTTTTATGCGATACAGTAATGCACTTCGGGTTAAACCAAGTAAACGTGCTGCTTTGCTCTGATTGCCGTGGCTTTTATCTATTGCCTGATGGATTAACTCTGCTTCGAGTTTTTCAAGAACAATACCGCCTTCGGGCAAGACAAAAGGTGAAGATGTGTTATTGCTACATGAGGTTTTCATTTCAAGTGGTAGGTTATCAAGCGTGATGGTTTTACCACTGAGTAAAATAACCATACGTTCACAAAAGTTTTTTAATTCACGAACATTACCTGGCCAGCTATAACGTTGACAATGCTCGATGGCTTTAAGGCTATAGCGAGGAACATCTAAACTATGTTTTGCGGCAAGCTGAGCTGATAAATGATTAATGAGTAGAGTAATATCACTATGTCGTTCGCGTAGATTAGGTAATGTAAGTGGAACAACATTTAATCGATAAAATAAGTCTTCACGAAAATTACCCTGTTCAACTTCTTTAAACAAATCGCGATTAGTTGCAGCAATGAGTCTTACATTTACTTTATCAGTTTTGCTTTGTCCAACAGTCTGGCACTCGCCACTTTCAATAAATCTCAGTAATTTTGCCTGAATACTTAATGGTAACTCACCCACCTCATCTAAAAATAACGTGCCATTATGTGCAGACTGGATTCGACCTTCCTGGTCACTGGTTGCACCGGTAAACGCCCCTTTTTTATGACCAAAGAGTTCGGACTCTACCAATGTTTCAGGTAATGCCGCACAGTTAATGGTGGTCAAAGGCTCGGATTGGCGCTTACTTTGAGTATGAATAAATTTTGCCATCAGTTCTTTGCCGGTACCGCTTTCACCTTGAATGAGAACAGTGACATCTGTCGCGGCCATAATTTTAGCGGTACGCTGAGTATTCTGAAATTCGGCGGATTGTCCTAACATTGTGTAATCTGAGTTCATGGGATAAAACCTTTATCTCTTAGTGATGACTATGTGGTACGCCTACGTGTTGTAAGGCCAAATAACCTGTGACTAGCGCCATGATGATGATGGTTAAACCAACAAGTGGGCGAATGTAAGCTGAGCGACTAAGCCTTACAAACCACCCGGTCAATATACCTGCAATCATGACGGTTGGCAAAGTTCCAGCGCCAAAGGCGAGCATTAATAACGCACCATCTTTTGCGGTACCGGCAGTGCTTGACCAAATAAGTGCGGTATAAACCAGTCCACAAGGTAACCAGCCCCAAATCAGTCCAAATAAATAGGCATGGGTTAGGTTCTTCACAGGGATAAGCTTTTGGCTAATCGGTTCTAATTTTTTCCAAATGGGTTTACCTAAATGCTCAATTTTAACAAAAGCAGGAAACCAGCCGGCAATATATAAACCAATGCCAACCATTAAAACCGAAGCAAAAAGCTGCAAAACAAGATGCCCATATTGAGGTGCCAGGCCAGTAATATTGTCGCCCAAACTGCCCGCTAACGCACCTGCCAGACAATAGCTGCTTATTCGGCCAAAGTTATATACTGATACATAAGGAATTAAGCGCCAACGATTATTACGAATTTGCTCAGGCAAACTAAAAGTCAACGCACCAATAATACCGCCACACATGCCGACACAATGTAATGTGCTAAAAAGGCCAACGAAAAAGGCGCTTATAAATGTGATTTCCATATATGTGACTATATATTTAAATTTTATAGAGTAAAATTGAGTTTATCATTGTCTTACATTATGCGTCTTTTAGTAATTTTTTAGCATCCCATAAAGCAACTTATTCAGGAGCAGTTAAATAAATGAGTAGTTACCGATTATCAATAGGTGGTATGAGTTGTGCCGGCTGTGTTGCTTCAGTGGAGACTGCACTAAATTCAGTAGAAGGTGTTGAAGATGCGAGTGTCAATTTTGCAGAACACACCGCACTGGTGAAGGGCAGTATGGATATTGCCGAGGTAATTAGTGCCGTTAAAGCAGCCAGTTATGATGCGGCAGAATTAAAAGGGGGGGATGAAGAAGAGGCTGAAAAAGAAGCGGCAGAATTTGTGTATTATCGTGCTTTATTAAAGAAAGCGGCTGTTGCCGCCCTTGTTGGACTGCCGTTGTTCATTGGCGGCATGACAGGATTTCTCCCTGAAATTGATGCCGAAAATGGCCAGCTAACGTGGTTATTGCTTGGTTTTCTCACCCTCGTTGTCATGTTTTATTCAGGAAGACATTTTTATACCGGCGCATGGAAATCGTTCCTTGTTCATAACGCAAATATGGATACCCTGATTGCCTTAGGTACAGGAGCAGCCTGTGTTTATTCTTTTATTATTGTTTTGTTTCCCGACACGGTTCCGAGCTTAGCACGTCACGCTTATTTTGAAGCCGCCGTTATTATTATTAGTTTGATTAATTTTGGTGCTGCGCTGGAAATGAAAGCGCGAGGAAAAACCAGTGAAGCGATTAAACGCCTGATTGGATTACAGCCTAAAACAGCACGTGTTGTACGCGACGGAAAAGAAATTGATATTCCGATCAGTGAAGTGGGCCTGGAAGAAACCTTACGCGTTCGTCCGGGCGAACGCATTGCGGTTGATGGTGTGATTATTGATGGCCACTCAAGCATTGATGAATCGATGTTAACCGGTGAACCGATACCAATAGAAAAAAATGTGGGTGATGATGTTTCAACCGGAACAATAAATGCCAGTGGCACATTTTTATTTGTATCAAAACGTATTGGTAGCGATACAGTACTGGCACAAATTATTGGTATGGTCAGACAAGCGCAGTCAACTAAACCCGCCATTGGTCGATTGGTGGATAAGATTGCGGCGGTGTTTGTACCGTTAGTTTTAATTTTAAGTGTCATTAATTTTTTAATTTGGTTTAACTTTGCAACCACAGATGCTGCAAGTTATGCCTTAGTAACAACCATGACGATTTTAATTATTGCCTGTCCCTGTGCGTTAGGTTTAGCGACACCCATTTCGATTATGGTGGGTGTTGGCAAAGCTGCTGAAATGGGCATTCTGATTCGAAACGGCGATGCCTTACAACAAGCAGGAAAGTTAACCACGATTGTCCTGGATAAAACCGGAACAGTCACTGAAGGTAAACCCGCAGTAACCGAAATGATGACGGTTGAAGGCAATGATGAAAATAATTTGTTATCCTTCGGGGCAAGTATAGAAGCTGTTTCAGAGCATCCTTTAGCAACCGCTATAGTTAATCACGCTAAAGAAAAAAACATTACTTTAAAGACGGCTGAACAGTTTACCGCAATTTCCGGTGAAGGTGTCCGTGGTGTGATTGAAGGAAAATCAATATTATTTGGTAATGCACGTTTAATGAAAAATAATAACGTGGAGATAACAGAACTTGAAAGTGAAGCACAAACACTTTCTGAACAAGGACGAACCAGTATGTTTCTTGCGGCAGAAGGTAAGTTACTAGGGATCATTGCTGTATCAGATCCGATCAAAAAGGATTCTGTTGCGGCAATAAAGCAGTTACACGATCTTGGAATGAGAGTGGTCATGTTAACGGGTGACAGCCAACGCACTGCAGAAGCCGTGGCTAAACAAGTTGGTGTTGATGAAGTGGTAGCCGAAGTTTTACCTCAGGATAAAACAGCTAAAGTGATTAGCTTACAAGAACAGGGTGAGCAGGTTGCCATGGTAGGTGATGGTATTAATGATGCACCGGCATTAGCGCAAGCCAATGTTGGTTTTGCCATTGGCAGTGGTACCGATGTTGCGATAGAAAGTGCTGATATCACCTTAATGCGTGGGAGTTTACATGGTGTAGCCGATGCGGTTGCTATTTCCCGTGCGACAGTCAGTAATATTAAACAAAATTTATTTGGTGCGTTTATTTACAATGTATTTGGTATCCCTATTGCAGCCGGTATTCTTTATCCGCTTTTTGGCATATTGTTAAATCCAATGATCGCAGGTGCAGCAATGGCCATGTCTTCGGTAACGGTTGTAAGCAATGCAAATCGTTTACGTTTCTTTAAATCAAAAGGTGATTCAGAATGATCATTGTAAATCTAGTTGGACTGAGTTTAATTATTTTGATCGTCTGGTGGTTTTGGATTGAAAAACCTAAAACATTAAAAGCGTCATCGAATGAAATTGAAGTAATAGTTGAGAATGGGGTTTATAATCCTGCTCGCATAGAAGTTGAATTAGGAAAGAAAATAAAGTTAACTTTCTTAAGAAAAGATCCATCACCCTGTGCTGAAAAAGTTATTTTTGATGAGTTGGGCATGAGCTTAGATTTACCGATAGATAAAAAAGTTTCGTTAACTTTAAAACCAGAAAAAGAAGGCGAGTTTTCATTCACTTGCCAAATGAAAATGTATGTAGGTACTTTAGTTGTTTCTGCTTAGCTAACAACTTAAATAAGTTATTTTCATACTTAGATTATTCTACAAAATATAAATTATAAAACTTAAGGTATAAAAATGAACATTGCAGGAAAACTGGCCGGTGCTTTTTTTGGTTATTTAATCAGTGGTGGAAGCATCTGGGGGTTAATTATTGGTGCTTACTTCGGTCATATTTTTGATCGGGGTTTAGGGCAGGGTGATTTTTCAGCGGTATTTAATAGTGTAAGAAATCGCGCTGAGATTCAGCAGGTATTTTTTAAAACAGTTTTTTCATTATTAGGCCATATTGCAAAAGCAGACGGCCATGTTAGCTCTGAAGAAATTCAGGCGGCTCGTGCCATCATGCAACAAATGCGCCTGGATGAACAACAATCTAAACGGGCGATGGAATATTTTAATGAAGGTAAGCACGTCGAGTTTTACCCTGATCGCTGTATAGAAGAATTTAGAAAAATTTCTCACCAAAATCGTGCTTTGTCACAAATGTTATTAGAGATTTTAATATTTAGTGCCCTGGCGGATGGCAAGCTCGACAATAATGAAGAACGCATATTATTAAATTTAAGCGAACAAATTGGTTATTCTGCACAAGACTACCAACGTTTAGTACAAATGGTAATGGGGCAACAACATTTCCATCAGTCAGGTTCAGGTCAGGCACATTATCAACAACAATCATCAGAAGGTGCACTTAAAGAAGCCTATGCCGTATTAGGTGTTGCAGCGAGTGCAAGTGATAGTGAAGTTAAAAAAGCCTATCGTCGGCAAATGAATCAACATCATCCCGACAAATTAGTTTCTAAAGGGATGCCTGAAGAAATGGTTAAAATAGCAACTGAAAAAACACAGGAAATTAAAGCAGCGTATGAATTGATAGTTTCACAAAGGAAGAAGTAAGTTTACATTTGCTTTGTTGAGAAAGTCTGATACCAGCAATATACTTAATACCCCCCAGTATAAGGTTTTAAATGAATGAGGACTAACGAAGTCTATAGTTATATACATAAGCAGATCCCTGTGATGATAGTGTTATCACTGTTTCCCGGGTTGGGCTATTTATTACTAGGCTGGCTTAATGATATTTATATAGGTGCAGTTTTTTGGTATATCGCCGTAGTTTTGATATCAATTCGAGGTTATTTTTTACATAAAAACTTTGATATTAAAGTGATGAGTGAAGCACAGTTAAGCGTTTGGTATAAAAGTGCTTCCATTTTGTTTTATCAGTTTTTTCTTATTTGGGTCGTTATATTTTTCATCTACGCACCTGAATCAAACTCAAATATGCACTACATTGCTATATTTACAGAAATAGGTGCTTCAACTGTAGCCGCCGCACTTCTTTTCCCCGATAAAAAACTTTATAAGCCTATTCTTTTTACTCTTATTACGCCTCTCGTTATATATTTATCATTACTTGGTACCTGGTATGGTTATGTTTTAAGTGCGTTTTCAATTACGCTTGGTTGGGTTTTATTTTATGCTGCCAATGGAAGTAACGCTTTGTTTGCCAAAACAATTTTTCAGTCAACCCATGACTTCTTGACGGGAATATATAATCGCCAATATTTTGTTGAATACCTGCAAAAGAAAATGAATGACCTTAAACAGTCAGGAGAATATTCTTATATATTATTAATTGATCTTGACTACTTTAAAACGGTTAATGATTCATTAGGACATGATATTGGAGATCATTTACTACGAGAAGTGGTCAACAGGATTGAAAAAAGTTTACCAAAAAATACGATGTTATCGCGTTTAGGCGGAGATGAATTTATTATAACGGGAAACAATTTTAAAGATAAAAAAGAATGTAAAGTAAAAGCATTGTTGGTCTCTGAAAAATTATTAGATGCGTTAAAAGAAACATATGTAATTAATCAACATCACTTGTATATAAGTGCAAGTATTGGTGTGAGTTTGTTAGTTGCAAATGGAAATAAATCGGTTGATTTTATTAAAGAAGCTGACATCGCAATGTATGAAGTGAAAGAAAAAGGTCGCGATGGCGTTTTCTTTTTTGATGAAGAGATGTCAGAACGTGTTGAATACAATCTTCGACTTGAGCAATTATTGCATGCAGCTATTGCAAAGGAGGAGATTTACCTCGCTTATCAACCTCAGGTTAATCAGAAACAACAAGTCACGGGTGTTGAGGTTCTTGCAAGATGGAAAAATGAAGAGTTAGGCGAAGTTTCACCCGTTGAGTTTATTTCAGTCGCTGAACAAACTGGACTCATTGTCGATGTTGGTAAATATATTATTGAGTCTGCTTTTAAGACTTTGAAAGACTGGAATGAACGAGAAATCAATATTCGTTATATGTCGATTAATATTAGTATGCGTCAATTTATGCATCATAGTTTTGTTAATGATGTTACAGAACTGTGTAATAAATACTACGAGAACAATATTACTTCAAAAATAATTTTTGAAATAACAGAAAGTGTGGTGGCAGAAGGCGAACAAATTATTGAGTCGATTAATAATATTAAAAAATTAGGGATCCGATTTTCAATTGATGATTTTGGAACGGGTTATAGTTCATTAAGCTATATAAGAAAGCTGCCTGTTGATGAAATAAAAATCGATCGTCATTTTATTAACGAACTGTCTCATTATAAAAATGCCGAGGAAATGATAGATACCATTTTACACATTGCAAAAATATTTAACCTTGCGGTTATCGCCGAAGGTGTTGAAACTGAAGCACAACAAGAATTTCTTATTGAGCATGGCTGCAAAGTGTTTCAGGGATTTAAATATTCTAAGCCTGTCTCGAAATCTGAATTTGAGAAGTTTTATTTAGATAACAAATTAAATGATTAAAGAAAAAGCCCGCTTCGGGGTAATGCCGATCTATATTATGAGGTTAATATTAACACCGCGTTCGAATGCACCGTTTAATGACATCCTTGTCATCAAGGTATAAGTACATCCATGTACAAAATTTCGAACCTACAGAAATCATATAACACCTTAAGTAAACGGTATTACGCTTCGTGGGCTTTTTATGTTTATAAGATTAAATTAAGGTTCTTCCAGCGCTGGCAATAATAATAACGATTAACCCAATCATTGTATTAATCCCCACCATCTTACGAATAATATTTAAATTTTTTCCACCTTCTGGCCAGTCTTGTTTGATGACGGCTTCTTTTAAACGTTTAAATGGCGCAAAGTAAACGTGTAAATAAATTAAAATCATCACCATGCCTAAACCATTCATAGTGTGAACATATAATGGTGTGGCTGCCATGCTGCCCCAAAGTTCAAAAATCATCATATAGCCCGTTAACGGTAAAAATAAAATGGATAACCAGACAAAAGGAAAGAACTTTTTAAATACGCCGACCCAAAGTTGTAGACGCATAGGTGGTTCAAGTTGCATCGCAGCGACAGGACGCAAAAACATGTAGGCAAAAAACATTCCGCCAACCCAGACAACGGCAGACAATAAATGCAAAACAATAGAGACAGTATTAATCGTCATTCTAATTTCCTTAAATTAATTTATTTTTGTTAGGGCCTGTTGATCTTTCATCTATCGTCTGATTTTGGCTAATTTTAGCTCTGCTGCGTTATATTTTACTATCAAATGGGGTGCATTGATTGATACGTAAAACATGCCTTGTCAGTACTAAAATTATCTCATAATCAGCCTGACATCTGAAAGATCAACAGGCCCTGGTATTACTTAATTTTAATTTCTGTGCCGTGGGCATTTTTAGCCAGCCACCCTCGTACACGTTTAATTAACACATCATTTTTATTATCAAAAAAATGATTAGCACCACTAATTTTTAATTGGGTGTAGTTTTTGTTTCCCGCTTTACGGGCTACTTGCGCTTTTAATTTTTCACTTTCTAATACTTGTGCTAAATCAATACTACCGAAAATATCCAGCACGGGCACCTTAATTTTTTTTAGTGATGTTAGGTAGCCCACTTTATCTTTTTGATGCATGTTGCCTGATACGCCCACTGCGACAAAAGCACGGATGGCAGCATCCGGTTTGTTCGCCATGTAATATGCTGCCATTGATGATCCTAAACTGTGCCCGATGATAACAATATTTCGGATTCCCTTTGACTTTAAAAAGGCGACAGCGGCCTTAATGCGAGGTGTGATTTCTTTAAAAAGAGGAATGTAATCCTGATAACTGGCTTGATTTGTCAGTACCGGTAATTGCAAAGAAAGGGTGGACCAGCCATATTCAGGTAACTGGCTTCGTAGTGGTCGAACCACCTGATCCCAATTCGGATGAGCACCCGTACCATGCAAAATAATGGCAGCACCCATGGCTTTATCAGTGTTATTTTCAGTATAAATCGAAAGAATTTTATTATTACCGACATTTAGCCATTTAGCTTCACCGATCATAATGCTGTCCACAATTTGATCAGCCCAGCGTTTTTCTTTTGCCATATCAGAGGCAATGCTTTGGCTGGAAAACAGGCTGATGATCAGGCTAAATCCGAAAATTAGTAGGGTTTTATAAAAATAAGGAACATTCATGATTATCTCCACTGGACATATTAATAGAGTATATGACAATCGCTGTCGCAAAAGGCTGAAAAATTCGCTGTGATCGGGTAAAGTCTGCGCTTCAAAATATTTACAGATTCGATTTTTAATATTTCGGGCAAAACATCAGATAACAAGAGGCAACAAAACATGGCAAATTTCAAAATAGCACCTTCAATTTTATCCGCAGATTTTGCGCGTTTGGGTGAAGAAGTAGATAACGTCCTCAAATCAGGTGCTGATGTTGTGCATTTTGATGTTATGGATAACCACTATGTGCCTAATTTGACGATTGGTCCGCTAGTTTGTGAAGCGTTACGTGAGCATGGTGTGACTGCTGATATTGATGTGCATTTAATGGTTAAACCGGTTGACCGTATTATTCCGGATTTTATTAATGCCGGCGCAAGCTACGTTACATTTCACCCGGAAGCTTCTGAACATATCGATCGTACATTACAAATGATTCGTGAAGGTGGCTGTAAATCAGGTTTAGTATTCAACCCGGCAACACCGCTGTCTTATTTGAAGCATGTAATGGATAAAGTGGATATCATTTTATTAATGTCTGTTAACCCGGGTTTTGGTGGTCAAAGCTTTATTCCTGAAACGCTCGTTAAATGTCGTGAAGCACGTAAAATGATCGATGAAAGCGGTTATGACATCAGCTTAGAAATTGATGGTGGCGTAAAAGTGGATAATATTCGTGAAATTGCTGAAGCAGGTGCAGATATGTTTGTTGCAGGTTCCGCTGTTTTTGGTGCAAAGAACGATAAAGATGCTGACGTTTATAATACTGTCATCAATCAATTCCGTGATGAACTGGCAAAAGTAGGCAAGTAATTTATGTCGTTAAAGAAGCCAGAAATGATTTTGATTGACGTTGATGGTACGCTGGTCGACAGCGTACCTGATCTCGCTTATTGCGTTGATGAAATGATGAAACAATTAGATATGCCCGTTCATGGTGAAGCAAAAGTGCGTGACTGGGTCGGCAATGGCGTTGAGCGTTTAACTCGCCGCGCCTTAATTGGCCAGCTTGATGGCGAGCCGGCTGATGCTTTATTTGAAAAAGCGTATCCCATTTTTCTAAAACTCTATGCTGAAAATACCTGCGTTCGTAGTTGCTTATATGACGGTGTAAAAGAAGGCATGGCGTATATGAAAGCAGAAGGCTACAAATTAGGTTGTGTGACTAATAAAGATGCACAATTTACTTTGCCCATACTAAAAACGCTGGGCATCCATGATGATTTTGAAATCATTATTTGTGGCGATACGTTGGCGAAGAAAAAACCTGATCCATTACCGTTATTACATGCTGCTGAAAAACTGGGTGTTAAACCGGAAAATGCCATGATGTTAGGCGACTCTATCAGTGATGTGAAAGCATCACGTGCTGCGGGTTTCCAGATTACCTGCATGAGTTATGGTTATAACCATGGCGTTGATATAAATGAAGCAAATCCAGATGCAGTTATTGATTCAATGGCTGAGTTATCTGGTATATTAAGTAAAGCGGCATAACAATAAAGATCTGATAATGAATATTAAATTTCAACAAATACAATCTCGATGGCATAACTAATCAGCGAGAGGTCGCCGGTTCAATGATTGTTAAGTATAGCCGGCTGTGTTTATTGTTATTTTATTATTAGGCAAAAAGAATGAATCAAGAAGATTTCAACGCGTATGTAGCGCAAGGATTTAACCGCATTCCTCTGATGCGGGAAGTACTGGCTGATCTTGATACGCCATTAAGTACTTTTCTAAAATTGGCCGATGGCCCCTATTCCTATTTATTCGAATCTGTACAAGGTGGTGAGAAGTGGGGCCGTTATTCAATTATTGGTTTACCGTGTCGTAAAGTCGTTCGCATTACGGGTTATGATATTTCTATCGTACAAGATGGGAAAATTGAAGAATCATTAACCGTTGAAGATCCTTTAAGCTGGATTGAATCCTTTCAGGCTAACTATAAGGTTCCTGAAGTTGATGGCTTACCTAAATTTAATGGCGGTTTAGTGGGTTACTTTGGTTATGACACGATCAGGTACATAGAGCCACGCCTGGCAAATTGCCCAAATCCAGATCAACTCGAACTTCCTGATATTTTGCTGATGGTTTCTGATGAGCTCGTTGTGCATGATAACTTAAGCGGTAAACTTTTTATTATTGTTCATGCTGATGAACATGGTTTTGAAGAGGCGCAGGTACGGCTTGACTGGTTAACCAATCAACTCGACAGCCATATTTTGCATCCGGCCAAGTCTAGATCGGTAAAAGTCAATGAAGCCGATTTTGTTTCAGGCTTTAGCCAGCAAGATTTTGAAGGGGCTGTTTTAAAGGCGAAAGAATACATAAAAGAAGGCGATGCGATGCAAATAGTTTTATCGCAACGTTTATCGATTCCGTATACAGCAAGACCACTCGATCTTTACCGTGCGTTACGTAGTTTGAATCCATCACCCTACATGTTTTATTTAGACCTGGGTGATTTTCATGTTGCAGGTTCATCGCCTGAAATACTGACACGATTAGAAGACGGAGAGGTGACGGTAAGACCGATTGCAGGTACGCGCCCTCGTGGTAAAACAGCACGAGAAGATAAATTACTAGAGCATGAACTATTAGCCGATCCAAAAGAACTGGCCGAGCATTTAATGCTAATTGATCTGGGACGTAATGATGTGGGTCGAATAGCAAAAATTGGTAGCGTACGCTTAACAGAAAATATGTTGATCGAACGTTACTCACACGTTATGCATATTGTTTCTAATGTTATCGGAAAATTAAAAGAAGGTTTAAGTGCAATGGACGTATTGCGTGCCACTTTCCCTGCCGGCACAGTCAGTGGTGCACCCAAAATACGCGCAATGGAAATTATTGACGAACTTGAGCCGGTCAAGCGTGGAGTTTATGCCGGTGCAGTGGGCTATCTTTCATGGCACGGAAATATGGACACGGCGATTGCAATTAGAACCGCGGTTATTAAAGATAAAATATTACACATACAAGCGGGTGCAGGTATTGTTTATGATTCTGTACCAACAAATGAATGGGACGAAACCATGAATAAAGGACGTGCCGTATTTCGTGCAGTCGCCATGGCAGAAGCTGGCTTAGATAAAGTACATCGATAAATTTAGGGCTACAGAGTTACGCAAAGGACGCGGAGGCGCAAAGAGCGCAAAGTTTTCAAGGAGGATAAAAGTGAATGAAAATAATATTGCTAATAAAGTAATTGGTGCAGCTATTGAGGTTCATAGAACACTCGGACCAGGACTACTTGAATCAGCTTATCATGATTGTTTAAAGCATGAATTAAATTGTATAGGTTTAGAGTTCGAGAGTGAAAGTCCGGTTCTTTTGAATTATAAGGGATTAATAGTAGGCGATGTATACAGGCTAGATCTGTTGGTTGAAAATAAAGTGATAATAGAGTTAAAAACAGTATCAAAATTATTAGATATACATAAAACTCAATTATTAACCTATTTAAGATTAACAAATAAGAGGCTAGGGTTATTAATAAATTTTAATGAGATTTTACTAAAACATGGAATTAATCGAATTGCCAATAACTTATAATCTTCTTTGCGTACTTAGCGCCTCTGCGTCCTTTGCGTTTATAACGGGGGCTAACTAATGTTGCTGATGATCGATAATTATGATTCCTTTACTTATAACCTTGTTCAGTATTTTGGTGAGTTGAAGGTTGATGTTCAGGTTTACCGTAATGATGAAATTACGGTTAAAGAAATAGAACGATTAAATCCTGAATATCTGGTTATTTCTCCCGGGCCTTGTACACCGAATGAAGCAGGCATTTCAACTGAAGCCATTCGGCACTTTACCGGAAAAATACCTATCCTGGGAGTGTGTCTTGGTCATCAGAGCATAGCACAGGCGTTTGGTGGAAAAATTGTTCATGCGAAAAAAATTATGCATGGTAAAACATCACAGATTTATCATAACAGTGTTGGCGTATTTAAAAATCTCCATAGTCCATTAGAAGCAACACGTTATCACTCGTTAGTTATTGATGCGGATACTTTACCGGACTATCTGGAAATTACAGCATGGACTGAATTAGAAGGTGGCACGATGGATGAAATCATGGGTGTTCGTCATAAAACGTTTCCGATTGAAGGTATTCAGTTTCACCCTGAATCTATATTAACTCAGCATGGTCACGCTATGTTGAAGAATTTTCTGGACTCGAAAAAATAAACGAAAGAGTTAAAGGGCATTGTTATGGATATGCAAACAGCGATTAAAACCGTTTTAGCTCGTCAGGATTTATCAGCCGGTGAAATGAATATCGTCATGCGTATAATTATGACGGGTGAAGCAACCCCGGCACAAATTGGCGGCTTCCTTGTTGGCTTACGTATGAAAGGCGAAACGGTTGATGAAATAGCAGCAGCAGCAAAAGTGATGCGTGAACTTGCGACAGGTGTAAAAGTCAGTGGTGATCATGTTGTAGATATTGTTGGCACCGGCGGCGATGGTTCTAACACCTTTAATATTTCTACTGCATGTACTTTTGTTGTTGCAGCAGCAGGCGGCACGGTTGCAAAACATGGCAACCGTTCTGTTTCCAGTAAATCAGGTAGTGCCGATTTATTGGAAGTAGCAGGTGTAAAACTTGATTTGAATGCTGAACAGGTTGCGAAATGTATTAATGAAGTGGGTGTTGGTTTTATGTTTGCACCGATGCATCATAGCGCGATGAAACATGCCATTGGTCCGCGCAAAGAAATGGCAGTGCGTACAATTTTTAATGTACTTGGTCCGCTAACCAATCCGGCCGGTGCAGAAAACCAATTGCTGGGTGTATTTGCTGATGACCTGGTTGAGCCTTTAGCTGAAGTTTTAAATAAACTAGGTAGTTACCATGTTATGGTTGTTCATTCAGAAGATGGTATGGATGAAATCAGTATCGGTGCAGCCACAAAAGTCGCAGAATTAAAAGATGGAAAAGTAACAAACTATACTATTACACCAGAACAGTTTGGTTTTACCAAAACAAATATTTCAGAACTTGCGGTGAGTAGTGCAGAAGAATCATTAGCGGTTATCAAAAAAGTACTAAACAATGAAGCAGGGCCAGCAAAAGACATCGTAAAATTTAATGCCGGTGCTGCGATTTATGTTGCGGGTTTAGCAGATAGCCTTGAAGCAGGAATAGAGAAAGCAGAAGAAGTGATTGCTTCCGGTGCTGCAAAATTAAAGTTAGACGAGCTGATTAAAATATCAAATGCTTGTTAATAAAAGAACATAGAAAATAATATGAACGATACTCCGGATATTTTAAAAAAAATCATTAAACGCAAACGTGAAGAAGTTGAAGAACGTCGTGCTTTAGTTTCGTTAGTGAATATGAAAAAACGTGTTGAGAGAGCAAAGTCAGCACTTGCTCCACGTAGCTTCGTTTATGCTATACAAAGAAAAATTCAGGCAGGTCAACCGGCGGTGATTGCTGAAATTAAAAAAGCATCACCAAGTAAAGGTGTGATGCGTGAAAACTTTGTACCGGCTGATATCGCGGTGTCTTATGAAAAAGGTGGCGCTGCCTGTTTATCTGTATTAACCGATGTTGATTTTTTTCAGGGTAGTGATGCTTACTTGCAACAGGCGCGGGAAGTTTGTGGCTTACCCGTTTTGCGTAAAGAATTTATTATTGACCCCTATCAGGTTTATGAAGCGCGCGGCATGGGAGCCGATTGTATCTTGCTTATTGTTACTTGTTTAACTGACGAACAACTCAAAGAATTAAGCGGGCTCGCGATAGAGTTAGAAATGGATGTGTTAGTTGAAGTGCATGATGAAGAAGAACTTAAACGGGCCTTGCCGCTAGATTTACCGATGATTGGTATCAACAACCGTAACTTACGTACATTTGAAACATCACTACAAACGACAATCGATTTATTAAAATTCATACCTGAAGATTGTATTGTTGTCACAGAAAGCGGCATTCATAACAAAGAAGACGTGGCATTAATGCGGCAACATAATGTGAATGCGTTTTTAGTGGGCGAAGCCTTTATGCGGTCAGATGAGCCGGGCGAAAAGCTGGCAGAGTTGTTTTTTTAAATTTTGTGATTTAACGCAAAGGACGCGAAGGCGCAAAGAGCGCAAAGGTAACTTTTTGAAGAGCAGAGCTTTTAGTTGTTGGTTAGGAATAATGAATCTAGCAACAATAAAATGTTGGATTCGCAGCGCTTAATCCAACCTACATATCAAACTAAGTTTTTACTTTTTAATATATTCTTTTCTTCGCGTCCTTTGCGTTGCATTTCATAGCCTCTTTATCGCGTTCCAAATACTACAATTGTTTTACCTTTCACAGAAATAAGCTCTTGTTCTTCCATACTTTTAAGAACTCGTCCGACCATTTCACGTGAACAACCAACAATTTTTCCGATTTCCTGACGGGTAATTCTAATTTGCATACCATCAGGGTGAGTCATTGCATCAGGTTGTTTGCATAAATCGAGTAGGGTACGGGCAACACGACCACTTACATCCATGAAGGCTAGATCACTTACTTTTCTACTGGTGATTCGTAAACGCGATGCCATTTGTGATGCCATGGTGAAAACAATATCGGAATGATCGCCCGCAACCTGACGGAATTTAGAATAACTGATTTCAGCAACTTCACAACTACTACGTGCACGAACCCAGGCACTACGACTGAGTTGCTCATCAAACAAACCCATTTCACCAAAAAAGTCGCCTTTATTCAGATAAGCCAGCACAATTTCACGGCCATCATCATCTTCAATGAGAACGGTCACTGAACCATCAAGAATAAAATACAGTACATCCGGTTTGTCATCGGCATAAATAATGGTGCTTTTTGCTGGATAGTGCCGCTTGTGGCAGTGTTCCAGAAATTTATCCAGTGATTCGATGCCTGTAACTTCAGAAGGCGATTGACGCATAGTATTCCCTATCTATTGCTAAAGTATGTTTATGTATTATGGTATATCATCCGTAAAATAACTTAATTAAAATTTTGCGCTGTAGTTGCATACTACAGCGACATACTACGGCTAAATTAGTTACGTTGATGAAGATCTCAGCTTACTGCGCGAATAGAGTTAAGTCAAAAAATACAGTGTTTAACTTGTAGACGTAATAGACAAATTAGAGGATATAGCGGATGAAAGCACGCATAAAATGGGCACAGGATGCGATGTTTATCGGAGAATCAGGCAGCGGTCACGCTGTGGTAATGGATGGTCCAGAGGAACATGGTGGTCGAAATCTGGGAGTTCGGCCAATGGAAATGATGTTACTCGGCATGGGGGGCTGCACAGCATTTGATGTGATGCATATTTTAAAAAAATCACGTCAGGAGGTTGATGATTGTGTTGCTGAACTTGACGCGACAAGAGCGGATACTGATCCAAAAGTATTTACTAAAATCCATGTGCATTTTATTGTGACAGGAAAAGCGCTTAGTGATAAACATGTTAAACGTGCGGTAGAATTATCAGCAGAAAAATATTGTTCAGCTTCAATTATGTTGAGTCACTCAGTAGAAATTACACACGACTACGAAATTATAAAAAATTAAAATTAAGATAAGAAGAATTCAATGGCAAAACTTACAACAATTATAGATCGATATTACAGAACCTGGTTTCGTTTTCATCCGGAAGTGGCTGTTGATGTCGGTGTCAGTGGTTATGAACATTTATTAAAGCCTTATGGTGATGATGAACTTAATGCGCTTAAAGTGCTTAATGAGAAATTGATTTCAAGTCTGGATGAATTAAATTTAGACTCACTGAGCCAGGATCAACAGATTGATTTACAACTTATGCGCAGCGCAGCGGTACTTCAACTTGAAGCACAGGCATTACGTGACTGGCGTCTTTGTGAACCGGCACGTTTTTTACCTGTCCATGCTATTTACCAGTTAACCATTCGCGATGTTGAAAATACGGCCACTGCGTTACGTGATCGTTTAACGGCTATCCCTGCTCATTTACGCGGAGCGCGTAGCTGGCTCGACATGCAACCGGAAAAAATTCCTTTGATTTGGTTAGAGTCTGCAGTCTCAGAGACAGAAGGTGGCGCCGAATTTTTCCGTGAGTTAAAACAACACCCGGAAATTAATAGTTACCGTGTTAGTGAAGAGCTGGAACAAGCCGCACATGCTTTAGAAGATTTTGCATCTTATCTGAAAAATAATCTTAGCGAAAAAGCAAAGGGTGATTTTTCTTGTGGCAGAAAATATTTTGATCTTATTTTACAAGAAAGACATTTTTTAAATGCCAATGCGGATGAGCTTTATAGTTTTGGTGAAAAATTATTTAATCAAACAGAAAAAGAATTAAAAGAAGTCACTCAAGAATTACAGGGTAACGATGACGTTGAAGCGTTAATGAAAAAAATTCAAAAACAACGCCCTGAAAAAGGCAGAGTACTGGAAGAATATCGACAGCAAATGCAAGCCGCTAAAAAATTTGTTGCTGATAATGACATTGTCAGTATGCCGGCAAAAGAAGATTTAAAAGTAATAGAAACACCGCTCTTTTTGCAACACCAGATTCCTTTTGCTGCTTACTATGAGCCATCACCGGCAGATGTAAATCAACAGGGTTATTATTATGTCACACCGGCAAAAACGGAAGATGATTTAGGTGAACATAATACCATTAGTATAAAGCACACCTGCGTGCATGAAGCATGGCCGGGGCATCACTTGCAGTTTGTGAAAGCAAACAGCAAACCCACTTCAAGCACCTTACCGCGCTTATTAAATGCATCCGCCACGCTTTATGAAGGTTGGGCGTTGTACTGTGAACAAATGATGCATGAATTAGGTTTTATTACTGAAGCCGAATCTCGTTTTGTCTTATTAAAAGACCGGTTATGGCGTGCATTAAGAATTATGGTTGATGTAGGCATTCATACACGAGGGTTAAGTCTGGATGATGCAGCAAAATTAATGCAGGAAAAATTAGGTTTTAGTAAAGGCCAGGCAATGGGTGACTTAACATGGTACACCCACGCACCCGGTGTGCCGATGAGCTACGCGACAGGTTGGGCATTAATCAATAATTTAAAAGAACAACAGAAACAAAAAGAAAATTTTAATCTAAAAACGTTTCATGATACGTTGTTATCATCAGGCTCTACCGCCTTATCGTTAACAATCGTTAGAGGTTTTGGATTATCGGCGTGGCAAAAAGCACATCAAGCGGTGTTTAAAGGAAAGTCAGATAAATAGTTAAAAAATTACATCATTCCCGCATGCCTTGGGCGGGAATCGGGAATCGGGTAAATTTTAAAAGAGTTAAAGTTGATAAACTGACTTAGTCATAATTTTAGACGTTAATGCCATAAATTTTTTAACGGCTGTAGGCAAAGCAGCACCACCGGCATTGAGGGCAGCTGTTGCGTGATGGCCTTCGTCTTCTTTCATTTGTTCGAGAATCGCACGGCTCTTTTTATCATCTTCAGAAATTTGTTCTAAGTGGCTGTTTAAATGACGTACCACCTGATGTTCTGTTTCGGCAACAAAACCCAGACTCCATTTATCACCCGCTAAACCTGCAGTCGCACCGATTGCAACTGAACCAACATACCATAACGGGTTTAAATAACTGGTATGCGTGCCAAGTTCTTTAATACGTTGTTCACACCAGTCAAGATGATCATTTTCTTCCTGCGCCGCACGTTCCATTTTTGCTCTGACTTCAGGTAACTTGGCTGTGAGAGCTTGCCCCTGGTATAGACCTTGTGCCGCAACTTCACCAGAATGATTGATACGCATTAAACGTCCTGCCAAATCTTTTTCAGCAGCAGAAAGTTCACCTTCTTCAACTGTGTTTTCAGGGTTAGGGCGTTCTGTAATATTGGGTTTACCAAGCAGAGTACGTAAGCCTGTATCAAACTGCATCATTAAGTTATCAACGGGGCTAAATTTTCGGCTGTTATTTTGATTTGTCATGATCTTAAGGATAGCAAGGAGAGCCGATGAAATAAAATGGTATTGCTGAAAAACAGTATAAATGGCAAAAAAATCCCGGTAAAAACCGGGAACAATTAAGGAGGAGAACAAAAAAACTATAATTTAAAATATCACTGCTTTCCCGTTAACTCGTCATACCCGCGCAGGCGGGAATCCAGAGAATATAACGCGTAATCCAATCAACAATTTACTGGATACCTCGATAATTGCTCCTGCGTTATTCTACTTACGGGCGTCCTGCCCTAATGCATTATTCTAACTGCGCACTTCCATGTGCTTGCGCCTGCGCGGGTATGACGATATTACTTTCATGTTTATTTTTATCTATAAGATCGATTGACATTGTAATATAACGTTATTCTGTACAATCTAATTACATGAATGGGACATAGTAATGTTAAAACATGTAACCAACACTTAACATGTTGATATCAGCATTACTGCTGGTTTCACCTTTGAGAATGGTGTATTCGATCTCATAACCACTAAAACCAAATCCCAGCCCGTAAGCCAAACCACTGCCTGTTGAACTTGATGAACCGACCGTTGTTTTAGTGTTATGAAGACCAAGTTTAACTTTGAGGTAGTCTTCTTTACCCGTACGCATAGCTGCAAAAACAGCAGAGCTTTGTGTATTCCAGTCTGATCCGAAAACTTTACCATCGACAAGTTTTGTTGTGATATCAACTTCGAGAGCAACCGGGTTAGATCCTATCTCAGTAAAATCAGCACCAATAAAAGCGCCAATATTGAAAGAGCTATTGTAAGCAGAGTTATCAACGTTTACGGATGCACCTTTAACCCCCCAATAACCGTCAGCCATAGCATTCGTCGCCAATAGAGCTGCGCTAAATAACAATAATAAATATTTCATGTGTCTTTTCCTTTGCGGTTTAATTTAATAACAGAAAAGCAAAAGCCATGCCATTAATGGGATTAGGGTGAGGTAAGCTGTTGTTCTAATAATAAAATAGGATGAATTACGCGAATATTATTATTTTGCTCCGCTAAACCGGCTTTAAGTTGTAAAGCACAGCCTAAATTACTGCTAATAATTATGTCGGGTGTCGATTTTTTGAGATGAGTTAAAGCTTGTTGTTTTAACTGTTCGGAAATTTGCGGGAAACGTAGAAAATATGAACCAGCGGCACCACAACACTTATTGTATATCGTGTTTTGCGGCAACTTCATGCCGGGGATACGTTGTAAAAGCATCAATAATTTGCCTTCCGCACGCAACGTGTTTTGTAAACTACAGGGGATTTGTAATGCAGCTCTTTGATTAAATGACTTAAATATCACATCTTCTGGCCAGTCTATGTCAGCTAAAAATTCAATGATATCTTTAACTTCCGAATGAAAAGAGACAGACGAATCTAACTGTTGATATTCACGTAACTGAGAAGTACAGCCATTGACCAAACTCACTACTGCCGTAATATTTTCGTATTGATTAAAAGTATCACTATTTTTTTCTGCAAAGGTCACAGCTTGTTTTTTATTACCGTCATGTAAATGCAATGCGCCACAACAAACTTGTTGTTCCGGTACATAGACACCATAACCTAAACGTGTCAGTAAATTGATGCTCGCATTAACTGTTTTCGGATCAAGCTGTTTAGATAAACACCCGGTGAATAAAGCAACGTTTCCTTTTATCGCGTTGCTAGCAGGGTAAAAGGTTTTCGTTTTAACGGGTTTATCAAGCTGAGGTAAATACGATGATAGACGTTGCAAGCCAAATAATTTTAATAAGCCACTTTGTTTTGTAAAAAAAATCACGCCTGTTTTTTGTAATAAACGTAATGTAGAAAATAAAGGGCTGGAAAGTTTTTTATTAAGCAGAAGTTTTAAACTGTTTTTTGTAATAAAAGACTGAAAAGAAAAACGTGGGTTAGTTTTTTCAGCAAGCAACGCTTTGCTTTGATCCATTATTTCACCATAAGGAACTTGTGAAGGACAAACCCGTTCACAGCGCCGGCAAAGCAAACATTGATCTAAATGGCGAGTTAACGTTTCTGTAGGCGAAAGCTGCCCCGTTAACCAGCCCTGAATTAAAGCAAGTCGTCCACGAGGGGATTCATTTTCATTTGCGGCTAATTGATAAGTTGGGCATTGCGGTAAACATAAACCACATTTAACACAACGGTCTGCAAGAGAAAGAATATAAGCTGAAGTATCCACTGCTGCATTATAAGATCAAAAGGTTTAGCGATACCAGAACATGCGGAGCTGTCTCGTTGCAAGGTGTAAGGTAGTGTCATTGCTCATCTCAGCAACTGCTCCTGCATCCATGCCGTCGTCACAATGATCTGTTTATTTGAGACTGGAGTAAAGTATGCTCTTGCCTTTATATATTATAGAATGCACTTTATGAGTTATTATAAAAATCATGTGTTCTTCTGTGTGAATCAACGCGAAAATGGTGAAAGTTGTTGTGCAAACTTAGGTGCGCAACGTGTTCGTGACTATGCGAAAAAACGCATTAAAGAATTAAAACTTAGTGGTGAAGGTAAAGTGCGTATCAACATGGCAGGATGTCTTGGCCGCTGTGAACATGGCCCCGTGATGGTGATTTATCCGCAAGAAATCTGGTACACCTATTTAGATGAAGATGATGTAGATGAAATTATTGAGCAGCATTTGCAGCAGGGCAATATTGTAGAACGCCTGTTAATCGAAAAATAAACCCCGTAGGTCGGTTTTCAAATTATTGTAGGTCGGGCTTCAGCCCGACGCAGCGGCAAATATAACCGCTAACCGTTATTCGTTACCACAAAACTAAAACAGCGGTTAATAATAGAATTTTGTAACATAAACAGATACCGCGTTGGCCTGAAGGCCAACCTACAAAAATAATGGTCACTGCTTTTGTAGGTCGGGCTTCAGCCCGACGCAGCGGCAACCATAACCGCCAACCGTTGTTCGTAATCACACAAATATTGAGAATGTCCCGTGCTATTATCACAACTCGAATTTGATCAAAAAAATACCGCAACAACGTGTATCACCGGTAAAGCGGGTGATATCGAAGTTCTCATTACACAACCTGAAACATTAACCGACCAAACACCTGTTGTCATTATCAGTCACCCGCATCCGTTATACGGTGGCAGTATGAGTAATAAGGTCGTATATATTCTCGCAAAATCATTTTCCGAGCTTAACGCTATCACCGTACGCTTTAACTTTCGTGGCGTTGGCAAATCAGCCGGAAAATATGATGACGGCATTGGTGAAGCCGAAGATTTACAACGCATTGCCGTAGAATTAAAAAAATGGCGTCCCCAAGCATCTTTTTGGTTAGCTGGTTTTTCCTTTGGTGCCTATGTCACCGCGCGTGCGCATTCAGTAATAAATCCTGAAAAGCTTCTTCTTGTTGCCCCACCTGTCAGCATGTACCCGTTTGATGAACTCGATGAAATAACGATTCCATGGACAGTGATTCAAGGTGGTCAGGATGAGGTCATCGATGCAAGTGCGGTTAAATACTGGGTGTCTCAACGTCCCAATCCACCGAATTTCATCTGGATGGAAGAAACCGGGCATTTTTTCCATGGCAAACTCAATGAAGTAAAAGAATCACTCCTTCAATCCTGGCTTTCGTAGGCTTGAGTTTATTTGAATGCGGTGTGTAAACAAATCTCCGTTGTACTTTTCACCTTTGCGTACGAATGCACCGTTTAATGACATCCTTGACATCACGGTATAAGTACATCCATGTACAAAATTTCACACTTACATCCTCTTTAACATAAAGGCTGTACTCAATATTGCTTTTTGTAGGTTCGACTTCAGTCGAACGCAAATCTGAAAACTCCCACCTAACAGTCAGTTTAAGAATATTGTGCACAATTGCACATAAATCATACAAAGTGCTTGACAGTAAATAAGAAAATGCTTATATTAACAACCACTGATTCAGCGAGAGCAGATCAACAATTTTTGACTCCTCCATCCTCCTCCAAAATATGGATGGAATTTACTTTTAGCGCGGTTTCCCCTTTACCGCGCTATTTTTTTGCCTGTAATTTATGAGTAATCCTCTCCGTCATTCCGGCAGGCTTTTAACCGGAATCCAGTATTGGCTTATTAGATTCCCGCTAAAGGCGCGCGGGAATGACGTGGTGTTTTTTATCTGCGGTATAAATTAGTTAGTTCGTCATTCCGGAAAATTCGATAGAATTTATCCGGAATCTAAAGTTTAAACCACTAGATTGCTTCTAAGAGCACAGGAATGACGCACTTTAACTAACAGAGCGACAATTACGAAGCTCAGCAATCTCTAGATAAAGAGTGATTAAACCTAATTCTCTTCTATTTAGGCTTGTAACTTCACGCGGCTTTAAGTAAAATTCCGCCTCTTTTTTGAACTCAAGCTATATTTAAATCCTTAACACCGGAACAGGCGAAATAATGAAAACTTTTAGTGCCAAGCCAGAAACTGTCAAACGCGATTGGTTCGTAATTGACGCAGAAGATAAAGTATTAGGTCGTTTGGCGACTGAAATTGCACATCGTCTGCGTGGAAAGCATAAAGCAGAATACACTCCTCACGTTGATACAGGCGACTATATCGTTGTGATCAATGCAGAGAAAGTTGTCGTAACAGGCAACAAAACGAAGAATAAACTATATCATCACCACACTGGTTACCCGGGTGGTTTAAAGACAGTAAGCTTCGAGAAGCTACAAGCAACAAAACCTGAAATGATCATTGAAAAAGCGGTTAAGGGCATGTTGCCTAAGAACCCATTAGGACGTGACATGTTCCGCAAACTTAAAGTTTACGCAGGTTCAGAACATAATCACGCTGCACAACAGCCTACAGCATTGGAAATCTAAATCATGGCAGAAACATATTACAGTACTGGTCGTCGCAAAAGCTCAACAGCTCGTGTTTACATGACTAAAGGCAGCGGTAACATCACTATTAATAACCGCGCAATCGAAGAATATTTTGGTCGTGAAACATCACGCATGGTAGTACGTCAGCCATTAGAAACTGCTGAAAAATTAGCAGATTTTGACCTTAACGTATTCGTAAAAGGCGGTGGTAACACTGGCCAGGCCGGTGCGATTCGTCATGGAATCACTCGTGCATTAATGGTGTATGACGAAACATTACGTCCATCATTACGCCGTGCTGGTTACGTAACACGTGATGCTCGTGAAGTTGAACGTAAGAAAGTCGGCTTACACAAAGCACGTAAACGCCCACAATACTCAAAGCGTTAATCGTTTTTTGTTATTCCGGCCAGACCATCGAGCCGGAATCCAGAAAAATCCAGCTATATGCTGGATTTTTTTTGCCCGCTATTTTCTCTCTCGTCATTCCGGTATGTTCTTAGCCTGAATCCATTTCTAATCTTTTCCTATCTTATTAAAGAAAAAAATTGACGTAATACCATATCAATACCATAATGGTATTGATGTGAATAAAGTAGGAGTGCTTAAAATGCCCGCCATAACACTAAAAAATATCCCGGAATCACTTTATGATTTGCTAAAAACCGCAGCTAAATCACATCATCGAAGCATGAATAGTGAGATTTTATATTGCGTAGAGCGTACTTTGGGTACGCATAAAATTAATGCAGTAGAGCAAGTTAAAATAGCTCAAAATTTAAGGCTTAAAACTGCAAAGCTCCCTCTTACAGATGAGTCATTACAAGAAATAAAAAATGAAGGTAGAGCATGATAGTTGTAGATACAAATATCATATCGTATTTTTATATTACAGGTGAGCACTCACAATTAAGTGAAGAACTGCTTACTTATGACGCTGAGTGGGCAGCTCCTGCATTATGGTTAAGTGAATTTAGAAATGTGCTCGCACTTTATTTGAGAAAAAATGTTCTAAACTTAGATGATATTATGAGTATTACGCATCAGGCTGAGAAATTACTTTTAGAAAGCACATATGAAGTATCTTCTGCTCATGTTTTAGAGTTAGTAAACAATAGTCGATGTTCTGCATACGACTGTGAATTTGTCGCGCTTGCAAAACACCTAAATACCCCTCTTATAACAACAGATAAAAAAATTCTTCAAGAGTTTCCAAAAATCGCCATGACGGTTGATGCATACATTAAGTTGTAAAGCATCAGGATGCGCTTGTCTTTAATTTTCTTAGGTCGGGCTTCAGCCCGACGCAGCGGCCAATTCAAGCAACCTGCCCTCTAAGCTACCCACCGTCATTCTGGCAGGCTCTTAGTTGGAATCCAGTTTTGTCATTGCGAGCCATGCTCTTATTGGCGTGGCAATCTCCTAAGAAAGAGCAATAAACTAACGCGTCTCATTTCAGCAACAAACACACGAAAAATGTGACAAATTCGGAATATTTGTAATTAATAAAACAGTAATTATAGTGTTGATTTAGCTTGGTTATTTGCACTTTTGTAGCAAAAAAACAACGCAACTTAAAAAATGTTGTTTTTTTGAAAAAAAGTGTTGCGTCGAAGATACCACTGGCGTATAAAGACAGCGTGAGTTTTACCTAACTAACTCTAAAAAAATATATATATTTTTTAAATTTAATAATAATGAAGGAGTTCATAATGAACAAAAAATTAATTGCAATCGCAGTTGCATCAGTAATGGCTGCTCCAGTCGCTATGGCTGACGTGAAAATCTCTGGTCGTATCGCTCAAGACTTCACTTCTACTTCTAAAGAAGGTGGTGCTGGTACAGTTGCTACAGATTCATACCGTACAATTGGTGATTCTGGTCAAGGCCGTATCCAATTTGATTTTGGCGAAGGAAATGCATTTGCTCGCGTAGCTTATGATACTCGTGCTGCTTCAGGTATCACTAAGCGTGATAACTTTATTGGTTATAAGTTTGGTGCTATGAAGTTTGCTTTAGGCCGTATGCCTGGTGCTGCTAAGAACTTAGAAAAAGACCCTTTCATTGCGACGTTCTTACAAACACGTAATACATATGCTGAAGCTGCAACTGCAAAGCAATACGGTTCTTCTAGCTTCATTTCTAATCTTGCTGAGCTTTCTGGTAAATCGGGTAGTGTAGCTTGGAAAGTACAATATGATGCAACTGATAATACCGGTACTTCTACTAATGAAGGTCATCTTGGTTTAGGCGTTAAAGGTAAAGCTGGCGGAGTAGCTTGGTGGGCTTCATACAATACGGGTACAGGTAGTAATACTACTGGTATTGACCAAACTAACACTAAAGTTGGTGCTTCTATGAAGTTTGGTAAAATCAAAGCAACTTTAAACCTTACTGGTGCTGATAATGGCGCAGCTACTAATAATTCATGGAATGCAGTCGCTGTTTCTGCAAACATGGGCTTAGGTAATGGCGCAAGTGTTGATTTTACTTATGCTAGTACTTCTGGTGATAGAGAAGGTACATATACTCGTTTAGCTTATGCTAACAAGTTAAACAAGAGTGCAACAGTTTATGCTGGTGCAACTATTTCTGATCCTAAAAAGCCAACTGACACAGATGCAGTTACTGTATTTGGTGCTGGTATGACTGTTAAGTTCTAAGTTTGATTTAAACTTAAAACTTTTAAGAAAGGGACACTTCGGTGTCCCTTTTTTTATGTCTATTATTCAGCAATCTTTGTGAGTGCAGCGTGGCCATTTCCCAAAAAGTGCGCTCCATCATGAGATTACTACCGGCATCTGGAGTGATGTTTATCAAAGTAGATAAATTGTTTGCTTTGCTATGTTTATTTAATCATGGTTTATTCAATCTTAGTTTGTTCAATCTCACAAAATCTTTTACGCTGTATTAATGTGCTTTTTATTCGGCCGTTGTCTTTGGGGGGAGTTAATTATTGGTTTCCAGAAAAACCCTCTTTTATTCCTTAGTGCAATGCAAATTTTCCAATTTTATGTACCTAAACGCACTGAACTTATTTTACAAAGCCATATAATTAATCATTGTTTGAATTTAATCACTAAAAGATAAGGTGCTGTAAGAAATAGCTTTCTTGCCACTAAAGGTGTGTTAGAGCTGGCAATAAAGCACCGTTGGGATAAAAATTAAAAGGTGCCGTTACTTTAAGAGCCAGCTGGAAAATAGGTATCAGCTTGTATATGTAGATTAAAAAATATAATGTGAATGCAGTAGTCTAATAATTAATTTATAGTTTAGACGTATAAAAAGAGGAGATTCAAAAAATGAAAAAATTTAGTAAAGGTTTAGTCGCTTGTGCTGTTGCTGCGACTTTAACAATACCAATGACCGCCATGGCAACCAATGGTTACTTTGCTCATGGTTATGGTACAAAAAATAAAGCGCTAGCGGGTGGCGGTTCTGCGTTACCACAAGATGCAATGATAGCAGCAACTAATCCTGCAGGTATGGTTACTGTTGGCGACCGTATGGATTTAGGTGTGGCTTTATTTAGCCCAACTCCACGTTCATATTCTGCGACAGCTGATGGAGCAGGTAATACTGATGGTACGGTTTGTGGCGCCAACTGCCCATTTACGATTGGTGGTAATGCAACTGCTCAATCAATAGACAGTGATAACGATATATTTTTGATTCCTCATTTCGCTCGCAACTGGATGTTAAATGCAGATAGTTCTGTTGGTCTGTCTGTTTATGGTAATGGCGGAATGAATACTGAATATAAAGGTGGCCAAGCTCAGCATAATAATGGTGCTGGCACAGCCGTTACAACAGCAGGTACGTTCGGTGGTGGTACTGCGGGTGTGAATTTAGAACAACTTTTTATTACTACAACCTACTCAAGTAAAATCGATGCAACGTCTTCCTGGGGCGCTAGTTTAATCGCGGTTTATCAATCTTTTGAAGCAAAAGGTTTGGGAGTTTTTGGTGGTAATTCTCTTTATGGAACTAATGTATCGGATAAAGGTAAAGATACTTCTACAGGCTTTGGCGCCAAGTTTGGTTGGCAAGGTGAAGTTGCAAAAGATATAACGCTTGCTGCTTCATATCAAACAAAAATGAGTATGAGTAAGTTTGATAAGTATAAGGGGTTATATGCTGATCAAGGTAGTTTTGATATTCCTTCAACCTGGACGTTGGGTTTAGCTTGGAATACAAGCCCGAAATCTACTCTGACCTTTGATGTTCAACAAATTAATTATACTGATGTAGCTGCTATTTCAAACACAATTAATCCCCTTCTAACTGCTTGTACTCCCGGTGCGCCTGCGACAGGTGCCGGCTGTTTAGGTGGTTCTGCTGGTGCGGGTTTTGGTTGGGAAGACATGACTATTTTTAAACTTGGTTATCAATGGACTACTAGTCCTGATTGGACCTGGCGTGCAGGTATTAGTCAGGGAGATCAACCTGTACCTGGCAGTCAAACTTTGTTTAACATACTGGCACCTGCTGTAATGGAAACTCATATCACAGCTGGTTTTACCATGAAAACAGGTAGTGACAGTGAGTTTAATTTCGCTGCTATGTATGCTCCAAGCAGCAGTGTAACTGGTAAAAATCCGTTTAATCCTAGCCAAAACATCACAATAGAAATGACTCAATTAGAGTTAGAAGCAAGTTGGGGTTGGAAGTTCTAAGTATGTCTTAACATGTTAAAGAGCTAAAAATTAAAAGGGTCATGTTTTGCATGACCCTTTTTTATTGCTGCAAAACTTATATCTAGGGTTTGGTTTTTTTTCGTAAAAAATTAATTTTAGATGTTTCTCTTAATCACACACTATTGTGCGCATTATTTAAGACTCGACAGCCTTGTAATTAAGATACGACGTTGAGAATTTTATTTTAATTGCTAATGAAAAAATACATCTAGCATTGCGATATTTGCATGATTTGCCATGATTTACATGGCGAAATGTGAAAATCTTTTAGATTAAGCGCACTTTTGAAGATTACTACGGACTTCCTCTGCTACTGGTCCTCGATAACTGCTCCTGCGTTATTCTCGATAATTGCTCCTGCATTATTCTACCTTCGCCCATCCGTGGGCTCGTACTTACGGGCGTCCTGCCCTAATGTGTTGCTTTCGATAGCGGCTTCTGTCTTTGTCTATTCGTGGCTTATATTTTCTGCGTAGCCCATGCTGGTTTCTCAATCTACGATTTCATCTTCTCCATACAGTCTCACTCTTCGCGTCATGCAAAGCATGTTTAAAATCATTCACTACGATTTTATGTTTCTTTGTTGTGTTTTTGGCAATGATTTATAAATATAAGTCATTGCTTATTCAGTTTTAGCTACCTGGAAATGCCAATAGCAGTCGGTAAGAGGTTTTATTTTAATGGTGTTAGGGCTATAGTTATGGCAATGTAAAAAATCAGGATTGAATCTAAAATAACCAAAAGGGTAAATGAATGATACTAATAAAAAGAACTTTTGCCGTTTCAGTATTAGCGACATTAATCACAACAAACGTAAATGCAGCAGGTTTTGCCATCACAGAAAATAGTGCCAGTGGAATGGGCAGTGCGTTTGCCGGCGCTTCAGCCATAGCAGAAGATGCCAGTACCACCTATTTTAACCCTGCGGGTTTGAGTAAATTAGAAGGTAGTCAAATTGTGATTGCAGGCCATTTCGTGACAGCTTCTGCAGGCTTTACTAATAATGGTTCATCACTTAACCCAGCATTAGGGGGCGGGGTATTATTAGGTGGTAATGATGATCCCGGGACATCAGTTTTGATACCTAATTTTTATTATGCTAATAAGCTAAATGATCAATGGTCGTTTGGGTTAGGTATTAACGTACCGTTTGGACAGTCGACAGAATACTCTGATACCTGGGTCGGACGATATCACGCAACTAAGTCAGAGATAACGAGTTTAAATATTAATCCTTCTGCTTCATTTAAGGTTAATGACAAACTTTCCGTGGGTTTTGGTGTTAATGTGCAATACTTTGAGGCAACACTGGGAAATCAACTAGACAGTACAGCAATTTGTTTGGCTGCAGGTGGTGGTGCAGGGTGTGCTGCCGCTGGTTTGGTTGCAGTGGGAGATGTGGCGACAGATAGTTCAGTTTCTTTGCATGCTGATAACTGGAGTTTGGGTTGGAATTTTGGCTTGTTATATGACGTAAGCAATAATACCAGGTTGGGAGCAGCTTATCGCTCGAGCATTAAGCATACAGCAGCCGGTACGGCTGACTTTACTCGCTCAACTGAGTTAAATAATTTTTTAGTAGCTGCTGGGAGCCCTCTTTTTACTGATACAGGGGCTTCTGCAGGAATTAATTTGCCTGAAACACTGTCATTAAGTCTTCATCAAACCTTCGATTCTAAATGGACAATGCTCGCGGATGTGACCTGGACTAAATGGAGTCGTTTTGACAAGTTAGTGGTGACTTATGACAATGCACAACCTACAACGACGATTCCTGAAAACTGGCAGGATAGTCTTCGTTATTCACTCGGTGTGAATTACCAGGCAGATGCAAAGTGGATTTATCGCGCCGGCGTTGCATTAGATGAAACGCCTATCCCAACAGCCGAAGATCGTACCGCCAGACTGCCAGATACTGGCCGCACTTGGCTGAGTTTTGGTTTTGGTTACAAGATGTCAAACACATCAAGTGTTGATGTGGGTTACACACACATATTTTTTGATGACACCCCGATTAATAACACCGATGCCTCATTTAAGCATACTTTAACGGGCACTTATGACGTCAGCGCGGATATTTTCAGCGCACAGTATAGCTGGAAATTCTAAGGCTAAATTTCCTAAATAAACGACGGCTATAAAGGTATTCCTTGAATTTTGCTGAGGTAGCATTAAATTTTTTAGTGCTACCGTTAATAAACTTGGCTTATGGCGAAGGCCATGACGGCATGGATGCCGCTGCCGAGGATGCCCGTAGTAATCTCAAATTTATGGTACTTCATCATGAGAGTGCTGCGGTCATTTCATTCTCTCGGCAACTGCTCCTGCGTTGCTCGACCTCCTGCGTCCTTGCAGTCGTCGCAATAGCTGTCATGTTAAATTTCACTAGGATACCTCAGTCTAATTCCTCGAACATGATCCAACAATCACTGACTGTAGTGCTGTGCGATAAAAATCGCAGAATTAAATAGTAGATAAAAATGTCACTTTGGCTTCTCTTTTTTAGTGCCTTTATTTCTTCGACACTATTTCCGGGTGGTTCAGAAGCGGTATTGGCTTACCTTGCATCAGACACGAAAGGTTCTCTTTTATTATTAGTCATGGTCGCGACGCTAGGCAATACGTTAGGCGCAATGACCTCATGGGGAATTGGTTATTTAATTTCAACCCGCTATTCAACAGAACGACTTTCAAAACCTGCCCAACAAAAAGCAGTAGAACGATTACAAAAATACGGCAGTCCCCTTTTATTATTGTCATGGCTACCGATTATTGGTGATCCATTATGCGTCGCAGCCGGCTGGCTACGGTTACATTGGTTGCCGAGCTTGATTTTTATTTCGGTGGGGAAATTGCTTCGGTATATTGTGGTTATTTATCTTGTTGATCAGACGCTGACATAATAAATAATCAGTAGTAATCTTAACGCGCTATCTTGTCTTCATTATTCAATGCTAAAATATTGCTTTAAATCAAAGAAAATACAGGTTACATGACCCAAAACAAACGCATTCGCGAAATTCCTTATAATTACACCTCGTTTTCTGATCGTGAGATTGTGATTCGTTTTCTTGGTGAGCCGGCGTGGGATATTTTGCAGTCATTACGTGAGGAACGGGTAACCGGACGTTCTGCGCGGATGTTATTCGAAGTTTTGGGTGATATTTGGGTGGTGAGTCGAAATCCATATATTCAGGATGATTTACTGGAAAATAGTAAACGCCTCAATTTATTGATTAAAGCCTTGCACCACCGTTTAGATCAAATTGAATCTCGTGCGAATCATGATCAAAATGGCTCTCTATCGAGTACCAATCTACAAGCAATGGAGCTGGCATCACTCACGCGAGATGCGATTCAGCGTTTTGAAGCATGGTTTCCTCATCAGCAAGCATTACGTAAAAAAATATTCAAACGTCTTAAAAAAATTACGCGTACCGATAATATTTGTTTCGATGGTCTCGCTCGTGTTTCTCACGTCACGGATGCTTCAGATTGGCGGGTGGAATATCCGGTGGTGGTCATTAATCCGGATTCTGAACGAGAGATTCACCACATTGTAGAAGCCTGCCGTGAATTAGGGTTGGCAATTATTCCGCGTGGTGGTGGCACGGGTTACACCGGTGGTGCAGTACCACTAACGCAAAACTGCGCGGTGATTAATACCGAAAAGTTAGATGCGTTGGGTGAAGTCGTTTTAAGGCAAATCCCCGGAGTTGAAAAACCAGTACCGACTATTCATTGTGAAGTGGGTGTGGTGACGCGACGTGTTTCTGAAAAAGCAGAAGCATCCGGTTATGTTTTTGCGGTTGATCCAACCTCACAAGATGCATCTTGTATTGGCGGCAATATTGCCATGAATGCGGGTGGTAAAAAAGCCGTGTTGTGGGGCACAACACTCGATAATCTTGTTTCATGGCGCATGGTGATGCCAGATAACTCATGGTTAGAAGTTGAACGTTTAAATCATAATCTCGGAAAAATTCATGAAGTTGAAGTTGCTGAATTTAAGTTAACCCGTTTTGATAGCGCTGGCATAACAGCGGTGGGTGATGCCGAAATTTTAAAAATTCCGGGCAAGCAGTTACGTAAGCAAGGTTTAGGTAAAGACGTTACCAACAAATTTTTAGGTGGGCTACCAGGCGTTCAAAAAGAAGGTTGTGACGGTATTATTACCTCTGCCGTATTTACTTTGCATGTTATGCCAAAGTTTATTCGCACGGTGTGTTTAGAGTTTTTTGCCGCAGACTTACATAAAGCGGTACCTGCGATTACTGAAACAAAAGACTACCTCGACAATCTTGATGGCATTCAACTTGCGGGTATGGAACATTTAGATGAACGTTATGTAAAAGCAGTTGATTACACCACTAAAGCACCAAGACGTGATCTGCCTAAAATGGTTTTGCTGGTCGATGTAGCTGGTGATGATGAACACATTGTTGCTTCAGCGGCATCAGAAGTGGTGCGTTTAGCCAATGCACGTGAAGCAGAAGGTTTTATTGCAGTCAGTCGTGAGGCGCGTAAACAATTTTGGGCAGATCGCTCACGTACTGCGGCAATTGCCGCACATACTAATGCCTTTAAAATTAATGAAGATGTTGTTATACCGTTACCGTGCTTGTCTGAATATAACGATGGTATTGAACGTATTAACATTGAGCTTTCAACTAAAAACAAGCTTGAGATCATTAAAGAAGTACAGGCCTACCTTCATACCGATATGCCTGAGCTGCGTACCATCGTTGCAGGGCAGGTGCCTGATTACAAAGAAAGTGATGAGCGTATTGCGATTATTGAAGCGAAGAAACAAGCCGCATTATCATATTTAGAACAGACAATTGATTGCTGGAGCATTATTCTGGAAAAAATGGATGAGCCTGCAACCGCTCATTTAGATTTACTGAATGAAGAAACGCAAGCAGCAATAAATGATGGCGATACCTTATTTAAATTGTTGCAGCGACGTGAGTTACGAATTTCGTATCAACGTTATATCGAAAAGCCATTAAAAGAAATTTTTGCCGGACATGATTTAGAAGGTGTGCGTAAAAAGTTAGATAAAATTCATCGCAATATTCGTTCTAGCCGATTATTTGTTGCCCTGCACATGCATGCTGGTGACGGTAATGTTCATACCAATATTCCTGTTAACTCTAATGATTATGCAATGATGCTTGAAGCAGATAAAGTCGTTGAACGCATCATGAGATTGGCTGAAAATTTGGGTGGTGTGATTTCGGGTGAGCATGGTATTGGTATTACCAAAATGCAGTTTTTATCGGATGAGATTAAAGCTAAATTTGCCAGCTATAAAAAAGATGTTGATCCAAATAATTTATTTAATCCGGAAAAACTGATTTCTAATTCGGGTTTGGATAATGCCTATACACCATCATTGCGTTTAGTTGAACAAGAAGCCTTAATTCTTGAAGCCAGTGAGCTTGGTGAACTGAATACCATGGTTAAAGATTGCTTACGTTGTGGCAAGTGTAAACCAGAATGTAACACTCATATCCCTCGTGCCAATATGTTGTATTCACCGCGTAATAAAATTCTTGCATCAGGTTTAATTATTGAAGCCTTCCTTTATGAAGAACAAACACGCCGCGGTGTTTCAATACGTCATTTTGATGAAATGAATGACATTGCTGATCACTGTACAGTTTGTCATAAATGTTTATCACCTTGTCCTGTGAATATTGATTTTGGTGAGGTCTCGATCACCATGCGCACCATATTAAAAAATAAGGGTGAAAAACGCTTTAATATAGGCAGTTGGATGTCGATGCAGTTTTTGAATGTGACGGATCCGCGCACCATTAAAATTATGCGTAAAGGCATGATCGAATGGGGTTATCGTGCACAACGCCTGGCTTCTACATGGGCGAGACGTTTTCGTATTACCAGAGAACAACAACCGGCAGCCACAACAGGTTTAACACGTGCAAGTCAGCAAGTGGTTCATTTTATGCGTAAACCGATGCCGGCTAAAATTCCTAAACAAACATCACGTGCGTTATTAAATATTGAAGATGATAAAGTTATCCCAATTATTCGTGACCCTAAAAAAGTTACCGATGAGTCGGATGCTGTATTTTATTTTCCAGGTTGTGGTTCGGAGAGATTGTTTAGTGATATTGGTTTAGCAACCCTGGCCATGTTATATGAAACAGGTGTGCAAACTGTTTTACCACCGGGTTATCTATGTTGTGGTTATCCGCAACGTGCCGGAGGTGATGCGGTAAAAGGTCAGGAGATTGCAGTTGATAACCAGGTACTGTTTCATCGTGTTGCAAACACATTGAACTACATGGACATTAAAACAGTCATTGTTTCTTGTGGTACGTGTATGGATCAATTACTGCAATATCAGTTTGATAAAATTTTCCCCGGTTGCCGCTTGTTAGATATTCATGAATACTTAATGGAAAAAGGCATACGCACGCAAGCCGAAGAGGGCATGCAGTATATGTATCATGATCCTTGTCATACTCCGATGAAAAAACATAATCCTATTCGTGTTTCTGAAACATTATTAGGGCAGGATGTTTTATTAGCAGATCGTTGTTGCGGTGAGGCAGGTACCTTATCGATAAGCCGTCCGGATATTTCAACTCAAATACGTTTTAGAAAACAAGAAGAGTTACAAAAAGGTTTAAGCCAGTTAACTGGCGAGATAAAAGTTAAAGACAATAAAGTAAAATTGTTAACGTCTTGTCCAGCATGTCAGCAAGGTTTATCGCGTTATGAAAATGATACCGGTTTGCAAACCGAATACATTGTTATCGAACTTGCCAGGCGAGTTTTAGGTGAACAGTGGGAAAAAGACTTTATTGAAAATGTGAAAAGTGGTGGTATAGAGCGAGTATTGCTTTAGTCTTCTTTGCTTTAAACTCGGCTTTGAAACCGGGGGAGTTAAATTAAGACTCGCAATGACGTATGCGATCAGTTAATAAAATGTAGGTGCGAATTTATTCGTTCGCAGGGCTTATAATTATTACAATGATTAATATTTACACCGCGTTCGAATAAATTTGAGCCTGTTTTTTAGCCGGAATCGAGTGTGTTTAAACAACAAGATTCCCGCTAAAGACATGCGGGAATGACGAGCATTTTTATTCACAGCTCAGGTTAAATACTCAGAGTGAGGGTATGGAATCGGGTGAGTCGGACTTAAACAACCACTTTCAGAAATTATTTAGGGAGGGCAATCCCGCGAGTACCGTTGTGATATGTGCCTTGAACCAGAGGTTCAAGTGGGAACGTCGTGAGCACGTTAGGCTTTCCGCTCGAAGACGGACTTGCACACGGTGCCGCTACTCAGCGCCCGGAGTTATAAATTACGGCTCAAGGGTCTCTAATCACTGACGAATACCGCAGGGGATGCCCAAACTTGATTTTAGATGATTCTGAACGAATCTTCTTTAGATAATTTAATATTTATTTGTTGTTAGCTTCTTGACAACTTAAATTTCTAGTTGCTGACTGCGGTATAACGCATCATCAATTTTTTCCTGAATGCTACGAATGCGAGTACCGACGGAAGCATCCGTTTTTGATGAGCCGCCATCTTGTGTGAGCAATTCATGTGATATATTCAATGCTGCCATTACGGCAATGCGATCTGAACCAATAATCTTTCCGCTGTCACGAATTTCACGCATTTTTGAATCAAGATAGTCTGCCGAGCGTTGTAAATCGTGGCGCTCTTCTTCATTGCACGCGATTACATATTCTTTATCCAAAATATGGATAGTGATGCCGTCTGCTGACTTATCCGTCATTTTCAATTGCCTTTAAACGTCCAATCATCGCTTCTACACGAGTACGCGCCAGCTCTGTTTTTTCGATTAGGCGGGCACGTTCACCTTGCAGATGAGAATGGCTATCACGCAGGGTTTTATTTTCACTTTGCAGGCGGTCAATTGTTTTGATGAGATCATCAACGCGGCCTTCGAGTTTTTTTAGATCTAGCTCTTCCATTTATTCCTCAGATTCAACACTAAACTTGTTATTATTTAAGAGTATAAGAATATAGAGCACATTGGGCGCGGTCAACGGGTAAACGGGACGGAAAATGATGTAAAATTCAGCAATAATAAATTTAGTGATATTTTGAGGTAAAACAGGCCGGTATGAGTGAAATAGATATTCAATATGATGAAATTAATGATGCATTAAAGCGGATCAGCGTTGAACAGGATGCAGCGGAGGTTCACGGTGCTTTGTGTGGCCTATTTTGCACAGTTAATGGCTTAGATGCGCCTTTTTGGCTAGATAATTCCTTAACGAACACACCAGAAGAAGATGCGTATACGGTGGATGCGTTAAATAGCGAAAGTCGTTCACTTTTGACGATTTTATTTAATAGCACAGAAAAACAACTTTCGGGGCAGGAATTTGATTTTCAGCTATTTTTGCCGGAAGACAGCTCGGGTTTATATGCCAGAGTTGAGGCGCTGAGTAACTGGTGTCAGGGTTTTTTGTTTGGTTTAAGTCAGGGGGGGTTAACCGATCCGGAAGGATTGCCGGGTGACTTGCCGGATATTGTGAAAGATCTGGTTGAAATATCACGCGCCGAATCATATGAGTTAGATGATGATGCCCAAGATGAAAAGGATTTTATGGAGTTAGTCGAATTTGTTAGAGTGGCGATACAGCTTTTTGTTGATGAAATGCAGCGGTTTCAGGTGAAAGAGCCTGAGGATGATGCGGAATATCATTGATTGTTAGGTAGGTTGGTTCAAGGAATAAAATGACGGAACCAACGATTTCTTGTTGGCTCCGCTACGCTTGAGCCCACCTACGGAAATTTTTTTAACGGATAACTATGAACAACACAGAATACAAACGTCGCCGTAAACATCTCATGCAAATAATGGGTCAAGATGCGGTGGCAATTTTGCCTGCGGCCTTAGTGCGTATGCGCAACCGTGATGCAGAATTTCAATATCGACAGGACAGTGATTTTCATTACATCACCGGCTTTGACGAACCTGAAGCCGTGGCTGTTTTAGTGCCGGGTCGGGACCATGGAGAGTACATTTTATTTTGTCGTGAAAATGATAAAAAAATGGAAACATGGAATGGCCTGCGTGCCGGTCAGGATGGGGCTATTGAAAAATATGCTGCGGATGATTCTTTTCCAATCGATGACATTGATGATATTTTGCCGGGGCTGCTGGAAAATAAAGAAAAAGTCTATTACACCATGGGTGTTCACCCCGACTTTGATCAACTGATTATTAAATGGGTGAATCGTTTACGTGATCAGTCACGCATGGGGATTCATACACCAAGTGAATTTGTTGCTCTGGATCATCAGTTGCATGACATGCGTTTATATAAAAGTGCAGCAGAAGTAAAAGTGATGCGTAAGGCTGCGCAAATTTCTGCAAAAGCACATATTCGCGCTATGCAGGTTTGTAAACCAGGTATTTATGAGTACCAACTTGAAGCAGAACTCTTACATAGTTTTATGCAGCAAGGAGCACGCTTCCCTGCTTATTCTTCAATTGTGGGTGGTGGTAAAAATGGCTGCATTTTACATTATGTTGAAAACAGTGAAATCTTAAAATCAGGTGATATGGTGTTAATCGATGCCGGCGCTGAGCTGGAATGTTATGCCTCTGATATTTCACGTTCATTTCCAGTGAATGGGAAATTTTCAAAAGAACAACGCGTTTTATATGACATTGTTTTAGCTGCACAGCTTGCCGCGATTGAACAGATTAAACCGGGCAATCATTGGAACGATCCGCATGAAGCGGCTATTAATGTTATTACACAAGGTTTGATTGATCTTGGAATATTAAAAGGCAAACTTGCAACGAATATTAAAAAAGAAACCTACAAAGATTTTTATATGCATCGCACCGGTCACTGGATAGGCATCGATGTACATGATGTGGGTGACTACAAAGTTGATGGTGAGTGGCGAGTACTTGAACCGGGCATGGTCTTAACAGTTGAGCCGGGATTATATATTTCAGCAGACCATGAAAAGGTTGCGAAAAAATGGCACAACATTGGCATTCGGATTGAAGATGATGTGCTGGTAACAAAAGACGGCTATGATATATTAAGTAAAGATGTGTTTAAAGCACCGGATGAAATTGAAGCGTTGATGGCTTTGTAATAGATGGTATGGCATCACCACAATCACCACAGAATTATTCGTACTTATAAAAAATGCACGTCATTCCTGCATGCTTTTAGCGGGAATCTATTATTTAAAAGTAGGTCAGACTTTAGTCTGACAATATGCTAGAAAGCACCTCAGCGTGCGAATGAATTCGCAGCTACAATTTGATAAATGGCGATTTATTAAGATTTTTCTCTGAAAGAAATAATAATTATGAAAGAAGCAAAAACAAATTTTGATTTAATTATTATCGGTGGCGGTTTAGTTGGCGCCAGTTTGGCTTGTGCATTAGCTGAGTCTTCTTTGCGTATCGCGATTATTGAAGCTTTTCCTTTTAAACCTGATGATACTGAATTCCAACCTGCATTTGATGCGCGTAGTGTGGCCTTATCTTATACCTCCAAACAAGTTTTTGACGGCATGGGATTATGGTCTTCAATTAATCAGTTGGGTGTAGCGGCGATTAAAAAAATTCATATTTCTGATCGTGGTCATGCCGGCATTACCCGTTTAAATGCAGCGGATGAAAATGTTGATGCGCTGGGTTATGTGGTTGAAACACGCGTTATCGGAAAAGCATTATTTGCTGTATTAAATAAACAAAAAAATATCACACTCATTGCACCGGCAACACTTAAAAACTTTAATTTATCAACTGAACATGCTGAAGTTGTTATTGAGCAAGAGGGTGAGAGTAAAAAGTTAACGGCTCAGTTATTAGTGGCGGCTGATGGCGGTGATTCTGTTGTGCGTCGATTAAGCGGTGTAAGAATAAAACAGCATAACTATGAGCAAAGTGCAATCATTGCAAATGTTGCGACTGATCGTCCGCATAATAATCAGGCATTTGAACGTTTTACCGATAATGGTCCGTTAGCCTTATTACCAATGGCAGCAACAAAAGATGAAAAAAATCGTTACTCGCTGGTTTGGACTATAAATAGTGATGAACAGGAAACGATGATGAGCTGGGATGACGAAACTTTTTTACTTAATTTAAAACACCGTTTTGGTGAAAGAGCCGGACAATTTATTCATGTGAGCCCGCGCCATGTTTATCCGTTAAGTTTAATGCGTGCACAAGAGCATGTGCGTGAACGCCTCGCCATTATTGGTAATGCCGCACACACGTTACATCCGGTTGCAGGACAAGGTTTTAATTTAGGCTTACGCGATGTGGCTGCACTATCGCAAGTGATTACTGATTCTTTGCATGACAAAAAAGACATCGGGTGTTTAGACACATTAGAAACCTATGCTGACTGGCGTAAGCGTGATCATATTCAAACGGCAATGGCGACAGACAGCATCGTGAGAATATTCTCTACTAATTTTTTACCGCTTGCTGCATTGCGAAATTTAGGGCTGCTTATTGTAGATCTTGTACCACCACTTAAAAAAGTGTTTGCTCGTCATGCAATGGGTTTTGTTGGCAAGATGCCACGCTTAGGTCGGGGCTTAAAATTATAAATGACTAAAGATTATGACATTATTATAGTTGGCGCCGGTATGGTGGGTGCGACATTGGCTTGTGGTCTTGCAGAAGAAGCAGAGCAACTTAAGATTGCCGTCATTGATGCGACTCAACCTGATTTTGACTGGGATAAAAATAGTTATGATATGCGTGTCAGCGCAATCACGCGTGCTTCACAAAAATTATTTAAAAAAGTGGGTGCATGGGACAAAATAGTTGAGCAAAGAGTAAGCCCTTATCAGGATATGTTTGTCTGGGACGCGGGTGGAAAGGGTAAATTGCATTTTGACAGTGCAGAAATGGGTGAAGCTGATCTTGGGCACATCATTGAGAACCGGGTTATTGTTAATGCATTACACCAACGAATAAAAGACTTCTCACAAATTGATTTACTTTGTCCTGCACAAATTGAAGCTATCGATTTCAATCTCTCTCAAACTGAGTTAACGCTAAAAGATAAAACAAAACTTACCGCAAAACTTATTGTTGCAGCTGATGGCACGCGCTCCTGGATACGACAGCAAGCTGATATTGCAGTAAAAGGCTGGGACTTTGATCAGGCTGCATTAGTGACAACGGTTAAAACTGAAAAATATCATCAGGACACGGCGTGGCAACGTTTTTTAACAACAGGTCCACTGGCCTTTTTACCGTTAACAGAAGGTTATAGTTCAATTGTCTGGTCAACCTCGCCGGATGAAGCTAAACGTTTAACAGTAATTTCAAAAGATGAATTTGCAACAGAACTTGAACAGGCATTTGAAAGTAAATTAGGTAAAGTTGAGTCGGTTGCCGGACGTGCTGTTTTTCCATTGCGATTATTCGAAACCTTACATTACGTGAAACCACGTCTCGCTTTAGTTGGCGATGCGGCACATACGATTCATCCGTTAGCAGGGCAAGGCGTCAACTTAGGTTTAGCTGATGTAACAAGTTTATTGGACGTCATTGTTGAAGCTTTAAATGATAAAAAAGATATTGGTGATTTAAAAGTTTTACGTCGCTATGAACGCTGGCGTCGGGCAGACAATCGCTCCATGTTAATGGCAATGGATGGCTTAAAACGATTATTTGGTAGTGAGTTATCAGTGGTCAAAGATGTGCGCAGTTTTGGATTAAATTTGACGAATAAAATCACACCTTTGAAAAATCTTATAATGCAGCAAGCGATGGGTGTATTTACAAAGTAACTTAAAGGTTCAGTTAAAATTTCCGATAAACTCTTATAATTTAATATATTATAAAAATCCTGTTTTAATTAATTCTATGTGGATTATTTTATGCCGAAAGTTCGTCTAAAGTATTTCCTTACTCTTTTATCCTTATCATTACTTGGTGTATTGGGGAATTATTTAAATTTATCTTTGTTTTTTGGCGTTAGTTTTATTTTTGGCAGCATCTCAGTTTTAATCGCAGTTAGGCTATTAGGTACTGCGGGTGCTGTAATTGTTGCGATTATTGCAGGATCATATACTTATTTTATTTGGGGTCACCCCTATGCCATGGTGATATTCACCGCAGAGGCATTTATCGTTGGTATATTGTGGCAACGAAAAATATCTAGTTTAGCGTTAGCCGATATTATATTTTGGATAGTTGCGGGTATACCATTAGTTTTGTTTTTCTACAGTGGTGTTATGGGTATGGACCAGACACCAACTTTGATGATTGGACTTAAACAGTCGGTTAATGGCGTAGCTAATGCGATTATAGCAACCTATTTAATATTACTTATTCCATCCAAATTTATCTTACACGGGAATGAAGATGCTCATGGCAAGATACGTCTAAATGAACTACTTTTTACCACTTTGCTGGGTATTCCTCTTATTTTCTCCTTAGTGATGGTTAGCTTTGAAAATAAACTAACAAAAGAAAATCTAGAAAATGGATTGGCAGAACAACTTGAAGTTTATCTGGAACATGTTGAACACGATGATCTATTAAAAACTCTCGATGCAATTCACGATGATAGGTTACGCTATAAACGTAATTTTGAGATGATGGTTTTTACCGAAGGAGCATCTTTTGTTGATAGTACACTTCCTTTTGATAAAGAACTCGAGTTCTCTCGTGAAGGTTCGATAAAAAAAATAAACGAAAAATTATCTTTATGGATGCCTGAACGAAAAAATCTACCTTTAATGATCTGGTGGAAAAAGGCATATTACTTTGTGGATAAATCTTTTTCTGGAAAACAGAAAGGTAAAGTCTATGTTCTGCAGAGTACGCGATCAGTCATTAATAAAATCCAAAAGGATATAGTAACGTCATTTGAATTATTATTTTCTTTGATTCTTATTGGTGGCGTTGCAGCTTATTCTATCAGTCGAAGTTTAACGGGGACAATCATTAAGTTAACAGCGGCTACAAAAAACCTGCCAGAGAAATTAAAGAATAATTTAAAAATAGAATGGCCTAAGAGTAATGTCGCTGAATTTTTACAGCTTTCCAGGCAGGCTGAAATTATGTCAGATAATATTGTTACGACATTTGATGAGGTAAATGTACAGGCAAAAAATATTCTTGAATCTTCAGTTGATAGTATAATTTCGATTGATGATAACAGTGTTATATTAGGTTTTAATCATTCTGCTGAAAATTTATTTGGTTATTCTAAAGATGAGGTGATTGGAGAAAATATAGGGGTTATTATTCCAGCACCCTATAAAGAAAAGTATGATGGGTATCTCAGTAACTTTAAAATACAAAAAAATGTCACTTCATCAGAAAAACGAATTGAATCTGAGGGTCAGCATAAAAATGGCAGTTTAGTTCCTATAGAATTATTTATTACCAAAACAGAGGTTAATAGTAAAACCACATTCACAGCTTTCATCTCTGATATTACAGAACGAAAAGCCAATGAACAGCTTAAACGTGATTTTATTTCAACAGTGAGTCATGAGTTACGTACACCACTTACCTCAATAAATGGTTCAGTTAAATTGATACAAGCTCAACAAGGTATGCTTGATCCTGAGCAGTCGGCAACGTTGCTTGATACCGCAAGCAGGAATATTGATCGGTTATCAGTTTTGATAAATGATTTGCTAGATTTTGAAAAACTTGAATCATCAGGGATTGAATATAAAAAAGAAAAGATTAATATTAAAAAATTAATATCCGTTGTTATGGAACAAACATATCCAATGTCAGAGCAAAGTAATATTCAGCTAAATGAAGAGATAGGAGATGAATGTAATTTGTTTGCTGATTCTCAAAGGCTATCTCAAATTTTAGTTAATCTGGTTTCGAATGCTATAAAATTTTCACCTGAGAATGAAGTTGTCGAAATAGGCTGTCTTTTCGAGAATAATGAAATAAAAATTTACATTAAAGATAATGGCAGTGGAATCGATGAAGAATTTAAAGAAAAAATTTTTGAACGATTTACACAGGCTGATTCTGCAGATAACAGGCAAGTACAGCGTGGAACCGGATTAGGATTGGCAATATCAAAACGTATGACAGAAGGTATGGGTGGCAGGATTGGTTTTGATAGTATTAAGGGACAAGGCAGCACCTTTTTTATTATTTTTCCATCAGGTAATTAATTTTTTAAAATTTTTATACACTAACTATGTAGTGATGATATTAAATGAAAAAACTAAAATATGAAAAAGAACTGGTAAAACTTGCGCTTGATTTAGTGATGTCCATTGCAGAGAAAAAGGGTATTGTTGAATTTTCTGCAACAGACTCATCCAAAGAAAAACTGGAATATGTCTATCGATTACTCGTTCACGATAAAGTGTTACAACCACTTGCTAAAGATCAGGAATCCCTGCCCAATATGAAACACAAGCTGGCTTGCTGGATGCAGAAGCAGCTACCTGCGGATCATGCCTTAAATAAATAATACCTATTCACCTTCCATTTGTAGGTTCGAATTCATTCGAACACCATCATAATTTAATAACTAGATTCCCGCTAAAAGCACGCGGGAATGACGTGCATTTTCCATACAACACAAAAGTGTTAGTTCGTCATTCCGGAAAATTCGATAGAATTTATCTGGAATCCAAACTTTAAACCACTGGATTCCCGCTAAAAGCACACGGGAATGACGTGCGCTTTTTATACATTGCATAAATTAGTTTGCTCGTCATTCCGGAAAATTCGATAGAATTTATCTGGAATCCATATTTTAAACCACTAAATTCCCGCTAAGCACATGCGGGAATGACGCGAAGAGAAAATTAGTCAAAAATGCTAATACTTCCTCAATCCTGACCGATATATATCATAGAACGTATTCGTTTGAGGTATGGCATGGGCAAAAAGCACATCTTTAGGTGGGCAAATACAACTGAGAAAAAACAAAGTCAGTCATGGGCTTTTTCTCAGGCCTATGTCCATCCCTGTGTTATTAATAATCAACGACATATTGTGTATCCGCGAGGCTTGCAGGAAAACGCACCGGATTTATTTGCCAAACTTTCACAGCATTATAATAATCAAGGTTATCTTCTTAAAGAAGATCAACGATCAAATAGCAGTTCAAATAAATATAAAAACCAAAGACAAAAATGGGCGCCTATATTTTTATTTACCGCAAGCCTGTTATTTGAAAGTAGTGCTTTTGCAGATGTTGAGCTGAATGTGAATGAAAGCGCATCGCTATCCCGGCAACAAAATATAGAATTACAATTAATTTCCAATAATAAAATCAGAGAACAAATTCAATACACGGTTAATCCTGCGTATCAGGTGAAAAAACAGGTTCAGATAAAATCAGGCCTGGCTGCATCACTCTTTGAAGTATTAAACAGTCGTTATCACAAACAAAAAACAGATCCTGATTATATTGTTGAAGATTTAAAAGAAATTGCAAATTATTACAGTGAATTTCCGGAGTCGGTAACTTTAATCGAAGAGTTAAAAGATAAAGACTGGACACTCTCTTTTGATGAACATAACTGGGTCACAACAGGTAGTGGAAACATGTTAAAGGTGGATAAAGCAGTTATACATTTTAATACACGCTCTGCTGCACAACTTCGTTTAAACAATGGTTGTAAAGATAATCCTGTTTGCATTGCTTCACCGGCAGATGCGTTATTACATGAATTGCTTCATACACATAGTATGTTGGTTAAAAGTGAAGAGTTTATTGCTCAGGGTGGCATGAATAATGTGATTTACCCGTATAAACATGAATATGCGGTAATAGAGCAAGAACGTGAGCTTTATGCCAATATGAGCACACAAGACAACATCAAACGCCCGCAACGTCGTGAACACACTGGTCGTACCGTTAAAGCGCATTGCCCCACCTGTATAAAATAATTAATTTTTTTTACTATCTCTGCAATCAATCCGCTCCTCCAATCGTCTAGTTATTAACAGACATAATTCAGTTTATGTTTTGTGCTGTTAATACTTAACATTATTGGAGGAAATATGAAAAACCAAAATAAAGCTGTTCAATCTACCGTTGCTGGTATTCTGGCACTAGGTGCAACAATGGTTGCGACAACTGCGACAGCTGTACCCGATCAACCTAAATTTTGGGAAAAGTGTGCGGGTATTGCAAAAGCAGGCATGAATGACTGTGGTGCTTTAGACGGTAAACATGGCTGTGCAGGTCAGGCAACAAAAAGTAATCATCCACAAGAATGGGTTTATGTACCAAAAGGAACCTGCGCTAAAATTGTCGGTGGTAAAGTTGCTAAAATTAAACCCGCAAAAAGCTAAGCATTAAACATGTTTAATGAAAATGACAAACCAGTCTCCAATCCTCTTTCGGGAACGGGGATTGGTTTGCGTTCACCGCATATCAATGAAATTCTGGCAGAACGTCCGGCAATTCCGTGGTTTGAATTATTAGCAGACAATCATTTAGTGGAAGGAGGTTTAATCCCTTTACAACTTGATGAGATTTGCAAACATTATCCGGTTACTTTTCATAGTGTTGGTTTGTCACTTGGTTCAGTTGATCCTTTGGATTTAAATTATCTGGCGAAGTTGAAAAAATTAATGCAGCAGTATGAGATAAGCTGGTTATCTGAACATTGTTGTTTTACCTCGGTCGATGGTTTTCATTCGCATGATTTACTACCGCTACCTTATTCAGAAGAAAGTTTGTCGCATATGGTTAAGCGAGTTTCTCAGGTACAGGATTATTTAGGCGAACAAATATTAATTGAAAATGTCTCGAGTTATATGAGGTTCGCTGAAAGTACATTGGATGAGGTTGATTTTATTTCAGAAGTAGCCAGACAAGCGGATTGTTTATTGCTTATCGATGTTAATAATATTTATGTGAATCATATTAATCAGGGTACTGATATTGATCAGTATATTGAACGACTGCCGTATGAAAAAATAAAAGAAATTCATTTAGCCGGATTTGACGATCGTGGTGATTATATTTTAGATGCACATAATAATCCGGTTGCCAAACCTGTGTGGCAATTGTATGAAAAGCTCATTCAACATGTTCCTGATGTACCTACCTTAATTGAATGGGACAATGATATTCCGTCTTTACAACGAATAATTGAAGAGGCAAATAAAGCGAATGAAATTGCTAACAAGTATAAGATAGAGTATTTAAATTATGCCATTAGCTGATATCGAACGCTCTTTTGTGGGTAATTTATTGCGTCCACAGGGGAATGAGCCTGATTTTTTAAAAAAATTATTGCCGCTTCATTCGTTGAGTGAAGAGAAACAGTTATCGATATACCGTAGTAATGTAAACGGTGCGCATCAAAAAGTGTTGGGGCAGATTTATCCTGCTTGTTTAAATATATTAGGTGACGATTATTTTAATCAATTATGTCGAGTTTACCGTGTTCAATATCCGTCTATTGATCCTGATTTAAATGTTTACGGTGAATCGTTTTGGTTATTTTTACAAGAACAGACAAAATTGCATGCTGAATTAAGTGACTATGATTATTTAGCAGAATTAGCGTTGATAGAATGGCATTGGCATGCAAGTTATTATGCTAAGAATGATACGGTTTTTGATTTTGCAAAGTTGGCCTTAGTTGGTTCTGATGATCAGGATAAACTTTGTTTTACTCTGAGTTATTCCTTGTTTTTACATTCAACCTGTTTTCCTTTACTTGAAATTTGGCAAGCGAATAAAAATAAGGGTGATGATCAACAAGAGTTTATAATACCTGACGCAGAAAATTATTTTTGTTTGTCCCGATTTAATTTGCAGCCAGAAATTGAACGACTAACGCAATATCATTTTGATTTATTAAATTCAATTGCGAATGGTCTGCCGCTAACAGCATTAGCTGAAATTAATAATGACAGTGATGAAACGGATGACTTTCAGAGTCAACTAATACACTTTATTGAGAAAGGCTGGGTTAGCGGTTTTGCTGTCTGTTCAGAGAAGAAATAAGTTATAGTGTCTGGATTCAAAACAGGATTAGTTTGATGTTCGATGGACAAACGTTACAGAAGCTATATCGTTATTCTTACAGTTTAACCTGTGATGAACATGATGCGTATGATTTGTTGCAGGCTTCGATAGAAAAGTTCATTAAGTCAAATGTTGAAGCAAGTGAGCCCACGGCTTACTTAAAGAAAATAATTTATAACCGGTTTATTGATGATTGCAGGCGAGCAAAAATAATTCAGTTTGAAAATATAGATGATGCAATATTGCCTGCTGATTTTGATGTGCAAACGCTGGAGGAGTTATTAGTTAACGAAGATATGGCAAAAAAAATATTACAAAGTCTTGAGCCGGATGAACGTGAGATTATGTATTGCTGGGCTATTGAAGGTTTTTCAACGGCGGAAATCGCTAAAAAAATTGAAAAACCAAAAGGAACTATCCTTTCAAAAATTTATCGAATGCGAAAAAAATTAATTGAAAAGTTTAGTGAAAACTCCAGTGAAGTTGTGGAGGCAGGAAAATGAAAAATGGTAATCTTAAAAATGTAGTGAATGAGTTTATTGAAAGTAAGTCACTTTCAGATAAACAATTAGAATCATTATTAAAACTACAACAAAATAATCCTGAAAAGGGCAATACAACTTCGGATATAAAATTTCGCTGGATTGCTGTTGCGGCAGTATTTTTTATTGCATTAGGAAATGTATTGTATTTTTCACTATCGCCGGAACTTGCACTGGAACAACGTATCGGAAGTGAGGTTGCTGAAAATCACATTAATTTAAAACCGCTTGAAATTCAAACCTCAAGTATCAAAGATATTCGTGGCTTTTTATCTAAGCTTGATTTTTTACCTATCGAGTCGGTTCTTTTGAAAGGAGGTACGAAGAGTCTGATTGGTGGTCGCTATTGTTCAATTCAGGGTGTCCGTGCTGCACAATTGCGATTAAAAGACAGTAACACAGGGCAAATACAGTCACTATATGAAACGGTTTATGATCCTAACGTATTTTCAAATCTACCTGAGCTAAAAGAGGGCCAAAAACCAGTTACTGTTTATTCAAAAGGGTTAGCTGTAGATATATGGGTTGAGAAAGGTCTGTTATTTGCACTAACCAGGGAAACAAATAAGTAAAAACAGTTATATTAAAACTAATAATATATTATATCATTGTTGTCCCGTTAACTCGTCATTCCTGCGCAGGCGGGAATCCAGAGAATATAATGCGTAATTCGATCAACAACTTACTGGATACCTCGATAATTGCTCCTGCGTTATTCTACTTACGGGCGTCCTGCCCTAATGCATTATTCTAACTGCGCACTTCCATGTGCTTGCGCCTGTGCGGGTATGCGCTCTTTTTTTGCTATACAACATTGTTCCGTACAATGTGATTATATTAACGAGACAGCAGTGATTTTATATATGAACCCTGTCTTTTTTAAGGTGGTTAGGCTATGAATAAAATATTATCCACATTTATATTTTTTATTTTCACATCTCTTGCTTATATATCGGGTACTTTTGCCGGTGAGCGAGAGTTATCTTTGAATATCACCAGTAATTATGTTTTTCGCGGTTTAACCCAAACAAATGATAAAGCAGCAGTTCAAACATCATATCAATTATCAAAAATTAAAGGTTCACTATTTTACGCCGGTTTTTTTGCCTCAAATGTTGCCCTGGGAGCTGAAGTCGATATCTTCGGTGGTTTAAAATTAGCCTTTGGTAAAAATGATGCTTTTGTATTGGATCTTGGCGCAGTAGAGTATTTATACTCAGACGATAAATTTGCTCCTATTTCACATGAATCTTATGTTGGTGTGCAACATGACATGTCTTATCTAAAATATTATTTTGGTGAGGAGGAAGCCCGTTATCTAGATATTGGTACGGGTTTTAACGTATTAGGTGATATGACGTTGTTACTTCATTTTGGCGAGGTTTTTGCGACGGCACAAAATGGTAATGATATTAGTGTCACCCTGCAAAAAGAGTTCAGCAGCGCGAAGCTAGGAGTAACGGCAACGTATGAAGATAAAACTGCAAAGAAAGAATCTGAGTTATTTGTCTATCTTTCAATAGATTTCTAAACCATAAAAGCAGCTTAGTAGTTTTTCTCTGTTTTGAGAGGCGGTTTTAGGGTATCTTTATGTCTATGAATATTCTAAACACAATTTCCATTCTTCTTACTTTAGCTGCGATATTCAGTTATCTAAATTACCGTTTTATTAAACTTCCTACTGCTATTGGCATCATGTTGATTTCATTAGTGTTGTCTATTCTATTATTAATTATCGGAAAAATTGGACTTTTTGATATCTCTGCACATGCCAAAACGTTAATCGCCGGTATTGATTTTCATGATACGTTGATTAACGGCATGTTGAGTTTTTTATTATTTGCAGGTGCACTACACGTTAACCTCGGTGAATTGCGTAAACAAAAATGGGTTATTCTGATTTTAGCAACAGTCGGTGTTATTAGCTCTACTTTTATTATCGGTGCTATGAGCTGGGTGATATTGAATGCGCTCGAATTAAATATTAGTTTTATTTATTGTTTATTATTTGGTGCATTAATTTCACCAACTGATCCGATTGCTGTCCTTGGTATTTTAAAAACTGTTGGTGTTCCCAAAAGTTTAGAAATAAAAATTTCCGGTGAATCCTTATTTAATGATGGTGTTGCGGTTGTGGTTTTTTTAGTTTTACTCGGCATCGCAACCGGTCAGGGTGAAGCCTCGGTTTCATCTATTAGTTTCTTATTTTTACAAGAAGCCATCGGCGGTGCGGTTTATGGTTTTATCATCGGCGGGCTGTGTTTTTATATGTTACGTTCGGTTAATAATTATCAGGTTGAAGTATTATTAACCTTAGCGCTGGTCATGGGGGGGTATACTTTAGCCTCGGCAATCCATATATCCGGTCCGATTGCCATGGTGGTCGCTGGTTTATTGATTGGTAATCATGGTCGTGTATTAGCAATGTCTGCGAGCACAAGAGAACATCTTGATTCTTTTTGGGAATTAATTGATGAAATTTTGAATGCGGTTTTATTTTTATTAATTGGTTTAGAAGTTTTAATTCTGGTTTATCGCACAGAATATTTTCTTGCCGCATTAGCCATTATTCCGGTCGTTTTATTGTCACGATTTATTTCAGTTTCTGTGCCGATACAGGTAATGAAAAAAGTACGTGAGTTTAGTCCCGGTGTTACCCGTTTAATGACTTGGGGCGGTTTACGTGGCGGTATTTCAGTTGCTCTGGCACTTTCCTTGCCACTTGGGTCTGAAAGAGAAGCCATTCTTGCCGTCACGTATGCGGTAGTGATTTTTTCAATTCTTGTTCAAGGTTTGACCTTAGGTTCGTTGGCACAACATGTTCAGGTCGAAGCTTTGCGGGCATTGGTAAAGAAACACGTCGCTTAGTCGGTAATAGTTGTGTAGATATTTTTAGTTTGGAGTAATCAATAAATGAGTAATGATTTCTGGGATTCTCGCTATGGTGAAGATGGGTTTGCTTATGGCGTAACGCCAAATACATTTCTGGCTTCATTTGCCGGATCCTTCAAAGCAGGTCAAAGCGTTTTAGTGATCGGTGATGGTGAAGGTCGCAATGGTGTTTGGTTAGCCGAACAAGGTTGCTCCGTTGTGAGTGTCGATTCATCCAAAGTAGGGGTAGAAAAAGCGAAAAATCTGGCAACAGAAAAAGGTGTTGAAATCGACGCTGTTTGTGCAGACTTAATGGTTTGGGACTGGCCAGTATCAAGCTTTGATTTTGTCGTCATTATTTATGTCCATTTCCCACCGGAAATTCGTGCCTTGCTGCACGATAAAGTCGTTGCAGCGATTAAACCGGGTGGTCAGTTAATCATGGAGTCTTTTACTCCTGGGCAACTTAATTACTCTTCTGGTGGCCCACTTGTTCTGGAAATGCTTTATACCGCAGAAATGATGGAATCTGATTTTAAATTGCTTGAAATTCAAAAGCTTGAAGAATGCACGACTGAGTTAAATGAAGGTAAGTATCACTGTGGTGAAGGTGCGGTGATTCGCCTGATCGCAACCAAAACAGAATAAACTAAAGTACTTGATTTATGTAATGAGAATCATTATCATTAAGATTCTACTATTTATTATACAGAAAATTATACGGAGACTCGTGTGAAATCAGGTATTACATTATTCGTTCTTTTAAGTCTTTTCATTGGCCAATTTGCTCAGGCAGATTCATTAGTGGTTTATTCTGGCCGTAAAGATAAATTTATCAAACCCGTTGTCGCAGAATTTACAAAAAAAACGGGCATTAAAGTTCTTTTACACTCAGGTAGCTCAACCTCGCTACTCAATAAACTAAAGCTGGAAGGTGCTCGTTCAACGGCTGACCTTTATATTAGTAACGATGCCGGTAATTTAGAGAAGGGCAAGGAAATGAATTTGTTCCAGCCGGTCTCTGCTGAGCTGGTAAAAGATATTCCACAAAAATTACGCGCAGAAGATAATAGCTGGATAGGTTTATCAGCTCGTGCACGTGTTTTAGTTGTGAGTACAAAAGATAAGTCGGCTGATTTTGTTAAGTCTGTTTTTGATTTGGCCGATCCCCGTTTAAAAGGCAAGTTAGGCATTACGCATAGTGGTAACGAAAGTTACATTGCTGGTGTGACTGTTTACATGGAATCTGCTGGTAAAGAGAAGGTTCGTAAATGGCTGGCCGGTATGAAAGCAAATGTGGAAGGCAAGGTATTTAACAAGCACAGTAAAATTGTAAAAGCGGTAGCAAAAGATAAACGTAGTGTTGGTTTAGTGAACCACTATTATATTTATCGTTATCTTGCTAAACATCCAAAGGCGCCGATTAAAATTGTATTACCTGATCAAGGTGATAAAGGCATGGGCATCGCCTGGAATGTTGCCGGTATCGCAATGACGAAACATACAAAAAATAAATCAGCAGCAGAACGTTTTATTGCTTTTGTCACTTCTGAAAAAGGTCAGTCGCTTTTTGCAAAAGTAAATCGTGAATATCCTGCTCGTGCAGGTGTTGCTGCGGCAGCAGAAGTACCAAAAGCCGGAAGCTATAAAGTTGCACCGGTTGCTATGCCGATTTTAGGTCAGCAACGTAATGCAACGTTAGATCTTATTGAAACTGTGGGTATGCCTTAAACTTCAATATAAAGTTCATTGCGAACGATAGTCATTTTCTTCCTGAGTGATCATTTCGGTATGGCAACTTCAGCAGTATTTCGTGAACAAATAAAAACCCGCGCCCCTTCTTTGCGCGGGTTTCTTGCTTTGTTAGTGGTGTTAGTTGCGGCTGTTCCACTACTGTTTGTATTGTTTAGTAGTAGTAAATTAACCTTACAACAATGGGTTGGCTTGTGGAGTAACCGCTTACCCGACCTTTTATGGAACACATTAAGCCTCGCGGTTCTGGTTGCGATTGGCAGTATGATGTTAGGTGTTTCAGCAGCATGGTGGATCACAAGGCGAGACTTTGTCGGCCGGCGTATTGCTATCTGGTTAATGGTTTTACCGTTAACTATTCCAACGTATGTGTTTGCACATATTTATACCATTATGATGGAAGAAGATGGTTGGTTAGGGCAGGCATGGTTAGCGTTATTTCCTGATACCGCGATTCCGGAAATTTTTAATATCTTTGGGGTAACTTCGGTTCTTGTACTTGCTGGTTTTTCTTATGTGTTTTTATTAGTACGTGACGCTTTAAGTCGTTCACAACAAGACATTGAAGAAGCGGCACGAATTCATGGTGCAACACCCTGGCAAGTATTTTGGCGAGTAAACTTACCGATGTTACGCCCGGCAATCGCTGCCGGTATTGCACTAGTTGTATTACATGTTTTGTCTGACTTTGGTGCAGTAAGCATGCTGCGTTATCAAACGTTTACGCTCAGTATTTATTTACAAATGAGTAGTCGTTTTGATTTTCAGGCCGCTGCCGGTTTAAGTTTAGTACTGGTCACATTAAGTTTGACCTTTATGGTTTTAGAACGCTTCTTCCGTAATCGGCAGCGGTATTATGGCAGTGGTCAGTCTAAAAAAATTACCGCACAAAGAGCCACAACCTTTGAAACCATCGCCATTTGGTCTTGGTTAGGCTTAATTGCAACTTTCGCTTTTATCTTACCCATTGCGTGGATGTTGAGATGGAGCTGGCAAGCCTGGCAGAGAGACTTAATCGATATAGAATTTTGGGGTTATGTCAGTAATTCCTTAACCGTCAGTGCGATGGCGGCAACGCTCACGGTGATCGCAGCATTACCCGTCGCTTTGTATCATGCGCGTGAGCGCAGCAAGATTAGTCAGGGTTTCCTCTATTTATCTAATGTGGGATTCGTCTTACCGGGGCCGGTTATTGCCCTGGGCATTTTGAGTTTTGTGATAGCGACGATGCCAGCCATTTATGGTGGTATGGTGGTTCTGGTGTTGGCGATGATGGTGCGTTTTTTACCATTATCCATTCAGGCACAGGAGTCCGCAGTACAGCAATTAACGCCGTCAATTGAGCAAGCAGCACGTAGTCTGGGCGCAAACTGGTATGAAAACTTACGCCGCGTCATCCTGCCAATTTTGAAAGGTGGCATGGCCACAGCATGGGTACTGGTCTTTATTGATACCCTCAAAGAACTACCCGCTACGTTATTATTACGTCCTACTGGGTTTGACACCCTTCCTGTTCGTATCTGGATAGAGGCGAGTGAAGAAATGCTGGAATTAGCGGCCCCCTCGTCTTTAATGCTGGTGATTGGGACTCTGCCGGTATTGTGGTTCCTCATGCGTGAAAATAAGTCACCTGAAAAACCAGAGAAATGAGGCTGAAATACTCTGATTTCCACTGGTTTTGATCCCGCCTCCCGCGTAAAATACCGTTCTCGATTCAAACCCCAGTGGGAGAAATTCTCAGCTTTTAAAGTATGAGAAGGCCGAAGGCGCAACCCGTCCGGAAACGCTCAGGCAAAAGGACTACTGGAATGGAATAGATCAAATTCCGAATCGACTCTGGAGAGAAATACACGGTTTTTAATTAAATCCGTAGGTATTCGCCGAAGGGGCTCAAGCTCTCAGGTTAAAGGACAGAGGGGCGACGCGATATTTAAATATATTGATTGCGATTTATAGATCGTGATTTATTATAAATATGGCGTCGCCCTTTTTTATTTAACGAACCGGTAACAGAGTATAAAATGAGCAAAGAGCCTTCAGCTAATACTAGAACAGCCCCTGTCTTTGATCACTCTGCTGAGTCTAATGCTAGTCGTATGCCTACGTGGATCCGTCAGCAGTTAGGTTCGAATAAATTTGGTGATACCGCCAAAGCAATCCATTCCAATAGTTTAAATACTGTATGCGAACAAGCATCTTGTCCGAATCGTGGTGAGTGCTGGTCACATGGCACGGCTACTTTTATGTTGCTGGGCGATACTTGTACGCGTGCATGTGGCTTTTGTAATGTCATGACAGGAAAGCCAACATGGTTTGATGACGATGAACCTGTTCGTATTGCAACTGCAGTAAAAGAGATGGGCTTAGATTACATCGTGCTTACATCAGTAAATCGTGATGATATGAAAGATGGCGGAGCAAAAATCTTTGCCGATACCATAACGGCTTTAAGAAAAAATAAATCTGATATTGGTCTCGAACTTTTAACACCAGACTTTAATCGCTGTCAGGAAGAAGCGGTTGAAATTATTATGTCTCAACTTAATCAGGTGAGAGATGAAAATGTTGAAACCCAAATGGTTTGGGGACACAACGTAGAAACGATTCCCGATTTTTATAAAACAGTTCGCAAAGGTTCAAGCTACGAGCGTTCATTAAAAATGCTTGAGCTAGCAGTGCAGCAAGAAGGTATTGAAGCTAAGTCTGCCATTATGATGGGCATGGGTGAAACCGAAGCACAAGTAACAGAAGTGTTAAAAGATTTACGTAGCATTGGTGTGCAACGTGTCGCAATGGGACAGTACTTGCGCCCAACACGCTATCACTTGCCAGTTAAAGAATATGTTTCCCTTGAGCAATTTGAAGGGTACGAAAAAATTGCTCAAGATTTAGGTTTTACCTGGGCGAAGTCGGGGCCGATGGTACGATCTTCGTACCACGCAGAAGAAATTCAGAAGTAACTATACGAATGCTACGAAGCCAGATAACAGCGTTGAAAACCACCTCAAAATGCTCACTTACTTATTGTAAGCTCCGCTTTTTCGTTGGCTTTCGCCTTGTTCTCTGACTTCTCGCTATCCGTATAAGAATGACTTAAATTTAAAAAAAGTGAAAATTTTATGAAAAAAACAGCATTACATGATTTACACGTTTCATTAAATGCACGCATGGTTGATTTTGGTGGTTGGGATATGCCAATTAACTATGGTTCACAAATTGATGAGCATCATTTTATTCGTCAAGACGCGGGTATGTTTGATGTTTCGCACATGACTATCGTTGATATGAAAGGCGATAATGTTAAAGCGTTTTTACAAAAACTATTAGCGAACGATGTTGCTAAATTAAAAGACGTTGGTAAGGCGCTTTACTCTTGCATGTTAAATGAAGAGGGTGGCGTGATTGATGACCTCATTACTTATTATATTAACGACACGTTTTATCGCACGGTTGTTAACGCATCAACCCGTGAAAAAGATTTAGCCTGGATCAACAAACAAGCTGAAGCTTTTGGTGTAGAAGTAACAGAACGTGATGACTATGCAATGATTGCAGTACAAGGCCCGAACGCACGAGAAAAAGCACATAAATCATTAGGTGATAATGCTGAAGAAAAACTCGGCGATATGAAGCCTTTCTTTATTCGTGATTACAATAATTTGTCTGTAGCGCGCACAGGTTATACCGGCGAAGACGGTTATGAAATCATGGTGCCAGCAAAAGAGGCTTCTGCCTTATGGACGCGCTTACTTGAAAATGAAGTAAAACCTTGTGGTTTAGGTGCACGTGATACATTACGTTTAGAAGCAGGTATGAATTTATACGGTAGTGATATGGATGAAACCATCTCACCATTAGAAGCTGGTTTAAACTGGACAGTGGCATGGGAACCAGCAGAGCGTGACTTTATCGGTCGTGCAGCAATAACAAAACAAAAAGAAGCTGGCGTCAAAAATAAATTGGTTGGTTTAGTGTTAGAAGGTAAAGGTGTTATTCGTAATCATCAAAAAGTGATTGTTGATGGCTTAGCAGACGGCGAAGTAACCAGTGGTAGTTTTTCTCCAACATTAAGTCAGGCAATTGCATTTGCACGTGTACCAACTGAGACAGGCGATAAATGCAAAATTGAAATGCGCGGCAAACAATTAGATGCGCGAGTGGTTAAGCCGCCTTTTGTTCGCAACGGCAAATCTTGTCTATAGGCGAATAACGAGAAGCCAGATAACGGCGTTTACCCTCCATTATATTAAAATGTGGGGCACGACGAAAACCTTTCAAAATGCTCATGTACTTAGTGTACATTCCGCTTTTTCATCGGTTTTGCCTTGTTCTCTAACTTCTCGTTATCCGCTAAAATTTAGTATAGCTTTTGAATTAAAGAATTAAATTTTAAAGAGGATAAAAAAATGAGCAATATTCCTAATGAGTTACGTTACACAAAATCTCACGAATGGGTCAAACGTGAAGAAGACGGTACTTTAACAGTTGGTATCACTGATCATGCACAAGGTTTATTAGGTGATTTGGTTTTTGTAGAAACACCTGAGGCGGAAGATACCTTTACTGCCGGTGATGATTGCGCTGTTATTGAATCAGTAAAAGCTGCGTCCGATGTGTATTGCCCTATTGATGGTGAAGTGATTGAAGGTAATGAAGTTTTAGGTGAAGCACCTGAAACGATTAATCACGATGCTTATGGTGATGGTTGGATCTTTAAAATTAAACCTGAAGATGATGGGGCGTTTGATGAACTCCTAACTCCGGATGAGTATGCAGAGATAGTCGCCGAAGACACTCATTAATCCGTTGAAGTCGTTCTGGCGGCATTAGCTGATTTATTTAAAATGCTCATTGGCCTGATGCCAACTCCGCTTTTAAATAAATCATCTGCCTTGCCAGAATGACTTGAACAAATTAATTGTTATTAATCCACTTAAGCCGCGCTGAGCGGCGTTAAATACTTTATTTAAAAATACTCACTTACTGATGTAAGCTCCGCTTTTTAAAAAAGTATTTGCCTTGTCAGCACAGCTTAATTGAATTAATTGTTATATGTTGCAAGGCAACAAATATGTAGGTCGGCCTTCAGGCCGACAGCAGAGCGAATAGAATCCATCGTAGGTCCGAATTTATTCGGACGAACATGTCAGCCTGAAGGCCGACCTACAAAAGATAATTGCTTTAAATAATTTATTAAAACCACATAGCCGTAAGGTTGAAAAGTTTTTTAAGACCATCAGCCGCATGGACGCGGCTGTTGAGCTTACAGGGATGAATTTGTAGCGTGTCTTAAAAAATATTTTCAATATTACGGCGGTGCTAGAACATGACCCCAGTATTTCGTTCCATGACCGGCGAATTAAAATTGTATAAACGTACATGCAAACAATATAAGTAAGGTGTAAAAGCAATGCCATTTATTCCGCATACAGAAGAAGATGTAAAATCAATGCTTGCCGCGATTGGCGTCGAGAGTATTGAAAATTTATTTGATGAAATCCCAGCAGAGTTACGTGCAGAAGGGTTAACGAAAGTACCCGAAGGCGTAAGTGAAATGGAAATTTCTCGCATTATGCATGCACATGCAGAAACAGATTCACGTGCTTTGTGTTTTGCGGGGGCTGGTGCGTACGAGCATCATATTCCTGCAGCGGTTTGGGAAATTACGACACGTGGCGAATTTTATTCGGCATATACACCTTATCAGGCAGAAGCAAGTCAGGGTACGTTGCAATTGCTTTATGAATATCAAACCATGATGGCCAGTTTGACCGGCATGGATATTTCTAATGCCTCTTTGTATGACGGTGCATCAGCATTAGCCGAAGCGGTGTTGATGGCGATTCGGGCAAACCGCAAATCAAAATCAAAACGAATTTTAATGCCGCGTACGGTTCATCCAAAGTACCGTAAAGTTGCACATAATATTTGTAAAGGACAGGGCATTACACTCGAAGAGTTAGACTTTGATATGGACGGTGGTTACATAAATCCAGCCAGCTTACCAAAAGATCCGGGTGATTTTGCCGCACTGGTTATACCTCAACCGAATTACTTTGGGGTGTTAGAAGAAATTGAGACGCTAACTAACTGGGCACATGAACATAAAGCACTTGTAATTGCAGTTGTAAATCCAACTTCATTAGCTCTATTAAAAGCGCCGGGTAGTTGGGGTGAAGAGGGTGTAGATATTACCTGTGGTGAAGGCCAACCATTAGGTGCACCTTTATCCTCAGGTGGACCTTACTTTGGATTCATGGCTTGTCGTGAAAAATATGTTCGCCAAATGCCCGGCCGCATTATTGGACGTACTGTTGATCTCGATGGCAAAGAAGGTTTCACCTTAACCTTACAAGCGCGTGAACAACATATTCGCCGTTCTAAGGCGACATCAAATATTTGTACTAATCAGGGCTTGTTGGTTACCGCAGCAACAATTTATATGGCTCTCGTTGGGCCTGATGGTTTGACTAAAGTTGCTCAGGCAAGTCATGAAAACACACAACATTTAATAAAAAAATTGGAAGAGACAGGTAATACAAGTCGATTATTTAATCGTCCTGTATTTCATGAATCGGTGATGCAGTTTGAATTACAAACAGATGAACTAATGAAAGCTATGTCAGCACGCCGCATTTTACCTGGTGTCATTATTAGTGATGATTATCCTGAGTTAGGAAATGTCATGCTGGTGTGCGCAACAGAAACTAAAACTGAAGCAGACATAGAGATGTATTCTAATTTGGTTGCGAAGATGACTAAAAATTCGAAAACCGCTAAATGCCCAATTAAACCAAAAATGGCTTAAGGAATAGACAGATGTTAATTTTTGAACAGTCTCGTACAGGTCGAGTAAACACCGCACAGCAACCTGCAAACGTATCAAGTACATCAGATATTCCTGCTGAATATTTACGTACAGAAAAACCGTTGCTTCCAGAAGTATCAGAAATGCAAGCAGTGCGTCATTACACTAAACTATCAACAAAAAACTTTTCTATTGATACGCATTTTTATCCGTTGGGTTCATGCACCATGAAATATAATCCACGTGCATGCAATACCCTGGCGATGTTACCTGGATTTTTAAATCGCCATCCGGATAGCCCAACAAATATGAGTCAGGGTTTCCTTGCCTGCATGTATGATTTACAGGAAATTCTAAAAGACGTAACGGGTATGAAAGAAGTATCACTTTCACCAATGGCCGGTGCTCAAGGTGAGTTTGCAGGTGTTGCCATGATTCGTGCTTATCACGATGCCCAAAATGGTGGCAAAGGTGATCCGGAGCGAACAGAAATTTTAGTTCCTGATGCCGCGCATGGAACAAACCCTGCAACCGCGACGATGTGTAATTTTAAAGTGCGTGAAATTCCTACCAACAGTGATGGTGATGTGGATATTGGAGCCTTAAAAGAAGCGGTTGGACCACATACAGCGGGTATCATGTTAACCAACCCGTCTACCCTGGGTGTGTTTGAACGTAAGATTAAAGAAATTGCAGATATCGTACATAAAGCAGGCGGTTTACTTTATTACGACGGTGCCAACCTGAATGCGATTTTAGGAAAAGTAAAGCCGGGTGACATGGGGTTTGATGTTATTCATATGAATTTACATAAAACATTTTCAACACCACATGGTGGTGGTGGTCCGGGTGCGGGTCCTGTTGGCGTAAGCGATCGTTTGATTCCATATTTACCCGTACCGATGGTGACAAAAGTTGAAGATGAATATCACGTTGTAACAGAAAAAAGTCATGCTCAAAGTATTGGTCGCTTGTCCGCCTTTATGGGGAACTCTGGTGTCTTGTTACGCGCTTATATTTATGCACGTTTATTAGGTCGTGAAGGGATGCACCGTGTTGCAGAATATGCAACATTAAATGCAAACTATATGATGAAGCAATTAGAGAAAGCAGGATTTGAACTGGCTTTTCCTAACCGAAAAGCCACGCATGAATTTATTGTTACTTTGAAGAAACAGGCCAAAGAACTCAATGTTAATGCGATGGACTTTGCCAAGCGTTTGTTAGATTATGGTTATCATGCACCGACAACTTATTTCCCCTTACTCGTACCGGAATGTTTCTTAATCGAACCAACAGAAACAGAGGCACAGGATGAGTTAGATGGTTTTATTGATGCTATGATAGCGATTCAAAAAGAAGCAGAAACAGATGCTGAGAAAGTAAAAGGTGCTCCTTATACACTACCAGTTAGAAGACTGGATGATGTAAAAGCCGCTAAAGAGCTGGATTTAACCTGGAAAAAATAAAAATAATTCATTATTAAGGGTAATAATATGGCAAAACCCGGAAAAACAGGATTCAGTCGACTTTTCGATGCCTTTGGCTATTCATGGTTAGGTTATAAAGCTGGCTATAAAAATGAAGCAGCCTTTCGTGAGGAGTTATTTTTAGGTGTGCTCTTAACGCCGACAGCCATATATTTTTCAGAAACAAGTCTTGAGTTAGCTGTTTTATTAGGTAGCTTGTTTCTTGTATTAATAACGGAGTTACTAAATTCCGGTATTGAAGCGATTGTTGATCGTGTTAGCGATAAACATCATGAATTATCGGGTCGGGCGAAAGATCTTGGTGCTGCAGCGGTTATGACAGCACTGATAAACGTTATTGTAATTTGGTCGATTATATTTGTACCAAAAATTATTCATTAAATTATTAATTTTATATAGAAAAAAATTCGGAGTTATTTATGTCAGCACTCATCTGCGGTTCATTTGCTTACGACACTATTATGGTGTTTCATGATAAATTCAAAAATCATATTCTTCCTGAACAGGTACATATTTTAAATGTTTCATTTTTAGTACCTGACATGCGTCGGGAGTTTGGTGGTTGCGCCGGTAATATTGCTTATAATTTAAAGTTATTAGGTGAAGAACCTTTACCAATGGGGACAGTCGGTAAAGATTTTGCACCTTATGCAGAATGGATGGATAAATTTGGAATTAGCCGGCAGTATTTAAAAGAAGTTGATTTATATACCGGCCAGGCATTTATCACAACAGATCAAGATGATAATCAAATTACCGCTTTCCATCCGGGTGCAATGAGCTTGTCGCACGAAAACAGTGTATTAAAAACAGAAGGTGTAAAGGTTGGTATTGTCGCACCTGATGGACGCGATGGTATGTTGCAACACGCAGAACATTTTGCTGAAGCGGGTATCCCTTTTATTTTTGATCCGGGTCAGGGCTTACCCATGTTTGATGGTGATGATTTGATGGCATTTGCAGAGAAAGCAACATGGATAGCATTGAATGATTATGAAGCTCAACTGTTTGAAGAACGAACGGGTAAGTCGCCAAATGAAATTGCAGAAATGGTGGACGCCTTAATTATTACTCGTGGTGGTGAAGGCTCATATATTTATAGCAAAGGTCATCGTCATGAGATACCGGTTGCTAAAGTAAGCGGCTTGAATGACCCAACTGGTTGTGGTGATGCTTTCCGCGCAGGATTACTTTACGGAATTTTGAATGACCTTGACTGGGATACGACCGGTCGCATTGCGTCATTGATGGGGGCGATTAAAATCGAGTCCAACGGTACACAGAATCATGCTTTTACCATGGATGAATTTAAAAACAGATACAAAGAAAATTTTGGAAATTCATTTTAAGTATAATAAGCCCGCATTTGCGGGCTTTTTTATAGGGGTTAATTATCATGGGTGAAACTGTCACGGCAGAATCAATAATCGAATACTGGTATTCCGATGAAGTTAAATCTAAATGGTTTAATTCAACTATTGAATTTGATAAAGAACTTAAGTCTAAATATGAAAGCATCTGGAAAGATGCACTTCGTGGTGAACTTATGGCCTGGAGTGAAAATGCGGAAGGTTGTCTGGCATTAGTGATTATTCTGGATCAATTCCCCTTAAACATGTTCAGGGGCGAGGTGGAAAGTTTTAGTTCAGAAGCAATGGCGGTACGAATAACAAAAAAAGCCATAGAGCAAGGCTTTAATAAAAACATTGATAAAGAAAAAGTTGCGTTTTTATATATGCCTCTGATGCACAGTGAAAATATCGAAGATCAAAATATTTCTGTTAAATTGTTTGAAGAAGCAGGATTGATGGATAATTTACGTTTTGCAAAACATCATCGTGACATTATAGAAAAATATGGTCGATTTCCTCACAGAAATAAGATTTTACAACGAGAATCTTCACAAGATGAAATTAATTATCTAAACTCAGATGAAGCTTTTACCGGATAATAAACTTAAGAAAATAAATTATGAATCAATCTGTTAAAGCGGCACTTTTATCCGGGCTTATATTCCCGGGTGTAGGTCAGTTATCACTAGGCTATAAAAAACGTGGCTGGCTATTTATTGGTGCCAGCCTGGTATTTTTATATTTTATTATTAGTGAAATTATACAGGAGGCCTATAGTGTTATAGCTGAAATGCAAAAAAATGGTGCAGTGATAGATGTAGAAAAAATTTCAAATGCAACGTCAGGAATGGTAAGTTTTTCTAATAATGCTTTTCTAAATGTATTATTATTGCTGTTGATTGCAGGATGGGTTATTTCTATTATTGATGCCTATCGCTTAGGTAAAAAATAAACAAAAAAATAATTTTAAAAGAAAATGGTGATGAAAAAAGTATTTGCACATCTTTTTACTTATGTGTTTTTTATATTTTTTCTTTCTGGTTTTATATTTCCCTCAGTATCTTTTTCTGCAAGTAAGAATTTCAACGAACAAAAAAGACCCTATTCCCTAACCATTAGCGGGGGAATAAGTCTTGGTGTTTATGAGGCCGGACTTAACTGGGTAATATTAGAACAGCTTCGTAATGGTCGTCTAAAAATGATAAAGTGGCATGGTTACATATCTAAATCTCATTCATGTACTAAATACATCAAAAATTCTCTGTATGTGAGATACATCAATTTTTGAACTGGTTTGTAGTCTTAGAGAGTATTATTGATATTACGTATAACGATAATTTTTAAAATAAAATGTGACCTGGACCTTTTGTAATAACAAATAATCAAAGGACTATTTTAGCCCCTTTTTTATTACCCATATCAAATCAGTCTTAACGGGTGATACTATCTTATTTGTAATAGTGTAAACTTCAGATAGTTACTTATTATTTAAAAATGGTTTTATTTGTATGTCTTTTTTGCCTGAATTACGTTTGAAAAAAAATGAAGACCGACGTTTACGTGCAGGTCATATCTGGGTCTATAGTAATGAAGTTGACACTAAGCAAACACCTTTAAAAGAATTTGCAGTTGGTCAATGGTGCCATGTTACTAATAGTCGCGGTCGGGTTTTAGGTACGGCATATGTCAATCCGAATACGTTAATTTGTGCCCGTTTGGTTAGCCGGTTTGAAAATCAAATACTCTCGGCTTCTATTTTAGTTAAAAAAATTGAAGAAGCATTACGACTGCGAGAAACTGTTTTTTCTGTTCCCTGTTACCGTTTAATATTTGGTGAAAGTGATGGTTTACCGGGTTTAGTGGTTGATCGTTATTATGATGTTTTAGTTGTTCAGATTACCACGGCAGGTATGGAAAATATTCAGGATGACATTATTGAAGCGTTATCAGTTGTTATTAAAGCGAAAACAATTTTACTAAGAAATGACAGTGGCTCTCGTAAACTTGAAGGACTGGAACTGTATAGCAAAACGGTTTTGGGTAACTTACCTGAACTTATAGAGTTAGAAGAAAACGGGACTCGTTTTGTTACTTCATTAGAGAAAGGACAAAAAACGGGCTGGTTTTATGACCATCGCTTAAATCGCCAACGAACTCAGCAATATGTTAAAGATAAACGCGTACTAGATGTCTTTAGTTATGTTGGTGGCTGGGGTGTAGAAGCATTACAAGCCGGTGCAAAGGATGTCACTTGTGTGGATGCCTCAGCTTTTGCTTTGGATTTAGCTCAACAAAATGCTGCTTTAAATAATAGAGAAAAAGATTTTAATATTCTTGAAGGTGATGCTTTCGATATATTAAAGTCTTTAGCAGAAGAAAAAGCTAAATTTGATGTGGTGATTTTAGATCCCCCCGCTTTTGTGAAACGTCGTAAAGATTTAAAAGAAGGTAGCTTAGCGTATCGTCGGATAAATCGACTCGCAATGAATTTAATTAAAAATGAAGGTATTTTAGTTTCTGCATCCTGTTCATATCATTTAGGTCGGGAACAATTACTGAATGAAATTCGTCAAGCCTCATATTTGGCAGATACACAGTGCCAGGTGTTAGAGCAGGGGCATCAGGGTCCCGATCATCCTGTCCATCCGGCAATGAAAGAGACGGATTATCTTAAATCGTATATTTGTCATATCAAACATGGAGCTATAAAAAATGATAGTTGATTTTGACCCCATTGCAATTTCGATCTTTGGTTGGGGGATACACTGGTATGGTTTGATGTATGTTTTGGCTTTCCTGAGTGCATTTTTTTTAGCGCGCTTACAGACCAAACGTCAGTATAAAGACTGGAATTATGAACAAATTGACGACCTGCTATTTTTTGGTGGCATGGGTGTTATTTTAGGCGGACGAATCGGCTATGTTTTATTTTATGCCTTTTCTGATTTCATTAGTAATCCAGCCATGCTGTTTAAAGTTTGGCAGGGTGGGATGTCATTCCATGGTGGCCTGTTGGGTGTATTAGTGGCAATGGTGTTATTTAATCGTAAATATAAAAAGGGCTATTTTAATATTTTAGATTTCGGTGCACCGCTCATTCCTCTTGGTCTGGGTTTTGGCCGTATTGGTAACTTTATCAATGGAGAACTCTGGGGAAAACCAACCGATTTACCCTGGGGGATGATTTTCCCCGCGGCTGACAGCCTGCCACGACACCCCAACCCGCTGTATGAGGCTTTTCTTGAAGGTATCGTGCTGTTTATTATTTTGTGGTGGTTCAGTTCAAAGCCCCGCGCCAGAATGTCTACCATTGCCGTCTTTTTTATCGGCTACGGTATATTCCGTTTTATGATTGAATTTGTACGAGTTCCGGATGCACAACTCGGTTATCTTGCCTGGGGCTGGTTAACGATGGGTCAAATATTGACCATTCCTGTCATTATAGCTGGAGTCACACTCATTATTCTGTCTCGACGAAATCGTGTCTAATATAAAATATTGTCTGTAAAAGACGTTGAGATCATTAAATCAGCATTCGATAGTCTAGTTAAGTTAATTATTTACTGGGAACTGTAACCAAAGTTACATAAAAGTAATGGGTAACTGGTGCAGAATATGAGCCCTAGAAATCCGTCCACATTAAGGGTTATATTATGAGTCATTTTTTCGGCAAAACAGCTGCTGTTTTGTTTATATTGTTGTCTTTCTTTTCTCATGCTGGTTACGCCGCTGATAACGTGGTGATGTTGAAGCCATTTACTCTGGCAAAAAATTATAAGAATACAAATATTATTCAGGTTGCCGCCAAGGTTAGAAAACAACTCACTGCAGCTGGTTTTAAAATTGCTGGCACCTATTTGCCCTATAAAACAACCAAGATATTTATAATTACTGACGCGACTTTGCTTAAGGCCGCAACGAAAACTAAATATGGTGGCTTTGGTGCGGCTATTCGCGTTTCTGTCACTCAAAAGAAAAATGATGTGCAGGTTGTGCATAATAATCCAACTTATATGGGCATTGCCTATAATATGAAGAGTTACCTGAGCTCTACACGACAAAAATTGGCAAAAACACTGGGTTACACTAAAGATTTTGGCGGTAAAGGTATTCCCTCTAATGAGTTAGGTGATTACAACTATGCTTTTGGGCTGGAAGGATTTTCCGGGTTTATGGATCTTGCCGAGCACAAATCCTATAAAGATGCATTAAAGTCTGTAGAAGCTGGTTTTAAGCGAGGCCTGAAAGATATGAAGATGGTCTACCGGATAGATATTCCGGGCAAAAACCAGACAGTTTTTGGTGTTAGCCTGAAAAATGATCCAAAAGACCAGAAGTTCCTCAATGATGAGTATGTGATGGATATTATTGATGACAAGGCGTTACGCCGTAGTGCTCATTTACCCTATGAAATTATGGTGATGGGTAAACGCGTTATAATGATACACCCTCACTTTCGTTTAGCGATTAATTTCCCCGATTTACACATGTTTGGTAAACACAGTTTTGGAAGATTGATGGATTTACCTTATGTTTATGAAGAGTTTTTTATTCAGTTAGCCGGTGGTGTCTGGCCGATTCCTGAAGAAGAATATTAGTATTCGTTTCATATCCTGCCTGATGTATTGGCATTATGTATTGATCTAAGAGCATCGAATTTAACTTGAACTTAAATCAGCCGGCTGAAATTAAGCTGGCTTTTTTTTGCCTGAGATTCATCTCCGGTCGCAAATTGAGCTCCAAGATGGCTATAATATGACCTGAAAATTTGGGCTCAAAAGGGGTTGGTTGTGAAGCAGTATCTTGATTTAATGCGACATGTCAGGGATAACGGCGTAGAAAAAGAAGATCGTACCGGCACCGGCACAAAAAGTGTTTTTGGCTACCAAATGCGGTTTAATTTGGCAGAGGGTTTTCCCGTTGTCACCACTAAAAAACTTCATCTTCGCTCAATTATTCATGAGCTCCTATGGTTTCTCAAAGGTGACACCAATATTCAATATTTGAAAGATAATAAAGTCAGAATATGGGATGAGTGGGCAGACCAAGACGGAAATTTAGGCCCGGTTTATGGTTCTCAATGGCGCTCATGGCCAACGGCTGATGGCCGACATATCGATCAAATTACCCAGGTTGTTGAGCAAATTAAAAATAACCCCGATTCCCGTCGATTAATCGTTAGTGCATGGAACGTGGGAGAAATTGAAAATATGGCATTGCCACCGTGCCATGCCTTTTTTCAGTTTTATGTTGCGAAGGGTAAACTCTCTTGCCAGTTATACCAACGTAGTGCTGATATTTTTCTTGGTGTGCCTTTCAATATTGCTTCTTATGCTTTACTGACAATGATGGTTGCTCAAGTTTGTGATTTAGAAGCTGGAGATTTTGTGCATACACTCGGTGATGCACATTTATATTCTAACCATATGGAACAAACTGACTTACAGTTAAGTCGAGATGTATTTCCATTACCAACAATGAAAATTAATCCAAAAATAAAAGACATCTTTGAATTCACTATCGATGATTTTGAATTAGAAGGGTATGAATCGCATGAGCATATTAAAGGGGTAGTTGCGGTTTAGTCACCGTCGGTCTTGATTAGGCTTCACCAATTCCAGGCCCTCACTTCTTCTGTTGTTTTCACCAATTTAATGTAAGGCTAGTTTAAGAAATGAAAATATCCATGATCGCAGCAATGACCGAAGACCGTGTCATCGGCATTAAAAACACATTACCCTGGAAATTACCTAATGATATGAAATGGTTTCGTAAGAATACCATGGGCAAACCCATTGTGATGGGGCGAAAAACATTTGAGTCTTTTGGTGCCAAAGCATTACCAGGTCGAACAAATATAATTATTAGCCGTGATAAATCTTATCAGGCAAAAGATAGTATTGTGGTTCATTCAATTGACGAAGCATTAAAGGCAGCAGGAGATGTTGAAGAAGTCATGATTATTGGTGGTGCATCATTTTATGAGCAAATGTTACCTAAAGCAGATCGATTATATTTAACATTTGTTCAGGCAGAATTAGAGGGTGATGCATGGTTTCCGGAAATTAATAATAATGACTGGAATAAGGTTGAAAGAATCAACCATAAGAAAGATCAAAAAAACAGATATGCACACAGCTTTATTATTTTAGATAGAAAATAATTTATAATGTCACATAAGTTTTTATTTACCATTACCGGATTTATTTATGTTTTTTCATTTTCTGTTTTAGCAAATGAAAAATTGCCCGATGATGTACGCTATATGTTAGAAGATATGTATGGTGCGAACAAGAATGAATGGCCAGTATTCAAATACAAAGTGGATTTGAATAAAGATGAGTTTCCTGACTGGGTTGTAAAAAAGAAAAAATGTGAATCGCAAAAAAATTGCCCGGCTGAAATTTTTATTTGTATTCCGGACAAAAAAGGAATGTGCAAAGAATATTGTTATATGGAAGTAAAAAGCTTAAAAAATATTGAAAGCAATTTAAAAAATATGAAATGTGAATCAACCTGTTAACTTTTTTTGATAAAGTCTTTTGGGTTTGCAGCAGCCTGACAATTAATGCTGATATATTCAGGTTTTTTTGTATCTATACGCAATGCTGTTAAGTCTCCACCCCAGACACAACCTGTATCCAGTGGATAAACATTTTTTTTATCAATTATACCCAGTGTTGACCAGTGACCAAATAATATTTTTTCCTTCTTAGCCTTACGTTTGGGAACATTAAACCAGGGAAAAGCATCTTCAGGTACCTTGCCTGGAGCACCGTTACTTTTAAAATCCAGAGAACCATCTGCATAACAATATCTCATTCGGGTAAAACTGTTGCAAATAAAACGTAAGCGTTTGTAACGTGTTAATGATTCATCCCACTTGCAAGGGTTATCGCCATACATGTGATCAAGAAATGTATCGAGGCTGTTTTTTAAAACATATTCTAACTCAAACGCATATTTTTGAGCTTGTTCTATTGTCCATAAAGGATAAATACCGGCATGTGCAATGGTGTAACCAAGTTCAGCATCATGATGAAGTAAAGGACGATAACTTACCCAGTGCAGAAGTTCTTCCCGATCATCTGCTTTAAGTATTCGCTTCATATCTTTTGAGTTGGTTTTTTTTACACCATGCGCGATAGCAAGTAAATGCAAATCATGATTCCCAAGTACACTAACCGCACTATCGCCGAGTGATTTAACAAAACGTAAAGTAGAGAGTGAATCCGGTCCGCGGTTAACTAAATCACCCGCAAACCAGAGCGTATCTTTCGATTGATCAAATTTTATTTTGTCGAGTAATCGTTGCAGAGAATCATAGCACCCCTGTAGATCACCAATTGCGTACGTTGCCATAAACGATAGTGTCTAGCAAATGTACCGCGTTGACAAGTTTTAATGTAATGTATTCGGAATAGAAAGTGTGAAGGGGGCAATAGGTGTATCAAATTCAGTGCCGTCATCAGCAAGCATATGATAAGAGCCATGCATACTGCCAACCGGTGTTTTTAAAATTGTACCACTGGTATAACGAAAACCGTCACCCGGTTTTAAATGCGGTTGCTCGCCAACGACGCCATCACCTCTAACTTCCTGAACATGACCATCGGCATCGGTGATATACCAATGACGACTTAATAATTTAGCAGCAATTTTACCATGATTTTCAATTGTGACAGTATAAGAAAAAACAAAACGCTGATCATCAGGTTCAGATTGTTCTAATACATAATTCGTCTGTATTTCTACACGGGTATCGTACACAGGATTATTTTCAGACATAAATTCTCAACTAATTTTATTGATTGATTGTTTCGGGGCGTTCGCTATGGCGATGTTTTTGCACGTAGTCAATAGCCATAATGACTGCATCTTCAACAATAATTTGATTTTGCTCTCTTTCTTCCGCAGTCATATAAAAAACCATATCCACATTATGACGAACATAACGAGAAGGAAGTTGATTGAGAGCAACACAAGCTATATCGGCTAATAAATCTTCATCATTTTCTATTTCATTTTCATGTAATTTTTTCTGAAGCACCTCAAAAACGAGTTTTTCAAAGTAATTATTTATATTGTCAAAAGCCATGATACTTTCCTTTAAGTGCGCAACCGTCCACAGGGTTTGTTATTTTGATCGATTAATTGTTCTCTTAATAACCATTGCTGAGCATCTTCAGCATCGTCATGAAACCAGGCAAATGCTGAACCAAGACGAAAACTGTATCCCCAGCTATCCATGTTCTTCATTAATATATCGGCAGAGCAGCCAGGAAGTTTAGCGGCTAAAAGAATTTGTAGATAACAAACTGCATTTTCCTCGTCATAGTCTCCACCGGCATCCGTATCGAGCGCATCACGACGTTTAGAATCGAGACAAATATAGTGACAGGCCTCGTGTAAAGCGGAATGTACGGGGGTTTCTGGCCAGACATAGAGGGTGTTTTTGATGATTCCGGCCTCTGAATCTCCCCAAAAACTACCGGGAATAGGGGCTGAATTTGGGACTATTTCCAGAAAAATCGCGTAAGGATCGAGTAAGTTTTGTAATGCATCTGAGGGTAAATCCGCTACAGTTAGCATGGTTTATCCTTTTAATTGTCTGAAATGAGCAAGTATTAATTTTTGATAAAACGTATTCTTACACGGTTGCCCGGATAAATACGATGTGGATTTTTAATATTACTTAATCTGGCAAGTTCTGGGTAGAGGAAAGGGTCGTGAACGTATTTTTTAGCGATAGCCCATAACGTATCACCTTTAACAACAATATGAATGACTTCACTAACAATTCTTGTTTTGGGAATCGGTTTGTTTTCAATTTCAGCATTTAGGGTTTCGATAGCTGGCTTGGTGACAACAGTAGTCTCGGCATCGTTTATTTTTTCCTCTTTTCTTGGCTGTATTTCAAGTTCCTTACTTTTCTTTTCAGTAACGGGCTGATGAAGTGTGATCGTTATTTCATTTTGCTGATGAATAATGTCGGCTCTGTATTCTTCAAAAGGTTTTGTACTTTCTATTTCAGTGTCGGGAGAAATATTTTCCTGAACTAATTCATCTTTTTCAATTTTCACAATTTTTTCAGTTTGCTGTTTTTCATTAGGACTTTCTATCACATCTTCAACTTCTGTATTTGCTGGAGGACTAAATTCTTCAACCGGTGGAGATGGAATAGCCGTAGTTGTATTTTTGTATTCGACAATAGCTGGTTCCTCCTCATAAAATAAGAAATACAAACCTGCACCCAGAGAACCAAGTAAAATCAGAAAAAAAATAAATAGCGCAAAAGAGGATGAGCCGTCATCATCATTAATATCACGGGAATTTTTTTTTACATCATTATTTTTCAGCGTTCGAGGCTCAGTTTTTTGCGCAACAGGTTTATTGGCTTCATATTTAATAGCAGGTGGTAGTATAGAACTCGTAGTCGCTGAAGATCTGGAAATAGGCATAGCTGGTGAAGATATCGGAGGTCTTTTTGTTGTAACAGATGTTTTAGGAATAGATTTATTTACCGGTGTATTATTTTCAAAACGAGGGCTATTGATCGTATCTGCCGATGAAATGGTCGCATTTTTAATTGGTTGATGGGTCGTTGATACTTGTTTTGTTTCTATTACAGCTACTGACGATGGCGCATTAGAAACGATAGATGATTTTTTTTCTTCTTCTTTAGTTGTTTCTTCTTTTATATCAGTATTAGTTTTAATTGTAACATTGGTTTTTTTAGAAATTTCAACAACATCTTTCTTATGTTCTTGTTGAGTAAGTTGTTGTATATAGTGTATGAGATAACCAAGATCGTTAATTGTCGCCAGCTTTTCAAATTCAGAATATAAATGTATTTTTTTATTGAGTAACAAGGTTCGGGTAAAAACTCCACGCGGTATTGCAGGCGGTAAGTCACCCCATCCCTCGGTTGGAAAATCAAACACATCAATAATTTGATCGACCCAGAAAGCAAAACCTTCATTTTCAAAAATCGTAATAATTAAATTACCAGGATGAACATGTTGATCTTTATCGATGCCAAATTTTTGTCGCAAATCCAGCACTTTCACAATATGCGAGCCATGCTTAAATATGCCGGGTTGTGAAGAATCACTTCCTGGTGTGTGTGTGAGTTTTGGCGGGGTAATAATGCTACGCACAGGTAAACTCGGCGCGCAGCAAAGCACCGGGCCAACCCTAAAAGTGAGTAGCGATTGTTGTTTACCTTCAAAATTCATTTTAAATAGTCGTATAAACCGGCATCGTAATACTATTAGCGGCCAAAATAAGATAATTTTTAGGGGAAAAGGGTGCCTGTGATGGGTACATCACAAAAATTAAGGCTCTGTAACTTTATATATTTTTAATTCACTCTTTATTAATGCGTGTTGGTAATTATTTCTATAATTGCCACTAATACCAACATATGCATAAGAGTAGCTGGGCTTGGCACGGTTAGCATCAATATTTCTGGTTTTTCTTTAATTGTTTTCCATGAAAAGGATAGAAAATGACGAGAGTACATGCCCGTGAAATATAAAAAGACGGGTTTGATATATGTAGTAAAAAATAAACCTAGTGTTACCAAGAACTGAATTTCTAATAACATCAGAAACATTTCAAGACCAATTGCGTCAATAAAAAATGCAAGTTGTACCGTTTCCGGGTTAAGTATAATAAGAACAACAACAAAAGCTGCTAGAAATTTCCATATATTGTATTTCCAGTTCATGCTAAGACCTATACTAAAACCAACGAAAAATAAATAACACCACTTGTGGTTTTCAAAAATGCAAAGGGAATGGCTTAATATGCTAGTTATGTTTTTATTTGTTGACGATATTAATGATTGAAATAATTGCATTACAAGATTGTGTTGTTACCGATATATTTTCAGTGTAGTTTTCTGATGAATAATGAAGTATGCAACCCTTAGATATACCACTATTGCCTGTCATTGAATCAATATTTTTTGTTGAAATATATTTAGTACCTTCATATGGAATTGTTTCGCCGTTTATGTTTATTTTTCCAGGGGCAACTAGTTCTATGTAACCTGTACCGATGGGTTTTATAGATTTAACAGAATACGGTACTCTGTCCGCAGCTATTGCTGTAAAAGAAAATAATAAAATGCTTATAGTGAAATAACCTTTAATCATGAATTTCCTTCCCGTCTTAAAATGAATTAATAGTATTTTAAATTATTTATGACATAACGTTTGAATTAAATGGCGCGCGCCTTTTGCCCCGCGGTTTTAAATGACTTGTTATATGTTTTACCTTACAACAAGTTTACTTATTGGACTAAGTAATAATACTGTTAATAATAAAATACCTACGCTTATTGAGCTATAGCTATAGCTATAGCTATAAATTATTGCTTTTTTAACATATTGTTCTGTTACTTTTTCTTTAATGAAATAGCCTAATGCAATTAAAGTTCCTGAAGTTATGAAAGTAAAAACTGCTATTTTTGTATTTATTGTTGTCTGGCCAGAGTTACTATAACCATAAAACTTATACCACTGCCATAGTGCATGAAAAATACGCTCACCTATCCCTAGTAACTGGGCTATTGCAGTGACTACAAAAATAAGAGCTATGATGCGGAGTATGTTTTTCATTTTTTACATATAACGTCCTACATCAGCCAAGCCAAGCTTACGCAAATCCGTTGGATATTGTTGTTATGTGTGAATATAGCACCAAACTTAAAGTCGTCATTTTATTTTTATAACTCAAACAATGAGTACCAAGCATCTTCAGCTATATTCTCAATATACATTATATTGTCACCAACACCTATCGCCTAATCAGTACCACCATAGCCAGAATAGAAAAAAGAACAACACAGGCAATTTATATATTTGCATGATCAGTTGTGAGCGTGCAGTTAACTACACGTTCACTTTGTTTTTAATGGTTTCTAATAAGTGGAGTCAGAATGAACTTCCCCCAGTTTTTACGGCTGAGCATCTTCCTCTGAGATGGGCGTTGTCTCGGATGGCTCCATCGGAGGGATTCCCGTGGCAGTATCATCGACGGGCAAAGATCCTAATGACATCGCCGCACGCGCAGCTAACTCTTCAACCTGTGGTGCGGCCTGCGCCAACTGGGACTTAAGCGACGACTTTTGTGCAGAATCCAGTTCGGACGAAGACACTGCTCCCCGTACTTGCTCTTGAACAAGACTGGATTTAGGCCAAGAATGCAGCTGTGTATAGCAAATGGGGATCTTGATGACCCGGGAATGATCATCCACGCTTCCCGTGCTCAATTCAGCGGCCAACCAGTGAACGAACGAGTTTCCTTTTACAGAACCGACTATGCTTGCGAGTCCGCTGGCAGCAATCAGTACAGATGAGTTACCGTCCACCTTTCCATTGATAGAAACTGCTGCCCCTGTAGAAACTGTCACGCAAGAGTTCCCATTGATCTCTCCGCCGATGACTACTGCTCCTTTGGCGCAGGCGCTTAGGGAGGAGTTGCCGTTGATCTGTCCCTGAACGAAGACCACGCCGTTTGGAGCATTGAATGTCACACGGGAATTACCATTAATTTCTCGCAGCACAAAGATAGAACCAGAGGTGCTGGTCACCTGCACTACACTGTTGTTATTGATTTCGTTTATCACTATGTCTTCACTACGTTCTTCTGTAACGAAAGCATTCTTAAGATCTCCTAGATAAGCCATTTTCGTACACTCCTTGCAGTTATTTGGCTACTGAGTGCTCAGCGGCCATCCTTCTTTTAAGCGGACGCATAAAGACACGCCGCTTAAAAAACGTTGAACATCCGTTTAAGTATTTATAGTAGATAATTATATTGTTTGTCAAATGGCCGTTTTTTACTTATTGATTTATTAATTTCAACGGCTGTTATGATTATTTCATAATGCTATTTTTTCAGTACACTGTACGACCTAATCAGAACTCATATTTAAAATATGTATAATTAGAAATGAGTCACTACAGCATAAATAAATTCATAAGTGCGATTACGCTTAATTTCACACATAATATTTCTCAGCTCAGCTGAAAACCTATCACCATCAGACTTAAAACAGTCTATTAATGTACCCATTAATTTTTATCACCAAATTTTCCATTTACACATAACGACTGAATTCAACCGCGCCGCTTTTCGGCGTCGGTTTGAATGATTTGATACTCATTGAGCCTTCTCCCCCAGCTTAGCTTTTTGGCTAAACTGGAAGGTGACAAAACCCAATGAACTTATACAATAACATGCACCCATACTACTGTGGAATCGATTTACACGCCAGAACACTCTATGTTTGTATTATTGATCAAGATGGAAACATCTGTGTTCATAAAGAAATATCAGCCGATCCTAATAAACTCGTTAAACTTCTCGAACCTTATATCGGTAACATCGTTGTTGGCGTTGAATGCATGCACTGTTGGTACTGGGTCGCCGATTTTTGTGATGACATCGGTGTTGATTTCATTCTCGGCCATGCGTTATATATGAAAGCGATTCATGGCGGCAAAGCGAAAAATGACCGAATAGATTCATTCAAAATAGCGAACCTCATTCGAGGTGGTAACTTTCCGTTAGCTTACGTTTACCCAAAAGAAATGCGCGCCACGCGAGACTTACTTCGTAGAAGAATGAAAATTGTTCGTCATGGTGCAGACTTAAAAGCCCATGTCGTCAACACCACCAGTCAATATAATCTGCCACCCAATAAAGTGAACTTAAAAAATACCGTTGCGCGAGAACAACTGAAAAATACATTCCCTGAATTATCAGTACAAAAAAATATCGATTTAGATATGGTTATCCTGGATTGTTATTCTGAGCAACTCAGTAAAGTTGAATGGTTTATCGAAACCCAGGCAAGACAACATAAACCTATTCATCTCCATCTGTTAAAAAGTATTTCCGGCATTGGTCGTATTTTGTCTCTCACCATTATTTATGAAATCGGAAATATTGATCGCTTTGAATCAGTACAGAATTTTGCTTCGTATGCACGATTAGTAAAATGTAAAGCTGAGTCCGCTGGAAAAAGTTATGGCACCCAAGGCAATAAAATCGGCAATGCGCATTTGAAGTGGGCTTTCTCAGAAGCAGCCGTTTTATATTTACGCGGGAATGATAAAGCGAAGAACTACTTAACACAATTACAAAAGCGTATGAGTAAAGCGAAAGCCCTTTCTGCTCTTGCTCATAAACTCGGTCGTTGTGTTTACTTTATGCTGAAAAATGAGACGGTATTTAATGAAAAACAATTTTTAAAAGGTTAGCCACGCAATGGGATGAGCTGGACGTCTAACTGGACAAACGGTTGAATGTGAATAAAACTGATTGGTTTTTTATTAGTATTAATCTTGTTACGTCAGTTTATACATCAAATAACCTGAGCCACATGCCTTGATTAGCCATCCCATTGGCGTGCATAAAACCAATTAGCAAAGTTGCTTACACCTTAGCTGAGCCTGAAACTAACTGGCGACTTAAATATTAAGCCAACCATGATACTTGAATAGTGCCTGCATAAGGTTAACCGATGAATGTCTCGGCAACTGCTCCTGCGTTGCTCTACCTCCTGCATCCCTGCAGTCGTAGTGCCCCTGTAATACTCAATGGACTGAGTTAAAAAACAGGCTGCGATGAGATCGCAATAAGAGAGCCTCTAACTATGTTTGCTGTAAGCAACTTGCTTAACAGTTACCATGACAGATGAAGTAGATGGCTTTGTTAATTGATTTTTATTTTAGTTATTTATTTAACTGGAAATGTTTAGTTACGCCTATTGACTCGAGATCGGCTCATATGTGTTAGCTTGATTTGTTATAGTGGTACTTACAGGCAATGATCGTTATATGTGTATCATTAACTGCGTAAACTAAACGATTAGTGTCATCAATTCTACGCGACCAAAAACCAGATAGATTCTCTTTTAATGCCTCAGGTTTCCCAATGCCTTCAAAGGGGGAGCGAAGGGTGTTATCAATTAACTTATTGATACGCTTTAATGTTTTTTTATCTTGGCTTTGCCAGTAAATATAATCTGACCAGCCTGCATCAGTCCATGCTAAGTTCTTACTCATTTAGTAAGTCTCTTTCCTTGATTTTACCTTGGCGGTATTGTTCTATAGATTTATTGAGATGCTCTGCATTTGCAGGGCTTTTAAGTAAATAAACTGTTTCCATAAGACTATTGTAAAAGTCTAAAGACATCACAACTGCATCATCGCTATCGCGACGCGTAATTACAGCGCAGTCTGCATCATTAACTACCTGATCTAAAACAGATTTAAGAGCATTTCTTGCTTCGGTGAATGAGATAATACGCATTGTTACAACTCCTTACATGTACGACATATTGTACAAGTATAGCGCATGGGGTGGACATGTACAATATATTGGACATGTTTTTAGAAAGCTAACGAGGCTGTAGAAAAACCACAAAACGATGGCAGATATACAGCTTATAAATTATTTTTTTGATTTTAAATATCCTGCAGTAGTTTAATTTTTATTTCAACGTTCAGTGCTTGTTTTTATCACT
>Ga0316204_10001086_pt1 | contig 80462 bp, 72 predicted proteins | sample 6monrhotite_MG_2_FD_205661 | JGI IMG/M metagenome (GOLD analysis project Ga0316204, IMG submission 205661) | Microbial mat bacterial communities from mineral coupon in-situ incubated in ocean water Damariscotta River, Maine, United States -... | ecosystem: Environmental > Aquatic > Marine >... | reverse complement strand
TTCAGCAGGGCGATGATCTGCGCCTGTTTCTGAACGACGACAGCGGCGCGGTCTATGGCTCGTTCGCGCGGATCAACGGGATGCTGGAACGCACAGGCCAGCGGCTGATCTTTGCCATGAACGCCGGCATGTTCCACACCGACCGCCGCCCCGTGGGCCTGTACGTTGAGGACCACGCGCAAACCGCACGGCTGGTGACGCGTGCAGGGCCGGGCAACTTCGGCATGTTGCCCAACGGGGTGTTCTGCATTCAGGACGATGCCTTTCGCATCATCGAGAGTGTCGGCTACAGCGAAACCCGGCCCGATTGCCGCTTTGCCACGCAATCCGGGCCGATGCTGGTGATCGACGGCACCCTGCACCCCCAGTTCCTGCCTGACTCGACGTCCCTCAATATCCGCAATGGGGTTGGTGTGTCCGAAGACGGGCAACAGGCCGTATTCGTTATCTCTGACAGCCCGGTGACCTTTCACCGCTTTGCGCGGTTCTTTCGGGATGTTCTGGGGGTGAGGCAGGCGCTGTATCTGGATGGCAGCGTGTCACGGCTTTACGCGCCTGATCTGGGCCGTTCGGACTGGGGCCTGCCGATGGGGCCAATCGTCGGGCTGGTCGGGCCTGCGGACTGACCGCAGGGGCTGTTCCCGCACGGCGCCACGCCTATCTGTTTCGCAAAGGGGGCCGCCATGCTCAGCATTGATTTTGACAATTCCTATGCCCGTGATCTGGATGGCATGTATCTGCCCGTGCAAGGCGCGGTTGCCCCGGATCCATCCTTGCTGTGGTTGAACGAGGGGCTGGCGACAGATCTGGGCCTTGATCCCGATGCCCTGCGTAGCGCCGAAGGGGTAGCCATGATGACCGGCAGCGCCATGCCGATGGGCGCGTCGCCGCTGGCGATGGCCTATGCCGGGCACCAGTTCGGCGGGTTTTCCCCGCAATTGGGCGATGGGCGCGCGCTGTTGGTGGGAGAGGTGATCGACCGGCAGGGCCAGCGCCGGGATCTCCACCTGAAGGGCTCTGGCAAAACGCCGTTTTCGCGCGGAGGCGATGGCAAGGCGGTTCTGGGCCCGGTCCTGCGAGAGGTGATCATCGGCGAGGCCATGCACGCGCTGGGCATTCCAACCACCCGTGCCCTGGCGGCCACCACCACCGGCGAAATCGTCTGGCGCGAAACACCGGGGCAGGGCGCGGTGCTGGCGCGGGTTGCGGCCAGCCATCTGCGGGTCGGCACCTTTCAGTTTTTCTATGCGCGTCAGGAAACCGCCCGGTTGAAACGTCTGGCCGACTACGCCATCGCCCGGCACTACCCTGAGGCTGCGAGCGGCGCCGCGCCCTATTTGCAGTTTTACCGCGCAGTGATCGCCCGGCAGATGGACCTGATCGCGCGGTGGATGGGCGTGGGCTTTATCCATGGCGTGATGAACACCGACAATTGCGCGATTTCTGGCGAAACGATTGACTATGGGCCGTGTGCCTTCCTGGACAGCTACAACCCTGACACGGTCTATTCCTCGATCGACCGGAAAGGGCGCTATGCCTATGGCAATCAGCCTGTGCTGGCGCGCTGGAATCTGGCGCGGTTGGGCGAAACGCTGATGCCCCTGATCGCGCCTGAGGACCCCGCGCAAGCCCTGCCGCAGGTGGAGGCCGCATTGGAAGAAGCCGAAACGCTGTATGACGCCGCACGCCGCCGGGTGTTTGGGGCCAAACTGGGGGTGCGCCAGCCTGAAGATGCGATGATCGACGGATTTCTGGACATGCTGACCGCGCAATCGGTTGATTTCACACAGGCTTTCCTGACGCTTGGCCAAGCGGCTACTGGCGACGACGCGCCCCTGACCGCGCTTTTGGGCCACGATCCGCGGCTGACGACATGGTTGGAGGGGTGGCGGCCCGTGTTGGATCAGCCAGACGCCATGGCCACCGCCAACCCGGTCTATATTCCGCGCAATCACAAGGTCGAAGAGGCCTTGGACGCAGCGCAGGACGGGGATCTGAGCCGGTTCCATCAACTGCTGACGGCCACCGCAATGCCGTTCCATCGGCGTGCAGGGCTTGAGGCCTTCGAGGCCCCGGGCACGCCCGCAAACTACAAAACCTATTGCGGCACCTGATCGCAGGGAACGGCCCCGTCTGAACCAAAATCCGGACGGCGCTGATGCCCATCCAGTGCGGGTGCCGGCCCGGTTATGGCCGGAAAAACACGGCGGCAAGTTTTCTTCGAAAAACGCTCGACTTTGGGGGCAAGACCAGAAAGATTCAGCGCAAATCAACCTTCGGCTTTGCGCCGACGCAAAAAACGACAGAAAGTCGGATGTGTTGGCCACAAATCGGCCCGCAATCGACCAGGGAGACTGCCACGATATGCGCCTTTTGAAGACACAGCGTTCTGCGTCGAAAGCCACGGAAAACGGGCGGTCTGGCCGGATGTCGCGCTGGGCACGCGTGTCATCGGCTCTTTTACTGGCCGTGGGTTTGGGGCAGGGCGTGCTGGGCACGTCGGCAATGGCGCAGACCAGCGGGTTTGGCGCGATGGGCGACGGCAGCATGGTGCGGAACTCGCGCGGCTTCCACATGCTGGAATACAGCCCGATCCAACTGACAAACGGCGATAACTTCGACCTGCTCAGCATCCACCACATGCAACGGCTGAACGACTGGCTGTATTTTGGCGTGGGCGCATTTGCCCCCATGGTTCAGGGCAATGCCGGTGGGTTCTTTGGCGCGTCTGCCCGTTTGCATGCGCAACGCCGGATCGGGGGCAACTGGTTCGTCAACGGCGGTTTGTCGCTTGGTGCCGGTGCGGGCGGCGCAAGCATCCGCAATATCGGCACGCTTTCTGGCGATGGTCTGTTTGCGCGGGCCTATGCCGGGATCGGGTACACCTATCGGAACTTCAGTTTCGGCATCAACTATTCCCGCGTGGCGATCCTCAACTCTCCGATCAACGATTCCACGTTCAGCATTTTCGTGCAGCGCCCGTTTTCCATTGCGACAGGGTCGTATTCGAACGCTGGGCGGATCATCCGGGCTGACGATTTCTCCGCGCCCGCGCATGACAACATGATTTCGGTTTCTGTCGGGAACATGCGGCAGATCAACCCCACTGGCAGCTACACCGGTGATATCGGGCTGGTGACGACCCAGTTCACCCATTTCTTCCGGCCGAATGTCTATTCGTTCTTCGGGATCAACATGGGGGCGACCGGGCTGTCATGGTACAATCAGGCGCAAGCCGGGATTGGCCATCGCTTGTCGCTGTCGCGCAACCTGAGCTTTTACACACAGCTGGGCATCGGCAGCGGCGGCTGGGTAACGGACCACATCAACACCGGCCCGGGCCTCGTACTGTTTCCCCGTGTTGCGCTGGAATACCGGTTGAGCAATCGGCTGGGTGCACAGCTGTCGGCTGGGTATCTGTTCGCACCATACGGCACATCGCGCAATTGGACGGTCGAACTGGGCATGAACTATTACCTGGCCCATTCACGCGGTGCTGACAACGAACGGACCACTGGCGACGCGTATACCATGCGTGGCATCAGCCTGAACGTGTTCGGGCGCAGAACGTCGGACATCTTCTATAACGGCCGGACCTCGGCCCCGTTGAGCATGATTGCGGTGCAGGCCGATTATGCGCTGAACGACAATTGGTATGCCGCCGGGCAGCTTGCCGTTGCGGCCAATCGGTTCCGCGGCTTTGCCGGCTACGCCGAGGCCTTCCTGGGTGTCGGGTACCGCAGAAACCTGACGGCCTCGGGCCGGTTTCAGGGCTATGCGCAGCTGATGCTGGGGGTCAACGACCTTGGGGTGGATGCGGCGCATGAAAACGGGCCGATGCTGTATCCGTCGATTGGCGTGAACTACAACATCAATGACCGGGTGTCGCTGTATGGCCAGGTCGGCGTGACGCATTCGATCAATCAATACCTAAGCAGCGGGCCCACCGTCGATTTCGAGAATTACTCGGTCGGGTTTGGCATGACCTACCGTTTCTCGTTGTTGACGCGCTGACGTCAGCCGCGTCCTAACAACAGATCCCAGACGGCTGCGGCGTTGATTTCGCCGTGGCCACGCCAGCCGATGATCTGATCTGGCCGGATCAGCACCAGCGGTGCGCCATACAGCGCGCGCAAACGGGGTTCGGTCAGGGTCAGAACCGTCAGGTCCAGCCCGCGGTCCATCGCTTGCGTGATCAGTGTGTCACCTGCGGGCGCGTCATCACCCAACCGCAACAACGTCCAGCCCAGCCCAAAACGATCGAACAGCGATGTGCCATCGTCAAACCACCAATGAGGGGGGCGCCCTCCGGGAAGCCCACTGGGTTCATAGTGATTGGCCTGGTCGGCAGGCAGTGGGCCATCTGGCACGGGCAAGACGGGCGATCCGTCATAGCGGGTGCCGAAGGTGACGCCAGGGATGTTGAATTCGCGGCGTGCGTGATCTGTCAAATACGCACCGGCCGCAGCGCGCAGGGCATCGCCCGCTTCGCCCGGATCCTCGATCCCCTCAGGCGGGACGTAATTGCCGATGGAATCCGCGAAATGACGGGCATAGGCAGTATTTCGTTGGGCCGATTTCTGGCGTTCAAAGTCGTAGCTGCGCAAAAGCGCATCGCCCCCTTGCCCGTTCAGCCAGGCGGCGATCTTCCAGGACAGGTTCACCGCGTCTTCGACCGCCGTGTTATAGCCCAGCCCGCCGGTTGGCGTGAACAGATGTGCCGCGTCCCCGCCGATCCAGACCCGCCCTGCGCCGAACTGATTGGCGACCAGCGCGTGACCCGCAATCCAGCCCATGTGGTCCAGAACTTCGCAGTCGATATCCATGCCGCACGACAGCCGAAAAAAGCCCTTGGCGTCCTCATCCGTGATCGCGGTTTCGTCCTCATCCTCTCGCAGTTGGGTGTGAAACGCAAAATCGCCCTTGCCATCCACCGCCGCCATAAAGGCGCGGCGCTCGGTGTTGAAGGTCCAGTGCATCCAGGCGGGTTCGACGCCGGTTCGGGCATAAAACTCTGGGCAGCGCAGATAGACGGCATACATCCGCCCGCCCATGAAATGCCGCCGCGTTCCGTAATCGCCTGCCAGCGCATAGCCCTGTTTCTTGCGGATAAAACTACGAGATCCATCGGCGCCGATCAGGATGCGCGCGGTCAGGTTTTGCGGCGCGGTGCCGTCGACATTGCTGACCTGGCACGTCACGCCATCAGCGGTTTCCTGATAGTCCCGCAGCAGGCTGGAAAAGCGCACCGTGACGCTTGGCAAGGCCTCAGCCTGGCGGCGCAGCACGGGTTCCACGTATTTTTGGCTGATCCGGTGCGGCGCTTCGGCCGCACTCCAGGGTCCGTCATTGTTGCTGACCATATTCGCCGCATCGCGTGACGGGGGCAGCCGAAAGCGGCCCAATTCATACCCGCTGTAACGGGTGAAATAGCTGATATCGGTGGGGAAATCCCGCGGTAGCCCCTCAGCGCGGATCTCATCGGCGAATCCCAGACGGCGGAAATATTCCATCGTTCGGGCCTGGGTTGCGTTGGCCTGCGGGTTGAAGGCGGTTTCGGCCTTGGCATCGAACAGCGCCACCGACACGCCGCGCCTGCCCAATTCAATGGCCGCCATCAACCCGAACGGGCCGCCGCCCGCGATCACAACATCGACTGATTTCACCGTGCCATCCCCTTCGTCCCGAACAGGGCGAGTAGACGGCGAAACACCCGGCATACGCAAGGGCCGGCGCGTGTGCACCGGCCCCGCATCAGGTCTGCCAAAAGGGTTTAGCCCAGACGCTGCGCCACCAGCGCGATCAGCTTCTTGTGGTCGGCATCAAAGTTGCGGATGCCTTCGGCCAGCTTTTCGGTGGCCATGGCGTCGGCGTTCATCTGCCAACCGAACGCGGATTCATCCAAAGTCACCGCCGCAACGCCGCTGGCCATCTCCGGCGACAGCGCGCGCGGCAGCACGGCGTCCTCGGCCTCCAGCGCGTCCAGCAGTTTGGGCGCGATGGTCAGGTTATCACAGCCCGCAAGCGCCTTGATCTGCCCGACATTGCGAAAGGATGCGCCCATGACAATCGTGGTGATGCCGTTGGATTTGTAATAATCATAGATGCCGCGCACCGATTTGACGCCAGGGTCCTGATCCGGCGCGTAGCCTTCGACGCCTTCGGCCTTCTTGTACCAATCGGTGATGCGCCCCACGAACGGCGAAATCAGAAACGCGCCGGCGTCCGCACAGGCCACCGCTTGCGCCATGGAAAAAAGCAGCGTCAGGTTGCAGTCGATCCCCTCATCCTGAAGGATTTCGGCGGCGCGGATCCCTTCCCAGGTTGCAGCCAGCTTGATCAGGATCCGGTCTTTGCCGGTGCCCCGCGCTGCGTAATCGGCGATGATGGCGCGTGCGCGGTCAACAGAAGCTTGCGTGTTGAACGACAGGCAGGCGTCCACCTCTGTGGACACCCGGCCCGGCACCAGCTTGGCCAGTTCCGCACCGACAGCGGCGGTCAATGTGTCTGTCAGGCCTTCGGCCGTCAGACCCGCTTTGCGCGCCGCTTCGATTTCGCGCGCGATCAGGTCTTCGGAGGCCGGATCTTTCAGCGTGGCCAGAACCAGCGACGGGTTGGTGGTGCAATCGACCGGTTTGTACCGCTTCACTGCGGCCACCTCTCCGGTATCTGCGACGACGGTTGTCATGTCTCTCAGTTGGGCCAGAACGCTTGTCATTTCAGTCTCCGAATCGCCGGTAAGAGGGGTTTCAGCGCCGGGATACCGGGAACATTGACCTCTTTGCAACTGTCCGTCGCCAAACAATCGTCCACGCGCCGGCGGCCACCGTCAGGCGGTTTGTGCCAACGGCGTCGAGATAGCGCCCCGAAGCCAGGCGTCTATGTGCAAAGGATCCGGCGAGACGAATTGCGCAAGGCCATCGGTGAAGGCTTCAAAGGCGTCCCGGTTCAGCGCGTTGATCCCCACCAGCACCGGAATGCCCCGCATCAGCGCATCGGCGATGACCGGGCGAAAGCCGCGTCCTTCGGCCTCATGCTTGCCGAATTTATTGACGATCAGGCAGTCCGCCCCATTCGCCAGATCGGCAGCTACCAGCGCCACCGCGTCTTCCAGCGCCGAGGTATCCAGACGGCACCCCCGTGCGCCCGCGCCCAACGTCTGTGATATGCGGATCACCGGGCCGGCGGGCAGCACCTGCACGTCCATATCGCAGGGGTGATCGCCGGGGCGTTCGGTGTTGATCTGAACGGTGCCGGCGGGTTTGAACCCGTCCGCCAGCAGCGCCCGCGCGACACCGGCCAGCAACATGTCAGTATCCCCGCGCCCAGGCGCCATGGTGTAGGCAATGTTCATTGGCTTTGATCCTTGTCGGTTGCGGTCAGCCCGGCGGTCAGCGACGCCCCGGAAATGTCGGCCTTTGCGACCAAGGTGTCAACCAATGCGCGCGCCTGGCGGGCCCAGTCGGCCTTTTCCATGGCGGCGGCGATCTTGTGGCGCACCGCGTCGAACGGCAATGCCGCGCCCAGTGCCAGCGCGTCCAGCCGGATCACGTGCCAGCCATGGCGCGTCAGCACGGGCGCATCGGTGATCTGGCCCGCCGTCATGTCCCGCAATACGGCTTCGAATTCCGGCACCGTATCGCCAGGCCCGATCTGGCCCAAGGCGCCGCCGTTGGCGCGTGATCCGCAGTCGCTGGTCTGACGCGCCAGATCAGCAAAGCCGCGCGGGTTGGCCAGCGCCTGCATCGACAGCGCTTGCGCCTTTACCGCTGCTGCCTCTCGCGCGGTGTCGTCGCGGGGATCGCAGGCGCACAGGATATGCGACACCTCCCACAAAGGCGGCGCGCGGAACTGATCAGGGTGACGCAGCCATTCGGCGCGCACCGCGTCATCATCTGGTGCGTCCACGTTGATCCGGCGTTCCAGAAGGCCCCGGATCAGGGCCTCCTGTGGTGTTTCGGTCTGGCCGGGTGCCACCTGCTGGGGGTCCGCATCCAGCCCCGCGCGGCGGGCTTCTTGCAACAACAGCGTGCGCACGGCCAGCGCGTTTGCCGCCTTGCGCCAGGCGATGCCGGGTTTGCCCTGAGGCGCATCATGGTTCTGCACCTCGGCGGCCACCTGGGCGTGGGGAACCAGTTCACCGTTGACGATCAGGTCGGGGAATAGGGGGGCGTTCATGGATTACTCCGCCGGTTTGGTGCGGCGCCGGGTGCGCACAATCTGGTAGCCGGGCCGCCACAGGTAGCGCACCGGCGCGGACAGCATGTGCACCAGCCGCGTGAACGGGAAAACCAGGAAGATCGTCAAACCCAGCACGATGTGCAGCTTGAAGACGATCGACACATCCGCGATCTGACTTGCCGCGCCAGAGCGGAAGGTGAAGATCATCTGCGCCCAGGTCATGAACTTGACCATCTCATGCCCATCCAGATGCCCCAGCGAAACAAAGATCGTCAGGATCCCAAGGCAAAGCTGCGCCAGCAACAGCGCCAAAATGGCGATGTCCCAGAAGCTGGAGGTCTTGCGAATGCGCGGATCGGTCCAGCGGCGGTGGAACAGGATGCCCCCGCCAACCAGCGCTATGACCCCGGCAACGCCCCCCACGGCCACCGCCAGAATCTGCTTGGCCGCGTGGCTGATGCCCAGTGCATCAATGATGGCCAGCGGTGTCAGCAGGCCAAAAAGGTGGCCCAGGAAGATGGTCAGAACACCGACGTGAAACAGCACCGAGCCAAGAATGAACTGCTTGCGCCGCAAAAGCTGGCTGGACGAAGATTTCCAGGTGAACGGGTCACGCTCATACCGGGCAACCGAGCCGATCAGCAGAACTGACAGCGCGATATAGGGGTAGATCCCAAAAAGGAAATTGTGCATCGAAGCCTCCGTTATTCGGCTGCCACGCCAGTGGGGCGTGCAAGGGGTTCATCCATCCGTGCCAGCATGTCGCGCACCTGCGGACAGCCTGCGTTGGGGTCGGGGCCAAACAGCACTTCGCTTTCCGCCCAAACCGCGTCCAAGGCTTCCAGATCGTTGGGGTCGGTTTCCGGCTGCTCCAGCAGTTCAGCGACAGAATGCGCGTCGGCTTGTGCGCCGGCCAACTGGAAAAGGGCGGCGAACACGGCGCGATAGGGGCTTTCACGCCGGGAAAGGCGGGCGGTCAGGGCCTGGAAGATATGCGCCGCGTCCGCCAAGGTGTCCTGGGCTTCCGCGAAGGGACGCGTGGCCAGGAATTCCAGCAAAACGGGCAGGTGATCGGGCAATTCGCTGGTGGCAGGCTCAAACCCGCCGTCGCGGTAAGTCTCCAGCAGCGACACCATCGCGCCGCCCCGGTCCCGGCTTTCGCCGTGGACATGTTCAAACAAATTCAACGACAGGCTGCGAGAGCGGTCGAACAGCATCACATACTGCTCTTGCAACGTGAAGATATCGCCCGTTTGCAGCGCCATCATCAGCGGGCGAAACTCGCGCCGTGCGGCCGCCGTCAGCCGTGTTTCCGAGGCCAGAACAGCCGCGATTTCCGGCATCGCGCGCTGTAGGTCAGGGGTCGGATAGGACAGGATCAGCGACAGCGCCTTCAATGTCCGGTCTTTGAGTTCGATCTGCATCACATCGCCTCCGGCATTTTCAGGGCGCGCTTCTTGCCGCCAAACAGGGACGCTTTGCTGGTTCCGGTGGAACAGCCGTTGCCATCGGTAAAGCCGCAGCCACCCTTCATGTCATAGGCGTCTTCGACCTGTTCGCGGTGGGTGGTGGGGATGACAAAGCGGTCCTCGTAATCCGCGAGTGCCATGATTTTATACATGTCCTCGATCATCGCGCTGGTCAGGCCCACGCTTTGCGCAATGCCCTCATCAATCACGCCGTCCACGGTTTTCGCCCGCATATAGGCGCGCATCGCCAGCATCCGCTCCAGCGCCGTTGCCACCGGGGCTTCGTCACCCGCGGTCAGCATGTTCGCCAGATAGCGCAGCGGGATGCGCAGATTGCGCACGTCAGGCATGGCGCCGTTCATTCCGATCGCGCCCGCCTCGGCGGCGTTCTGGATGGGCGACAGCGGCGGGATATACCAGACCATCGGCAAGGTGCGATATTCGGGGTGCAGTGGGAACGCCACTTTCCACTCCATCGCCATTTTCCAGATCGGGCTTTCCTGCGCGCCCTTGATCCAGTCTTCGGGCACGCCGTCACGGCGGGCAGCGGCGATGACCTCTGGGTCCTTGGGATCCAGGAACACGCCCAACTGCGCGTCATAAAGATCGGTGGTTTCGGGTGCATTCGCAGCCTCCTCGATCTTGTCGGCGTCATACAGCATCACGCCCAGATACCGGATCCGCCCGACGCAGGTTTCCGAACAGACCGTCGGATTGCCGGATTCAATGCGCGGATAACACAGCGTGCATTTTTCCGATTTGCCGCTTTCCCAGTTGTAATACACCTTCTTGTAAGGACAGCCGCTGACGCACATCCGCCAGCCCCGGCATTTTTCCTGATCGATCAGGACAATGCCGTCTTCCTCACGCTTGTAGATCGCACCAGAGGGGCACGAGGCCGCGCAGGCCGGGTTCAGGCAATGTTCGCACAGACGCGGCAGATACATCATGAAGGTATTTTCATACTCTCCATACATCTGCTTCTGGATGCCCTCAAAATTGTAATCCTCGGACCGTTTGGCAAATTCGCCGCCCAGGATTTCGTCCCAGTTCGGGCCCTTTTCGATCTTCTGCATCCGCTCACCGGTGATCTTGGACCGGGGGCGCGCAGTGGGGAACGCCTTGGTTTCGGGCGCGGACTTCAGGTGGTCATAGTCAAAATCGAAGGGCTCATAGTAGTCGTCGATTTCCGGCAGGGAGGGGTTGGCGAAGATGTTCGCCAAGATCCGCCATTTGCCGCCCTGACGGGGCTGCAACTTGCCGGATTTCGTGCGTTCCCAGCCCCCGTTCCAGCGGGCCTGATTTTCCCAATCGGTGGGGTAGCCCAGCCCGGGTTTGGTTTCGACATTGTTGAACCATGCGTATTCAACACCGTCGCGGCTGGTCCAGACGTTCTTGCAGGTCACGGAACAGGTGTGGCACCCGATGCATTTATCAAGGTTCAGCACCATGCCGATTTGCGCGCGGACTTTCATTGGCCTGCCTCCTTCTGGGCTGGCTCATCATCCAGCCAATCGATTTTGGTCATCTTGCGCACCACAACGAATTCATCCCGGTTCGATCCAACGGTGCCGTAGTAGTTGAACCCATAAGATTGCTGCGCGTAGCCGCCGATCATGTGGGTCGGCTTCAACACCGTCCGCGTGACCGAATTGTGGATGCCGCCGCGATTGCCGGTTTTCTGCGACCCCGGCGTGTTCACGATCTTTTCCTGCGCGTGATACATGAAGGTCGTGCCTTCCTTGATCCGCTGGCTGACAACGGCCCTGGCGGTCAGCGCGCCGTTCACGTTGTAAAGCTCAATCCAGTCGTTATCGACGATGCCCACGGATTGGGCGTCTTTCTCGCTCAACCAGACAACAGGCCCGCCCCGGTTCAGCGTCAGCATCAACAGGTTGTCGGAATAGGTGCTGTGGATGCCCCATTTCTGGTGCGGGGTGATGAAGTTCAGAACCAGGCTGTCGCCTGCGTCCTTCACATCTTCGGTGATGGTTTTCAGGTCCACCGGCGGGCGGTAGGACATGAAGCCTTCGCCAAAGGCGCGCATCCACAAATGATCCTGGTAAAGCTGCTGTCGCCCGGTCAGGGTGCGCCACGGGATCAACTCATGCACGTTGGTGTAGCCCGCGTTGTAGCTGACTTTTTCCGATTCAATGCCAGACCACGTGGGACTTGAGATGATCTTGCGCGGTTGCGCGGCGATATCGTGGAAGCGGATCTTGTTGTGATGCTCCCCTTCGGCCAGATGCGCGTGCTTGCGCCCCGTGGCCTTTTCCAGCGCGTGCCACGCCTTCACGGCGACTTCGCCGTTGGTTTCGGGCGCCAGCATCAGCACCACTTCGCAGGCGTCGATCGCGGTTTCCATCTTTGGCCGACCGGCGGCGGGGCCATCGCGGTGCACACCGTTGAGGGCCGCAAGATTGTCGATCTCTGTCTGTGTGTTCCAGCCGATCCCCTTGCCGCCGTTGCCCAGTTTGTCCAATAGCGGACCAACCGACGTGAAGCGGTCATAGATCGCGGTATAATCGCGCTCAACGGCGATATAGCTGGGGGCGGTTTTGCCGGGGATCAGATCGCATTCGCCCTTTTTCCAGTCCTTGACCTGATCTTGGGCAATCTCAGCGGGCGTGTCATGCAGGATCGGCAGGGCAACGATGTCGGTTTCCTGCTCCAGATACCCCGGCGTGATGTCCTGGAACTTCCGCGCCAGTGCCTTGAAGATTTCCCAGTCCGATTTGCTTTCATAGGCCGGATCGACGGCGGCTTGCAGCGGGTGGATGAACGGGTGCATGTCCGAAGTGTTCATGTCATCCTTTTCGTACCAACTGGCGGTTGGCAGAACGATGTCCGAATAGACCGCCGTGGTGGACATGCGAAAGTCGATTGTCACCAGCAGGTCCAGCTTGCCGCGCGGCGCTTCGTCATGCCACGTGGCTTCCTTCGGCAATTGATGCCCTTCTTCGCCCAGATCCTTGCCCATGACACCGTGATCGGTGCCCAACAGGTGCTTGAGGAAATACTCATGCCCCTTGCCGCTGGAGCCCAGCAGGTTCGACCGCCACACAAACAGGTTGCGCGGCCAGTTTTCCGGTGCGTCAGGGTCTTCGCAGGACATTTGAAGCGCGCCGGACTTCAATTGCGCGGCGACATAGGGTGCCACCTCTTGCCCCGCCGCCTTTGCGGCCTTGGCCACCTCCAGCGGGTTGGTTTTCAGTTGCGGGGCGCTGGGCAGCCAGCCCATGCGCTCGGCGCGGATGTTATAGTCGATCAGGCTGGCGTCCCAATCGCCCTCGGGCGCGGTGGGGGACAGGATCTCGTTGAATTTCAGCGTTTCATACCGCCATTGATCGGTGTGGGCATACCACGCCGACGTCGAATTCATGTGGCGCGGCGGGCGGCCCCAATCCAGCGCAAAGGCCACCGGCTGCCAGCCGGTCTGAGGGCGCAGCTTTTCCTGACCCACATAATGCGCCCAGCCGCCGCCGGATTGCCCCACACAGCCGCACATCACCAGCATGTTGATGATGCCCCGGTAGTTCATATCCATGTGAAACCAGTGGTTCAGGCCCGCGCCAAGGATGACCATCGACTTGCCGTTGGTCTGTTCGGCGTTATGGGCAAACTCACGCGCGACATGGATGATCTTGTCGGCGGGCACGCCGGTGATCTTTTCGGCCCAGGCGGGGCTGCCGGGCATGTCGTTGGCGTAATCCCGGGTGACCCAATCGCCGCCCAGACCCTGATCCAGCCCATAGTTGGCGCAAAACAGATCGAACACCGTGGCAACCTGGATGTCACCGGCCTTGGTCTTGATCGTCTTGACCGGAATATTGCGCGTCAGGACATCAGGGTGATCGGCGTCGGTGGCGAACTGGCCCACGGCCTCGCCCCCGAAATACGGAAAATCGACCGCGGCGACGGCGTCATGATCACCCTCTGGCACCAGCGTCATTTTCAGCTTGGTGTCGGATTTCGCGGCGCGTTCCTCAAGGTTCCATTCGCCGTCCTCGCCCCAGCGATACCCAATCGATCCGTTCGGCGCGACCAACCCGCCCGAGGTTTCATCCCAGGCGACGGTTTTCCATTCGGGGTTGTTCTTTTCCTTCAGCTTGCCGTCCAGATCATCGGCCCGCAGGAAGCGCCCTGGCACCAGATGGCCGTCCCGGTCGTCCAGTTTCACCAGCATCGGGAAGTCGGAATACTTGCGGGTGTAGTCCTCAAAATACGGCACCTGCCGGTCCAGGTGGAATTCGCGCAGGATGACATGGCCAAACGCCATACCCAGCGCGGCGTCGGTGCCCTGCTTGGCGTTCAGCCAGACGTCGCCGAATTTCGCGGCTTCGGAATAATCCGGGCAAATGACGGCGGATTTGGTGCCCTTGTAGCGGGCTTCGGTATAGAAATGCGCATCCGGCGTGCGGGTTTGAGGCACGTTCGAGCCCCACAGCAGCAGGAACCCGGCGTTATACCAGTCCGCGCTTTCGGGCACATCGGTCTGTTCGCCCCAGGTCATCGGGCTGGCGGGCGGCAGGTCACAATACCAGTCATAGAACGACATGCAGACGCCGCCCAGCAGCGACAGATAGCGCGACCCGGCCGCGTAAGAGATCATCGACATCGCCGGGATCGGAGAGAACCCAAAGATGCGGTCGGGGCCATAGGTCTTGGCGGTATAGGCGTTGGCGGCGGCGGTCAGTTCGGTGGCCTCGTCCCAGGTGGCGCGCACAAAGCCGCCCAGGCCCCGGGTTTCCACGTAAGATTGCCGCAAGATCGGGTCGGATTGGATCGCCGCCCACGATTCGATCGGGGATTTGGTTTCGCGCATCTTGCGCCACAGCTTCATCAGCTTGCCACGGATCAGCGGGTTCTTCACCCGGTTCGCGGAATACAGATACCAGCTATAAGATGCGCCACGCGCACAGCCGCGCGGTTCATGGTTGGGCAGGTCAGGGCGGGTGCGCGGGTAGTCGGTTTGCTGGGTTTCCCAGGTCACGATCCCGGATTTCACGTAGATTTTCCAACTGCAGGACCCCGTGCAGTTCACACCGTGGGTCGAGCGCACGATCTTGTCATGACGCCAGCGGTTTCTGTACGTGTCTTCCCAGTCACGGTTTTCGTTTGTCACCTGCCCGTGGCCGTCGGAAAACCGTTCGGTTTCCTTCGATTGCAGGAAGTTCAGTCTGTCGAGCAAATGGCTCATGGCGGTCTCTCCTTGGGCAACTGGGGTGCGCGCCGGGGCGCGCACCCTGTGGCGTTAGCGGCTCAGCACGGGACTGGCGCATTCTTGCGGCTGTAGAAGGTCCAGGTGATCACCGCGCAGACGGCATAGAACACAAGGAAGGCCCACAATGCGCCGTTCGGTGCGCCGGTCATGGAGATCGACGTGCCATACAGTTTGGGGATGAAGAACGCGCCGTAGGCTGCGATGGCCGACGTGAAGGCGATGATCGCGGCGCTTTCCATATCCGTCTGCTTGACCGTCGCCGCCTGGGTCAGGTTCGGCAGCAGGCGCGGCACTTCACGGCGCATGATCGACGGGATCATCTGGAAGGTTGACGCATTGCCGACACCGGTCAGGAAGAACAGCGCCATGAAGCTGGCAAAGAAGCCCCAGAAATTCCCATCCGGCGTTGCCTCGGACGGCAGGAAGTAGATCACACCGAAGACCGATACGATCATGCCAACGAACACCCAGAAGGTCACCCGCCCGCCGCCGAACCGATCCGAAACCCAACCCGTCGCAGAGCGGCTAAGCGCCCCGACAAGCGGACCAAGGAACGCATAGGACAGCGCGCTGACATCCGGAAACTGCGTGCGGATCAGCAGCGGAAAGCCCGCCGAATAGCCGATGAAGCTGCCGAACGTGCCGGTGTACAGGATGCACATCACCCAGTTATGGAACCGAGAGAAAATCACCGACTGATCCGCAAACGACGACTTGGCCGAGGCGATATCGTTCATCCCCAGGTAGGCCGCGATTGTCGAGACGATGATGAACGGAACCCAGACAAAGCCCGCGTTCTGAAGCCACAGTTCACCGCCATTGGTCAGCGGTTGCGGGTCGCCCCCCATCACACCAAAGACCCCGGTGGTGATGGCAAACGGCACGACAAACTGCATGACCGACACGCCCAGATTGCCCAACCCGGCATTCAGCGCCAGGGCGTTTCCCTTTTCGGCTTTCGGATAGAAGAAGCTGATATTGGCCATCGAGGACGCAAAGTTACCCCCCCCGAAGCCACACAACAGCGCCAGCACAAGGAAGATCAGATACGGCGTTTCAGGGTCCTGAACGGCATAGCCAATTCCCATCGCTGGCAGCAGCAGCGATGCGGTGGACAGTGTGGTCCACAAACGCCCACCGAAGATCGGAACCATGAAGCTGTAGAAGATCCGCAGCGTCGCGCCCGACAAGCCCGGCAAGGCCGCCAGCCAGAACAATTGCCCCTGGTCGAAGTCAAAGCCGATAGCCGGCAGTTTGGCGACAACCACAGACCAGACCATCCAGACCGAGAATGCCAGCAAAAGGGCCGGGATCGAGATCCACAGGTTGCGGCGGGCAATGCGTCGTCCGGTGCTTGCCCAGAAGTCCGCATCCTCTGGCGTCCAGTCCGTCAGAACCGCGGACGAGGGGCCTTCGGGGATGGTCATGCCTTCGAATTCAGGCAGTTCCGGAAGTTGATCGCGCGGAATGTCCGGGTTGGCCCGTTCCATATTGCGCACTGCCAGGTGCATCCAGGTCAGCGCGACCCCGACCAGCAAGAACAGGAACGCAAAGCAGGTGGTGTAAAGCCCGGTCAGATCCAGCAGTGCACCAAAGACGATCGGCAGCACAAAGCCCCCCAAACCGCCGATCATACCCACCAGGCCACCGACGGACCCGACATTGTTCGGATAGTAGACAGGGATGTGCTTGTAGACCGCCGCTTTGCCCAGGCTCATGAAAAAGCCCAGCCCAAAGATCATCAGCACAAATGCGCCAAAGCTCATGCTGGTCGAAAAGCTGATGTCGCCGGTTGCTGCGTGGATCGTGTAGCTGGTTGGCGGATAGGACAGCATGAACAGCAACAGCATCGAAAAGCCAAAGGTCCAGTACATCACAGCGCGTGCACCGAACCGGTCACTGAGGTGGCCGCCATAAGCGCGAAACAGGCTGGCCGACAACGAAAACGCGGCTGCGGCCATACCGGCGGTGCGGATGTCCACATGGTAGACATCAACCAGATAGTGCGGCAGCCAAAGCGCCAGTGCCACAAAGGCGCCAAAGACGAAGAAGTAATACAGCGAGAAGCGCCACACCTGCAGGTTCTTGAGCGGTTCAAGCTGGTCTTTGAAGCTGGTCGCACGGGCACCCGATTTGCGGCGCGCGGCAAAGGCCGGATCATCCTTGGCAAAGATAAAGAAGATGATGGCAATGGCCGCCAGGGCCAGCGCCCAGATGTTGGCAACGGCTTCCCAGCCAAACGCCACCATGACGAACGGCGCCCCAAATTTGGTGACCGCTGCACCGACGTTCCCGGCCCCGAAGATGCCCAGCGCCGTGCCTTGCTTTTCACGCGGATACCACTGCGAGACATAAGCCACGCCAATCGCAAACGAGCCCCCGGCCAGGCCGACGCCCAGCGCCGCCACCAGGAACATGGGATAGGTGTCCGCCATCGTCAGCAACCAGGTGGCAATCGCCGCCAGCAGCATCTGGATCGGAAACACCAGCCTGCCGCCATATTGCTCGGTCCAGATGCCCAGCATCAACCGGGTCAGCGATCCGGTTAAGATAGGGGTTGCGACCAGAATTCCGAATTGTGTTTCACTCAACCCCAGTTGGGTTTTGATCTGAACGCCGATGATCGCAAAGATCGTCCAGACGGCAAAGTTCAGGGTAAAGGCAATCGTACTAAGCCAAAGCGCACGGCTTTGCTCTGAGTGTGTGACGTGTCCCATCTGTGTCATCACATGTCCTTCCGTTGACGTTGGGTGCTTGGGCGCACCTTGGTTCCAGCGTCACGGAACAGGCGTTGTGTGTGTTTCGGCTTGATTCAGATCAACAATCCGAAATTCGCGTTTGAAATAAATGCGGGGTAGAATTCGGTGGCCTGGGAGGTTGCGATTTGCGGTGTGCCGGGGTTGGAGAGGTCAACTGGGCGCTTGACATTTGTCAATCAAAGGCAAAGTCTTGCCCCACGCGTTTGATGGAGCCTATGCGTGCCAGATCCCTTCAATCTCGAAATCAAGTCGCTGGACCTGTTCGCCGGTTTGACGGACGATCAGTTCGCGCGGCTGATGCGTGGATCCTATGTGCAGAATTTCCCCCCGCATGTTGAATTGATCACCGAAGGTGACTCCAGCGATTTTCTGCACATCATCGTCGCCGGCTCGGTGGAGCTGTTCGCGCGTTGGAACCGCCGAGAGACCAGCATGGCGGTGATCCGGCCGATTTCCACGTTCATACTTGCCGCAACAATCAAGAATGCGCCGTACCTGATGTCGGCCCGCACGCTGGAAAAGTGCCGCGTCATTCTGATCCCCAGCCAGGATGTGCGCAGCCTGTTCGATGAAGAAAATGCCTTCGCGCGCGCCATCGTGACCGAACTGGCGCAATGCTACCGCACGACCATCAAGTCCAAGAAGGACCTGAAACTGCGCACCTCGTTAGAGCGGTTGGCCAACTATCTGCTGCGTCAGCAAATCCGCGCCGGGCATGTGCCAGAGTTCGATCTGACCATCGAAAAACGCAAGCTGGCATCGTTTCTGGGCATGACGCCAGAAAACCTGAGCCGCGCCTTCAAGGGCGTGCAACCGTACGGCGTGAGGGTTGACGGCAATCGCATCACCATCAGTGATCGTGCCGAACTGGAAGCCTTTGCCAAGCCCAGCGCATTGATCGACGATCATTCGACGTGATGCCGTTAAGATGGTGGCCAGCACCACAGACGTAGCCAGTTGCCTGTATTATCCCTGCGGTGTCATCACCTTGCGTGGGCGGCTGCGTTCCAGGCCCAGCTGGCGTTCCCGCCAGATGATCAGGATCCCGGCAGCCACGATAATCGCAGCGCCCGTCAGCATGGCCGGTGTCGGCACATCCCCAAAGCCCCAGTAGCCAATGGCCAATGCCAGCAGGATCGACGCGTAATCGAATGGCGCGATCAATGAGGCATCGGCCTCGCGGTAGCTGGAGGTCAACAGGATCTGGCCAATCCCGCCCAGGATCCCCGTCAGGATCAAGACCGCGGCTTGCCACAGTGTCGGCAAAACCCAGCCATACGGAATGGTGATCAGCGACAGCCCGGCGGCGGTGATCGAAAACCAGAACACGATCGCCGAGGTGGACTCGGACGACACCAGTTTGCGCACGGTGACCTGCGCCAATGCGGCCATCACGGCGCCGGTCAGCGCCAGCATCGCGCCCAGGGCCTGTGCGTGGCTCAGATGCTCGCCGACCGACAGGCGCGGTGACAGCACGATCAACACACCGACCATCCCCACGCCCACGGCGGTCAGGCGAAACAGGCGCACCTGCTCGCCCAGAAACATTGAGGCGAACACCACCACCAGCAGCGGCGCGGCATAGCCGATGGCCGTCACCTCGGGCAGGGGCAGGTAGCCCAGGCTGGCAAACCCCATGCCCATCGCGCTGGTGCCCAGCACCCCGCGCCACAGATGGCCCAACGGCTTTTGTGTGCGAAACCCGGTGCGCAGTTCATGCCGCATGGCCAGCCAGATCAAGATGACCGGCAGCGCAAAGATCGAGCGGAAGAAGACGATTTGCCCGGGCGGGAAGGCTTCGGACATGTATTTGACCAGGCTGGCCATGAGCACAAACATCATGACCGAGCCGATTTTGAAGATGATTCCACGAAGCGGGCGCATGATGAACCTGTTAAATGATGCGCCCTCAATTGCAGGTCAGAGGCCCAAGTTCAATATCGGACATTACTCCATCTGGCCGTCTCGCCTTATTCGCGGCGTCGATAAACGGCGATCATGGCGACCACCGTGGCACAGGTCAGGAACGTCCAGGTCGTCGCTTGGTTCAGCCCGGCCATTTCGGACCCGACGCTGATCACCAGCGCCAGCACCGAGGTGGACAGCGTTGTCGCCAGCATCCACAGCGACATCACGCGCCCACGCAATTCGTCCTCTAACCGCGCTTGAAGGCCGATTTGCAGCGACACCCCCACGTAAGTGCCGCAAAAGCCCATGATGGCCGCCGTGGCGATCACCAGATCGAACCGTGACGCGCCGGTCATCAGGATCCCGGCCAGAAACCCCAACGTCACCACCCCGTATCGCAGCAGGTGCTTGCGCAGCAACGATTGGCCGGCAAAGACCTGAAACACTGCAGCGATCAGCGCCCCAAACCCCACCGCTGAAGTCAGCAGGCCCAGCCCTTCGGCACCGCGCCCGAACCGGCCATCAGCGATCAGGGTCAACAGTTCCGTCAAGGCCCGCATCGGCCCCAGTGCAAAGACTGACAACAACAGCGTGCGGCGCACCGGCCAGCGTTCCCATGCCACGCCGAACCCGGCGCGCAGGTCGCTGGCAAAGCTGCTGCGCGGGCCGGTCCGTGTGTTTGACCTTGGCGTCAGCGTTCCGGCGATCAGGATGCTGGGCGCAAACAGAACGGCGGACACCAGCGCGGTCAGCTCTTCGCCAGCTTGGGCAATCAACAGGCCACCAATCGCCGGGGCCAACAGCCGACCGACGTTGAAGTTCAGCGCCGCCAGCGCCACGACAGAGCCGATCAGCGGCGGATCCACCAGCCGCGGCCCCATGGATTGGCGCAAGGGGTGATAGCCGGCCAGGATCACGCCATAGAGCGCCGACAGAATCAGCAGGGGAACCGGCGCCAGCCAGTTCAGCGCGTACAGGGCGAACAACATCAGCGGAGAGATCAGCAACCCGGTCGATGCCCAGCGAAAGGCGCGGACAATCTCGCTTCGGTCAGTCGCCGCGCCAAAGAATGGCCCCAACAGGGCCACGGGCAGCATGCCCGCCGCCGCCACAAGCCCGACAAAACTGGCCGATCCCGTGACATCCCAGGCCGACCACGCCAGCAACACCCGAAAGATCCACGTCGCGTTCATCGCCGCGACCGCGCCAAGGTAGTAACGCCGGAACTGGGGAACGCCGAAGGCGCCTGCGGTTGACACGCGGCTTACCCCGGCTTCCGTGTCAGTTCACCGTACAGCCACGGGCAGTCCACGACCGGCGGCGTGCGAAGCCCCTGCTGCGCGGCGTCCATCGCCATGGCGCGCATCTTTTGGCGCACACCGCCGTCATCATTTGGTAAATGCACACGCTCATGCCCCCAATAGCTGGGCCCGGTGAAGGTTTCATGCGGCTCCCATGTTGTGGGGTCAATGATCCGCCCACCCCAGCCGTTTTCCACAAAGAACCCTGACGGCGTGGTGGCATAGAATGAGGTCATCCAGTCGTTCGAATGCCGCCCCAGCGTGTAGGCGACCTGCTCATCGCGCAGGGCAATGTCATAGCCCTGTCCCACGTCATCCAGGCAGTCATATTCCACCATGAAATGGTGAAACCCGCGCTGCCCGGATCCAACCATGGCAAAGCTGTGGTGGCGCCCGTTCAGGTGAAAGAAATACAGCCCATATGGCACCCGCCCGTAATCCGAGACCCTGAAATCCAGCAGGTCCCGGTAAAAGGGCATCATCACCTCGATATCCTGAACATGCAGAACCGCGTGCCCCATGCCCACCGGCCCGGTCTTGAACCCCGATATGGGGCGGCCGGGAACAAAGGGTGTATCGGCTTTCATCGGGTCAAAGACCAGCTCAACGCGGTTCCCCATGGGATCGGCAAACCAGATCAGGTCTGCCACCAACCGCCGATCCGCCAGCGCGCAGTCGCCGATGTGCACTGCAACACCTGCGTGATCCAGCCGGTCTGCATATGCGGCCAGATCAGACCGCGCGGCCACCTCGAATCCCAGGAAGGCCAGTGTTTCGCCGGGCTCATCGGACACCACCAGCCGCTGCGCATGGTCGTCCATCCGAAAGGCCCGCGATTTGCCTGCACTGTCCAGCGTCTGCATGCCCAGAAGACCGCAGGCAAACTGGCCCCAGTCCTCCAAAGCCTGAGAGCGGACGCCCAGATAGGCCAATGCACACACCGCCATGTTCTGCCCTTTCGCGCTGGAACATCTGGCCCGGATGCTAGGTGATGGGCTGGGCAATGGCCAGCGTGCCGCTCAGCGCCCCCGGAACAAGGTGCCCAGCACCCCGCGCGACAACATGCGCCCGGCGCCCGTGCCCAAGGACCGCGCCATGGATTTGCCGAACGCCTCCAGCATGGTGTCCCCCCGGCTGGAGCGGCTGCGCGACCGCGACGAAGTGGTCCGTGTGCGTGTGCGCGGCTCGTCGTCGTCGTCTTCACGCCGGGTGCGGTTGCGGATCCGCCCGGGCGGCTGATACCGCCGCGCACGCGAATAGCGTTCGCCGGCGTCATCGTCATCCCGGCGGCTGCGCCGGTCCCCGCGATCATCCTGGCCCTCATACCCTTCGGCCTCACGCGCTGCGCGTTCGGCCCGGCGGGCCAGCATTTCATGCGCGGAATCGCGATCAACAGCCGTATCATATTTCCCCGCCACCGGCGAATTGGCGATCACCCGGCGGCGCACGGCGTCGTCACACGGGCCCATCGCACTGCCCGGGGGGCGGATCAGCGTGCGTTCAACAATGCCGGGCACGCCCTTGTTTTCCAAAAACGAGGTCACGGCTTCGCCCACGCCCACCTCGCGGATGGCCACCTCGGTTTCAAACCGCGGGTTGGGACGGTAGGTCTGCGCAGCCCGTCGCAGTGCTTGCTGATCCCGCGCGGTGAACGCCCGCAGCGCGTGCTGCACCCGGTTGCCAAGCTGCGACAGGATCGTTTCGGGCACGTCATCGGGGTTTTGTGTGATGAAATAAACGCCAACCCCCTTGGACCGGATCAGCCGCGCCACCTGCTCGACCTTCTCGATCAACGCGCGCGGGGCGCGGTTGAACAACAGATGTGCCTCGTCGAAAAAGAACACCAGTTTCGGCTTGTCGGAATCGCCTACCTCTGGCAGTTCCTCGAACAATTCGGACAACAACCACAGCATGAATGTCGCATACAGGCGCGGCGTGTTCATCAATTGCTCAGCATGCAGGATATTCACCCGGCCTTGCCCGCCATCCAGTTGCATCAGGTCGCGAATATCCAGCGCCGGTTCGCCAAAGAAGCTGCCCGCACCCTGGTTTTCCAGCACCAGCAAACGGCGCTGGATCGCGCCGATGGTGGCGGTACTGACGTTGCCGTATTCATTCGAGATGTCTTTGCGGTTTTCCCCCATGAACTGAAGGATCGCGCGCAGGTCCTCCAGATCCAGAATCGGCCAGCCTTCTTCATCCGACAGACGAAAGGCCACGTTGATCGCCCCCTCCTGCGCGTCGGTCAGCTCCATCACGCGGCTCAACAGCAAGGGCCCCATTTCCGCAATCGTGGTGCGGACCGGATGGCCCTTTTGGCCAAACAGATCCCAGAATGTCACGGGCATCGCGCCATAGCCGATATCCGCAAGGCCGATGGTATCAGCGCGCCGCTGGAAGCTGTCACGCATCTCCCCGGCCACCGCCATACCGCCCACGTCGCCCTTGATATCGGTCAGAAACACAGGGACCCCGGCGCGCGAATACGCCTCGGCCATGATCTGCATGGTGATTGTCTTGCCGGTGCCGGTCGCGCCTGCGATCAGCCCATGCCGGTTGCCATAGCGCAGCAACAGCTCTTGCGGATCGCTGTATCCCTCGCCCCCGCCACCAATGAAAATGCTGTCCTGGCTCATCGCGCTCTCCACCCCGGGCGCACATCACGCCCCTTCATCTTTCTCAAAATACTCAAAAACCCACCGTCACAGCAGGCGCCGCGTCAAACGGGGGCGAAATCCTGCACACTGTATCCCTGAAGATACAGAAGTGCGGTCAGGTCCCCATGATTGACCCGCAGATCACATTGCGCCGCAACGGAGGGTTTGGCGTGCAGCGCCACACCCGCGCCAGCCAGATGCAGCATACCCAGATCATTCGCGCCGTCGCCCACCGCAATCACCTGGTCCGGGGTGATCCCCAGTCGCGCGGTGATCTGGGTCAGCGCGTCCACCTTCGCCTGTTTGCCCAGGATCGGCAGTCCGACCTTACCGGTCAGATGTCCGTCTTCGGCCAGCAGCGTGTTCGCGCGGTGCTCATCAAAGCCCAGCGCCTGCGCCACGGCCGTGGTAAACGCGGTGAACCCGCCGGACACCAGTGCGGCGTGCCCGCCATGCGCCTTCATCGTGGCGATCAGTTGCTTGCCGCCGGGCATGAAGGTGATGCGTTCGGCCAGCACCTGCGCGATCACGGTTTCCGGCAGGCCCTTCAACAGGCCCACCCGCTCTTTCAGCGCGCCCTCGAAATCCAACTCACCGTTCATCGCGCGGGCCGTGATGTCAGACACGCGTGCGCCGACGCCGGCCATGTCGGCCAGTTCATCGATGCATTCCTGCTGGATCATCGTGCTGTCCATATCCGCCAGCAGCATCGCCTTGCGCCGTCCCTGTGCGGGTTGGACGCACAGATCAATCCCCAGCGCCTGCATGTCCTCCCAGACCTGCCAGCGATTGTCGGGGATCGCGGGCAAATCGAATTCGGCGGCGATCCCGGGGTTCAGCCAGCGCGCGGTACCGCCTCCCCAGGCGTTGCGCAGCGAGTCGACAAGACTTGGATCCAGCCCCGGCGACGCGGGGGCACGTAACAGGGTGGCAATGAACATGGGCGGCCTCTGGCGTGGTTGGCGTGGTTCGCCTTCGCATGCCACAAGGCGCGTCCGAAGACCAGTCAGCGCCGCCGAAAGGGTTGCAGCAGCAGTCGGTCCAGCCATTGATCCCGCGCGGCCCCGTGCAGACCGATTCCAAAGCGGATCGGCCCTTTGGCCTGGGCGGTATGCGTGCGGAACAGGTGATCCCAGACCGACAGCGCGAAACCATAGTTGCTGTCGGATTCGGCCCGGCGTTGCGAGTGGTGGATGCGGTGCATCTCGGGGGTGACGATGACCCGCCGCAGCACTGGCTCCAATCTGGCGGGCAAGGCCACGTTGGAATGGGTAAACAGCGCCATGGCGTTCAGCAGAACCTCGAACACCAGGACGGCAAGCGGCGGCGCCCCCAAGGCCATGACCACGCCGATCTTCAGCGCCATCGACACAACGATCTCAAGCGGATGGAAGCGCAGCGCGGTTGTCACGTCCATCGCCGGATCCGAATGATGCATCCGGTGCAGCCGCCACAGGGCCGGGACCTTGTGAAAGACCACATGCTGCCCCCAGATCACGAAGTCCAGCAGCAGAATCGCGGCGACCACGGTCACGGAGGCGGGCAGGCCCAGCGCAGGGAACAGGCCCCATCCCTGGTTCTGCGCCAACAGGGCCGCACCCGTGGCGAGCATCGGAAAGACCAGCCTCAGCGCCAGCGTATCGACCGCGATCAGCGCAAGGTTGTTGGTCCAGCGGATCAGCCGGGGAATTTCCGACCGGCGATGGGGCGCGGCGAATTCCCAGGCCGCCATGCCCGCCAGCACGCCCAGAAAGACCAAGAGCCTGATTGTATCCTCGGAAAGGGAATCTTGTTGCAGGGCGATCCTCAAATTCAGTTATCGCAATATGTATGTTTTGTCTTCGCGTTGGCAAATATGTTTCCGATCCGCTCCAGCCGCGTCGAGGCCGGCCCACCAAACCCGCCCGGAGGGTTCATTTTTGGTCTTGCGGGATGCCGCAGCGCCGCATAGCTGTTTTCGCGGGACACCTCTCCCCAACGAGAGGCACTTATCTGGAAGGATACCATGTCTGCACCATCGACCCCGGCCACGCGGCCGGCAAATCCGCGTTTTTCCTCTGGCCCTTGCGCCAAACTCCCCAATTTTTCGCTCGACATGCTGGCTGATGCGCCCTTGGGCCGCTCGCACCGTGCAGCGATTGGCAAATCCAAACTGGCCGAGGCCATTGACCTGACACGCAGCATTCTGGGTGTGCCCGCCGGCTACCGGATCGGCATTGTGCCCGGTTCTGATACCGGCGCCGTGGAAATGGCGATGTGGTCGATGCTGGGCGCGCGCCCGGTTGAAATGCTGGCGTGGGAAAGCTTTGGTGAAGGTTGGGTCACGGATGTGGTCAAGCAGCTGAAGCTGGATGCCACGGTGCGCAAGGCACCTTATGGGCAGATCGTCGACTTTGCGCAGGTCGATTTCGACAAGGATGTGGTGTTCACCTGGAACGGGACGACCAGCGGCGTGCGCATGGCCAATGGAGACGCGATCCCGGCGGACCGCGCCGGATTGACCATCTGCGACGCCACCAGCGCGGCCTTTGCAATGGACCTGCCGTGGGACAAGCTGGATGTGGTGACCTTCAGCTGGCAGAAGGTGCTGGGCGGCGAGGGCGCGCACGGCGTGCTGATCCTGTCACCGCGCGCGGTTGAACGGCTGGAAACCTATACCCCGGCCTGGCCCTTGCCAAAAATCTTTCGCCTGACCAAGGGCGGCAAGCTGAATGAGGGTATTTTCCGGGGCGAGACGATCAACACCCCGTCGATGCTGGCGGTTGAGGATTATCTGGTTGCGCTGAAATGGGCCCAATCGCTGGGCGGGCTGCCGGCGATGGTGGCACGCGCGGATGCCAATGCGCAGGCGGTGTGGGATTTCGTTGCCGCAACGCCGTGGCTTGAGAACCTGGCCGAAGACCTGGCACATGCCTCGACCACATCAGTATGCCTGAAGTTCAACGATCCGCGCATCACCGATGGTGCGGGTTTTGCCAAGGCCGTGGCCAAACGGCTGGATGCGGCGGGCGCGGCGTATGATATCGGCGCTTACCGCGATGCGCCGGCGGGTCTGCGGATCTGGTGTGGCTCAACGGTGGAAACCGCGGATGTGGCTGCGCTGATGCCGTGGATCGATTGGGCGTTCAACGCCGAGATCGCCGCGCAGACGCAAGCCGCCTGACCAAGACTTCTCAAGGTGCGTGCCAGCACGCACCCTACTCCCCCCTTTCCGTAGGGTGTGTGCTTGCACGCACCTTTGCAAAACAGGAGCGCCCCATGGCCCCCGCACACAAACCCCGCGTCCTTGTCTCTGACAAACTGTCCGAAACCGCCGTTCAGATCTTTCGCGATCGCGGCATTGATGTCGACTTCCAGCCTGACCTGGGCAAGGACAAAGACAAACTGGCCGAGGTGATCGGCCAATATGACGGTCTTGCCATCCGGTCCGCCACCAAGGTCACCGAAAAGATCCTGGCCGCAGCGCCCAACTTGAAGGTCATCGCGCGCGCCGGGATCGGTGTCGATAACGTCGACATCCCTGCCGCCTCGAAGCGCGGTGTGATCGTCATGAACACGCCCTTCGGCAATTCGGTCACCACGGCAGAGCATGCCATCGCGATGATGTTCGCCGTGGCCCGCCAATTGCCTGAGGCCAGCGCCAGCACCCATGCCGGGGAATGGGCCAAGAGCCGGTTCATGGGGGTGGAGCTGTTCAACAAGACCCTGGGCGTGATCGGCGCCGGGAATATCGGCGGCATTGTCATTGATCGCGCCCTGGGGCTGCGGATGAAAGTGATCGCCTATGACCCGTTCCTGACCGAAGAGCGCGCGAAGACACTGGGCGTTGCCAAGGTAGAGTTGGATGAACTGCTGGCCCGCGCCGATTTCATCACGCTGCACGTGCCGCTGACCGACAAGACCCGCAACATTCTGTCGCGTGAGAATCTGGCCAAGACCAAGAAGGGCGTGCGGATCATCAACTGCGCCCGCGGTGGCCTGATCGACGAAGCGGCCTTGGTGGATGCGCTAAATGATGGCCATGTCGCCGGGGCGGCGCTCGATGTGTTCGCTGTTGAACCCGCCAAGGAAAACCCGCTGTTTGGCATGCCCAACGTGGTCTGCACGCCGCATCTGGGGGCCAGCACCTCAGAGGCGCAGGAAAACGTGGCGCTTCAGGTGGCTGAGCAGATGTCCGACTATCTGCTTACCGGTGCGGTGCAGAATGCGCTGAACATGCCGTCGGTCACCGCCGAGGAAGCCGCCGTGATGGGCCCCTGGATCAAGTTGGCCGAGCATTTGGGCACCTTCGCCGGGCAACTGACCGACGAGCCGGTCCGCGCGATCAACGTGCTGTATGACGGTGTCGCCGCAGGTATGAACCTGAAGGCCCTTGATTGTGCGACGATTTCGGGCGTGATGAAAGCCGCCAACCCGGATGTGAACATGGTGTCGGCCCCGGTGATCGCCAAAGAGCGCGGGATCAAGGTTTCCACGACGCATCAGGACAAATCCGGCGTGTTCGAAGGGTATATCAAGGTGACTGTCGTGACCGACAAGCGTGAGCGGTCGCTGGCCGGCACGGTGTTCAGCGACGGCAAGCCGCGCTTCATCCAGATCAAGGGCATCAACATCGACGCCGAAATCGGCGAACACATGCTCTATACCACCAACGAAGACGTGCCGGGGATCATCGGCCTGTTGGGGGCGACCATGGGCAAGAATGGCGTGAACATCGCCAACTTTACGCTGGGCCGCGCCAACGTTGGGGCGGACGCCATCGCGCTGCTGTATCTGGACCAACAGATCAATCCCAAGGTCATCGAGACGCTGGAAAACACCGGCATGTTCCAGCAGGTTCGCCCGCTGAAATTCGCGGTCTGATCCGCTGCTGTTGGTGTGTCAGAGGGATAGGGAAGGGCCCCCGTTATGCGGGGGCCCTTTGGCGTTGATCCGGCCGCGCTGTTGCACTTCGGGCTGGACCCAACGGCGCAAACGCCGTTCAATGGCTGTGTGGACCACTGACAGGGGAACTGGCGCATGAGCACGCAACTGGCACCCGTGGACGACACCATCGCCCTGCCGGATCTGATCGCTGATCCGTACCGTATTTATGCGCGGCTGCGGGCCACTGCCCCGGTGGTGCGGGTGCCGTCGATCAAGCGGACCCTGTTGACCAAGGCCGCCGACACCAAGCGGGTAAAGGATGATCCGGTCTTGTTTTCGTCCAATGATCCGTCAACCCCGATGGAGCGCGCGTTTCAAGCCCATACCCTGATGCGCAAGGACGGCGCGGCGCATTTGCGCGAACGCAATGCCATGGCGCCGGCCTTTGCGCCGCGCAACATTCGGGACCATTGGCGCGGGATCTATGAGCAAATCGCCCAAGAGTACGTCGCCCGCCTGCCGCGCGGTGAGGTGGTTGATCTGTTCCCCGCCCTCGCGGCGCCCTATGCCGCGCGATGCCTGTGCCACCTGCTGGGGATCGACTCGGCGACGGATGAGCAAATGATTTTCTGGTCACAGGCGCTGATCGATGGTGCCGGCAATTTTGGCTATGACCCCCGCCTGTTCGAGATCACCGATTCCGCCCATGACACCATGAACGCACTGTTTGATGCGGAATCACGGCGGCATCTGGTGGAACAGGGGCCGTCTGCGCTCAGCGCCATGGTAAACGCCGCTGATCCGATTGAAACCAGCCAGATCCGCGCAAATATCAAGATCGCCATCGGCGGCGGCATCAATGAGCCCCGCGATGCGCTGTGCACCATCCTGTTCGGCCTGCTCACCAACCCTGATCACGTGGCCGCGCTGCGCGAGGATCCGAAATGGTTCGCCGAAGCGTTCGAGGAAGGTGTGCGCTGGGTGGCACCGATTCAGGCCAGCTCTCGGTTGGTGATGGAGGACACCGAAATCCGCGGGTGTTTCATCCCCAAGGACGACGTGGTGATGTGCATTCAGGCCAGCGCCGGGCATGATGAAGAGATCCACGACCGGCCCGAGGTCTATGACCTGTTCCGTGCCAAGAAGACGCATCAAAGCTTCGGCACCGGCCCGCATTTTTGCCAGGGCACGCATGTGTCGCGCATGATGCTGGCGCAGATCATGCTGCCGTTGCTGTTTGACAGGTTTCCGAACATGACGTTAGAGCACGCAGACGATGTCGTCTGGCGGGGGTTCGGGTTTCGCGGGCCGATCAACCTGCCAGTGCGGTTGAACTGACCCCTTCCGCTTTTCCGCCCAAGGGGCTACTCCGTCGGCATGACACGCATTTACGCCATTGGCGACATTCACGGCCAGCGCGCCATGCTGGAAGACGCCCTGTCACGCATCGACCGGGACGGCGGCGGGCGCGTGGTGTTTCTGGGCGATTATGTGGACCGCGGGCCAGATTCGCACGGGGTGATCGACCTGCTGGCGAACGGCCAGCACGAAGGCCGCGATTGGGTGTTCCTGAAGGGCAATCATGACCGCTTTTTTGAGTGGTTCATCCACCCGGACGGCCCCCGGTTCGATCCGTATCTGTTGGTCGGTTACCACTGGTTTCATGAGCGTATTGGCGGCGTGGAAACCGTGGGATCTTATGGTGTCACCCTGCCGGACCACATCCGCAAGACGGACCTCGCGCAACGGCTGAATGACGTGGTGCCCGAGTCCCACGCGCGGTTCCTCAGGGGCCTCCAACTCCATCATGCGCAAGATGGGCTGTTCTTTGTTCACGCCGGCATCCGTCCGGGCGTTCCGCTGACGGCACAAGTTGAGCAGGATCTTCTTTGGATTCGTGAGGAATTTCATGCCGATACCCGCGATCATGGGGCGTTGATCGTGCACGGGCATACGCCGGTCAAGGCGCCCCAACGCTGGAATAACCGTGTGAACCTGGACACCGGGGCCGGCATGGGGCGCGGCCTGACAACCGCCGTTTTTGAGGGCGGAGAGGTGTTTGTTCTGACCCCCAACGGACGCGAACCCCTGCCGATGCAGCCCCGTTAATCTGCCTTTCACATCTGCGGGCTTATGGTGATCGCGGGTGAAATGAATGGGTGGTGGCATGAGCCGGCAAAACGAAGCCGCGCCAATCATCATCAAACGGAAGAAGATCATTAAGGGCGGCGGCCATCATGGCGGCGCCTGGAAAGTGGCCTATGCCGACTTCGTGACGGCGATGATGGCGTTCTTCCTGATGATGTGGCTGTTAGGCGCAACAACCGAATCGCAACGTCGCGGGCTGGCGGATTACTTCAATCCCTCGATCCCGGTGCACCGGATTTCATCGGGCGGGGACGGTATGTTCGGTGGCACCGACCTGGAAAGCCGCGCCCAGATGGGCCCCGCAACCCCGGATCCTGCGGCCTCGGAACCTGGCCCCGCGGTTCAGGCCGAAACCCGGTCCTTCGAAGAAATAGAGCAGGCGTTGCACGGATTGGGCGGTGAAAGCCCGGTTCTGGATGACGTGCTGCGCCATATCATCACGCGCCAGACCGATGAGGGGTTGGTGCTGGAAATCTTTGACATTCCAGGCGTCCCGCTGTTCGCCGATGACACCGAAGATCCGACGCAGATCCTTACCCTTCTGGTGAGCGTGCTGAACCAGGTTTTCACCATGGTCGTCAATCCCTTGGCCATTGAAGGGCACACCAGAAGCTATACGGTCGTGCAGGCCAACGATCCGCGCTGGGTCTTGTCTACCGCCCGCGCAAACCGGGTGCGGCTGATGTTGGCAGAGGGGGGGTTTGACCCTGCGCGCCTGTCGCGGGTTACCGGCCATGCCGACCGGCGCCCCGCCGATCCGAACCCCATGGCAGTGCGCAACAATCGGCTGGAGCTGATCTTGCTCAGACAACACGCCAACCCTTGATGAGAGAATTTCGCGGACACGATCGTCGTTAGGCACGCATTAACGCCCTTGGTGCATGGTCAGGGCCAATCGCTCTGCACCAGCTTGAAAGGCACGCTGCCCATGTCCACGCTTTATTCCTCCTTCAACGCCGGCATTTCGGGTCTCAATGCCAATTCGACGCGGTTGTCCGCCATCTCGGACAACATCGCCAATACGGGCACCATCGGTTACAAACGGGTGGTTGCCTCGTTCAATTCCATGGTGATGTCCGGGTCTCACTACGGGCCATATATCGCGGGTGGCGTCCGGTCCGCCACCACGCGACTGATCGACGAACGCGGGGCGCTGACCAACAGTTCCAACGCCACGGATCTGGCGGTCAGCGGGCGTGGCTTCCTGCCTGTCACGTCCTCCACCGCGGTCAACGCTGGGGATTCCAATCTGCCGCTGATGTTGATGACAACCGGGTCTTTTCGCCCGGACGCGGATGGAATGTTGCGGAACCCGGCTGGCTTGATCCTGCTGGGGTGGCCCGCCGAATCTGACGGCAGCATCGGCACCTATCCGCGTGACACCGTCGGCGGGCTTGAACCGGTCCGCATCAATTCCAACCAGTTTGCTTCGGACCCAACGACCGCAATCTCAATTCGCGCCAACCTGCCGGCAACCGCAACCCGGGCCGGTGCGGATGGCACTCCGCATGATGTCGCGATGGAATATTACAGCCCGCTGGGCACCACGGAAACGCTGAACATGCGGTTCACGCCGACGGTTCCGGCGACCGGAACCTCAAACGAATGGCTCGCAACCGTGACGGATCCAACCACCGGCACCGTCGTTGGCGAATACCGGGTTACCTTCGATGACACTCCACCCAATGGCGGGCGCATCTTGTCCGTCACACAGGATGTCGGCGCGGCCGGTGGCGCCTATGATTCCCTGACGGGTGAATTTACGGTGTCAGTCAATGGTCAGGACATCGCCTTGAATATCGGCGTCGCCGGGGGTGTGGACGGTGTCACTCAGATGGCCGAAAGTTTCATTCCAGTGTCGATTGATCGCAATGGCTCTCCGGTTCAGTCACTGGTGGGTGTGCAAGTTGATCCCAATGGATACGTCAATGCCTATTATGACAGCGGGTTGATCCGGACCATTGCCCAAATCCCGCTGATTGATGTGCCGAATCCCAACGGTCTGTCCGCGCTTGATAATCAGACTTACCGCGTGTCCCCCGACAGCGGCGCAATGTTCCTTTGGAACGCAGGCGACGGTCCAACGGGGGAGGTTGTCGGCTTCGCCCGGGAAGAATCGTCCACCGACGTGGCCGCAGAACTGACCAACATGATCCAGACGCAGCGCGCCTATTCGTCGAACGCCAAGGTCATCCAGACCGTCGACGAAATGCTGCAGGAAACCACAAATATCAAACGCTAACCTGAAAGGGGCCCGGTATGAGCCTTTCCAGTGCGCTGAACAATGCGGCGTCGGGGCTGAGCGCTTCGGCCCGTGCCGTGCAGGTCGCGTCGTCAAACGTCGCCAATGCCTTGACCGAGGGGTACGCCGCCCGACAACTCGAACTGACGTCGGCCACGCTGGGCGGGGTTGGCAACGGGGTGCGGGTTGCCGGGGTTACGCGCCGCGTCGACCCGGCCTTGCTGGCGGCCACGCGCCAGTCCCAGGCCCAGCTGCAGGCCGGGGACACGGGCGCCAGCTTCTGGCAAAATATTGAAACCTTGATCGGTCAGCCTGGCCAAGGCATTTCGGCAGCTCTGTCAAAGTTGGACACCGCGCTGATCTCGGCCTCCGAACGCCCGGACCTGGACAGCCGCCTGCAAGCGGTCACCGATGCTGCCACAAGCTTGGCCCAAACGCTGGGCGCTGTTGAGACCGGGGTCCAGGCGCAACGCGCCGGGGCGGACGCGGCCATTGGCCGGGATGTTGAAATTTTGAACGCCGGGTTGACCAGGGTTGATGATCTGAACGCGCGGATCGTTGCCCTGAAAGCAGCCGGGCAATCGACATTGGGACTTGAAGATGAGCGGCAGGCGCTGATTTCCAACCTGTCTGAAATTGTGCCGATGCAGGAATTCGCGCGCCCGGACGGGCGGGTCACGCTCTATTCCGGGGCCGGGCGCTTGTTGCTCGACATCAATCCACAAGAGATCGGCTTTGCACCCGCAACCGCGATGGATGCGTCTCAGTCTCTGGGGGCAGGGCTGTCCGGCCTCACCATTGGCGGGCTTGACGCCGAAACTGGTCCTGGTGGCCCCCTGTCCGGTGGCCGATTGGCGGCCAATTTCGCGGTGCGTGACACGCTTGGCCCTGACGTGCAAACCCGAATTGATGCCTTGGCCGCCGACCTGATCAGCCGCTTTCAGGATCCCGCGACCGACAGCACCTTAAGCGGTACGCAGCCTGGGATGTTCACAGATGCGGGCAACGCGCTTGCCGCGTCTCCGGCTGCGGGTCTGGCAGGGCGGGTGGCGGTCAATCCATTGGTTCAACCCGAACAGGGCGGCGCGCTGTGGCGCTTGCGAGACGGGTTGGCGGCCCTAAGTCAAGGGCCAGTTGGCGACGCCAGCGGAATTCGGGGTCTGATCGGGGCCCTGGACAGATCTGTGTCGGCCGGCCCCGGCAACCCCGCCCAAAGCTTTGCGCAAACATTGGCGGAAGCTTCCACACATCTGTCCCGCCAACGGCAAACGGCAGAGGACAGCGCGACCCAAAGCGCGTCGCATTTCGCGGAATTGACGCAACAGTCACTGGCTCAAGGGGTCGATACAGACGCCGAAATGCAGCGACTGTTATCCATAGAACATGCTTACGCGGCCAACGCGCGGGTCATCCAGACCGCTGACGCGATGCTGAAGCGTCTGTTGGAGATCTGATCATGACATGGCTTTCTCTCGGGTCTTTGGCCCTGCCTCATCAACTGCAGCGTCAGGGCGTGCAACTGCGCAATGAGATTTCGCAGCTTGGCGTGGAACTGACCTCTGGCCAGTCCAGCGATCCGGCGCAGCATTTGCGTGGGGAAACCGGCGCACTATCCGTATTGACCGCGCGCTTGTCCCGTTTGGACGCGTATGAACAAAACGCACGTATGCTGTCAGCACGGGCCGAAATAACGCAAACGGCGCTTGGTCGGGCCAATTCCGCGCGTGAGCGTGTATCATCGGGTATGCTGGCGGCCTCCGTGGTCAGCGCCGACTCCGCCAGCCTGACCTCCGCTGGGGTGGCGGCGCAGGGCGCCCTTCAGGATGTGATCACATCGTTGAACCAGCGCTTTGGCGGCCAAGCCCTGTTTTCCGGCGTCGCCACCGATGCCACGCCACTGCCCGATGTTGCCAGTTTGATGGGGGCCGTTTTGCCCTTGGTCTCGGGCCTGGACAGCGCCGCTGCGGTGTCCTCTGCGGTTCAGTCAGCCTTCATGTCCCCCGGCGGCCTCTTTGAAACGTCGCTTTATCAGGGTGGCGATGTGGCGTCCGGCGCGCTGCTGGATACCGGCAGCAACGCGCCAGCCCAACCCACAGCCGCCGACCCAGCACTTCGCGGATTGTTGGCAGGACTTGTGACATCTGCGTTGACGGCGGACCCGGCGATGTCATTGGGGTTGGATCAACGCCGCGCACTGGCTCAGTCCGGGGCAGAGGCTTTGTTGGGCAACGCCAGCGGGCTAAGCGCGCTACAAGGGCAAATTGGTGAAACCCAAGCGCTGTTGGATGGCAAGTTGCTGCAATATCAGACCGAGCAAGACGCCCTGACCACCGCCCGGCAGGACCTGATCGGGATTGATCCTTACAAAGCGGCAACCCGTCTGGAAGAAGCCCGCACGCAACTTGAGACCCTTTACACGGTCACCGCCCGAACCGCCCGTCTGTCGCTGGCGGAGTATCTGCGATGATCTGGCGCATTCTGCTGTCTTTGGTCGTGGTGTTTGTTTCAACAGCGTCGTCAGCCCAGATCCGGTTGAAGGATCTGGTGGAATTCGATGGCGTGCGCGGCAACGATTTGATCGGCTATGGCCTGGTTGTCGGGCTGGACGGCTCAGGCGACGGCATTCGGAACGCCCCCTTCACCGAAGACATCATGGCCAGTATTCTGGAGCGGTTGGGCGTCAACGTGACAGGAGAGCAGTTTCGCCCGCGAAATGTGGCCGCCGTTCTGGTCACGGCCTCTTTGCCGCCCTTTGCGCGCACCGGATCACGGGTGGATGTGACCGTCTCTGCGATTGGCGACGCGGGCAGCCTGTTCGGGGGGATGCTGGTGATGACGCCGCTGAATGGGGCGGATGGGCAGATCTATGCGGTGGCGCAAGGCGCGGTCATCGCCGGTGGTGTCGCCGCCCGGGGGGATGCGGCCGCGGTGGTCGAAGGGGTGCCCACGTCTGGCACGATACCGGGCGGGGCGCGGGTGGAGCGGGAGATCGAATTCGCCCTGTCATCGCTGACCCAGGTTCGTTTGGCGCTTAGGCAAGCCGATTTCACAACGGCTTTGCGGATCGAACAAGTGATCAACGCCCATTTTGGGCGCGCCGTAGCGGCGATGCAGGACGCCGGCACCGTGGTTCTGGATATCGCGGCAACCCGGGCACCCAGCGCCGCACATGCCTTGAGCCGGATCGAGAACTTGACGGTGTCTCCGGGAAGCCGCGCGCGCGTGGTGATCGACCAGCGTTCGGGCACAATCGTCATGGGGGAAGATGTGCGCATCAGCCGCGTTGCCGTGGCGCAGGGCGGCCTGACGTTGCGGGTTGAAGAAACGCCGCTGGCCGTGCAACCCAACCCCTTTGCGCCGGGGCAAACCGTTGTTCTGCCGCGAACCGATGCCACGATTCAGAATAATCCCGGGGTCAGCCTGGCCGAGGTGCGCGGTGGCACGACGCTGGCCGAAGTGGTCGCGGGGCTGAATGCACTGGGCGTCGGCCCGCGCGACATGATCAATATTTTGAACACGATCAACGCGGCGGGCGCGCTGCATGCCGATCTGGTTGTACGTTAGGAAGAAGTGCTTAGAGCCGGTCTTCGACGAAGGCGACCAGCCTTGGCAGGCATATGCTGTGAAGATCGTAGTTTTCGACAATATGGGCGCGGGCCGCAGCGCGAAGCGGGGCAAAGTCCTGCCAGCGGGCCAGCGAATCAATCAGGGTTTCAGCAAGCTTTGTCGTATCAAAGAAATCTGCCAACCGGCCGTTTTCCCCGTCTGTGATCAGCTCCTCGACCGGCGAGGTGCGTGATCCCACAACCAAGGCGCCGGCGCTCATGGCTTCGAGCATGGACCAGGACAGAACGAACGGCACCGTCAGATAGCAGTGCACACGCGTCACCTGCATCAGGCCGACAAATGTGGCGTAAGGCACCTTGCCGGTGAAATGGACGCGCGACAGGTCAATCCTGTCACGCACTTCGTCCAGGAAGATGTTCTTCCAGGTTTTGCCGTCGCCTGGGCGCGCGCCATAGCTGACGTCATCGCCGCCGATGATCACAATTTGTGCGCGGGGACGGGCACGCATCACCGCCGGCAACGCCCGCATGAAGGAATGATACCCGCGATAAGGTTCCAGATTGCGGTTGATGAAGGTCAGAACCTCATCGCCGGCGTGCAGGGTCGGGCCGTCAGGCAATGTCACGCTGGCGGTTGAGTTTGGTGCCAGCCGCTTGGTGTCGACGCCGTCATGGATGATCGTGATCTTGTCGCGAAAGCAGTCGGGGAAGGTATCGGCCTGAAATTCGGTCGGCGACAGGGCTGCATCGGCTTGCGCCATCATCAGCGCCTGATGGCCCTGACGCGCAACCACGGTAAACGCCTTTTCGTCGTCCGCCTTTCCGAATTCGGGGTCGAACCCCACATCCAGCCCGCGCGGTGCGTAATATAGCTCTGCATAAAGCAGCATCCGGGCCTTGGGCCAAACTTCGCGCAAGAACAAGGTTTCGCCCCAACCGCCATGACCGAAAATCACGTCAGGCTGATAGCCGTGCTTGTCCCGCAGCACCACCGCGGCGCGGGCCACGCGGTGCGCTCGGTTGGTCATTTCGCCAAATGTGGTGCCCATGCGGGCGATTTTCGGGTCTGGCCGGGGGTCGGGCTTTCGGTAGCGAAAAGTGGTGATCGGGCTGCTGCGCGTGTTACTTTCGTCGGTCAGCGCGACCACCTCATGACCGCGCTCTGCCAATGCCGGGGCAAGGTGCAGGAACTGGCCGGGGAAGTTTTGATGCACGAACAGAATCTTCAAAACCGCCCCCAATCTGGCCTGTTACCCGCGGCCGATGGTTTTCAGATCGAACGCCGCCGCCAACAGCGCACGCGTATAGTCATGTTGCGGCGCGTCAAAGACCTGGCCCGCAGGTCCGTATTCCAGCACGTCCCCCTGCCGCAAAACCATGATCTGATGCGACATGGCCCGCACCACACGCAAGTCATGCGAAATGAACAGATAGGCCAACCCGTGGTCCTTTTGCAGTTTGCGCAACAGCTCAACGATCTGAACCTGCACCGTCATGTCCAGCGCCGAGGTGGGTTCGTCCAGCACCACCAGCTTGGGCTGCAGAATCATTGCGCGGGCGATGGCGATGCGTTGCCGTTGCCCGCCGGAAAATTCGTGCGGATAGCGGTTCATGGTGGCCGGATCCAGTCCGACCTCCTCCATGATCGCAGCGACGGCATCCCCCGTCGTGCGCCCGGTGGGGACGCCATGCACACCCAACCCCTCGGCGATGATTTCCTCGATTGTCATGCGCGGGCTCAGGCTGCCGAACGGGTCCTGAAAAACGATCTGCATTTCACGCCGCAGCGCCCGCATCGCGCCACTTCGATGCCGCGAGATATCATCGCCCTGAAACAGGATCGGCCCCTTGGACGAAATCAGCCGCATGACGGCCAGTGCCAGCGTTGTCTTGCCGGACCCGGATTCGCCGACCACGCCCAACGTTTCGCCAGCGCGCAATGTCAGCGTTGCGTCGTTGACGGCCTTCACGTGGCCCACCGTGCGGCGCAGCAGCCCGCGCTGGATCGGAAACCAGACGCGCAAGCCGTCGGTGCTGAGCAAGGGTGCCGCGCAGCCCGCCACCGGGTCTGGTTGGCCCTGCGGTTCGGCGGCCAGCAGCGTGCGGGTATAGGGGTGACGCGGGTTTGAAAACACCGTTTCGGCGTCGCCTTGCTCGACGATCTCGCCGTTTTGCATCACGCAGACCCGGTCCGCGACACGCCGCACGATGTTCAGATCATGGGTGATGAACAGCATCGACATGCCTTCGGCGCGTTTCAGATCGGCCAGAAGTTCCAGGATCTGGGCTTGAATGGTGACATCCAACGCGGTTGTGGGCTCATCCGCGACCAGCAGCTTGGGCCCGTTGGCCAGCGCCATGGCGATCATCACCCGCTGGCGCTGCCCGCCCGAAAGTTGGTGCGGATAGGCGCCCAGCCGCGTTTCCGCGTCGCGAATGCCGACCTTGTTCATCAGTTCCAACGCCCGGTCGCGGGCGCGGGTGCCGATCAACCCTTGATGCAGCGTCAGGGCTTCGGTGATCTGCCGCTCAACCGAATGCAGCGGATTGAGCGAGGTCATCGGCTCCTGGAAGATGAAGCTGATGTCATTGCCGCGCACGCGCCGCAGCTCGGCTTGATTGGCGCCGATCATCTCGGCCCCTTCGAACCGGACAGAGCCGCTGAGTTCGGCATTGTCGGACAGCAAGCCCACCGTCGACAGCGCCGTCACCGACTTGCCCGAACCCGATTCGCCCACCAGCGCCACGGTTTCGCCGGGCTTGATGTCAAACGAGACGCCCCGCACAGCCTGCGTGGTTGTGCCCCCTTGCCGGAAGCTGACAGTCAGATCAGAGACGGACAGCAAGCTCATCGGAAGGTCTTTCGTGGATCGAAGGCATCGCGCACGCCTTCAAAGATGAACACCAGCAGGCTGAGCATGATGGCAAAGGTGAAGAAGGCCGAAAAGCCAAGCCACGTGGCTTGCAGATGCTTCTTGGCCTGCAAGGTCAGTTCACCAAGGGACGGCGATGATGACGGCAATCCGAAGCCCAGAAAATCCAACGTCGCCAACGCGCCAATGGCCCCGGTGACGATGAAGGGCAGCAGCGTCAGCGTGGCAACCATGGCGTTGGGCAGGACGTGGCGGAACATGATGCGGGCGCTGGAGACACCCAAGGCCCGCGCCGCGCGCACGTATTCGAAATTGCGTGCACGCAGAAATTCTGCGCGCACCACACCGACAAGCGCGGTCCAGGAAAACATCACCATCAAGATGACCAACAGCCAGAAATTCATCGGGATGATCGCGGCAACAATGATGATCACGTACAGCGACGGGATAGAGCCCCAAAGTTCAATCAGGCGCTGTGCCAGCAGATCGACGATACCACCGGCAAAGCCCTGAATGGCGCCGGCGGTGATGCCGATTACCGACGCCACGGCGACCACCACCAGGGCAAATGTCACCGACAGGCGGAAGCCATAGATCACCCGCGCCAACACGTCGCGCGCGGTGTCGTCGGTGCCCAGCCAATGGAGTTCATCCGGGGCTGACGGGGCGGGGCCACCCAGGTTGTTGATCGTATCAAAGGCATAAGGGATCGGCGGCCACAGCGTCCATCCGGGCATGATGGGTTCGCCCTCGATCGTGCCCAACTGGTGGGCTTCTTGCAGCGCAGCGTCGGGGTCATCCAGGCACAGCTCTGCCCCGCCGGTTTCGATCAGGCATTGCACCTCAGGGATGCGATAATCCGCCTGCGTGCGGAATTCGCCGCCGTAGTCGGTTTCGGCGTGAAACTGCACGATTGGGAAATGCGTCTCACCGCGGTAGCGGACCATGATTGGCACGTCGTTGGCCAGAAGTTCGGCAAACAGAGACACGAAATACAGCGCAAGAAAGATGAACAGCGACCAATAGGCCCGGCGATTGGCGCAGAAATTGCGCCAGCGGCGTTGGTTCAGGGGCGACAGTGTCACGATTATGTCTCCCGCGATTCGAAGTCGATGCGCGGGTCAATCCAGACATACATCAAGTCCGAAAGGATCCCCACGATCAGCCCCAGGATCGTGCTGATGAACAGCGTGCCAAAGATCACCGGGTAATCCCGCGCGACGGCGGCCTCAAAGAACAGGCGCCCCAATCCGTCCAACGAAAAGACCGTTTCGATGATCAGCGATCCTCCGAAGAACGCACCGATGAACACCGACGGGAAGCCGGCGATAACGATCAGCATCGCGTTGCGGAACACATGGCCATACAGCACCCTGCGTTCCATCAGCCCCTTGGCGCGGGCGGTCATCACGTATTGCTTGCGCAGTTCCTCCAGAAAGCTGTTCTTCGTCAGCAAGGTCAATGTGGCAAAGCTGGCAATGGTCAGCGCGATGGTCGGCAGGGCGATGTGATGGAAGTAGTCCAACACCTTGCCCACTGGCGACAACTGGTTCCAGATTTCGGCCTCGGACGTCAGGCCGCGTGCCGGGAAGATCTGCCAATACGACCCACCGGCAAACAAGACCAGCAGCAGAATGGCGAACAGGAACCCGGGGATTGCATAGCCGACGATGATCGCGCCTGATGTCCAGGTGTCGAACGGAGTGCCATCCTTTACGGCTTTGCGGATCCCCAACGGGATCGACACGACATAGGCGATCAGCGTGGACCAAAGACCCAGCGATATCGACACCGGCATCTTTTCAACGACCAGGTCAATAACCGAGATTGAGCGGAAGTAACTGTCGCCAAAATCAAAGCGCAGGTAGTTCCACATCATGTCCAGGAACCGCTGCAACGGCGGTTTGTCAAAGCCGAATTCCTGTTCCAGCTGCGCGATGAATTCGGGCGGCAAACCACGAGAGCCGATATAGCGTTCATCGTTGCCGCTGCTTGCGGTGGCGGCGTCATTGCCCGCGCCCGTAAAGCCGCTGGTCACATCGCCTTGCCCCTCCATGCTGGCGATGATCTGTTCGATCGGACCGCCGGGGACAAACTGTACAAGCGTGAAGTTGATCACCATCACCCCGATCAGGGTGGGGATGACCAGCAACAGCCGTCTAAGGATATATGCGCCCATCTGCGGTTACCGAAGCGCCCCTTCAGCGCGCAGTTCGTCGGCCCGGGTCTGATCATACCACCACCAGTCCAATGCGCCCGATGACAGGAAGGGGAAATCGTCTGGGTGGCGATAGACATCCCAATAGGCCACCCATTCGCTGTTGTTATACCACACCGGCACCATGATGCGCTCCCAGCGCAGCACACGGTCAAGCGCGCGCAGGGCGGTATCACGGGCTTCCGGTGATTCGGCGTTCAGCGAAATGTCGATGATGCGGTCCACCAGCGGACTGGCCAACCCGGCGGGGTTGAACAGCGAAAACGCGGCGGCTTCGGACCCGAACCGTTGGCGCAGCCCAGTGCCGGTATCCAGGAACGAGGCGTATTGGCCAAAGATCATGTCGTAGTCACGATCACGGCGGCGTTCGGTGAATTGGGCGGGGTCGATGCGTTGGCTTTGGGCGTCGATCCCCAGCGCCTGAAGGTTTTGCACAAAGGTCTCGATGATCGATTCCAGTGTCGCTGAACCTGATGAGGTGAACGGCAGTTCCAGCCTCATCACCTGACCATCGGCGTTGCGGCGCACGCCGTCATCGCCCACGATCCAGCCTGCGGCCTCCAGCAAGCGGTTGGCGCGGCGGATGTTGCGCCGGTCACGCAACTGTTCGGAAGACGAGGTGTGCGCGGTCAACGCGGGGTCCGAAAGAACCTCGGCGGGCACCAGATCACCCAGCGATTCCAACAGGGCCAACTCATCGCCCTCTGGGACACCCTGCGCCTCCAGCCTGGTGCCTTGGGTATAGGAATACCGCTGCGACATCAGCCCGTATTGCAGCTGCTGGTTGGTCCATTCGAAGTTATAGGCCAGCGAAATGGCCTCTCGCACGCGGCGGTCCTGCAAGATGTCCTTGCCCAGATTGAACACAAACCCGGTGGGCGTGGGGGGCGTGCCAACCGGGATTTCCTCGCGCACGACATACCCGCTATCGACCGCCGGGAAATCATACCCCACCGCCCATTGGCGTGAGTTCCCTTCCGGGCGGAAGGTGTATTCACCGGTCTTGAAGGCCTCAAACGCGGCGGCGTCATCGCCAAAATATTCCACGCGCACCGTATCGAAATTGTGGCGGCCTGCGTTCTGCGGCAGATCGGCGCCCCAGTAGTCTGCGTTGCGGCGATAGGTGATGCGGCGGTTGATCTCGTAGCTGTCCAGCATATACGGCCCAGACCCGGGCGAAATTTCGAGCCGTGATTCGTCCAGCCGCGCGCCGTTTTCCTCGTACCAGGTTTGCGAAAAGACCGGCGTGGACCCGACTTGATCAATCAGGCTGCGCCGAGAGATATCGGGCGCGAATTCAAATCGGACGGTGTGATCGTCCAATGCCTCGGCGCTGGTCACCCGTGCGCGCACCGCCTCGGCATAGCTGGGCAGCCCCTGTTCCAGGAACAGATTGTGCGAAAATATCACGTCCCGCGCTGTCAGTGGGGTGCCATCTGAAAACCGCACATCGGGGCGCAGGTGAAAAATGACCCAATCCTTGGTTTCCGGGTACTCCAGGCTTTCGCACAACAGGCAGTAATATTCGCCGTAGGCATCGGCAGGCGCGGCATCACCGAACGGCCCAGAGGTTTCCAGAAGGCTTTCGTACAGTGACCACGAATAGCGCCCCGGATTGCCCCGGCGGGTGTAGGGGTTCATCGAATCAAAGGTGCCGGGCGCCCATTCCGAAATCTCTCCACCCTGCGGGGCCTCTGGATTCACATAGCGGAAGTTCGGAAAATCGGCGGCATAACTGAGGTCGCCGTAGTAGGAAAACCCGTGCGCCACCACCGTTGCCACGTCTTGCCCGTGTGCGGCGCGGGCCATGCCCATCGCCGCCAACGCCAGCGCCGTTCCGGTCACCAACCCCCTGACAGCGGGCAGGGTGTCACGGGTCAGGGTGCGGGTTTCGGCGCGGTTTTGGGGGCGAGTCATCGGGGTCTCCTGCTGTTTTGCGCCGGCTTCTGTGGGGCGGCGTGCTGCCAAACAGCTAAATCAACCCTTTCGCAGGGTTCAAGTGGCGATTGCGTGAGCAGGGGGAAAACAGGCGTCTCTGGCTGGTTTGACATGAAAAAAGGGCCGCGCACCCGGTGCGACGGCCCTATCAAGTCAGTTTCGGCAGCCTTACTGGCTGAGCGTCTCCAGGTAGGCGATCATGTTCACCCGGTCCTGCACGTTGCTGAAACCGCGGAAGCTCATGCGGGTGCCGGGGGCGGCGCCGCGCGGGTTTTCCAGGAATGTGTTCAGGGTTTCAACATTCCAGGTATCGCCCAGGGCCAACAGCGCGCCCGAGTAGTTGAAGCCATCAACGGCGTCGATCGCACGGCCAAAGACGCCATCCAGATGCGGGCCGGTGCCATTGGTGCCGTCGATCTTGTGGCACGCACGGCAGTTGCGCCACAGGCCTTCACCGGCAGTTGCGTCAGCTTCGGCATACAGCGCCATGACGTCAACCGCTTCGGCCGGCGCAGCGGCTTCCGTGGCGTGGCCTTCTTCGACGGGCAGCGGATAGACCGCATGCGCGGCATCATGGCCAGGCAGATAGATGGCATCGGCAGCCCATTTGCCAACGAGGAAAAACAGGAGCGTCGCGCAGAGCCCTGCCACAATTTTGGTCATCACCATGGTATCGAACATGTCGCGTCCCGGTCCTAAAGCAGAATTCCGGCCCTTCTACCCGCTTCCCTTGGGCGATTTCAAGCGGTAGTTACCGCGACGAAGTGACCGCATTGCAGAGTTTTTGGGCCAAGAGGGCAAGATGACCAACCGTATCGCATTCCAGGGCGAACCCGGAGCCTATTCGCACGAGGCCTGTGCCAACGCCCGCCCGGGCATGGAGGCGCTGCCCTGCCGCACCTTTGAAGAGGTGATTGATGCGGTGACCACCGGCAAAGCGGACCTGGCCATGTTGCCGGTTGAAAATTCGACCTATGGGCGCGTGGCCGACATTCACCGTCTGTTGCCCGAAAGCGGTTTGCACATCATTGATGAGGCGTTTGTGCGCGTTCGGATCGCCTTGATGGGGTTGCCGGGCGAAAGCCTGAAGGACATCAAACATGTCCGCGCACATCTGGTGTTGTTGCCACAGGCGCGCAATTTCCTGAACGCGCATCAGATCACATCCGAAGCTGCCGCTGACAGCGCCGGCGCCGCGGCTGAACTGGCCCAGCACAAGACCCCCGGCCAGGGCGTTCTGGCCAGTGAGCTGGCGGCGCAGATTTACGGGTTGGATGTGCTGGCCCGCGATATTGAGGACCACGGCCATAACACCACGCGCTTTCTGATCATGTCGCCCACGCCAAATGAAACCCGGCGCGGCGATCATGGCATGATCACAACCTTCGTCTTTCAGGTGCGCAACATTCCCGCTGCGCTGTACAAGGCGATGGGTGGTTTTGCGACGAATGGCGTGAACATGACCAAGCTGGAAAGCTACATGGTTGGCGGCTCATTCACGGCGACGCAGTTTTACGCGGATATCGAAGGGCACCCTGAGGACCCAAATGTCAAACTGGCGCTGGACGAATTGCGGTATTTTACAGCGTCCAGAAAGATCCTGGGCACCTATCCCGCCGACGCCGCGCGTCACTGATCCGCCGTAACGTCAGGTGCATCCCCTGCTAGGCAGGCGGCGCGGCGCGGTCTACCTTCCGGTCAGCTTATGAACGGGAGGAACCCATGGAACAAACCCTTAAGGGACGGCATGCGCTGGTAACAGGCGGCGGCACGGGCATTGGTCTGGCCATCGCGCAGATGCTGGTGGCGCAGGGCGCACAGGTCACGATCACCGGCCGCCGTGCCGACGTATTGGAGGCCGCGGCCGCCGAAACGCCCGGCCTGCACCCCTTGGTCATGGATGTCGCGGTAGAGGATAGCGTCGTGCAGGGCTGCGCCGCCGCCATCGCCGCGCGCGGGCCGATCACAGTCTGCATCGCCAACGCGGGCATTGCCGAAGGCAAATCCATGGCCAAGATGGACATGGCATTCTGGCGCAACATGATGGCCATCAACCTGGACGGGGCCTATCTGACCGCGCGCGAAACGCTGGGCGGGATGTTGGCAGAAAACTGGGGGCGCGTGATTTTCGTGGCCTCCATTGCCGGATTGAAGGGGCTCAAGGGTGCGCCTGCCTATTCTGCGTCCAAGCACGGGATGATCGGCCTGATGCGCGGATTGTCCGAGGAATACATGGGATCCGGCATCACCTTCAACGCGCTGTGCCCGGGCTATGTGGACACCCCGATTGTGGAACGTAACACCCAATCGATTGCCGACCGCGCCGGCATCCCGCCTGAGCAGGCACGGCAGATGATGGTCAAAACCAACCGCCACAAGCGTCTGATCACCTCGGAGGAGGTCGCCGCCGTGGCGCAGTTGCTGGTCAGCCCGCTGTCTGACAGCCTGAACGGCCAGACGTATGAGATCGCTGGCGGTCAAATGTAACGTCTTGCCCCTGCCCGGGTTGGCCGGGTCGGGGCAAAACCTGCGGGTTATCGCGGCGCCTGACCGCCGATCGCGTCTGTCACCGCCTGCGCGTATTGCGCCACAAGCGCCCCCAATCCGGCGACGGACTGGGGCGGGATGCGAAAAACCGGGCCCGAGACAGAGATGCCTGCTACCGGCTCCGCCAAAGCGTTGAACACCGGCGCGGCGATGCAGCGCATGCCCTGGGTCCGTTCTTCATCATCCAGCGCGAAGCCCCGGTTTCGGATGCCGTCCAGATCCGCCCGCAAACTGGCCTGATCGGTGATTGTGGCGGGGGTAAACCCCTCCAACTTGTCGCCCAGTGAGTCGGCGTGCATGCGCGGCAACCACGCCAGCAGCGCCTTGCCAATGCCAGAGGCATGCAGCGGGCTGCGTGTTCCGGGCGGGAAAAACGCACGGATCGGTGCCTGTGTTTCAACCTGCGTCAGGAACAGCACCTCGCCGCCTTGCTCGACCCCCAGATTGGCGGTTTCACCCGTGGCGCGCATCAACGCCTGCATCGGTGCGCGGGCGCGCTCTACGACATTGGTGCGCCGCAAGAACGCCGCCCCGGCGCGGAAGGCGCCTGCGCCCACATGCCAAACCTGCGTGCGTGGATCCATTTCCACCATCTGATGTTGCGCCAAAGTGATCAGCACGCGGTAGACCGTCGCGGGGGATTCGCCCTGTGCCTGCGCCAGTTCGCTTTGCGTCAGCCCGTCCGATTGGGCCAGATGCTGCAACAGGGACATCGCCCGGTCCAACGCCCGAATTGTGTTCTGTTCCGTCTTGTCATGAAAGGCGCGGGGCCGCCCCCGGCGCGGTGCATCACTCATTTTTTCACCAATCCGAAAATAGTTTCACCTAACGAAAAATTCTAACCTGTTATCAACGTTGTGTAAATTCCAATTTTTCACCAAGCGAAAAACGATTTCAAATAAATTGCGACACAGGGTATCTGGCGCCTATGATGGGCCCAACAAGGAAGGAGCGCCGCCATGCACGCCCAGAACCCCGTTTTCATCCCCGGCCCAACCAACATGCCAGACGCCATTCGACGCGCCTGCGACGTGGCCACCATCGACCATCGCTCACCCGCCTTCGCGGCCATGCTGAACCCGGCGCTTGCGGGGGTGAAGCGGGTGCTGAAGATGGATCAGGGTGAGGTGTTCGTGCTGCCCGCCACCGGCACCGGCGGCTGGGAAGCCGCGATCACCAACACCCTATGCGCCGGTGACTCTGTGCTGGCCGCGCGGTTCGGTATGTTCAGCCAGCGCTGGATCGACATGTGCCAGCGCCACGGCCTGAACGTCGAAATCCTGGAAACGCCCTGGGGCAACGGGATGCCGCTGGACCGGATTGAGGCCGCGCTGCGCGCCGACATCGGCCACCGCATCAAGGCGGTTCTGGCCACGCACAATGAAACCGCCACGGGTGTGCGGTCGGACATGGCCGGCCTGCGCGCCGCGATGGATGCCGCCGGGCACCCCGCGCTGCTGATGGTGGACGGCGTCAGTTCCATCGCTTCCATGCCGTTTGAATTCAGCGCGTGGGGTGTCGATATCGCCGTTGCCGGCAGCCAGAAGGGCTTCATGCTGCCCGCCGGTCTGGCGATTGTCGGCATGTCGCCCAAGGCGTTGGCGGCGATGGACAGCGCGACCCTGCCGCGCACGTATTTCGATCTGCGCGATCAGCAAAAGGGCTACGCCGCTGGCGGCTACCCGTATACGCCGCCGGTTGGTCTGATCTCGGGCCTCGCCCATGCCATCACGATGCTGGAGGGTGAAGGGCTGGACGCCGTCTATGCCCGCCATGCCCGGCTGGCCGAGGGCGTGCGCCACGCGGTTCGGGCCTGGGGGTTGGAATTGTGCGCGGCTTCGCCGGGTCTCTACTCGGACACGGTCACCGCTGTGATGGCGCCCAAGGGGTTCGACGGCACTGCTGTCGTGCAACTGGCCGCGCAAAAATACGGTGTCGCCTTTGGCGTGGGGCTGGGGGACGTGGCCGGCAAGCTGTTCCGCATCGGCCATCTGGGCATGTTGTCGGATGTGATGATGCTGTCAGGGCTGGCGACCGCCGAAATGGTCATGGCCGATCTGGGCTGGCCCGTTGCGCTGGGTTCGGGCGTTGCCGCGGCGCAGGAGCATTTCCGCATGACAGCCGCCACCACCCTGTCGGCCGCAGCCTGAGAGAGACCCCGATGAATCAGACCCTGACGCTGCCAACCTATGCCGACATGCTGGCTGCGCATGAGCGCATCACGCCGCATATCGCCCGCACGCCGATTCGCACTTCGGCCTATTTGAATGAACTGACCGGCGCGGATCTGGTCTTCAAATGCGAGAACTTTCAAGAACCCGGCGCGTTCAAGGTGCGCGGCGCGTGCAACGCCGTGTTTGGGCTGGACGATGCGCAGGCGGCACGCGGCGTGGCAACGCATTCGTCTGGCAATCACGCCTCATGCCTCAGCTACGCAGCCATGCGCCGGGGCATTCCGTGCCATGTCGTGATGCCAAGCACTGCGCCACAAGCCAAGAAGGACACCGTGCGCCGATATGGCGGGGTGATCACGGAATGCGAGCCCTCAACCTCATCGCGCGAGGCTGCGTTCGCGCGGGTGCAGGCGCAAACGGGTGGGGATTTCGTGCACCCCTACAACGATTCGCGGGTGATTGCAGGGCAGGGCACCTGCGCCAAGGAGTTCATGGAGCAAACCGACGGGTTGGACATGGTTGTCGCGCCCATCGGTGGTGGCGGCATGATCTCTGGCACTTGCCTGACGCTGTCGACGCTGGCCCCCGAAACGCAAGTGATCGCCGCCGAACCTGAACAGGCCGACGATGCCTATCGTAGCTTCAAAGCGGGATACATCATCGCGGATGACGCGCCCAAGACGATTGCCGATGGGCTTCTGGTGCCCCTGAAAGAGCGCACCTGGCATTTCGTGTCCAATCACGTCTCGCAGATCTACACGGCCTCGGACGCTGAAATCATCGCTGCAATGAAGCTGACGTGGAAGCATCTGCGCATCGTGATGGAGCCGTCCAGCGCGGTGCCGCTGGCGGTGGTGCTGAAAAACCCTGAGGCATTTCGGGGCAAGCGTGTGGGGATCATTGTCACCGGCGGGAACGTGGATCTGGACAAACTGCCGTGGACGAATGGTGCGTGAGATCACGCACCCTACAGGGCGCAACATCGTAGGGTGTGTGCTTGCACGCACCGAACCAGCAAGGACTTCGCCGATATGAAAAACGCGATCAACTTTGACGATTTCGACGTGGGCTTCGACATTCCGGCAAAGCCCGGCATGGCCGAGGCCGACATTCAGACGCCCGCGCTGGTGCTGGATCTGGATGCCTTGGAATCCAACATCCGCAAGATGGGTGATTACGCCGCAGCGCACGGAATGCGCCACCGCGTGCATGGCAAGATGCACAAGTCGGTCGATGTGGCCCAACTGCAGGAAGCACTGGGCGGGGCCTGCGGGGTTTGCTGTCAGAAGGTGTCCGAGGCCGAGGTTTTCGCGCGGGGCGGGATCAAGGATGTGATGGTCTCCAACCAGGTGACCGACCCGGCCAAGATCGACCGTCTGGCGCGGATGCCCAAGCTGGGCGCGCGGGTGCTGGTTTGCGTGGATGATCCAGCCAATGTGGCCGACCTGTCCGCCGCCGCTGTCCGTCATGGCACGCAGATTGAGGCGCTGGTGGAGATCGATTGTGGCGCCGGGCGTTGCGGGGTCGGCACGACGCAGGATGTCGTGAACATTGCAAAGCTGATCGACGCCGCCGAGGGCCTGAAATTCGCGGGCATTCAGGCCTATCAAGGGGCGATGCAGCACCTGGACAGCTATGACGACCGCAAAGCCAAGCTCGATATCGCAGTGGCGCAGGTGGCCGACGCGGTGCAGGGCCTGAAGGCCGCCGGGTTGGCGTGTGACATCGTTGGCGGGGGTGGCACGGGCTCATATTACTTCGAATCAAACTCAGGCGTGTACAACGAGCTGCAGTGCGGGTCCTACGCCTTCATGGACGCCGACTATGGCCGCATCCTGGACAAGGACGGCAAGCGCATCGATCAGGGCGAGTGGCAGAACGCGCTGTTCCTTCTGACCACGGTGATGAGCCACACCAAATTCGACAAGGCCATCGTTGATGCCGGGTTGAAGGCGCAATCGGTGGACAGCGGGTTGCCGACGGTCTTTGGCCGCAATGACGTGACGTATCTGAAATGCTCGGATGAGCACGGCGTGGTGGACGATCCTGCGGGCGCGCTGAAGGTCAATGACAAGCTGCGGTTGGTGCCGGGGCACTGCGATCCGACCTGCAATGTGCATGACTGGTACGTCGGTGTGCGCAACGGTGTTGTGGAAGCCGTCTGGCCTGTGTCGGCACGTGGCAAGGCCTTCTGAACAGTGAAAAGGGGGCTGTCTGCCCCCTCTGGCCCTGCGGGCCATTCACCCCCAGAGAGTATTTTTCAGAAAGATGAAAGGGGCGCCGATGTTCGTGGTTCCTGAGCGATTGGTAGCTGGGCTGTTGACCCCGGCTGACGCCTTTGATGCGGTTGAAGCGGTGTTCGCGGCAATGGCGCGGGGGGACGCGCGCAATTTCCCCGTTGTGCGCGAAGCGCTGGGTGAGGGGCGGCAGTACGGATTTAAATCCGGGCTGGATCACGCGGGCAAGGCCATGGGCGTGAAAGCGGGCGGATATTTTCCCGGCAATGCATTGAAGGGGATCATCAATCATCAATCGACGGTCTTCCTGTTTGATCCGGACACCGGCATCTTGCAGGCGGCGGTGGGGGGCAATTTGTTGACTGCCCTGCGCACGGCGGCAGCCAGTGCGGTGTCTATCGACCGTCTGGCACGGCGGGATGCGCGGGTGCTGGGCATCGTGGGGGCCGGCCATCAGGCGCAGTTTCAGTTGCGTGCGGCGGCGCAGGTGCGGGAATTCGACCGGGTGATCGCCTGGAACTACCATCCCGATATGTTGCCCAAACTGGGGGAGGTCGCCGCAGACCTGCGTCTGCCGTTCGAGGCGGTCCCGTTGGAGCGTATGGTTGAAGCGGATGTGATCATCACGATCACGTCTGCGCCCGCATATTCGCTGACAGCAGGTCATGTCAGCCCTGGCACGCATCTGGCCTGCATGGGGACCGATACGATTGGTAAACAGGAGGTGGAGCCAGCTTTGTTCACGCGCGCCAAGGTGTTTGCCGATGAGGTTGCGCAATCGGTCACGCTGGGCGAGGCACAGCATGCGGTGGGGGCCGGGTTGATAGACGCGGGGCACATCACCCCCCTGGGCGCGGTGATCGCTGGCACGGCGACGGGCCGCGAGGACGCCGCGCAGATCACCCTGTTCGATGGCACCGGTGTGGGGCTTCAGGACATTGCGGTGGCTGCCCGGGCCCTGGAGTTGGCGCGTGCGCAAGGCCTGGCCGCAGAGGTTGAGCTTTAAGCCGCCCGGGCGTAGCACGTCTTGACAAGACTTGTGAAAGGGCGCGCCATGCGGGTGATGATCAATGGGTTTGGGCGGATCGGCCGGACGGTTTTGCGGGCGTGGCTGCGCGGTGGGTGGCCCGGCATTCAGATCGTCGCCATCAATGACATCGCGCCCGCCGAAACCTGCGCCTATCTGCTGGAATATGACAGCATCTTTGGCCCGTTGCCTGAGGCGGTAGACCTTGACGGTGGCTGGCTGAAGGTGGGTCGGCACACACTGCACCTTACGCAGCAGCAAGACGTGTCAACGCTGGACTTGTCGGGCATCGACCTGGTGCTGGAGTGCACCGGCAAAGCCGATGCGCGCGATGTGGCTGAGCGGGGGTTGCGCGCCGGGGCACGGCGGGTGCTGATTTCCGGACCCTCGGACGCGGCGGATGCGACGCTTGTTCTGGGTGCGAACGAGGGGGATCTGACCCTGGCGCATCGCATCGTGTCGAACGCCTCGTGCACGACCAATGCGTTGGCCCCGCTGGCCAAGCAACTGGATGATCGGTTTGGCATCACTGCAGGCTGGATGACCACGATCCACTGTTACACCGGCAGCCAGCCCACGGTTGATGCACCGCGCAGCGCGGATCTGGCGCGCAACCGCGCGGCGGCGTTGTCGATGGTGCCAACGACCACATCGGCTGGGGTCTTGTTGGACCGGGTGCTGCCGGACGTTGCGGGCCGGATCGAATGCGCGGCGGTGCGGGTTCCCACCGCCAGCGTTTCGGCGGTTGATCTGTGTATCGTGCCGCGCACGCCGGTCACCGAGCAATCGGTGAATGACCTGCTGTCAGCTGCGGGCGGTGTGATTGGGTGCACAAGCCGGCCGCTTGTGTCCGCCGATCTGCGCGCGCGGCCCGAAAGTATCGTCATGGCCTTGCCCGAAACGCGGGTGACAGTGGGCGGGTTGCTGCGGGTGTTTGGGTGGTATGACAACGAATGGGCGTTCAGCTGCCGGATGCTGGACATGGCGCTGCGGCTGAAGGAAGATGCACTATGACAATCGCGCAAACGCTTCACACGGCATTCAGAACCGGCCAGCAACTGGCCCCGGTTTCGGACACTGACCCCGATTTCGATTTGCCCGCCGGGTATGACACCCAGCGCGCCCTGACCGCCCTGCGCCAACAGGACGGGGCACGGGTGATCGGCGTGAAGGTGGGGTTCACCAACACCCAGATCTGGGACACCTACGGCATTCATGCGCCGATTCATGGCCCCGTGTTTGACACCACACTGGCCAACGGATCTGTGTCGATCGACGGGTTCAAGGAGCCCCTGATCGAACCAGAGGTGGTGTTGCGCATGGCAAGAACGCCGACACCCGGCATGGACGATGCGGCACTATTGACCTGTATCGCAGACATTGCGCCAGCGTTCGAGATCGTCCGGTCGGTGTTTCCCGGCTGGCGTTTTACAGCACCGGATTCGGTGGCGGCCGGGGCGATGCATGGCGCGTTGGTGGTTGGTGATTTCATCCCGGTCACAACCGAAATGCGGGTTTCGCTGACCGATTTTTCCGTAACGCTAAGCTGTGACGGCGCAGTGATGGACACGGGCCACGCGCGCAATCTGCTGGGGTCTGGCCCGCTTGAAGTGTTGCGGCATCTGATCAGCCTGGACAGCGCCGAGACCCTGAACGCCGGCGATCTGGTCAGCACCGGCACCGTGACACGGGCCTTGCCGATCCAGCCCGGGCAGACCTGGCAGGCCAGCTTCAGCGGCCTGCCGTTGGCGGACCTGAAAGTTGCGCTGACTTAAACGTCGTCGCGCGGTTTGGCGACCATTCGCCCCAGCCGCCGCCCAGCCAGTATGTGCACATGCAGATGTGGCACCTCTTGCACGCCGTCTTCACCGGCATTCGAGATCGTGCGATAGCCGTTACCGCCCTCTCCGGGTTGAATGCCAAGCGCCTGGCTGGCCAGTCCGATCGCCGCAACAAAATCAGCACGCTCTGCGGCAGACGCTTCAAGCGCGAAGTGGTCAAAGGTCACATACGGGCCTTTGGGGATCACCAGAACATGCACAGGTGCCTGCGGGCGCACGTCATGGAACGCCAGCGAATGCTCGGTCTCCAGCACCTTGTTGCAGGGGATTTCCCCGCGCAGAATCTTTGCGAAGATGTTTTCGGGATCGTAGGAATAGGGCATATCGCGCTCTGTTTTGGTCGGTGTCTGTCAGAACATCGGATTGGTTCGGCGCGGGGTGCAGCCTTTGCCATACCCCGCGCCGGAATTTCGGTCTTACGCGGTGTCGTTGGACCAGCCAGATACGGCTTTGACTTCCAGGAAGTCCTCGATCCCCCAGATGCCGCCTTCGCGCCCTTGACCAGAGGCCTTCATGCCCCCGAACGGAGAGCCACGCCCACGCGAGGTGCCATTCATTTCCACCATGCCGGACCGCAGACGCCGCGCGAATTTGTTCAGCTTCGCGCCGTCCTGGCTTTGCACATAGTTGGTCAGGCCATAGGGCGTGTCATTGGCAATCTGCAGCGCTTCTTCTTCGGTGTCGAAGGGGATGATCGACAGCACCGGGCCGAAGATTTCCTCACGTGCGATGGTCATGTCGTTGTTCACATCGGCAAACACTGTCGGACGCACGAAATAGCCGCGGTTCACGCCTTCGGGACGGCCAAGACCGCCCGCAACCAGCCGCGCGCCCTCATTGATGCCAACTTCGATCAGGCCCTGGATCTTGTCGAACTGGGCCTGGCTGACGACCGGACCAATGTGATTGCCTGATTCATGCGCGCTGCCGACGCGGGTCTTTGCCGCCGTCGCTGCAGCGGTTTCCACAGCCTGATCATAGATCGAGCGTTCGACCAGCATCCGGGTCGGGGCGTTGCACGATTGTCCGGTATTGTTAAAGCAATGCCGCGCACCGCGCACCACAGCTTTTTCATCGGCATCGGCAAAGACGATGTTCGCGCCCTTGCCACCCAGCTCCAGATGCACCCGCTTCAGCGAATCGGCAGCGTTCTTGGAAATGGCGATACCCGCGCGCGTCGATCCCGTGAAGCTGACCATATCGACGCCCGCGTGGCCGGAAAGCTGCGTGCCCACGCCCATGCCGTCGCCGTTCACCAGGTTGAACACACCCGCCGGAACGCCCGCCTCATGCAGGATGTCGGCAAAGACCATCGCCGACAACGGTGCAATCTCGGACGGTTTCAAGATCATCGCGCACCCGGCCAACAACGCCGGGATCACCTTCAAGGTGACCTGGTTCATCGGCCAGTTCCACGGCGTGATCAGCGCGCAAACGCCCACGGCTTCGCGGATGATGCGGTCGTTCGGGGATTTGGGCGACAGCACGCTTTCAAATTCGATTTGGTCGAACGTGCGGATGAAATTGTCGATATGCCAGGTGCCACTGCCGGATTGGCTGGTCTTTGCCATATCGATGGGCGCACCCATTTCCAGTGAAATGGCCTCGCCGATTTCATCGTTGCGTGCGGTGTAAACCTCCAGGATCCGCTTGACCAAAGCCAGCCGGTCCTGCGGGTTGGAATACATGAATTCGGGCAGGGCTGCATTGGCCGCTGCGACAGCGGCATCGGTGTCAGCCTTGCCGCCCAGAGAGATGACTGCGCAGGCCTCTTCGGTAGACGGATCAATGACCTCAAGGTCACGAGCGTCAATCGGGGCGACCCAGGCGCCGTTGATGTAAAAGTTGCGTTTGTCCAGCATCGTGCGCTCCGTCATGGGATTTGCGACACACTGTCACTCCCCCCGGACAAGGGCAAGAGGAGGGTCTATCAATCGCTGCGTCATACACTACATGTTAACCAGACGCCCATTGACCCAAACCAAGAGGAACCGCCATGAGCCTGCGCATCAATGACATCGCGCCCGATTTCACCGCTGAATCGACCGAAGGCGCGCTGAATTTCCACGATTATATCGGTGACGGCTATGTGGTGCTGTTCAGCCACCCAAAGGATTTCACCCCGGTCTGCACGACCGAATTTTCCGCCGCCGCAAAGCTGACCGGCGAGTTCGCCAAGCGCGGCTGCAAGCTGGCTGGCGTATCGGTTGATGGTGTTGCCGAGCACAAACAATGGATGGCCGACGTCAAGACCTATGGCGGCACGGAAATGAACTTTCCGATCATCGCCGACCCGGATCTGAAGGTCGCCAAGCTCTATGACATGCTGCCCGCCGAGGCCTATCTGCCCGATGGCCGCACCGCCAATGACACGGCGACCGTGCGCACCACCTTTATCATCGGACCGGACAAGAAAATCCGCCTGATGCTGATCTACCCGATGTCGGTGGGCCGAAATTTTGATGAAATTTTGCGGGCGCTGGACGGTGTGCGCCAGACCGACGGCCAACCCTTTGCCACGCCTGCCGATTGGCGCCCGGGCGATGACCTGATCGTCGCGCTGTCCATGTCAACAGAGGACGCGCAGGCGAAATTCGGCCAGCTGGACATCCCGCTGCCCTATCTGCGTAAGACAAAAGCGCAGTAAGAAACCGCACCTGCTGCCAGATTGCGCCCGCCCTGCCATATGCGCCGGGGCGGGCGTTTTGCTGTTTGGGCCACTCTCGCGGGCTTGTGTAAGCCTGTGTGCAGAATGTGGTGTGCAGCGCGGTCCGCTTCGCGCTACATACCCGACATGAAAAGACGTTCGATCCTTGCCCTTGTGCTGGCATCTGCCGTTGCGGCCCCTGTGTTTCTGGCAGGCCCGGCGGTGGCTGATCCGATTCCGCTTTCGGAAATATCAAGATATTTCAATTCGTTCCGAACTGCGCAAGCCGATTTTTCGCAAATCAACCCAGACGGCAGCTTGCTGACCGGGCGGCTGATGATCCATCGCCCTGGGCGTATCCGCTTCGAATATGCGCCGCCGGATCAGACGCTGGTTCTGGCCGCGCGCGGGTCGGTCAACATTTTTGACGCGCGATCAAACGCCGGGCCGACAGTCTATCCGCTGGCGCGCACGCCGCTGGCGTTGATCCTGGATGATACGGTTAATCTGGGGCGCGGGCGCATGGTGACCAACCACTATGAGGAAGGGCCGACCACAAGCGTTGTCGCGCAGGATCCTGAGCATCCGGAATATGGCAGCATCCGTCTGGTATTCAGCGCCGAACCGACAGAGTTGCGGCAATGGATCGTCACCGATGAAGCTGGGCAGGAAACTTCGGTAATCCTGGGAACCCTGCGCACCGGGGTGTCGCTGGGATCCCTGTTGTTCAATATCGATGCCGAACTGCAGCGCCGCGGGATCGTTCGCGACCGTTAACGCCGCCCGCAAGCCCGCAGTTGCGCATCATACATTGCGGCGCGGTCGGCAACGCGGCCGGCTACCCGCGTCAGCCACGGTTTCGCGCGGTAGCTGCCGTTCCGGTACCCAGATTGCCCTTCGTGATACGCCAGATACAGGTTTCGCGCATCGGTGGGCTGAATGTTGTTCCGCTCCAGCGATTCGCGTGCGTACCAGCCGATAAAATCGGTGGCATCGCGGATGTCATCCCGTGTGGCGCGGCGGTTGCGGGTGGATTGCTGGTATTCTTCCCAGGTTCCGTCCAGTGCCTGGCTGTAGCCATACGCTGATGATTGGCGCCCCATGGGAATCACGCCAAGCGCATAGCGGTGCGGTGTGCGGGCGTCGCCGTCGAACCGGCTTTCAGCGTGAATGATTGCCATTTGTACCGGCACAGGCAGGTTCCACCGGCGTTCGGTGTCACGCATCGCGCGCAAATAGGCGGGGCGTTCGCGGGTCAGTTCGCAAGCATCGTCAAGATTACGTGGCGAGGTCATATCCCGCCCGCCGCCACAAGATGCCAGCAAGACCAACACCGCAAGAAAGCGGAGGGTACTGCTCATGTTCTGCCTCAGTCGTCTTTTATTTTTTTTCAGTGGTAACCGAAAACGACCGTTGTGGAAACGGGCTTACGGTAAAAACCGCTTGTTGCGGGTCTGTTTGCGGGCAATTTGGCCGGTTTTCCGCCGATTTGCCCCCACGCGCATGGGGTCGGCCACGTTTTTGCCACATTTTGGCCGTCTTTCACCACACTGTTTCCAATGTCGGGGCGTTCACCCGCTGGACCTGTGGCACCGAGTCGCGATAGGTATTGGGCACTATGGGAAACATGATGCTCAAGACTCAGGCGAAATTTCAGCTTGGCCAGATCGTTCGCCACCGCAAACATCCGTTTCGCGGTGTCGTCTTTGATGTGGACGCTATCTTTGCGAATTCCGAGGAATGGTATGATTCCATTCCAGAGGATAGTCGCCCCAGCCGGGACCAGCCATTTTACCATCTGCTGGCCGAAAACGATAACAGCTATTACGTGGCCTATGTGTCCGAGCAGAACCTGATGGCCGATGATACCGGCGAACCGGTGGATCATCCGGATTTGCCCGAACTGTTTGGTGATTTCGAAGACGGGTTCTATCCGCTTCAGGCGCAGTTGAACTGAGACCGCTGCCCATCTGACACGCCCAACGCATGGTTCCGGGGATGTTACCCACTTCCCGTCAGCGGCACCCGCATGGACAGGGTGTTGCGTTTGCCGACACGTTGATATGTCAGATCAGTCGTCAGGCACCGGATGATATGCCAGCCAAACCCGCCTTCGGGCATGTTGACCATGGGTTCAATCGGCGGCAACGGCGGGTCCGGCGCGTCACCGGATGGCATTGGCCGTCCACGGTCGACAATCTGGCAAGCCAGCGCCCGGCGCTGCATCTGGACTGACAGCTCCACCGGGCCGGGGCCGTCGGCATAGGCGTGTTCTGTGACGTTGTTCAGCACCTCTGCCAGGATCAATTCAACGGTGGCCAGATCATCGCCGCAGATCCCGGCGTTTGACAAGCCAGACACCAGATCCTGCAACACGCCCCGTGTGGCCATGTCGCCAGCAGTGAAGTGCCGCGCAAAGACGTCCCGCGCCCTGCCACGCAGCGCAGGCCCGCTGGTGGTGGAGATGGTGGAATTGGATCCCTGTCGCCCCGGTGTCATCCTGTCGCCCTCAAATCTGAAGGGACAGACGGATGAATGGTAAAGATGCTGTCCATCCGCGTCAGCCGAAACACCTTGGCGACGGGGTCAGTCAGGCCAGCCAGTTCCAAAGGGCGGGAACTGCCAAGAAGTTTCATCACGGCGACCACGGCGCCCAATCCACTGCTGTCCAGGAAGGTCACGTTGGACAGATCCAGGATGACCGGCCCTTCGGTGGCCTCAGCCTCGGCGCGGATAGTTTCCTTGAATTCGATGGCCACGGCCGCATCGATGCGCGTGTCATTCACCGTTGCGATCAGTATCGGACCTTGTTTGCGTGCGGTGATATCCATGCAACCCCCTATTCCGCTCTGTTCCTTGCTCAGCGTAGGCGCTAATTCTTTCCAAAAGGTTCACATTGCTTAGGAGAGTTCGATGGCAGACGTGGTGATTACGGGCGCCGCACGCACGGCGATGGGCGGGTTTCAGGGTGTGTTCTCTGGTGTGTCGGCATCTGATCTGGGCGGCACCGCGATTGCGGCCGCGCTTGCCGGCTCAGGTGTTGCGCCTGATCAGGTAGAGGAGCTGCTGATGGGCTGCGTCTTGCCGGCGGGCCAGGGGCAGGCCCCGGCGCGTCAGGCGGGCTTCAAGGCCGGGCTGGGCAAGGGCGTGCCGGCGACCACGCTGAACAAGATGTGCGGATCAGGCATGAAGGCGGCAATGATCGCGCATGACCAGATCGCGCTGGGCCACACCGGCATCATGGTGGCCGGCGGCATGGAGAGCATGACCGAAGCCCCCTATCTTCTGCCCCAGATGCGCGGCGGTGCGCGGATCGGCCATGCACAAGTGATTGACCACATGTTCCTGGATGGTCTGGAGGATGCCTATGACAAAGGCCGTCTGATGGGCACCTTCGCCGAGGATTGCGCAGAGCACTATCAGTTCACCCGTGAAGCGCAGGATACCTATGCGCTGGCTTCGTTGACCAACGCCTTGAACGCGCAGGCGACGGGTGCATTTGATGCCGAGATCGCGACCCATGTGATCAAGACCCGAAAGGGCGAAACATCGGTGGCCGCTGATGAGCAGCCCGCAAATGCCCGCCCCGACAAGATCCCCACATTGAAACCCGCGTTCCGCAAGGATGGCACGGTGACGGCGGCGAACGCCTCGTCGATTTCGGATGGTGCGGCGGCTTTGGTTCTGGCGTCGCGCGATGCTGCCGATGCTTTGGGCGCGCCGATCCGCGCCTTTGTGCGCGGTCACGCCAGCCACGCGCAGGAACCGGGTTGGTTCACCACGGCCCCGGTTCCGGCCGCGAAGACGCTGTTGGCGCGGTTGGGGTGGGGCATCGAAGACGTGGATTTGTGGGAGGTCAATGAGGCCTTTGCCGTGGTGCCGATGGCCTTCATGCAAGAGATGAACATCCCGCGAGAGAAGATGAACGTGAACGGCGGGGCCTGTGCCTTGGGTCATCCGATCGGATCATCGGGCGCGCGGATCATCGTCACGTTGTTGCATGCGTTGGAAACCCGTGGGCTGAAACGCGGCGTGGCTGCGATCTGCATTGGTGGCGGTGAAGGCACGGCAATCGCGATTGAGCGTCCCTGATCACCTTCGGGCGTTAGGGGCGCAATCGCAGGGGCGCTTCGAAATAGTTTGTTCCGCGCGCCGTGCTTAAAAAGTTGCCGATATAGATCGTATACTCCCCTGCCGGCAGATTGTTGAAATGTAGCGCCGGGTTAAGGCCTGACGTATCGTCATTGCACGTCAGATTTGCTTGCGGGTCCGAGACGATCAGCAACGTGTCGTGGCCCGAGGTTACGCTGATATTCAGGGACGGCAGTGTGTCAGCGACAGTCAATGTCACGCTTGAATAGGTGTGGATGTTCCCGCCGTTCGGACAACCAGGGAGCGCCCTGATCCCATAGCTCGACATCGACCAGGAATCGAGCGTTCGGTCGGCAAACCCGGGCGCGAGAGTTACTTGTCGGTGCGCTCTTTGCTCGGCGGTTTGTGCGGTCGCGGTGACGGCAAAAAGCAACGTCGCCGCGGTTACCGCAGCGGATACAACCATACGCTTCATGGGTTAGGCCCTTTTGGAAAACGGATCATGGATCGAGCGACGGATCGAAATATCCGAAGGTCGGTTGTCAGGAACGCACTCAGACGCGCGGCCACAGCGGCCAATGTATCTGAGCAATCGGATTTCTGCTAACAATAATCCGTCAGCCGTCAGCCGTCAGGCATCCACATCTGCGCGATGCATCCATGCGTGCGATACGACATTGGTCGTTATGACGCCTGACCTGAGTATAATCCGCTACGAAGATGACGGCGGGAACAACACGAATTCACGCATCGTTCTGAATAGTCCGCAAGCCGGGCGATATCTGGTCTTTGACGGCATATTTCACGACGAGACTTGCGGTGCCATTCTTAACGTTGCCACGCAATAAGGGGCGTGGTCAGCCCGCCGGCTGCCACATATCGGCCGAGATCAGCCAGCCATCCGCGCCCAGCGTGAAATACAGCATCGTGCGGCCAACAACTTGTTGGGCCTCACCCTGGGCGGGCTGGATGGTTGCTTGCCACAAGAACACCATCAGCGCGCGGTCCGCGCCGCGCTCGGTGCGGGGGCGGCCCACTTCAAGCACAGAATACCCAGCGGCAAAACTCTGGATCCACGACTCCCGAATCGCCTCTCGGCCGGCAACAACCGGGCGGGAGGCGCCCAGAACAATCGCGTCGGGCGCGTAGAGGGCGGCGATGGCGTTGGCGTCCCGGGAAGCGACCGCAGCAATCATCACACCGACGGCGTCGCGCGGGTTGGGCTGCGGTGTTGCCTCTTGCGCCGATAGCGGGCTGGACAAAAGGATCAGTGACATCAGGGCGACCAGCAGGTGGCGGTTCATCTCAGGCTCCAATTCATGACAGACCATGCGACACCGGGCAGAATACCCGCAAACGCCCGGATCACGAAATCGGCTGGCATGGCCCGACATTGCCCCTTTTGGACCGGCGGTGCATAACCGCCGCCGGAGGCAGTGATATGGCAACGGAATTATTGGGATTGGCCGGGGGTATTGGCCTGTTTTTGCTGGGCATGCAGGTGATGACCGATGGCCTGCGCCAACTGGCCAACCGACAGATGCGCGCGATTCTGGCGCGGTTCACCACGTCGCCACTGACTGGCACCTTGACCGGGGCTGTGACCACCGCTGTGATTCAGTCGTCCAGCGCCACAATGGTCACGGTGATCGGCTTTGTCGGTGCCCGGTTGATGACCTTCCCGCAAGCCTTGGGTGTGATCTACGGCGCCAATATCGGCACCACGATGACCGGCTGGATCGTCGCGCTGGTGGGGCTGAAACTGCAACTGGGGTCTTTTGCACTGCTGTTGCTGCTGGTCGCGGTTCTGGCGCGCACGGTGCTGCAAGGACCCTGGGCGCGGGCCGCGCTGACGTTGGCGGGGTTCAGCCTGATCTTCATCGGGCTGGAGATGATGCAGGACGCAGCGCAGGGGTTTGAAGCCCTGCTGACCCCGGACATCTTGCCGGCCAACACGCTGACGGGGCAACTTTGGCTGGTTGCGGCGGGGGCGGTGATCACGATCGTTGTGCAATCCTCCAGCGCCGGGGTCGCGGCGGCCTTGGTGCTGGTCGGATCCGGCGCATTGGGGCTGGAACAGGCGGCGGCCATGGTGATCGGCATGAATGTCGGAACCACCTTTACCGCGCTGCTGGCCTCGTTGGGTGGCTCTCGTGAAATGTACCGCACGGCGACGGCGCATCTGGTTTACAACCTTGTCACCGCCATTGCCGCCTTTGTTCTGTTGCGGGTGATTGTCGGCGGGGTCGAGCAGCTGGCAGGCGGCGATCCTGCCACCGCGCTGGCGTTGTTCCATACGGTGTTCAACGTTCTGGGGGCGGTGATCATGTTGCCGCTGACGCACGGATTTGCCCGGCTGATCGAATGGTTGATCCCGGGCGACGACACGTCGCTGACCAAGGCGTTGAACCCGGATTTGCTGGGCGATCCGGCGGCGGCGTTGGATGCCGCACAGGCCTGCGCGGATGCGATTGCCCAAAGCCTGTTTGCGACGCTGGGGCGCGCCTTGTCGCCCGCGCGGGATCTGACGACCCCGTCACAGGCGGTTCTGCCCATTGAGCCGGCGCTGGACGATTTGCGTGATTATCTGGCCGGGATCCATGTGCCGAATTTTCAGCAGCATCTTCTGCGCCGGTATTCGGCGTTGCTGCATCAGGTGGATCACCTGGGCCGGTTGGCCACGCGCCTGATGCGCGACGAACGGATTTTGCCGTTGCACCAGGATCCGATGATGCGGCGGCCGGCATTGGCGCTGGGCGCCGCCGCGCGCCGGGCGGCGTTTTCAAAGTCGTCTGTATCGGTTGATCAACTGGAGCGGCTAACGCGTTTGATCGAAGGGCGCAGCGGTCGGCTCAGGCGCTCTGCGTTGCTGCGTGAGCAAGTGGGCTTGGTCAGCGTGCCCCACGTGTTCCAACTGACCGATGCGATGCGCTGGCTTCAGCGCACCGCCCACAACGCAGCGCGGGTGCTGTATTACCGTGACATCGCAGACAGCGCCGAGCCGCCCAAACCCCTGGCAGACAGGTTACTGCCGGACAGGCAGGACCCACCGCAGACGATGCCGAACCCCTGAGGGTCCGGCACGTTCAGTCAGCTGGCGGCGGCCAACGCCGCGATGATCGCATCGCCCATTTCGCTGGTGGATGATGGCGTTGCCCCGTCTTCGCCCAGCAGATCCGCCGTGCGCAGCCCATCGGCCAGCACCTTTTCCACGGCGGCTTCGACCATCGCGGCCTCGTCCCCCATATCAAACGAATAGCGCAGCGCCATGGCGAAGCTCAGGATGCAGGCGATCGGGTTGGCCTTGCCCTGACCGGCGATATCCGGGGCGGACCCGTGCACCGGCTCATACAGCGCCTTCGGGCGGCCATTGGCCATCGGCGCACCCAGAGAGGCGGACGGCAACATGCCCAGCGACCCGGTCAGCATCGCCGCTGCATCGGACAGAATGTCGCCGAACAGGTTGTCGGTGACGATCACGTCAAACTGCTTGGGATTGCGCACCAGCTGCATGGCGCCGTTGTCGGCATACATGTGGCTCAGCTCAACATCCGCGTAATCCTTTGCGTGGATTTCAGTCACCACGTCCCGCCACAGAATGCCCGATTCCATGACGTTGGCCTTTTCCATCGAACAGACCCGGTTGCCGCGCTTGCGGGCCAGTTCAAACGCCGACCGCGCGACACGGGCGATTTCCGATTCGGTATACCGCTGGGTGTTGATGCCCACACGCTCATTGCCCTCGGTGAAAATGCCGCGCGGTTCACCGAAATAGATGCCTGAGGTCAATTCCCGCACGATCATGATGTCCAGACCGGCAACGATGTCTTTCTTCAGGCTGCTGAAATCGGCCAATGCGTCAAAGCATTGCGCCGGGCGCAGGTTGGAAAACAGGTCCATTTCCTTGCGCAAACGCAGCAGCCCGCGTTCCGGCTTCACGCTGAAATCCAGGGCGTCATACTTGGGCCCGCCGACAGCACCCAGCAGAACCGCGTCCACCTCTTGCGCTTTGGCCATCGTGTCATCGTGCAGCGGCGTGCCGTGCGCGTCATAGGCGCAACCGCCGACCAGATCCTCGGACACGTCGAACTGCACACCGCGTGCGCTGCCGAACCAGCCGATGATCTTCTTGACCTCGGCCATGACCTCGGGGCCGATGCCGTCGCCTGCGAGGATGAGAATGGAAGGATTGGCCACCGGGATCTCCCTTGATTTACTGATGCGCCAGCGGCCTAGCCTGTCGCTGCGGTGCGGTCAAGGTAATGCCAGAAACGTGTGGCGCAACGGGCGGCTGCCGATGCTAAGCTGGCGGGGACTGTTTTTCCAACCCGGACCCGCCATGACCCCGCTGCGCCCCCTTGCCGTCCTGCTATGCCTGACCGCCTCACCCAGCTTTGCCGACACAGGTTTGCCCGACATCCCGCACCTGTCGGAAACCGACTCGGTGGATCTGCTGACCGATCTGGCGGTGGCCAATGTCATCTCGCAGAATTGCGCGGGGTTTGAGATCACGGATGCCGAATATGACCTGTTGAATGGCGCGTCGGGGATCCTGTCAACGCGTTTCAGGCTGGACCCGCCAACCTATAACGAGATGTTCCTGCACCCTGCGTATGGCGTGCTGGCCGAAGAGGACGGCTGCGCAGTGGAAGGGCCGAAGATCCAAGCGTTGATCGACCGGCTGATCGGCTGGGGCGCTGTGTTGGAATAACACTTAGCCCGCGTTCGTCAGGGCCTCGGCCAGAAAGTCCCAAACCCGGCGAATGCGCGGATTTGTTCGCAGGGCAGAGGGCGCGGCCAGCCACAAAGGCAGCGCCGGCAGCGGCAGATCCGGCATGACGCGTTGCACGCGGGGATCAGGATCACCGATGCTGCGTTGCGTTCCGCCGATCCCGCACCCGGCACAGACCAGTTCCCAATGCACCGTCTGGTCATCACAGCGCACCGGAAAGAAGTCGCGCGTTACGGTGAAATTCATCTCGCGCATCAGGCGGATCATGCGGTCATCACGATCATAGCCGACGAAATCAAGCTTGAGCAGGTCGTCAATGCTGGCTGGCGCGCCTCGGCGGGCAAGGTAGCCGGGCGTCGCATACAGGCCCAGCGGCAGGTCTGTCACATGCCGGGCGATGATGTCCAATTGTTCGGGCCGATACATCCGCAGGGCAATATCGGCTTCGCGAAACAACAGGTTTTCGCTGGTGTCGCTGGGCACCAGTTCGATCTGGATTTCGGGCTCTGCCAGCCGCAGCCGTGACAGGATCGGTGGCAGCACGGACAGCGACAGGACATGCGACGCGGTGATCCGCACGGTGCCCTTCAGCCCCTCTTGCCGCCCTTCGGCAAGGCGGGTCAGCCGGGCGGCCTGCTGGGCCATTTCCCGCGCTACCTCGATCAGCGGTAGTGCGGCATCACTTGGTTCCAGCCCGCGCGTGACCCGGCGAAACAGCGTCAGGTCCAACTGCGCCTCTAACAGCCGGATGTGACGCCCCAGCGTGGGCTGGCTTTGCCCCAACATGCGCGCCGCAGACGACAGCGACCCAGTTTCAGCCACGGCCAGGAATGACCGCAGCAGGGTCCAGTCAGGTGAAAGATTATCCATTCATAAATGAATATCAGATCGAAAAATTTAGGCAATATCCATTCCGATTTGTCTGGGGAAAGATGGCGTCACACTTCAGAAACAGGATGACCCCATGACACAGACAGTTTTGATCACCGGCGCTTCGGGCAATATCGGGCGCCATTTCGCCAAGGCCTTCGCTGCCGCCGGTTGGCAGGTAAAGCGGTATCAGCGCGGCACCGATCTGGACGCGGCGGCGATGGGCTGCGATGTGATCGTCAACGGCATGAACCCGCCCGCCTACCATGACTGGGCCACCTTGCAGCCGCAGATCACCGAACAGGTGATCCGTGCCGCGCGGGCATCCGGCGCAACGATTTTGTTCCCCGGCAATGTCTATGTTTACGGCACGCAGCCCGGCCCCTGGACCGCTGAAACACCGCAAATGCCCACCAGCTGCAAAGGCCAGATCCGGGCGGAGGTGGAGGCGACGTACCGCGCCGCCGCCGCGCAGGGGGTGCGCACCATTTTGCTGCGCGCGGGCGATTTCATCGACCCCGACGATGGGAACACCTGGATGGACTTGGGCTATCTGCGGGCGATCGAGAAGGGCAAGGTGACAACGGCCGGCGACCCGCAGGCCCGGCGCGCACATGCGTTCCTGCCCGATCTGGCGCGCGCCGGGGTGGCGTTGGCCGAAAAGCGCGCGGACCTGCCTGCGTTCATCGACGTTCCGTTTGACGGTTATACCTTCTCCACCGCCGATCTGACGGCTGATCTGTCCCGCCTGTTGGGCCGGGATCTGACGATCACGGGCTTTCCGTGGTGGATGATGCGGCTTGCGTCGCCGGTCTGGGAACTGGCGCGGGAACTGCTGGAAATGCGGTATCTGTATGATCATTCGCACAGCCTGTCAGGCAAGTCATTGGCCGCGCTGCTGCCCGATTTCCAGCCCACGCCGATGGACGATGCCGTGCGTCAGGTTCTGGCCCGGCGCCTGCCCGGTGCCGTGAAAGCGTGACTTTTGCCATGGGTCGCGCTATGATTGCATCCCTTGAACGCACACAAATGGAGCGTCCCATGAGCAAACACCCACTTGATCACCAGACCGCCGCCTCTCCGTCCCGGCTGGAACGATTTGCGCAGCAAGAGCGCGCGGCAAAACCCAGCGAGGCCACCAAGGCGTTGCAAAAACGGGCGCATTCGGAGGCCGATACACGGCTTCAGAAGTATACGAAGATCGAGCGCGCGGGCACCATCTAGGCGTCAGCGCGCCTCGGCTCCCCAGTCGCTGGCCTGCATTTCTCGCAAGCGGCTGGCCGTGCGCTCAAACTCAAAGGACCCTGCCCCCTCCATGTACAGTCGTTCGGGCAGGTCCGCGGCGCTGGCGATCAACCGCACCTTGCCCTCATACAGCGCGTCGATCAGTGTCACGAAGCGCTTCGCTTCGTTGTAGTTCGACGCCGACAGCAGCGGAATGTCTTCAAGGATCAGAACCCGAATGGCGCCGGCGATGGCCAGATAATCGGCCGGGCCCAGCGGGCGGCCGCACAGATCCCAGAACCCGGCGCGCGCCACGCCATTGTGGTGCCACGGCAAATCCACATCGCGGCCCTGAACACGCAGGAACAGCGGCTCCCCTTTGTCGCCGCCGGTCAGTTCGGTCCACAGCGCATCGATTGCCGCGCGCGCGCCGGCATCGGCGGGATGGAAATAGACCTGCGCGCCGGTCAGTCGGTGCTGGCGGTAATCGGTCTCGGACTCCAGTTCGATCACCTCCATCCGGTCACGCAGAAGGTCGATGAAGGGCAGGAACAACGCCCGGTTCAGGCCGTTCTTGTACAGGTCTTCGGGCGGGCGGTTTGAGGTGGTGACAATGATCACCCCGGCGTCCATCAGCATCTGAAACAGCCGCCCGACGATCATTGCGTCGGTGATGTCGTTGATCTGCATTTCGTCGAACGCCAGCAAGCGCACCTGCCGCGCGACCCGCGCAGCGACGGGCGCCAGCGCGTCATCGACACCCTTTTTGCGGGCTTCATGCATCCCGGCATGAATTTCCTGCATGAACGCGTGAAAATGCACGCGCCGCTTTTCAGGCTGGTTGGTGGCATCATGGAACAGGTCCATCAGCATGGATTTCCCACGCCCCACGCCGCCCCACAGATACAATCCCTTTGGCCCCTGGGCCTGTTTCTTGAACAACCCGCCCAGCAGCGCCTTCTTTTGTGGTTGCTCCAGATATGCACGCCGGGCCTGAAGCGCGGGCAGAACGGCGCGTTGGGCCGCGTCAGGGTGAATGTCACCGTTGGCGACGCGCGCGTCATACTGGTCTGTCAGGCTGGGCGTCATGATCATCTGTCGGCGTGCGCGACTGTCGAAAAGGTGACAGGCCGCCACGTCGCCATCGTTGTTCCAAGGGTGGTTGCGCCCCTATACTGGCTATGAATCGTGAAAAACAGGTGTGAAATGAAACGAATTGCCCTGGCAGTGTGCCTTGTGTCGGTGACGGCCAGCGCCGCCCAGGCAGAGTTTTCGCTGGCGTTCACCTGGGGGGACATCCCGCTGTGCACCAGTGGGCGGCCCAACACGGTTGGCAACCCGCGTTTCGTGCTGGCTGATGTGCCTGAGGGGACCGACTCCATCGACTTCCACCTGACCGATCTGGACGCGCCCGGCTATCCGCATGGCGGTGGGCGGGTGCAAACAGATGGCGCGCGCGCAGTTCCCTTTGGCACCTTCACCTACCAGTCACCGTGCCCGCCCGGCGGCCGCCATACGTATCGCTGGACCGCAACGGCCCGCCAAGGGTCCAACGTTCTGGGCACCGCCACTGCCGAACGGCTGTATCCCTGAGCCTGCTCATGGTGTTTGCGTAAATTCCTGGCCCGAAACACCCGGCCCGTGGGTGTCAGGCGGGCGCCAACCCTTGCCTGACTCTGCCGCGCCGGGTATCGGTTGCGAAGCGACTATGATGAAAGGGTTGAGCATGGCAATCGACGATCCCCGCACGCTGGTGTCCACCGATTGGCTGGCCGCTCATCTGGGCGACCCGGACTTGCGGATTCTGGATGCGTCCTGGCATATGCCGGATCAGAATCGCGATTCCCGCAGCGAATACGCCCAGCGCCATATCCCCGGCGCACGGTTCTTCGACATCGACGACATCTCGGATCAACGGTCGGCCTTGCCGCATATGGCGCCGCCGCCGGAAAAGTTCATCAGCCGGATGCGGGCGATGGGGGTCGGTGATGGGCATCAGGTGGTAGTCTATGACAGCCTTGGCATGTTCTCGGCGCCGCGTGTCTGGTGGACATTCAAGCTGATGGGCAAAACTGATGTGGCCGTTCTGGACGGCGGGCTGCCGAAGTGGATCGCCGAGGGGCGCGAAGTGGATGACATGCCGCCCGTGGTCCGTGATCGGCACATCACGGTGCAAAGACAAGCCGGCCTGGTGAAGGACGTCAGCCAGGTGGCTTCGGCGGCAAAGCTGGGCGATTGGCAGGTGCTGGATGCCCGCGCCGGTGAACGCTTTCGCGGGGAAGTTGAAGAGCCGCGCCCCGGCCTGCGCGCGGGCCGTATCCCAGGATCCAGGAACCTGTGTTTCCGCGATATCCTGAACGCCGACAATACCATGAAATCCCCTGATGAGCTGCGCGCGTTGTTCACCAAGGCGGGTGTGGATCTGAAGAAGCCGGTGATCACCAGTTGCGGGTCCGGCGTCACCGCCTGCATTCTGGACCTTGCGTTGGAAATTATCGGCCACCGCAAACACGCCGTCTATGACGGATCCTGGAGCGAATGGGGAATGTATCCCGATCTGAAGATCGAGAAAGGCTGACATGCACGCGTTCAAAGCCGGCGATACAGTCGATTACCGCGTTACATGGCTGGAGATGGACAAGCGGCCCAACTACGGTTGGCCCAGCCTGCCGGTGGGCCGCGAAGCCATGCTGGTGCGCGCCGATACCCCGCCGTGGTGGTATTTCCTGACGCTCTATGACGCGGTCGGCCGGGATTACGCCTGGACTGACAAGCACGATACGCCGCGTGAGGATCTGAACGCGTGGATCCAGCACCCTGACGTATCGCTGTATTCGCTGATCGGGCAGGGCTGGCCGCAGGGCTTTTTTGTGCTGGACTGGCGCGAGGGCGCGGTTTGCGATCTGGCCTATTTCGGGCTGGTGCCCGAGGTGGTCGGCAAGGGGCTGGGCACGTGGCTGCTGAAAACCGCCATTCTGACCGGGTGGGAGCGTGAGACCACCAAACGCCTGACCGTCAACACCTGCACACTGGATCACCCCCGCGCGCTGATCCAGTATCAGCGCATGGGCTTTCATCCCGTGCGCACCGAAACCCACTCCCGCGTGCTGGTGGCCGATCAGGTCTTTCAGCAGCCGCTTTTGTAAGGACACGCCATGTTCAACCGCCTGCCGACCCCCAAAGCCGATCCGATTCTGCAAGTCATGCAAATGTATCGCGAAGACAGCCGCACGACCAAGGTTGACCTGGGCGTCGGCGTCTACAAGGACGACACCGGCATCACGCCCGTGATGCGGGCCGTCAAGGGGGCAGAGCGCAGGCTGGTCGAAACCCAGACGACCAAGGTTTATACCGCGCTGGTCGGGGATCCGGATTTTCACGCAGCGATGATCGACCTGTTGCTGGGCGATACGGTGCCCACTGACCGCATCGCCGCCGCCGCTGCGACGGGCGGCACCGGGGCCGTGCGCCTGGGGATGGAACTGATCGCCACCGCCAACCCGGATGCGACCGTGTTCATTTCCAACCCCACCTGGCCCAGCCACAACACGCTGGCCGACAAGGCCGGGCTGAAGCGGCAGACGTATCGCTATTACAACGCCGAAACCGGCGGTGTGAACCGTGATGGCATGTGGGCTGATCTGGCTGCCGCAAAGGCTGGCGACGTGGTGTTGCTGCACGGGTGCTGTCATAACCCCACCGGCACCGACCTGACGGCCGAAGATTGGGCGCAAATGTCCGATTTCCTGACAGAGCGCGGGGTGCTGCCGTTCATCGACATCGCGTATCAGGGCTTCGGCGTCGGGCTGGACGAGGATGCCGCCGGGTTGCGCCACATCGCCGCCACGCAAGAGCGCGTGCTGATCGCGGCATCGGGCGCAAAGAACTTTGGCCTGTACCGGGAACGCGCGGGTATTGCGCTGGTGCTGGGTCCGGCGGAAGAACGCGCCACCGTCAGCGCCACACTGGGCGCGTTGAACCGCGCGTCGATCAGCTTTCCGCCGGACCACGGCGCGCGCATCATTTCGACCATTCTGGCAGACGATGCCCTGCGCGCCGAATGGGAGGCCGAACTGACGGAAATGCGCGACCGGGTGAATACCCTGCGCCGGGCTTTGGCCACCGCGTTGCGCGATGAATGCGGCTCGGACCGGTTCGGCTTTCTGGCTGATCAGCGCGGCATGTTCTCGGTTCTGGGTGGCAGCGACGCGCAGATCAAACGCCTGCGGGATGAGTTTGGTGTCTATGCCGTCGGCGGCGGTCGGATCAACATGGCCGGGCTGTCGCTGGACAAGATCCCGCAGGTCGCCAAGGCCATCGCGCAGGTGCTCTGACCTTGCGGTCGTCCGGCGGGTTTGTGCCGGGCACCGCTGAACCAGCCCCCGCGCACGCACCTCGGCTTTGGATGTCCGAACCATGATCAATTCGTAGCCGGCCCCGGCGACGCCGCATTCAGGCCGCGCCAGTCAACCCCTTTCGCATCGCGGCGATGTCCAGATCGCGCGAGACGAAGACCGCGCCGGCCGCAATAGCCTGATCATGCACCGCGTCATTCAGCGTCAGGATCCCGGCGGGCTGCCCGGCGGCGGTGATCCGGCGGATGGCGTCCAGCACGGCGGCCGTAACATCCGGGTGGTTGGGTTCGCCCGGAAAGCCCATGCTGGCGGCCAGATCGGCGGGGCCGATGAAGATTCCGTCAATGCCGGGCACGGCGGCGATAGCCTCGATCTGGTCCAGCGCGGATTGCGTTTCCACCTGCACGATCAGGCAGAGCTGCTCTCGCGCGGTCGTGTGATACCCCTTGATCGTGCCGAACCGGCTGGCCCGCGTGATCCCGGCAACGCCCCGCAGACCCGCAGGCGGATAGGTCACGGCGGCGACGGCTTGCGCGGCCTCAGTGGCGTCCTGCACATAGGGGATCAGCAGCGTCTGCGCGCCGATATCCAGCAGCTTCTTGATTTCGGCAAGGTTCAAAGAACCGGGTCGCACGATTGGCGTGACCGGGTAGGGGGCGACAGCTTGCAACATCGGCAGCACGGAAATCGGGTCCATGGGTGAATGCTCCGTGTCGAACATCAGCCAGTCGAAGCCGCACCCGGCCAGCATCTCGGCGGCCAGTGGATCACGCAGGGTGCACCAGATACCGCGTTGCAGGCTCCGCGCCTGCAACGCGGCTTTGAAACGGTTGATCGGAAGGTCGGTCATAAGCGGTTCGGTCCTGTATTGTGGTCACGCATCGGGCAAAGGCGGGCGTTCTCGTCCGGCCAGTTCAACGGCCTCGTCGCGGCCAATGCCGGTCATGCACAACAGGCGCACCACGCATTCGGGCACGGCATCAACCGGCAGGTCGGATTGGGTGATGGCCAGCGCTGTGCCGACAACGGCGTGGGTGGACATCCGAAACACCAGCGCCGCATCATCGACCTTGAACCGCCCCGCCGCCGTGGCGGTTTCCAGATCACGGATGGCAAACGGCCCCATCCGCCGGAACATGGCGTTCGCCATGACCTCGGACCGAACCAGCAGTTGCTGCCAGCGGCTATCCTGGGTGGCGGTGTCGATCATGGTCCGCAGGCCATAGGCGTAAACCTGCGCGGGGTCCTCAAAGGTATTGGTCACCGCCTCTATGCGCAGCGCCAATTCGTGCATCAGTTCTTCCAGCACGGCGATGGCCAGATCATCTTTGGACTTGAAGTAACTGTAGACGGTTCCCGCGCCGACATCCGCAAGCTCGGCGATTTCATGCATGGTTGCCGCGTCGATGCCCTTGCGCGCCATAACCGCACGCCCCGCCGCGATCAGCGCGGCGCGGTTGCGCAGCCGGCGGCGGGCTACGCGGCCCGGAATGCCGGGATCATTCGAATTCGACTGTTCGTCAGACATGAATTGACCATTGCCTGCTTTGTGAAAAAGCGCAATCGGGTCGTGCTGGCAATATAAGTTGACACGTAGTCGAAAATGAACATCATTCAGAAATGATTTCCAAAGAGGACGGCCAGATCATGCTCGCGTCACCTGTCATTGCCGAAGCCGATGTCAAACAGATCGCCGCGGATCTGATCCCGCAGCTGCGCTCTACCGAGATGCAGGCAGAAACCGACCGCAAGGTGCCGGCCGAAAACATCAAGCTGTTGGCGGACAGCGGGCTGTTGGGCATCTTCCGCGCCCAAAAGTGGGGCGGTTCGGCGTTGTCGGTTCGGGCCCATGTCGATGCGGTCAGCACGTTGGCCGAAGGGTGTCAGGCCACCGCCTGGGTGCTGAGTGTCTATCACGCCCATGACTTTCTTGTCGGCCACATGTCAGAGCGCGCGCAGGAAGACATATACGCGTCCTCTCCCATGCAAGCTGTGGCCGCGGTGATTGGCCCGCGCGGCAAGGCGATCCGCAGGAAAGACGGCAGTTACCTGTTGTCAGGCTTCTGGCCGTTTGCATCTGGCAATGCGGCGTCGGACTGGATGCTGCTGGGCGCGCATGTCTTTGATGAGGACGGCACCCAGATCGACGAGGGCGATCTGGCGGTTCCGATGGCGCAGATCACCCGGCAGGATGACTGGTTTGTGGCGGGGTTGCAGGGCACCGGCTCCAACTCGGTGAAATGCACGGATGTGGAGGTGCCGGCACATCGCTTTGTGTCGTTGCCGGCGGTTTTGGAAAACCAGACAGCCGCCTTTGCCAACCCCGACACCCCATCGATCTACAAGACACAGGCGGGGCCGGCACTGGGCCTGTTCATCTGCACCTCGTCACTGGGTGCCGCGCGGCGCGCGCTGGAAGAATTCCGGCGCGTCGTGCCGGGCAAGATGGTGATGTATACCGACCACATCAGCCATGAATGGTCCGCGATTCAGCAAGCCGCCGGCAAGGCCGCGTCGATGATTCACGCGGCTGAATTGCTGGCCTACAACATGGCCGATGACATGGACCACTGGGCCCGCAAGGGTGAAAAGATGCCGATGGAATTGCGCGCGCGCATTCGGTCCGACATCACCATGGTGCCCGCCCTGTGCCGCGACGCCACGCAGCTTTTGATGCGCGTTGGCGGGGCGGCGGGCCTGTCGTTGAAAAGCCCGATCCAACTGAATGCGCGCAATACGCTGGCCGCGTCGATGCACGGGTTTTTGCTGGAAGAGGCGGGGAACGAGATTTATGGTCGTTTCTTGCTGGGCGTCGATCCCGGCACGCCGATCATATGAGCCATGACCGAGAAACCAAACGCCCAGACCCCCGTTGATCCTGCCGAATACGTGGCTGCCGTGGCGCAACATGTGTCCTCGGTCTGTATCATCACGACAGATTGCGATGGGGAACGTTATGGCTTGACGGCGACCGCTGTGTGTTCGGTCTGCGCTGATCCGCCACGTCTGCTGGTTTGTGTGAACAAGTCAGGCGTAACGCATGACAAGATCATTCAGGCCGGGCGTTTTTGCGTGAATGTGTTGACCGAGGATCAGGACGCCGTCGCCATGGTCTTTGCGGGCATGGGCGGTGACAGGGCCGCGCGGTTCGACACCGGCCACTGGACCAGCCTGACCACCGGGGCCCCGGCGCTGGACGGGGCGGCAGCGGTGTTCGATTGCATCATCCATGACACGGTCGAGCAATCAACGCATACGGTTCTGTTTGGCAATGTGGTGGCCACCGCGCACCGCAGCGGGCGCGATACACTTCTGTATGGCCAGCGCCGCTTTCGCCAGTTGCGCAAGGTGTTCACGCCGATGGGCAAGGGCTCGGACGGGTATCTGTAGGGCATCAAGGCTGGCCAGGTGGTGCATAACGATGCGCTTGCACCGATACGCTGGACGCGCCGCCGGATTTGCGCGAAGACTCGCAGCATCGTCGCCGGACAATCCACCCGTGACCCGAATGTGAGGAAATCCCATGCCCGAAGCCTTTATCTGCGCTTATATCCGCACCCCCATTGGCCGCTTTGGCGGCGCGCTGTCTGGTGTGCGGGCCGATGATTTGGGTGCTGTGCCCCTGCGTGCGCTGATGGCTTCACACGATATCGACTGGTCTGCGGTCGATGACGTGATTTATGGCTGCGCCAATCAAGCGGGCGAGGACAACCGCAACGTGGCGCGCATGTCTGCCCTTCTGGCTGGCATGCCGCAGACGGTCCCAGGGGCCACGATCAACCGGCTGTGCGGCTCTGGGATGGATGCGATCATCACCGCTGCGCGCGCGATCAAAGCCGGAGAGGCCGATTTGCTGATCGCGGGCGGTGTGGAAAGCATGTCACGCGCCCCGTTTGTCATGCCCAAGGCCACGGCCGCATTTTCCCGTGCGAACGAGGTCCACGACACCACCATCGGCTGGCGGTTCGTCAACCCGCTGATGAAGGCGCAATACGGCGTCGAATCGATGCCTGAAACCGCCGAGAACGTGGCCGAGGATTACGGTGTGAACCGCGCCGATCAGGACGCCTTCGCCCTGCGCTCGCAGCACAAGGCGGGCGAGGCAATGGCGAATGGTCGTCTGGCGCGCGAAATCACGCCGGTAGAGATCAAGACCCGCAAGGGCGTGTCGGTGGTCGACACCGACGAACACCCGCGGCCGCAAACCACCACCGCGGATCTGGCCAAGCTGAAAACCTTTGTGAAAGCCGATGGCACGGTCACGGCGGGCAATGCCTCGGGCGTGAACGACGGGGCGGCGGCGTTGATCATCGCGTCCGAGGCGGCGGTCAAGGCGCATGGCCTGACCCCCATCGCCCGCGTTTTGGGCGGGGCCACTGCCGGTGTGCCACCGCGCATCATGGGCATCGGCCCGGCGCCCGCATCGCAAAAGCTGATGGCGCGGTTGGGCCTGACGCAGGCCGATTTCGCCGTGATCGAATTGAATGAGGCGTTTGCAGCACAGGGCCTGGCCACGTTGCGTGAATTGGGGGTCGCAGATGACGACCCGCGCGTGAACCCCAACGGTGGGGCCATCGCGCTGGGCCATCCGCTGGGCATGTCGGGCGCGCGTTTGACCGGGTCGGCGGCGCTGGACATGCAGCTGTCAGGCGGCAAATACGCGCTGGCCACGATGTGCATCGGCGTCGGGCAGGGGATTGCCATTGCGCTGGGAGCTGTCTGACCGGGCGCCGTCGGACTGGGCGCCGTCGGACTGGGCGCCATCTGATCCGGGGCCGCGCATCGGGATTGAAACCGCCACGCTTATCCCCATAATCGCGCCATGATCACGGGCTCCAGACACCGGCGCTTTCGCTTGACCGCGCTTGCCTTTGCCGCATTCGCGGTGATGGCCACGGTGATAGCAGGTGTGCTGGTCCTGCCGCCGCTGGAACGGATGATGATTACGCAGGCCGGCCAGCGTGACGTGGCCACGCTCAGGCTGGCATCCGAGGCCTTGCGCGGGGCTTTGCGGCGGTTTGAATCGGTGCCCGCGCTGATCGCGGAACGCCCGGATCTGGCGGCGTTGCTGGACAACCCTGATGACCCGGCGTTGACCCGGTCAGTCAATGAGCATCTGCGCCAGACCGCGCAAATGCTGGGCGCGTCTGACATTTACCTGATGAACACCACCGGCCTGACACTGGCGGCCAGCAATTACCGGCGGGATCGCTCATTCATCGGGCGCAGCTTCGAATTCCGGCCCTATTTCACGCAGGCGCTGGACGGCGGGCTGGGGCGCTTTTTCGCGCTGGGCATCACCTCGGGTGAACGCGGCTACTTCTTTGCCGCCCCGATCGAGGACAATGATGTCATCGTCGGTGTCATCGCGCTGAAATTCACCGTGGACGGGTTCGAAAGCACCTGGCGCGGCGGGCCATCGGACATTCTGGTCACCGATGAAAACGGCGTGGTGTTCATGTCCAGCCGCACCGACTGGCATTTTCGCACGTTGGAGCCGTTGACCCCGGACGCCTTGGCGCAGATCGAACGGGACCGCCAGTATCCGCTGGACCAACTGCGCCCGCTGCACCTGTCGCGCCGTTCGGTGTCTGACGGGATTGACGTGCTGACCCTGGCTGACGGCGATTCGACGCTTGAATACGTGTCCAGCAACACCCGCATATTCGAGGCCGGGTGGCGCGTCACAGTGCTGACGCCGACCGGCGTCGCACGGGCCAACGCGCGGCTGTTCTTTGCGCTGGCCGTTTTGATCTTGCTGACGTTGTGCATGATCGTTGCCATCGTGATCCAGCGCCGCCAACGGCTGTTGGACAGCCTGAATGCGCAGCGCCGCACCCGGGATTTGTTGGAGCGCCGTGTGGCGGAACGCACGGCCGCCCTGCGCCATGAGGTCGACGAACGCCGCGCCGCCGAAACCCGCCTACGCCAAACGCAAACGGAACTGGTGCAGGCCGGGAAGCTGGCGGCGTTGGGGCAAATGTCAGCGGCGCTGAGCCACGAATTCAACCAACCTCTGGCCGCTGTCAAAGCCTATGCCGACAATGCCGCGACCTTCCTGGACCGTGGCCGCACGCATGAGGCGCGCGACAACGTTGGCCGCATTTCGCGCATGGCCGACCGAATGGCCGCAATTTCCAAGCACCTGCGCAATTTTGCCCGCCGGCCGCAGGAAAAGACCGGCCCGGTGCCGCTGCTGTCGGCAATCGATGACGCGCTGGACCTGATGCGCGCGCGGCTGGATCAGGCCGGTGCGGTGCTGGATTTCCAACGCCCGGGCGCGGAAATCTGGGTTGTGGGCGGGCGGGTGCGATTGCAGCAGGTGATTGTCAATCTGTTGTCAAACGCGCTGGATGCGATGTCGGACCAGGCGCAGCCGGTGATCCGGCTGTCGATCATGGCGGAGGGGGATTGGGTTGCACTGGCGGTCAGCGATGCCGGGCCGGGGATCAGCCCGGAGGCCTTGGCGCAGATGTTTGACCCCTTCTTCACCACCAAGGACCCAGGCAAGGGGTTGGGGCTGGGCTTGTCGATCTCGTATAACATCATCAAGGATTTCGGCGGTGATCTGACAGCCCGCAATCTGGTGGGCGGCGGCGCGGAATTTACCGTGACGCTGTGCTCTGCAACGGCCCCGGTGGGCCAGACCGTGGCCGCACAATGAGCGTTGAGACCATCCTGTTCGTCGATGACGAGGAGCAATTGCGCCATGCCGCCGCGCAGACGCTGGCGCTGGCCGATTTGCAGGCGGATTGCCATGCCAGCGCCGAACCAGCCCTGGCGCGCGTGGCCCGCGATTTTGCCGGGATCCTGGTCACCGACATCAAAATGCCGGGGATTGATGGGTCTGAACTGATGCGCCGCGCCTTGGAAATTGATCCGGAATTCCCGGTCATTCTGGTTACGGGGCATGGCGATGTGGAACTGGCCGTGGCCTCCATGCAGCAAGGCGCCTATGATTTCGTGGAAAAGCCCTATGCGCCGGAACGGCTGGTCAACTCTGTCCGGCGGGCGTTGGACAAACGCCGCCTGACGCTGGAAAACCGGGCCCTGCGCCGGCAGGTTGGCCACCGCGATCAGATAGAGGCGCGGCTGGCCGGGCGCAGCGCGGTCATGGTGGCCCTGCGCCAACAGGTGCGCGCCGTGGCCCAAACCGACGCCAGTGTGCTGGTTCAGGGCGAAACCGGCACCGGCAAAGAGGTGGTCGCGCGCGCGCTGCATAAGGCCAGCACACGCGCCGCCAAGCCGTTTGTGCATGTCAATTGCGCGGCCTTGCCCGAAGGGTTGATTGAAAGCGAGTTGTTTGGCCATGAAGCGGGCGCCTTTCCCGGTGCGGTGCGGGCGCGCTATGGCAAATTCGAACACGCGCGCGGTGGGACGGTGTTTCTGGATGAAATCGACAGCCTGCCGATGCCTTTGCAGGCCAAGTTGCTGCATGTTCTGCAAGATGGCGTGGTCACGCGTCTGGGCTCGAACGACCCGGTTGATCTGGACGTCCGGTTTATCGCGGCCTCCAAGCAAGATCTGGAAGCCGCCGCCGCGCAGGGCGAGTTCCGCGCCGATCTTTTGTATCGGTTGAACGTGGCCACCCTGCATGTGCCGCCCCTGTCCGGGCGCCGGGACGATATCCCACGCCTGTTCTTGCAATTGGCCGCCGAATCCGCGGCCCGCTACAAGTTGGTGCTGCCGGAAGTGCCGCAGACGGTTCTGGCCGACGCGGCGGCGCGGGATTGGCCCGGCAATGTGCGGGAGTTGCGCAACGCCGCTGACCGGTTTGTCATGGGGTTGGAACATCTGCCCGCAGACAGCGTTGCGCCGGATCTGCCGGCCCCTCTGTCCGAACAGATGGCGCAGCACGAACGGGCGCTGATCGCCGCACGATTGGCCGCGAATGGCGGCAGCCTGAAAGCCACCTATGAGGACCTGGGCCTGTCCAGAAAGGCGCTGTACGAGAAAATGCAAAAGCATGGCCTGTCGCGCGACAGCTTTACCGACTGACCACACCCGGCCCAGACAGTTGGCCCGGACAGGTGGCCGAATGGGTCGGTTTCGACCCATCGCAGGTGCAGCAATGTTCCCTTGGGCACCCATGCCGCGCCAATAGTTCCTCGTTTTGCCTGTCGTCCCGGCTCTTGTGCTTGAATTCACGCAGGCGTGAGCGTTGAAAACCTGCATGCCCTCAAAAGGGCGCCGTGGTGAGGGGGGGAGCCTTCACCATGAGACCTGCTCAGGCCCTGGCCATCGTGTCCCGGGTCTGGCAATCAACCGGAGGACCTAATTTGAAACTCACCACCCTTTTCACGGCGACCACCGCCCTGGCCCTGACTGCGGGCGTCGCCTTTGCTGACGGCCACCAGGATCGCACTGGCTGGCCGGACAGCTTCACCGTCGGCACTGCGTCGCAGGGCGGCACCTATTTCGCCTATGGCTCTGGCTGGGCAAACCTGGTGGCCGAAGAGCTCGGCATCTCGGGCGGTGGCGAAGTCACCGGCGGTCCGATGCAGAACATGGCGCTGGTGCACACCGGTGAAGCCCAGTTCGGTATGACCACCATGGGCCCGGCCGCAGAATCCATCGCCGGCACCAACCCGATTGCACCGGGTCTGGCCATGGACAACGCCTGCGCCATGTTCCCGATGTACCAGACGCCGTTTTCGGTGACGACGCTGGCGTCCTCGGGCATCACCTCTGTTTCGGAAATCCCGGACGGCGCACGCATCGGGTTTGGCCCGGCTGGCTCGACCTCGGACACCTACTTCCCGCGCATGATGGAAGCTCTGGGCGTCAACTTTGAGCGCCGCAACGGTGGCTGGACAGACCTGGGCGGCCAGCTTCAGGATGGTCTGCTGGACGTGATCGCCTTTGCCGCAGGTGTGCCTGTACCCGCAGTGTCGCAACTGGAAGTTCAGACCGACGTGAACATCATCGAGTTCACTGAGGCAGAGCAAGCCACGATCATGGCGGACTTCCCGGTTTCGGCCTTCAACATCGCGGCGGATACCTACACCACGCTGGACCATGACGCGCGTTCGGTGTCGATGTGGAACTTCGCGATCGCCAACTGCGACCTGCCGGCATCGTTTGTCTATGCCGTGGTTGACGTGATCATGTCCGACAACGAGCGCATGGTGAACATCCACCGCGCTGCCCGTTCGACGACTGCGGACAACTGGGACAAAAACGGTGTCATGATGTGGCATCCGGGCGCGGCCCAGTGGTTCATCGAAAACGCCGGCGCCGATATCCCCGCCGACCGCATCCATTCGAGCATGTAATCACGATCCATGACGTGAACCGCGCCCCGCCAACCGGTGTGGGCGCGGTTTTTCAAACCTAGGGAACCGGTCGGCAAAACGGCCACCGGGA
>Ga0316204_10001085_pt1 | contig 80597 bp, 78 predicted proteins | sample 6monrhotite_MG_2_FD_205661 | JGI IMG/M metagenome (GOLD analysis project Ga0316204, IMG submission 205661) | Microbial mat bacterial communities from mineral coupon in-situ incubated in ocean water Damariscotta River, Maine, United States -... | ecosystem: Environmental > Aquatic > Marine >... | reverse complement strand
GGCAACCGCCGTGGAAAACGGAAACACCGTCGACGAACCGACGATACGGATCTGGTCGCGCGCTTGGGCGGAACCGGCAACACAAATGCCAGCCAGCGCTGCAACGGTAAGGGTCTTCTTGAACATCAGAGATCGCTCCCAAAAGAATAACTGCTCGCTCGCCGACGCGGATCGCCAGCGCACGGACGCGACTCTATGCAGGTGCGCTTACGTTTTGATGTCCGTTTCGTTACGGGAATGTGACAGAAAAAAATATAGAATAGCGGTGCTGTAAAGACCGCATCCCGGTTTACGCACCGCCTCTAAAAACCGGCAAGCGGACCGAGAACGTCGAGCCCTCGCCGAGGGTGCTTTCGATCTGGAACCGCCCGCGGTGTCGATTGACGATGTGTTTGACGATGGCGAGGCCCAATCCAGTTCCGCCCATGGACCGTGAGCGCCCTTTGTCAATGCGGTAAAATCGTTCCGTCAGGCGTGGAATGTGCTCGGCCTCGATGCCATCGCCACAATCGCGCACACTGACAAGCAGGCTCGGCCCGCCATCCGGCAACCCGTTTTGGCAGGCCACAGCGCTGACATCGACGCGCCCGCCGCTGCCGCCGTACTTGATCGCGTTCACCACCAGATTGTGAAAGACTTGGATCAATTGATCGCGGTCCCCGCAAGCGACAGGCAAATCGTCGGAACAATCGAGATTGATGTCCACCCGATACCTCTGCCCACGCACCGCCAAGGCATCCACCACTTCACGCAGCAAACCCGCGAGATCGACATGGTCGCGCGGACGTTCGTGTTCACGCAACTCGACATTGGTCAGCGACAACAGATCGTCGATCATGCGGCTCATGCGTTGCGCTTCGCCTTCCATAATGCCCAAAAAGCGAACCTGAGCGTTCATGTCCAACTCATCGGGATCGCTCGATGCGGATTGCATGGTTTCGATGAAGCCGATCAGCGTCGCAAGCGGTGAGCGCAGTTCGTGGCTGACGTTGGCGACAAATTCGGAGCGCATCGATTCGGTGCGCTTGATGAGGGTGGTTTCCTGGAATTCAAGAACCGCATGCGGCGGTTCCGACGGGACCTCGGACAAGCGCGAAATGACCAGCATGTATTGACGCTGTATCGGCACATCGAGGTTCACTTCCAAGCGTCGCGTACCGCCGTCGCTCAAGACCTCGGTGAGCATGTCCAGCGCTTTGGGTTCGCGAAAAAAAAGCGCCAAATTACGCCCGACGGCTTTGTCGCCGAACAGTTCGCGGCCTTCGGCGTTGACGTGCGCGACGATACGGCGCGGACCGACCACCACCACCGGGCTATGCAGGGCATCCAGGGTGCGGGTGAGGATATCCGGAAATTTAGCCTTGCGCCGCTTGATGTACGGCGTGGGCACCGGCTCCGGTGTGGGACCGGAATTGACCTCACGAAAATCCGCGGGCGTTTGCAAATTCTCTCTCGGCGGCCGATAAGCTTCCTCGCTCGTCTCGACCTTGTTCCGCCTTGCCGCCCTCGCTTCGGGCTTGAAAAGCAGGTGTGCAAAGCGCGCCAAGGCGTTCACAATCCCGCTTTCGCCACGCGTGGCGCGGGTCAGAGTTGCCGACGTATCCGTTCCGTTGCCGCTATCCATGCTCATGTTCAGCGCGTTCCTATAGCGTTGCGGCGACCTTGGCCGTTAAATCCACCATGCGGTTTACATAGCCCCATTCGTTGTCGTACCACGCGAGAACCTTCAACAGGGTCCCGTCCACGACCATGGTCGAGGGGCCGTCGACAATGCAAGAGCGTGCATCGTTGATAAAGTCGGTGGATACGAGCGGACGATCCTCGAAGCCCAAAATGCCTTTGAGCGCGCCGTCGGCGGCATCGCGAAACATCTGGTTGACCTCTTGCGCCGTCACGGTACGTTTGAGTTCGAACACGCAGTCGGTCAGCGACGCATTCAGCAGCGGAACGCGCACCGCATGGCCGTTGAGCTTTCCTGTAAGCTCCGGATAAATCATGGTGATCGCGGTGGCCGATCCGGTGCTGGTCGGCACCAAATTCATCAGACTTGAACGCGCGCGTCGCTTGTCCTTGTGGGGGAAGTCCACCACCACTTGGGTGTTGGTCACGTCATGTATGGTTGTGATGGCGCCGTGCTCGATACCGATTTGTTCGTGAACGACCTTCACCACCGGAGCAAGGCAGTTGGTGGTGCAACTGGCCGCTGTGAGCAAGTGGTGCGCCGCGGGGTCGTACTGATCGTCGTTGACGCCGTAAACCACATTCAACGCGCCGCTTTTTACCGGCGCGGCGACGATGACCTTTTTTACGCCTTGATCGAAATAGCTTTGCAACTGTTCGGCTTTGCGAAACACGCCGGTGCATTCCAAAACGATATCGCAATCGCCCCACGCCCCATCTTCGATGGCGGGTGCTGAAGTATAAGCGATCGAGCGGTCTTCAATGCACACCGCATCGCCGTCATGCGTAGCATCGATATGCCAACGGCCATGAACGGAATCGAACGTCAGCAAGTGCGCCGCGCCGTCCGCGTCGGTACCGATTTCATTGATGCGGGTCCATGCCAGATCGGCGCGGCCCCAACCGGCGCGTAGCGCCAAACGTCCCATGCGGCCAAAACCATTTATACCAATGCGTACACTCACGTTCGTATCCCATTTATTTTTTGTGAATCTTTGTCTTCTACGGTGTTCGCATGAATCATTTATGACAACCCCGCGCAATAGAGATGTTAATTGAGATTAACGTCCGCAACCACCGCCATGTGATCGCTGGGATGCAACCCCGATGCATCATCGGGCGCGCTCAGGGCGGTGCGCGCGCGAACGCTGCAACCGCCCCCCGCTTGGACAAACACATGATCGATGGCGCCCATACCCACCGCCGCATCATCCATCTTCACCCGCAAGATGGCTAAGATGCGCATGGGCGATCAGCACATCCCGACTGGCGATGGTCGTCGATACCACTTGGCCCAAGCGTTCGCCATCGCGTTCATCTTCGGGCAAACGAACGGTTTGGTGCGTGCGGATACCCAGGCCTTCACCGCGTAGAGGTGTTGATCAACGGCAAAAGCGTCGCCGGGGCTGACTTTGAGCTTTTCATACAATGATGCGGCCGACTCGATTATACCTAAGCATAGGTTTTCGCCTGCGCCCATATACTAAGGTATTTGTTTGACATACCTATGCTTCCTTTGTGTATATCGTCGTTAACGCTAGGCTGAGAGTCGGAAAACCCACCGCGCGAACACCGTGCTCATACAGCGCAATCTAGGATCGACAGGCCGTATGGAAGGGCCGCCCAACTGGGGGGTGGGCTAAAGCGTGCCGTTCGATGCATGCCTAAAAAGAGCGGTGTACTTTCGCCATGGTGACGCGGGTGCCATAATGTGGGAGGGCGGCGGGTCCGCCATGCGACCAATGGAGACCGAAAGCGACCAAGAACACTCCGACGTGGGCGAGTACCATTTGCAAACGGCACTCGACAGCATTTCGGAAGGCTTCGTCATTTTTGACAAAAACGAAGCCTTCGTCATGTGCAATGATCGGTATCGCACCCTGTATCAACAGATCGCCGATAAGCTGATCCCCGGCGCGCGCTTTGAAGACCTCGCGCATGAATTGACGCAAACGGGTGCAATCATCGATTTCGACCAAGACGCGCAGTCTTGGCGAGAGAACCGCGTGCGGACGTTTCGCAATCGCCAGGGTGCAACTGAAATGCCGTTGGCCGACGGGCGTTGGATTTTAATACGTGAACGCAAATTGCCGGATGGCGGATCGGTCGGCATTCACACCGATATCACCGAGATCAAAAACCGAGAGCAGACGCTCATCGACAGTGAGCGTCACCACCGCGATTTGATCGAACGTGCGCCGGTGGCGATTTATGTCCACCGCAACAATATCGTTCTCTACGCCAATTCCACGACCGCAACGATGTTGGGCTATGACCGTGTCGAACAGGTCATTGGCAAGAATATTTTCGAGTTGATCCACCCCGATCATCACAGGCTCGCCCGGGTGCGCATCGAACAAGTCATCGCTCGAGACGAGGCGCTGACCCAAGTGGACATGAAGTTCAGCCGCGCCGACGGCAGCATCATTTATACCGAAGCCCAAGTCAGCCCCGTCACGTTTGACGACCAGCCCGCCTTAGAAAGCATCTTACGCAACATCACCGCGCGGCGACGCACCGAACGGGCCTTGATGGAAAGTGAGCAGCGTTACCGCACCTTGTTCGAACTGGCGCCGGACGCCATGCTGGTTCACGACGGACACAAAATCCTGTTCGCCAATGCCGCTGCGGCCAAAATCTTCGGTGCCCAAGATGAGCGGGGCCTGCTTCACTTGGCGTTGAACGATATTTTGCCGACGGATTCGACCCCTGACGACCGCGCGAAATTGGCCACTTGGGACGAACGGGGGCAAATCGCCTCTTGCCGCTTGAAACGCCTGGATCAACAAACGTTCGACGCCGAAGTCGTCACCGCCCCCACCAATTACCAGAGCGAAGCGGTTTGCCACACCGTGATCCGAGACGTGACGCAACGCAAACTTCTGGACGCAACCGTGGCGCAAAACGCCAAGTTGGCCTCGCTGGGCGGCATGGCCGCCGGACTCGCCCATGAACTGAGCCAGCCCCTGAACATCATGCGCTTCGCCGCCGAGGGGGGAATGCTGAAAATGGACCGGGGCAAGGCCGATGAAGCCCTGCACCTCAAAAACTACAAGCTGATCCAAGATCAAGCGGAACGCATGGGTTCGATCATGGACAGCATGCGCATCTTCAGCCGCAAAGATCCCGGCCCCATCGTCGAATTCGACCTGTCTCTGTGCGTTCGCGACATCGTTCACCTGCTGCGCAACCCCTTTCGCGTCGACAACGTGCGTATCGACGTAAACGGCGCGGTATCGGGGCTCAAGGCCATGGGGAGCCCGATCCAACTCGAACAGGTGCTGTTGAATTTGCTCAAAAATGCACGCGATTCGATTGTTGATTCTCATCGAGGAAACGTTACCGGCTGGGGTGGACTGATCACCGTGGGCTGCCACACCCGACCGGAACGCCACGATGCAATCATCCGCATTTCGGACAACGGCGGCGGCATCGACACCGAGCACCTCAACCAGATTTTCGACCCATTTTTCACCACCAAGGATATCGGGAAAGGCACCGGACTGGGCCTGTCGCTCAGTCATGAAATCATTGTCGGCATGTCCGGAATCTTAAGCGCCGAAAACACCCCGGACGGCGCATGCTTCACCATTGCCCTACCGCTTTGCGAACACGCTGAGGACGAAAACACGGCGGAGCGAACGGATGGACAGGGCCAAGCGCCCCCTGCGGGGATGGCGCGGTCGTCACGTCCGATACCCGATCCAGCGCCGAAAAATCGTCACATCTTGGTGGTCGAGGACGAAGCCGAGGCGGCGCGCGCCATGGCCGATTATCTGACCGAAGAAGGCTTTACCGTCACAACCGCAACCGACGGTAAGACCGGCCTCGCAGCCTATCGGACGCACAATCCCGATGTGGTCATCACCGACATCCGCATGCCGGGCTTCAGCGGCACACACTTGATTCAGGCGTTGCGCCAAATGAACGCCGATTTACCCATCATCGCCGTCACTGGGCATCTCGGCGAGACGGAATGCATCGATTCCGGCCCCGGGACGACCCCGGTGGATGTTCTCAAAAAGCCGGTCAGCTTGATGGAACTGAGCCGAAAAATCGACGACCTGTGCACTATATAAGCGTTTAATCATTCTCACTTCCATCTTAAGCACCCGCCATAAATGCAATTACGCCCTTGCCCGATGCGCTATTGTGCCCGTAATCTACTGCTCCTGGGGAGACGACAAGATGGCGCGCTGGAGTTTTGGCGCGCCACGGAACTTTCCGGCACTCGCAACGCGGGGACAACACGGGGAGCCGAGCACGGGGAGTCGAGGCCGACACAATGCGCATCTTGTTCGCAGACGATCATACGCTCGTGCGTGAAGGCATCCGTCCTTTTCTGCGCGAACTGGCAACCGATGTCGAGGTGCTGGAAGCCGACAACCTTCCCGGCGCCGAAGCACAAGCTGGCGACGCGGGCAAGCTGGACTTGATCCTTCTCGACCTCAAAATGCCCGGTATGGACGGCTTCAACGGCATCTCCAAATTTGCCAAAAGCCATCCGGGCGTACCCATCGTCATATTATCAGGCCATTACAACCGCAAAGACGTGATCGCCGCGCTCGATCACGGGGTATCGGGCTACATTCCCAAAAACATTGGCGGCATGGCCATGGTCAACGCATTGCGCCTGGTGTTGGCTGGAGAAAAATACTTGCCGTCCGAAGCTTTTTCGGACCGGGACACAGATGAGGATGAAAGCATTCTCACGCCACTGGATCATTCGAAATCCCAAGCCGTGGACCCAAAATTCGCAACCCTCACACAACGCGAAACGGAAATTCTCGCCCACCTGATCGAAGGCGAGACCAATAAGCAAATCGCGCGCGCCTTGGATTTGCAGGAGATCACCGTCAAAATTCATGTGCGCAACATTTACCGCAAAATCGGCGCGCAAAATCGCGCCCAAGCCGTGAGAATCACCTTACAGGCCGGCTGGCAAAGCGGTGTTCCTCTATAATAATCTGAGCTGTGTCGACCTGAGCTGGATGAGCCTATGGTGGGCCGTGCACGGCGCGCCATCCGCCATACCCCTAAAGTATTAACGCACTATTTTGGTAATACGTAAGTCCTCCTCGGATACTACCTACGAACGCCCTCAATTTTCGCTGACGCTGTTAAGTTGTTTATAACGTCGCAGAACGCGCTGGCACAGCGCCTTGGGGTGAAACGTGAGGCGAAACATTTGGGGGAACATCACGAACCATGGATATCATTCTTGCCGACGACCACAAGTTGGTCCGCGATGGGCTAACGCCATTTCTCGAAGAACTCAACGACGATGTGAACGTCATCGAAGCCGCAGCTTTCGAACATGCCCTGCAGGCCTCAAAAGAAGCCCAAAATCTCAAGCTGATCATTTTGGATCTTGGCATGCCTGGGATGAACGGCCTAGCCGGGGTGCGGCGGATCATGGAAAGTTATCCCAACGTACCTGTGGTGATCCTGTCGGGCACCCACGATCAAACCGCCATCCTTAAAGCCTTCAACCTCGGAATCGCGGGCTTCATCCCCAAAAGTGCGGGAAGTGACGTCATGATGAGCGCCTTACATCTGGTGATGGCGGGCGAGCGTTATATCCCTTCACAAATCCTGGTCGGCGCGTCCATATCCGAAACCGACAGCTCGCAAAGTGACACCGTACAACATGCGTCGTCCACGCGTTCGACCAACGCAGCGTGTTTTGGCAAGTTAAGCAAGCGCGAGCAGCATGTTCTTGAATTGCTGGCCGGCGGCATGACCAATAAAGAGATCGCACGCTCCATCGACCTCCAAGAAGCGACCATCAAAATTCACGTCAAAAACATTTACCGAAAAATGGGCGTCAACAACCGCGTTCAAGCGGTGCGCACGGTGATCCAGCCCGACTGGAGGGCGGCAAGCGCGCCGCGCCTGCACACCTGACGAGAACATCGCGGGCCTTTCGCAGTATGATCGATTAACTTCGTGATTTACCTGGCCCGCCGCAGGTCGTTTGCAGACGACGGGCCACTTCCTCCAAGCTGATCGGCTTGCCCCAAACGTCCGTGGCCCCTTGCAACTCATCGCTTGTGTTGTTATCGGCAGTGCCGCCGGGCTCATGTCCCGTCATCGCGAAAATGGGTAGCGTTGCCGACCCTTCACGCAATTGGCGGATCAACGCCCCGCCGTCCATCACGGGCATGCGCATGTCTGTAATCACCGCATCCACGGGGTCCGATTCGAAAATTCTGATCGCTTCCTCGCCGTTGTAGGCTGTGTAAACAAGATACCCAATGTCTTGAAGAAAGTCGGATAGGCCATGGGCCGCACTGACCTCATCGTCGACAACCAAAATTTTGGCTGGCAACGACGCTCCACCTGCCTCGGATGAAGCCGGGTGATCGCCGAAATCTGCGGCGGCGGCCTCATTTTCACGGTCCTGGAGCAGGTCGCCCCGATCAACTCGCGGCAATGTGACTTCAAAGCGTGCCCCCTCACCCGTGTTGACGACGCTGATGGCGCCATCCATGCCTTCGACGATTCCGTAGCTGATGGACAGCCCCAGCCCCGTGCCATGTCCGCTTTCCTTGGTTGTCACGAAGGGGGCAAAAATGTGCGGCAAAACATCCTCGGAGATGCCACCGCCATTGTCCTCGACCGTGATGAAAATGGTCGCGTGCGTGATATCCTCGCGCATGCGTACGCCGATCTGTCCCGCCACGTCATCGACGGAATGGGTCTGACGGCCCAATATGGCGTCGCGGGCATTGCTCAGCAAGTTCAAGACGACTTGTTCAAGGCGTATGGCGTGTCCAAGCACGCACCCCGTGGCTTCGCCGGTTTGCGGTAAATCCACGACCAGATCCACATCCACCCCAGACAATTGGCCGGCGAACATTTTGCACCCTTCTCGGACCGCTTGATAAGGATCGAACGGCACCCGTCCCTGCGTATCTTGACGGGAATAAATGCGCATATGATTGACGATCTCGGACATACGCAGGATTTGGCTTTCGATTCGCTCCAGCGTTTCCGCCAATGAAGCAATGTCGGCCTGACCGCGCTGAATACGGATTTGCGCGGCTTCCACGCCCATGCGCATGATGTTCATGGGCTGGTTCAGTTCATGGGTAATGCCGGACGCCATTTCACCGATGGTCGCCATTTTGGCCGATTGCACCAGTTGACTTTCGGCGCGACGGCGTTCGTTGATTTCACCTTCCAGTTCACGGGTGCGCTGTTCCAACTCCACGGTGCGCTCACGAACCCGCTGCTCAAGCTCATCGTGCGCCCGCTTAAGAGCTTGTTCCGCACGCTTGCGTTCGGTCACATCGCGCACGATTGCAGTGGCGATGCGCTTGCCACCTGACAACGAAAAATTCAGACTGATCTCAACCGGCACCTCTCGATCACCCTTGGTCAATGCATAGAGCGCCGCGCCGCGCCCGATGGGCCGCGACGACATGGTGTCGAACGCCTGTTCGCGAATGCCGATGTGAGCGCCTTGATAGCGTTTCGGAATGAGGTCCTCTATGCACTTGTGCAGCAACGCGTCACGCGGGTAACCGAACAGCACCACGGCCCGATCGTTTGCACGCAGGATGCGGCCGTCGCTACCGACATGCAGTATCGCATCCGGAGCCTGTCGCAAAAGCATCCCCAGTTCGTCGCGCACCTCGGCCAAATTGGCGTTGGCGTCCATGATCCGGCGCAAAAACAAAATCAACACCACGCCAAGAAGCACGATCACCGGAACCACGGCCAGAATCACCCAAACCATATTGGCCGCGGCCTGCAACGCCATATTGATTTGGTGTTCCGCCAAGCGCGCGCGGGTTAGAAAAGAATGGTTAAGCTCGGCGATGGCGGCCAGCGTGGGCCCGTCGTCAACTTTCACCAAGATATCCACTTCGACCGAAGACAGGCCGCGCTTGAACGCTTCAGCCGCGATATCCACGCTTTCGGCATATTGATGAAAGACAGCACGGATAATATTGAGCGCCGTTTTTTCCTCTTCGGAAATGACAAGGCGTTCAAGTTTGTCCAAATCACCATCGATCACTTCGCGGTTGCTGGTCAACGTCGCCACGTATTCGAGATCGCGGCGTAAAATGAAATTTTTGAAATTGTGAATGAAGCCGCCATACCCCATCTGGCGCGATATGCTGTGCAGCAAACGTCCGGCTTCGGCTGCGTCTTGGTTATAGACAACCCAGCGGTCCTCGACTTCCTGGATACGCCGCACGGACTGCACGCCAAACAACACCAAAACCCCCGCGACCGCCGCTGTGATCACGGCAATAACCAGTGCGCGGCGTTTAAACCCTACTCGCGTGCGTGCTCGGTATACCAACGTTTCCTCTATTGCCCTTTACGAATCCCCCCTATATCGATTGTATGGAGCCGCAACACCCTCTGACAAGCAAACAACGCCTTTACACACGCTGAGTGGGATATAAAGTGGCGCAAACGCCGTCTAACGAACCGTCTAACAAGAAGGACCGACCTTACCGTGGAACTCCGCTTCACCGTATGGCAATTCGTGCGCCTGATGGTCCACATCGAAGAGTGCGCCAACCCATCGAAGTCCCAAGCCGCTCTGCGCGCGGCGTGGGGCGACATTTGGCACCCGCTCGACGCACAACTGGTTGAGTTGGCGGAACGCGATTTCGACGCCTATAGCGAACTGATGATGGACCAAGACGTGGTGATCGAAGACGCTACCCTGGATCAGGCCCACGCGGCGCGGATCGCCATCGATGAAATTATGTCCGTCATGGACCGAGCTATTGCCGATGGGGCCAATACAGACGGAGCGCAGGCCGACGATCGGTCCGAACACATACAAAACTTAAAATTCGAGCGCCGAGAACTGCGCCAGTTGTCGCGAAAACTGAGCCGTCTAGGATAGCGTTTGGATCAGCTGTCCGCGGCCTCATCACCGTCATCCAAACCGAACGCCACGATGCCGCCCGAACCTGACAGATGATGCGTTTCCAATAGGCCCATCATGGCCCGGGCCTTGATCCCCGCCCATTCCATTTTTGCGGCCGCGTTGGTGTGACCCGACTCACCCGCTTGTTCTGCAAGGATCCTCATGCCGCCTTCCAACATGGCGAAGGCATGGGACAGGGGTAGGGCTTGGTCTTGATCGAATTCAAACCCGCCGGTGGTTTCGAACGCCTCGGCCAGTTCCAAGAACAGCTCGCCCGTTTGCACCAAATCGCCCGGATCGACATCGGGTTCGACGTCGGTCAGACGTTCGGCCAAGTACCGTACGATGGCGGCGAACACATGGGCTTCAGCCTGAGCGCCATCGTCCGCGTCTGTTTCCATCGCCGTTTCGGGACGGACGTTGTCTTGTTCAACCATGATATCAACCTGATTAGGGAGGTGAAAACCATCACACATGTGGTGAAACGCAAGTGCGCACCATATACTCTTGTACGGTCAACATTCAACAATCCGATTTCCGATAGGCTTTGCAGTGAAAGAACCAACAGGTGCCATCCTCGACACCGTTTATCGCCCTGTGTGGGAAACCGACAAAACCCACGTCGATTTATTTTACGCAATGGCGGTCATGCGCGACGAAGCGGGCAATGAGCTTGCGGATTTAATGCCGCTGGTCCGCCAACCGACGGTGGAAGCCACCATGCAGCGTCAAGTAAAGTACCTCAAGCAGGCGTTCGAGGCGCTGCACATGCGTTTTGAACGCGGTGAACGATTTCGCATGTTGGTGCGCATCAATTCCGTCGCCTTGGCGACATCCGAAGCCGCCGGCGAAGTCACCGAAGTCATGCGCACCCTAACCGTGGAAGAACGCCACCATATCATTCCCGAGATCATCGCGTTTCCCAAAAGCCTGTCGCTGAACACCCTCGACGACATCACCATCCCCTTGATGGCTTTTTTCGACCGTTGGCTGGCCCAGCCGGAAAAAGAGCAAGCCGATTTCACCCCCTTTTCCAACCTGAACTATGCCGGCGTGACGTTGGATTTGTTCGACAAACCGATGGATTTGAAATTGGCCGGAAAAGTGTTCAAACTGTTCGCACAGCGCGCATCGCACCGCCGTCTGCCCACCTGGGTTTTGGGCCTCGCCACCCCCGAACTTGCCAAAGTCGCGCGCATTTGCGGGATCAATGTGCTGAGCGGCGCTTACATGGACATGGACAGTATGCTGCCCGGCCCGGTGATTGAAGGCGACCAGGACTTCATGGTGTGATCAAATCACGCCGTCCTTGGCCAAACGTTCGATCAACGCCTCATCCAGCCCCAAGACTTCGTGTAAAACCTCGTGGGTGTGCTGGCCCAGACCGGGCGCGGAACGACGATAACTGACCGGCGTATCGGAGAGCTTGATGGGGCTGGCGATCTGGCGCGCCGTGACGCGTGGGTCCGTTTCATGCGGCAGTTCAAGCAACATGGCGCGATGTTGGACTTGTGGATCGTCGAACACCTGGGCGAGATCGTTGACCGGACCGCACGGGACACCAACTTGTTCCAGCCCCTCCAGCCAATAAGACACGGAGCGCGGGGCTATGGTTTCGTCGATCCGTTCAACCAGGGCGTCACGATGGGCGACACGCGCGTTGTTGGTGGCGAAACGCTCATCATCGGCAATGCCGTCCAACCCGGCAAAGGCACAAAAGCGGCGAAATTGATCGTCATTTCCAACCGCCAAGATGATGTAGCCATCCCGGGCTTTAAAGGCCTGATAGGGCACGATGTTGGGATGGGCGTTGCCATGACGTTGGGGCGGGTGGCCGGTCGTCACATAATCGAGCCCTTGATTGATCAGCCACGCCACCTGGGTGTCCAAAAGCGACATATCGATATATTGGCCCCGCCCGCTTTGGTCGCGATGGCGCAGCGCCGCAAGGATCGCGGTGGAGGCGTACATCCCGCACATCACATCGGCGATGGCGACGCCGGTTTTCATCGGTGCGCCGTCGGGCGCGCCGGTCAGGCTCATCACGCCGCCCATGCCCTGGATCATGAAATCGTAGCCCGCGCGCCCGGCGTAAGGTCCCGTCTGGCCGAACCCCGTGATCGAACAATAGATCAGCCCCGGGTTTTCAGCCTTCAGGTCGTCATAGCTCAACCCGTATTTGGCCAGTCCGCCAACCTTATAGTTCTCGACCAAAATATCCGCTTGCAAAGCCAAACGGCGCACCAACGCCGCGCCCTCGGGACGGCCCAAATCGATGGTGACGGAACGTTTGTTGCGGTTGGCGCAAACGAAGTACGCGCTTTCGCCAGTGTTGTTACCATCTGCATCGCGCACGTAATTCGGTCCCCAATGGCGGGTATCGTCGCCTGCGCCGGGACGTTCGACCTTGATCACGTCCGCACCCAAATCACCCAACATCTGGGTGCAATAGGGCCCGGCCAAAATGCGCGTCAAGTCCAACACAAACAGGCCGGAAAGTGCACCCCGAGGTTTGTCGGGGGCTTTATCGTCACCATCGGGTAAAGGCGTGTCGGTCATAGCCGCATCATGGCGCAAAGCCCGCTCTCACAGCAAAGGTTTTCACATCGTATCCGCCTAAAGAGCTAGACGGCGCAGGGGCGGCGGTGCTGGACCCGCCGAACCTTGCCACCGTGATGCTGAGCGCACCGGCGGGGGCGGGCCTCTTGCGCACGTTTTTGGTGGAGGCCGGCCTTGGCGCGGCGGTAGAGACCGCCACCCTGCCCAGCGTCGCGGGATGGAAACGCGACATCGGTGTTGAGTTCACAGCCGGGGATATGGTCGAGAACGTGGCTTCCGGCGCGGTCGGTGCGGGCGGCCTGGGGGTTGGCGTCAAGCTCATAGGCCGGGGGTTAGGCGCGTTATCGGACGCATGGCGCGCCGCCCGTCAAGCGGGCGCGGTGCCGGACACCACGGAAACCCGCGCGGCCGCCACGGTGGTCGAAACCGCCCGCGACATCACCGAACAATCGCCGTTCGAAGATTCCGTCGAAGGCCAAGCCGCACACTTAGCGGCGATGGCGGAGGCCGAAAAGGCGTTTAACGAAGGCCGCATGCCGGATGTGGAGGCGGAGGTTGCCCATGCTCCCCCGGCTTGGCGTCGGGATTTTGACCCCACGGACCCGGTGGGCTCCACTCAAGCTTTTGTCGATGAGGTCAACGCCGCGCCCGCAAAGAAGCTGGCGATGGATTATGGCGAGGTATCGGCCCACTCCGTTGAGCTGGCGGAAAGCGCGGGCGTGGACGTGAAGAGGTGGCGGCGGATTATCGACACAAGTGCGGTGCGTCATATCGACATCGGCCATGGTGCGCCCGAAGAGGCACTGCGAGGACAAGAGCCCATTACGGCTGAAGGTTTGGCGCGTATCCCGGAAATTATTGAGCGCGCCCAAAGCATAAAGCTCGAAAAGGGTTCGAATCCAAACGCGCAGGATAATTTTAGGTATGACGTCAAAATGCCGGATGGCACGTATTTCTACGTTGAAGAAATACGTACGGGCCGTCAAGTTTTGGCGGTTAAAACACTGTTTAAAAAGAAAGGCGGCCCCCCGGCGATGGATGCCAGTTCCCCGTCGGGAACACCCCCACCTCAACGGCCAGAACCGTCCGGGAGCGCCGCTCGAACAAGTATAGCAAATAAAGGGGGACACGACACAAAAAAGGGGGACACAATATTAATTACAAAAAAAGGGGGACAGAATATTAATTAGGCAGCATCGTCATATGAAGGTGATGATTTAATTAGTATTGTGTCACCTTTTTTTAACCTTTTTTTAGTGTCACCTTTTTTTAGTATTGTGTCACCTTTTTTCATTGTGTCACCTTTTTTCAGTGTCACCTTTTTTTCGACTGTCACCTTTTTTTCGACGCCCTCGCCTTCCCCGGCGGTTTCGGCGCGGCCAAAAATCTCTCCACCTTCGCGTTTGACGGCGCGGACTGCACGGTCAATGCAAACGTCGAACGCGCCCTCAAAACCATGGTCGCGGCAGGCAAACCCATCGTCGCGCTGTGCATCACGCCTGCACTTGTCGCCAAAGTCCTCGACGGCGCAACCGTCACCATTGGCCAAGATAAAAGCACCGCCACCGCCATCGAAACCATGGGCGCACACCACACCCCCACCGAGCATCTCGGCGTGGTGATTGATGAGAGATACAGACTGGTCACCGCCCCCTGCTACATGCTCGACAGCACCATCAGCCAAATCGCCGACGGCGCGGACGCGGCGATTGAAGCGTTGTTGGGGATTGTGGAGGGTGGGGAGCGATGCGCTACTGGCTAAGATAAAAAATCAGCATACGCACCACCTCAACTGTGTAAAGTAACCTGCCCCAACCAACCTATTTGCCGTGATGGTCAAAATTGGCTTTCACAATAGGATGCCATTCAGATGCCCATTTTTTTATTTTTTCGACATACTTCAACCGATCTTCATGAAAATTAATTCTGACTTTATGCCATTCGCTTTCTGACCACCTTGGATTTTGGGGCGGACTAAGTCCTTCAAACTCTGGACTGAACCCATACTGCACATTTAACATCTTCATATTCGACGCCAACCGGTAACTCGCACTAATCAAGGTTGTGGGGAATTTAAGTTTATGTTCTGAGATATAATTCCAAGCTTGTTTAATTTCTGGCGTGCTCTTAGGGTTTGGCGACATGTATAAATGATTAATCCCCCAACAATCCTGTTCGCGCCCTCCATAATTACTATTTACCTTTAAGTAAATAATATCATCCCGTGAACAAAGCTTACCTTCTGCATAACCCCACCTATTTAATACTTGAGGGGCAGTGTAATGAATCATGCCCGTTACAATGCCATCCTGCAAACGCAGCAGCGTGCCAGAAGAAAACGGTGAGTTCACATTATTGCTACTGGCATGAAACCCCGCGACCGTCCAATTGCCTTCTGGCAACGGGATGGAGAGACCATCGGCGCCAACGACCAGACTCTTTTGTACATACGTATCCCCAACTGTATATGTCTGACGATGCGCTTGCACACATCCAGAAATGGTTAAAATTAAAACAATTGCAGCGACAAGCCTCATCCCTTGCTCCTTATAAATCGGCAACCTATACGCCCTATCGACTTTATTTCACAATGTCTAATTACAATGGAGATGACAAGCACTAACACCGTCACCGCGCCGTCGCGATCCTGGCTTGAAGCCTCATGAACGACCGCCTGAAGGAGGAGCCCGCTGGATTCTCACGTCAGGTGCAACACCTTATGTTTTCAAGGAAGGCTTCGGCGGGCGTTTTGTAGGCGAGGCATTTTCTGGGTGTTGAGTTTACGGCCCAGGTTATTTCGTCGATGTCTCGGGCGGTGTAGTTGGCGATGTCGGTTTTTCTCGGCATATCACGGCGCAGGATGCCGTTGGTGTTTTCGATGGTGCCGCGTTGCCATGGCGAATGCGGATCGCAAAAGTATGTTTCCAACTCCAGCACGGCCTCCAGTTTCCGGTGATCATGGAATTCACCACCGTTGTCGAAGGTCACGGTTTTGCGTGCCGTCTTGGGTCAGCGCTGGGTTCGAAACTGCATCAGATCGCCCTCCCAATGCCCGAATTCCTGGCGCAAAGCCACGCAATCGGGGCGTTTGTGGATGGAACGACGGGCAGGCAGGGGATCGCGGCGGCGCTTGAAGTGGCGCCGCCCCCGGCCAGCCTTGGCGCGCGGCAAAAAACGATAGAGCTTCTCGGGCCGTTTTGTATTCTCCACGCGCCAGCGCGTTGCGCTCCAACTCACGGCTGATGGTGGATGGATCACGGCCCATTATACGGCCAATCTTACGAAGAGATGTTTTGGACTGATGCCGTCGGTAAATCTCATAGCGCTCGTCTAAACTGAGCTGATCATATTGTGTTCCCATTGCAACTCCGCAGCATAACGGTGTTGCACTTGGAATTTGAATTTAGCGGCGTCTTATACGTAGCAGAAAACATTCAATTTATTTCCGTCTAAGTCGCGAAAGTACGCGGCATAAAAGCCCTTCCCGCGTTGCCCTGGGTCACCTTCATTCGTTCCACCGAGCTGTAAAGCTTTAGCGTGCATGGCATCCACCGAAGCGGGGGTTTCCGATTTCAGAGCAACCATGACGCCATTCCCTACGGTTGCAGGTTTCTTGTCAAAGGGTTTCGTAATCGTAAACATCGACGCCGCCTCGCCAAAACTCCAGGCGACAAAATCTTCAGTTTGGTATGCTCTCGAGGCGTTTAAATCTTGAAATAAAGCATCATAAAAAGCCGCCGATTTTTCTAAATTATTGGCGCCAAGCATTAAATAACCAATCATATCAAACCCTCACAATTATTAAAAATCGGGACTTGATACAAGATACGGTGTGAGCGAAGCGTAGACAAACACAATCGCGTAATAGTGGAGATACGCCCCGACACGCCAGGGCCGGACTGGGGCGGAGCAGATATCCCTCCCACACAAAAAAACCGGCGCAGAACGTATACGTTCCACGCCGGGCGTATCCACCTGGAGTTTTTTATTCCGCGTTAGCCGCGCGCAATCGCCAATTCGCGCATCACGCTGGCTTCGATCTGGGCTTGTTCGATGCACATGTGCATGACGTCGCCTTGGCTGATGACGCCGTAGAGCTTGCCGTCCTTAACCACCGGGATATGGCGAAAGCGGCGCGTGTGCATGACTTGTTGGACGTCCTTGACTTTTTCGTCCACGGTGCAAGTGGCGACGTCTTCGGTCATTAAGTCTTTGACCAACAGTCCGATGCACGACGCGCCATTTTTGTACAGGCCTCTGACGATATCACGCTCCGATAGAATGCCGATCACTTCCTCTTCGCCGTTCTTCACGGGCAGGGCACCGATTTTGTTCACCGCCAGGATCGCCGAAGCCGTCTGCACGGTGTCTTCGGGGCGCAACGAAATCACTTCGTGACCTTTGCGCTGAAGGATCAACTCTACTTTCATGGGGGTTACCTCTTCGCTGTTCATCACGTTTATCTGAGCCCTATAATAAGGCTTTATTTCACTTTTTCCATATATATTGAAACATTCATATGCCGCACTGCACAATGGCATAACAATTACAAAAAAGGGTGGGGCGGACGCGCCCTGTTGCGCCGTCCGCCCCACCCCTGCATTGGGCAAAAACACCTGAAACAGTAGGGACTTAGCCGACAGCCCCGCTCATGTGCGCGACCGCCGTCGAGATCCGCCGGGTCAAGTCGTAGAGCTGCTCCAGCGGCTCGAAAAGTTCGCGGTGCTCCTTTTCGTAGCCATGCTCGGCATCTGTACGATAGGTTGATTCTTCACCAAACGACTCAGCATCCGTCGGCGCGCCTGAGACGGGAAATGCACGTCTCAAGACACTCAAGGCGTGCTCGACGTCCAAATTGAGCAGCTCGTTGATCAAATCGTCCGACGAGGTGTCGTGGCGGTCGGAATACTTCGGCAAGCGCGCAACGATGAGGAACATTTCATGGATCAGCGCGATGCGCACCGCATGCAGCAGCAGCAGGTCCGGATAGCACTCATCGACCAGTTCGGGCAGCATCTGATCCGCGCCGACGGCCTTGAGCCCCTGGTCGAGATAAATCGTATCGTTCAAGAAAATCCGATAAACCCGATTGACCTTTTCATGGCGGCTGGAATGGCGCAGCATACCGGCAAGGGTCTGCATCTGTTCAGCGCGTTGAGCGTTCGGCTCGATCGCCGCACGGCGCAGCCAGATGGCCGGATCGAACAACGAGACGTAACCATGCAGCGCATCCAGGTTCGACAGATGACGCGCGTAAGCGACCATGGCGGTGAAGCGGCGGCAGCGGTCGGAAAGCTGGAACACCTCGGAAAAGCGATCCAAGTCCTTGGACATCGCCTTGCCGTGGCCGCTGATGGTGTTGGAGAAATAGCCCAGTTGCTGCAAAATTGCGTTGTGCGGAATGGCGCGCACCTGGCTGGGGTGTTCCAAGTCCACCTGCGCGCCGCCTTCGTGCTGGCGCTTCACCTTGCGCGAACCCGTGGGATACAACAAGTTGGTGCCGAACAAATTCAAGGTCGCGGCGTAATTGGGATTTTCCATCAGCCGTTCGTTGAAGCCCTTCACGGTCATGAAGTAATCCAGCGAATAATCGGTGTCTTCATAAAACACGTCCGCCGACCCACCCTTAGGCGTGTCGTTCAGGGCGTGTTCGACCAACCGGCATACCGTGGCGAACGCCAAATCGGGGTGCGAAAAATAGACGTAGCCGTCGCCGCCTTGGAAACTGACTTCCTGCTTCACGTGAATGCCGGCGGCCTTGAACCGTGCGCGCGCGTGGGGCGGATAGGTGTAATCCAAGCGGTCGGCGAAGCTCAACGGATGCGCGCCCCGCCCGATGGACTCGCCGTGGGTGTCGAAAATCAATAGATCGACATCCCTAACCCCACTTTGCTTGATGCGCTTGGCGAGCTTGATGCGGATGCGCTCGATCGCCAACGAGGCCGGAACTTGGCCAATGTAACGCCCAGCGTCGGAAAAGCCCGTCTGCATGCAGATGCGCCCACGGCCTTCGACGTACTTGACGTAGGTCGGGTTCTTTAAAAGCTCGGTAATAATCTCGTGGCCCTGGTCCAACGCCAAGCCGGTTTCGAACAGGGGCGAAATGTCGATCTTGTCGGCGACCCCGAACAGCTTGGCGAAATAGAGCGCCGTGAGCACGGTGAACGGCGTGTTGCATTCGGCGATAAGAAAGCGCACCGGCTCGTTCGCATCGACGTATTTCAAGAACTTAGCCACCAGCATAAACACCCGCTTGGCGGTGGCGCGTTCGTTCATGATGGTGCCGAAGTTGACCGCCACGGGCTTGACGCGTTCCAGCAACGATGCGATTTCCGCCAGATAGCGCCGCCGGTTGGCCGGGTCCTCGGGCGAGGTGGTGATGTCGATGTCGTGGCGGATGGCATTGGTCAACTGGGTGGCGTTGATGCGCATGTGGGTGTGCGCAAAGGCCAGGCCGAAATTCGCCATCTCCGCACGCAGCACAGCCAGTTCTGCAGTTTTTTCCGCGCCGCCGTCGATGGCTCGGGTCAAGATGTCGGTAATCTCCGCCACGCTCACCAAACGATTTTCCAGCCCCTCGGCCAAGCTGCGGCTGAACGCGCCGACTTCGTCGGCGTTGTCCGGATCGAGATTAAGGCGCTCAAGATCGCCATCGAGATCGCCAAGGGCCTTGCGCAGCAAATTCTGAGCCTCCGACACCTCATCCCCGCCGATGGCATCCAGGTTTTCGAGATAGCCGAGCAGCGCCAAACGCTCCACCCCCATCCGCAAGGACAAGGTATCGGACCAGCGGATATCGGCCCGCCCATCCAAGTCGTAACCGACCCAACTCGCCACCGTCAAAAGACGCGGGGTCAGGGTTTGCCATTGATCGGGATACAGCTCACGCGCCACCGCGAACACCACCGCGTAAACGCGGCGCAACGCCTTGTGAATGTTGCCGATGGCCATCAAGGCGAAGCGCTGCTCATCATCCAGGCCGATCTGCGCGGGTGTGCCGTGTGGACTTTCGGCGATGGTCTTGACCAGGGCGTCGAGATCGCCTTTGCTCAACACCGTACCGTCTTGATTGCGGTGCGCCGCCAACGTCGCTTGGGCGCGGGTCAGCTCTTCGGACACCGTAAACGTCGGGTGCGCGGTGATGACGATGCCGAACACTTCGCGCTCGACGCGCTTTTTAAACGTCGCGAACGCAACGGTCTCATCACCATCTTGGGCCAAACTGGCGAACAGGGCGCGCAGGTTGTCTTCATTTCGCCGGACATCCACTTCGCCCACATAGGAGCGCAAGCGCTGGGAACGGTATTTGAACGCATTGATGGTCAACAGGCGCACCAGATCCGACAAATCGCCGACCGACACGGTTCCTTCCTGGGCTAAGCACGAGACATGCAGCGCCATACGCCGGGTCGGCGATTGCAGATGATTTTCCCGGGCTTCGCGTTGAAACTGGATCAGCTTGTCGGCCAGTTCGTCGCGCAAGGCGCACGCACCGGGAAGAATCTTCTTTTCCGCGCCGCTAAAGGCGTCAGGCGTCACAGCATCGGGGGCAGGCTGCACCATGGTGTCTCTCAATTCAGCTATAGCAGGCCGAGCGTTTCGGCTATGGAGGGGAGGCCATGAAGATCGAATGAGCGCTTTGTAATATAGCCGCGCTCATTTGTAAATTTATGACGTAAAAAACCGTCAATTTAGCGGGCGAAATGCGCCACCAGCTCGACATGAGGACTGTAAGTGAATTGGTCGATGGGCTGCACTGCAAGCAATCTGTATCCACCATCCACCAAGATGCGGGCATCGCGCGCAAAGGTCGCTGGATTGCACGACACGCCGACCACGCGGGGCACCTTGGATTCAGCCAGATAGCGAACTTGTTCCGCCGCCCCCGCGCGCGGCGGATCGAACACCACGGCATCGAACTTAGACAGTTCCGCCTCGTCCAGGGGCTGGCGGTCGAGATCGCGCACGCGCGCCGCGACCCGTCCGCCAAGGCCGGACCGCCCCGCGGCGCGTTCCAAGGCGCGCACCGGGGCCTCAACGGCGTCGACCGCCTCGACAATGGCCTGTTGAGAAAGCGGCAGGGCGAAACTGCCCAACCCGCAGTAGAGATCGGCCACACGCCCGGCGGCATCGCCGACCCCGGCCAATACGGCGTCGCGGATCGCATGCTCGCCTTCAACGCTGACTTGCAAAAATGTGCCGGACGGCAGTTCCACCGGTACGCCCGATAGATATACCAAAGGCGCGGCTTGTTGGGCGATGGGCTCGGGCGCAAGACCTTCTTGCTTCCAGCTGACCCGCACGGTCTCGGTGCTTTGGACGAACGCCGCCAGGGCTTCACGGACCTTCAAATCCGGTGCAATGCCACCTTCGATGAGAACATCCGCGCCGTTTTCGCACGCGGTGACGTGGATGCGCACCCGCTTGCCGTCACCCAAAATGCCTTGCAAAGCGGTGCTCAGCGGGGTGATCAACTCATTGAGCCCATCGTTGAGCAACGGGCAGCGATCCACCGCGACGACATCGTGGCTGGAACGCGCATTGAAGCCCAACGTCACATGCTTGGCGCGTTTGAGGGCGGTGAACGTCACCCGGCGGCGCGTGCCTTCGCCGATCAGAATGGGGTTGAGAACCGGCGGCGCTTCGAAGCCCCGCTGGCTCAGCGCCTGAACCACGCGCGCGCGTTTCCACGCGGCGTAAGCCGCCATGCTCAGATGCTGAAGCGCGCAACCGCCGCACCGGGCAAAATGAGAACAGCCGGGTTCCTTACGCTCAGCGCTCGGCTCTAAGACCTCCAACAAATCCGCAACCAAGCCGTCGCCGCGTTTGGAAACCGTTTGCACCGACACCCGTTCACCGGGCAAAGCCCCCGCGATGTAGAGGGTTTGAGGCCGCGCCGCCACGATGACTGTGGCCAAGCCGTCGCCGTGCGCACCAAGTTTGTCGATGGTGGCCTCAAAGGTTTGCGAGGGTATTTGCGCGGCGGGACGTTTGCGACGTCCACGCTTTTGTCCTTGCGATCCAGCCCGGCCGCGCCGTCCCTGTTTGGGGGCGCGGGTCATTGTTTCAAGATATCCGCGACGAAGTCATGAAAAGCGTCGTGAACCGCTTGTTCAATGGCCGGAGCGTCCGTTTTTACGCCATTGGGACCGGATGGAACCTCGGCGCGGTATTCCCCCAGCACCATCAATTCGCCGTCACTTTCGCGGCGCAGGCTCAATTCAAGTTCCGCCACGCCGACGGCGTTTTCGCCCTGCACCGTTTCCAGGCGCATCAGGCGGCCTCTGACAGTATAGTCCGGGCGCACCCGCATATCCGGGGTAACCACGCGCGCCGCTACCCCGGTCGAGCGCAAGTACGACACCAATGCGTTTTGCAACAGCATGGGCGGGGCTTCGATCCAGAAGTGATAGTGATATTCGCTGACCGCGTTGGAGCCGGGCTCGGAAAACAACAACGGCCGGTTGGCGAGCGAACCGGACGCCGCGAAACGCTCCACCTCGACAATACCCTTCAAAACGGGGGCGGTGCTCACAGGTTTGTCCGCACGTGGGCTCAAGCGGTAAAATGCATCTTCGGGCGCGGGCGGCGGCACGGCACAGGCACCGACAAGGCCAGCCATCAGCCCCACAGCCAATAAGGCTGGAAATTTGGATTTTGCGATGTGTTCCATGGCGTGTCTTGCCTACCTTATTTTTTGCCTTTTTCCTGGGGCGCCGTGCCGGACAGAAGCACCCCCGGATTTTGGCGAATTTCACGTGAAAACTCATACATATTGCGCGCCGTGCCTTCAATGTTTTGGTTTACGGAATCAATGTGGCGCGCCAAAGAATCGGTAACGTGTTTCAAGTCTTCGATGGACTTGCGCACCTCTTCGCGGTTTTCACCAACCATGGCGTTGGAGGCGGTCATCAACGTATCCGCCGTGCCCAGCAATTGATCCAACTTGGCGCGCGTTTCAGACAAATCCCGCGACAGTTCGGCAAAGTTGGCGGTAGACGCATCGACGTTTTCGGCGATCCGCGGCAGGCGGTCGTTCAGGTCCAAAACCAAGCCCGACAAATCATCGGCCACGGCGGCGAATTGCCGGATCATGTGCTGGCCGTCCTCATCCAGCAAATCGCCGACCGTTTCCACCGTAATGGCGAAGTTGCCCACGGCGGTGGTCATGGTCGCCAGCAACGGACGAATATCGTTCTCCGCCAACTCGGAAATCTGCCCCGCGACCCCGGACATGACCTTGAACAGGTCGGAGGCTTCTTGCGCGTGCACTTCCGCCCCCGGCTTGAGCGCAATCGGGCTGGTGCCTGCATCGATGTTGATGGTGATCGCCGACAACAAGCCCGATGCGCCGATCCGCGCCAAGCTGTCGTCGGGAATCCGCCAACCTTCGGAAACCTCGAAGTCGACCCTGAACAGCATCGCGCCCTTGTCCGCAACCGGTGTGACGCTTTCGACCTGACCGATGGGGTAGCCTTCGTAAAGCACTTGCGTGCCGAATTTCACGCCGGTGATGTTCTTGTAGACGGCGTGATAGCCGTCCGTCGCCCCGGTGCGCCCGGTCAACATGGCGATCGCCACCACCATCCCGATGAGGGCGGCGGTGACGAAGACGCCGACCGCAACGTAATTGATTTTCGCCGTGTTCATCTTGGCATTCCCTCAGCTTCCTCTTTATCGCCGGTCAGGCGGCGCAGGTACTCATCGGCATCGATTTCCGCTTCTTCCGAGCGGCGGTTGAGCAAATTTTGAATGCGTTCGCTGGGATGATTGCGCAGCTCATCGACCGTGCCGACGAACAGGATGTTGCCCTGATCCAGCACGGTGATGCGGTCCGCGATCTTGAACGCGCTTTCCAGTTCGTGGGTAACGACGCAGATGGTCATGCCCATGGCGTCGCGCAGACGCAAAATCAAATCGTCCAACTGCGACGACACCACCGGATCGAGGCCGGCGCTGGGCTCATCGAAAAATAGGATGCGCGGATCCATGATCACCGCACGCGCCACCGCCGCGCGCTTGATCATGCCGCCTGACAGTTCCGATGGCATCAAATCTTCAAAACCCGCCAAATCGACCACTTCCAACTTCATGCGCGCCATGATCTCCATGGTCAAGCGATCCAGCTTGGTGTGCTCATAGAGCGGCAGCATGATGTTTTCGCCGACCGTCATGGAGCTGAACAACGCCCCGCCCTGAAACGCGACGCCGAGCTTTTTGCGCAGTTCAAACAGTTTTTTCTGCGGCAGCTTCCACACATCCTCACCAAGGATCTTGATGGTGCCCGACGTCGGGCGCTGCAACGCCATCAGGTGACGCAGGAACGTCGACTTGCCTGACCCCGACCCGCCCATGATGATCATGATCTCGCCTTCGACGATATCGACGTTGACACCGTTGAGAATTTGCCGCGTGCCGTAGTGGGTGACGAGGTCGCGCACCTCAATGACGGTTTTGGGGGTGTTGTTGCTGTCGCTCATCCCGATCCCCTAAAACGTCGCCACGAGGGCGAACAACATGTCCGTGATCACGATGGCGGAAATGCATTGCACCACGGACCGCGTGGTGGCCTTGCCGACCCCTTCCGCGCCGCCTTTGACCAAAAAACCGTTGAGCACGCCGATCAAGGCAATCAGAACGCCGAAAATCGCCGCCTTGCCGATGCCGTGCATCAAGTCATCGACCGACAGCACATCGATGGTCTGATCGAAAAATGCCGCCAGGGAAATTCCCAACGACGCGTTGACGTACAGCGCCGCCGCATACAGCCCCAGCGCCATGGACATGAAGGTCAACACCGGCACCATGACCAACGAGGCCAGCAACGACGGCACCACCAAAAACCGTACCGGATTGATGCCCATGACTTCCAGGGCATCGAGTTCCTGGTTGATTTTCATGGTCCCCAGCCGCGCCGACAAGGCCGAGCCCGAACGCCCTGCGACCAAGATACCGGTGATCAAGGGCGCGAATTCGCGCACCATGGAAAACGCCACACCGAACACCACATGGCCTTCCGCGCCGAACACCTTGAGGCTGTAGATACCCTGGATGGCCAGCATCGCGCCGATGGCGGCGGCCATGATGCCGATGATACCGATGGCGCGCACGCCGATTTCCATCATTTCGGAAAAAATCGCGCCGAGGCGCACCGGCTGGTTCATGCGCGGTCCGACCACCAGCCAATACAGGCTCTCGACCACCAAAACCCCATGGCGGCCCATTTCCTCAAATGAGGAAACGCTCGCGCGCCCGATCCGGTCGAAAAAACGACCGGCAACGTTTTGGTTTGAACCCTCGGCCATGCGGAGTATCGCTCCCCTCTTCCACCTGCCCCACAAAACATAGAGGCATTCAGACGATTACGCCCCGACAATTACACCATGGCGGCGATGGCGTCATCCAGCGTGTCGTGGATCACGAACACCTGATCGAGGCGTGCAAGCTTCAGCACCCGCATCGGCGTGTCGCTGACTTGGGCCAGAGCAAAGCCCAGCGCCTTCGATTTCGCGGTTTGAAACGCTTCGACCAACGAGGCCACGCCCGAGCTGTCGATATAGGCGACGCCCGACAGGTCCACGATCACACCTTTGTTGCTTGAAATGCAGCCCAGCAAGGCGTCGCGCACCTTGGGCGAGGTGCTGAGATCCACTTCCCCCGAAATGGCCACCACGCTCAGGCCACCTTGTTCTGTTATGCCGATTTCCATATTTTGTTCCCTCAAGCCTTATATGGCTTTTTTCATCCTCAACAAATTGCCCTGTCCATCCGGCGGAGACAAGTGTTCAACCTCGTCCATGACCTCACGGATAAAATGTACGCCAAGTCCGCCTGGGCGCACATCGTCCAAATTGCGCGGAACGATTTTCGCCACATCCACGGGCGGGGCATGGTCGCGGATCAAGACGACATAGGCCCCACTTTCACGACGGATGTCGATCACCATATCGCCTTCGTCCGTGCCCGCGTAGGCATGACGCACCACATTCTGGCACGCCTCATCGACCGCCAGCACCAAATCTTGGCACTGTTCCTGAGAAAACCCGCAAGCCGATGAGGTTTCCCCCACGGCGCGCCGCACCAGCTTTAAACTGCTCGCCCGCGCGGGCACGGTCAGGGCGCACAAGGATCCATCGACGGGTATATTTGCACCCTGGTCCATATTCGGGCCTCTAACCGTTTCGTCTTTGAGTGTATTGTCGACACGGTTCAGGCGGTTTTGCAAGGACTTGGCATCGTCGATCACCAAAACGGTGATGTCGTCGCGCAACGCTTCGCCGGACCGACTGAGACGGTTCGCCACGGCGTCGATGCGCGCTTGAGCGGACAGTCCGTCGGACACCCCGTCGCGCACCATATCCATGAAACCATCCGCGCCCAGCTCTTCGTCCGACGCGACGTAGCCTTCGGTTGCGCCGTCGGTAAAGATATAAAGCGCACCCCCGTTCAGATGCAGAACCACTTCGGGCACCGGGCCGCCGCCGGTGAGTTCCGGTGGAATCCCGACCGGCGGGGCTGTGGCCTCCAAGGTTTTGAACCTCCCGTCGGTCGAATGCAATAGCGGCGGCTCGTGGCCCGCGTTGGCCAGCACCAAGCGCCCCGAAACCGGATCGTAAATGCCCGCGACCATGGTCACGAACATGCCACGCAACGCGGTTTCACAGACTTCTGCGTTGATGCGTTGGAGCAACCGCCCTGGGCGCATGTCTTCTTTTCCCAAACAACGAAAAAGGCTCGCGGTTTTGGCCATCAGCAGCGCCGCGTTCATGCCCTTGCCCGACACGTCGGCGAGGGTGAAGGCGATACGCCCATCGTACAGTGTGAAATAATCGTAAAAATCGCCGGAAACCACGCGCGCCGGGCGGTTCACGCCGCACACCGGAAAGTCCTCCTCGCCGCCAGCTCCACCCGGCGGCGGCAACAGACCGCGCTGAATTTCCGCCGCCAGCTCCAACTCGCGGCGCATCACTTCCTTTTCCGCCAGTTCGCCCGCCATGCGCGCATTGGAAATGGCCAACGCCGCGGACGCCGCCAACGCCTCCAACAGCGTCAAGTCATCATCCGCGAACAGGCCGTCGCCACCGGTTTTGTTGACGACCTCAATGGCACCGATGCGTTCGCCCTTGACCGACAGGGGTGCACACAGGACCGAGCGAGTGGTAAAACCGCTCTGCGCATCCATGGACGTGTCAAAGTTGGGGTCGTTCTGCGCATCGCGCACCATCTCGGAGTTGTCGGTCGCGACCGAGCGCCCGACGATGCCTTTATCGGCGGGAACCGTGAGCCCCTTGATGTCGACGGGACCGTAACTGGCGTGGCACACTAACCGTTCTTGCGGCTCATCCCCTTCCAAGACGAACAACGCGCCACCCTCGGCCTCAACCAACTCAGCGATGCGTTCCAACGCACGGCCCATGGTGACTTCGATATCCCGGGTTGCGGCAAAATGCCGCCCCATTTCGACCAATAGTTCTAGCTGATCGTTCACGTATCCCCCCAATCTCCGCTGAATATTAGGGAGTCGAGCTCCTCAGTGCAGCGTTTTTTGTGTGCAAAGCCTCCGCACACCCAAAATAATACGCCATATGACGTATTTTTCATCCACAGCTGAACATTTCAATAGCATTTACTAATGTAGCGCGGAAATCATAGCCAATTTGACCCTCACAAAGTATTTTATGGCTTTTAAAGCCTATGGTAATTGTGCGCTGCAAAAGGACATTCAATTGACAGTGGTCAATTCGCATATTACGAAGTTCATACAATTCCCTTAATTTGTACCAGGGGGCTTATTTCGTTTTTTGACATCTTTTACACACCGTCCTGTGTAAAAAATGACATTTTCAACTGTTACGTCCGACTTTGGGGAGGGACTATGACTTCTGATGCAGATACCGCCGCAGGTACCGCCCATGTGCATGAGCACCATTGGGAATGGAGCTGGGCGCCGCTTCTGGTGGTGGCCGGTACGTTTTTCCTGCTTCCGATCTCATTCGGGTTCTACTTTGTGTACGAAGACCTGATGATGACGGCGATTTTCGCGGGCCTAGGCACGGTTATGCTGCTGGCCGGCGTTTCCATGTGGGTCAACGAAGGCCTGACACAAACACCGCTGCTGGCCGGTGTGGCCAACATCGGATTGCCGATCTTCATCCTTTCGGAAGTTTTCATCTTCCTGTCGCTGTTTTCCAGCTATTGGATGATGCGCCTAGGCATCGAGTCCTGGCCGCCTGAGGGAACCCCGGAAATCGGCAAGCTCCTGCCGGTGATTATGACCGTGATCTTGGTGTCGTCCTCGGTGACGTGTCACGTGGCGGAAGAAAAGCTCGACCATGGCGATCTTTCCGGTTTCAACTCCTGGTGGATATTCACCATCGTTTTGGGCACAGTCTTCTTGGGCTGCACGCTGTACGAATGGAACCATCTGATCCATGAGGAGTTCATTCCGTCCACCAACGCCTATTCCACCGCGTTTTATACCATCACCGGCTTCCACGCGTCGCACGTGTTCCTTGGTCTTGGCGCATTCATCGCGGTTCTGATCCCGGCGCTTGGCGGTCGCACCAACAAGACGTTCGTCAACTGTGTGTCCGTGTATTGGCACTTTGTGGACATCGTGTGGTTCTTCGTCGCCTCTCAGATTTACTTCTGGTAAGCCGCGAAACTGACGGATAACGGTCGATGTTTGGCACACGCACACTTCTGGCTAGCGCCCTTCTGGGCTGCGCTTTGGCTGCATTTCCAGCCAAAGCGCAGTACGGCGGAGCCGTGCCGGTGTCGGACATCGACCCCTCCATCTTCCAAATCGACGAGACGAAGTATCTCGGCACCAAGATCAACGACAACGTTCAGTTGATCGACGAGCAGGGACAGGAATTCAAACTGTCCGATAAGCTTGGCAAGCCTCTTATATTGGTTCTGTCATACTACACCTGCGATGGCAGCTGTTCCGTCATCAACCAGGATCTCAACGCCCAGTTGGCCGACATCACAGGCATTACACCGGGCGAAGACTTCAACGTGCTGACCATCTCGTTCGACGAACACGACGATCTGAAAACCGTCGGGGCGTTCAAGCAGCACTTGAAAATGACACAAAGCATGAACGGGTCCTGGTCGTTCGCAACGTTCAAGAACAAAGACGAGATCAAGCCGTTCGCCGAGTCCATCGGCTTCAATTATTTCTGGTCGCCCCAAGATCGAACTTTTTTCCATCCGGGCGCCTTTATGTTCCTGACACCCGAAGGGCGTCTGGCACGGGTGCTGTATGCGCTCAATACAGCGCCGCAAGACGTCAAGTTGGCCGTATTGGACGCCAAGGCGGGTGAATTCAAGCCCAGCGAAATCGTTAATTTCGCCATAAGTCTTTGTTATAGTTATAATTATTCTGAGGGAAAATACACGGTCAGCATACCGTTGTTTGTTGGTGTGGGCGCATTGTCCTTAGGCGTCTCATCATTTGCAGTTTCCGTCCTGTTTTTTCGCAGGCGGAGGAGAGGGAGGTTAAGTACATGAGGAAACGACTGTCAGCAATGGCGGGTTTGGCAGGCGGTCTGGGGCTGTCCAGCCAGGCCTTTGCACAGGAAATCCGCAACCCGGCCGCGGAGTGGGAACACCTGTGGCACGAGGTGATCACGGACATCACCATCATCGGCGTCATCATGGCGATTGCCGCCGTTATCATGCTGGTCAAATATCGCGCGACCAGCCCGGATCAAGTCGGCACGGCCAAAAAACTGACGACCGTCCAGTCAATCTCGTTCGCCTTGATCCCGGCTTCCATTTTCATGGCGGACGACTTTTACCTGGCCGCCAACGGCTGGACCGTTTGGAACGCTTATCGTCGCGTTCCTGAGAACGCCATGGAAGTCAAAGTCACCGCTTACCAGTGGTACTTCGAATTCGAATTCCCAGATGGCACCGTAACCGACGGTTCGGAGGGTGACGATGGCAAGGCCCAGGTTCTAAACGTTCCGGTCGGTCAGCCGGTGGTTTTCCGCATGACGTCCGAAGACGTGATCCACTCGTTCGGTCTGCCTTACTATCGCGTCAAGGAAGACGTGATGCCCGGACGCATCACCTACATCTGGATCAATCCGGTCAAAGAGCAGTCGGAAGGCATTCTTCAATGCGCTGAGTTCTGCGGCACAAACCACTCGCAAATGTCAAACCCGATCCATGCCGTTCCGCGGGCCGAGTTCGACGCTTGGCTCGCAAAAATCGCTGCTGAAGGCTAAGGCCTAGCCTAGAGGGAGAGAAAACCTATGAGCACACCTACAACCACCGCAGGTCACGCCGCTACCCCGGCCTGGAAAGAGTGGATTTTGACCACCGATCACAAACGTATCGGTATTCTGTATCTGGTCGGTTCCATGGCGGCTTTCGGCGTCGCTGGCCTGATGGCCCTGATCATCCGCGCAGAGCAGATGCAATTGGGCATGCAAATCGTTAGCTCCGGCGATCAATACAACAGCTTTCTGTATTTTCACGGCGCGGCCATGATTTTGGCCTTCCTGATCCCGGGCTTGACCGGGTTCGCGGCCAACTACTTCCTGCCGCTGATGATCGGCGCGCGAGACGTCGCGTTCCCACGCATCAATGCGTTCAGCGTCTGGCTGTTCTACTTCGCCATCATCTTAGCGTTGTTGAGCTTCGTCGTTCCCGACGCACCTGATATCATGTGGACGGGCTATCCGCCGTATTCCATTACGACGTCGGCCAACACCTCCATGTACGTGTTCACCGTTCACATGCTCGGCTTTTCGTCGATCTTGGGCGCCGTGAACTTCCTGGTGACGGTAATTTACATGCGCGCACCCGGCATGGGCTGGAACCAGTTGAACATGTTCGTGTGGACCACCATCGCCGCGTTCGTCCTTCAATTGGTTTTCATTCCGGTGCTGGCAGCAGCCGTCACGCTGTTGCTGTTCGATAAGTACCTCGGCACACACTTTTACGATCCATCCGCGGGTGGCGACGTGCTTTTGTATCAGAACCTGTTCTGGTTCTATTCGCACCCGGCGGTGTACGTGATTTTTCTACCGGCTGTCGGAATCTTGTTCGACATCATCGCAACCATGTCCAAAAACCGAGTCTTCAACTACAAGGCGGCTGTTTACGTGGGCATTTGGGGGACCGTCGCGATCTCCGGTATCGTGTGGATTCACCATCTCTACATCTCCGGCATGCCCGACTGGATTCGTTTGGGGCACATGGTCACGACGTTGCTGATTTCGGTGCCGGTCGGTATTTTGACACTGTCGATGTGGGGCACGCTTTATAAGGGTGCAATCACCTACAACACCGCGATGATGTATGCGGCGTCTTGCCTGTACCTCATCTTGTTGGGTGGTCTGACAGGTATTCCGCTGGCCATTCCGTCGATGACGCTGCATCTGTCGGAAACGTCCTACGTGCATGCGCACTTCCACTTCATCATGGCGCTGTTTTCGGCATTCGCGCTGTTTGGCGGCATATACTACTGGTTCCCCAAAATGACCGGCCGTTATGCCGACGGCGGCTTGGCGACGCTCAGCTTCTGGCTCAACTTCATCGGTGTGAACGTCACCTTCTGGCCGCTGTTCATCATCGGCAAGGAAGGCATGCCGCGTCGCTATTGGGATTATGCGATGTTCAAAGACGTCAAAGTGATGGGGTACTCCTTTGAAGATTTCCATATGATCGCAACCATTGGCGCGTTCACCATCGCCTTGGGCATGTTGTTGCAGACCATCAACTTCATCTACTCGGCGTTCGCGGGCAAACCGGCCCCGACCAATCCGTGGAACTCCAAGTCCCTGGAATGGACCCACACCGTGAGCCCTCCGGGACCGGGCAACTTCGGCGACACCGATGTGGTGGTCGATGAAAACTGGAGCCCGTACGAGTACAACAAAGGCTAAGGGCCCGGTACAGTTCTATACTCAAACAAACGAAGCGGGGGCTCTTGGGTCCCCGCTTTTTTTTGCCTCGAAAGGGGCAAGACTACACCACACTGAGCGCGCTTTACCTTGCGAAAAACCGCCCGGAGCGCTATACCTTTTGCACCGAATGAATGGGGAGAGTTCACGCATGGACGAGACGTCTCACACGAACACGCCTGTAGAACATAACCGGCCCCAGGTGCCGCGCGCGAAGCTTTGGATTATCGGCGGATTGTTCCTGATCGCCGCCATCGGCATGTACGCCGGGACCATGTACCGCATTCAAAATTACGGCTATGTCGGGCTTGGCGCTGATCAGCCCATCAAGCCCGGCGTCCAACTGACCAACTGAGTCGGATATCAAACCATGATCGACATCACCACGATCCCGCACATCAATGCGGTGCTCAACGGCGCGACCGTGATCTTGCTGTGGATCGGACGCCGCCACGCCAAGGCCGGCAACACCACCGAGCATAAGAAAACCATGATTGCCGCACTGGGCGTATCGCTGGTATTTCTAGGATTTTATCTGGTCTATCACTTTAATTCCGGGCTGGCGAAATTTGGCGGTGAAGGCTTGATCCGCCCCATCTATTTCACAATTTTGATCGTCCATGTGCTCGGCGCGGTGGCAAGCGTTCCGTTGGTGCCCATGGCCGCATACCATGCCATCAAGGACCATCGCGAGACCCACAAACGGATCGTCAAATGGGCATGGCCCATCTGGTTCTTCGTCGCCTTTTCCGGCGTGGTGGTCTATGTCATGGCGCTGCAACTGTGGCCGTGCACCGGTGCATGTCTCACCTCGGGGCTCAGCCTGCCGGGACGATAAGCACCTGTCGATAAGCCCCTATCCCGCCCCTTGCGTAAGGCTGATATCATGAGCAACAACACCGTCAACGTCCCGCCCCTGATGGAGCGTCTTGAGGCGGCCATGGCCGAACCCTCCGCGCGCCCCTGGCTGACCCGCTGGTCGGTTTTGGCGCTGATCGTGCTGGGCACGGCGGGCCTGTTCGCCTTGCCGCTGGCGTTTGGCCGCGCCCCCGGCGTCAGCGATTATTTTCCCTGGTTCGTCGCCAATTTTCACCGTTTCCTGGTGGTCCACGTCGATTACAGTTTCGTGGTGTTTTTCCTCACCATTTTCGCCATCGTCGCACACATCAGCGCCTACCGTCTGTCGAACGGTCAGCCGCGATTTCTGATTCTGGAGTACTTGGCGTTCCGCGCCACGGTCGTCGCGGTCGCGGGCATGTTCATTCCGGTTTTCCTGATGCCGGAAGGCGAGGCCATCATGAGCAACTACGTACCGGTCTTGACCAGTCCGCTGTTTTACCTATCGCTGCTGGTGTTGGCCGGGGCCATGGCGTTGATGGCCGTATTCGTCTTGCTGAGCCTGTTGAACCGCTCTCAAAACGACGTCACCGGACATGGCTACGGCATCGACATCGTCAGCTTGGCGGGCATCGCCGCATCGCTCATTTATCTTTTGGCGTTCGTTTATTTCCTCTATGCCTGGGCTTTGCTGGACGCTCAGCTCATCGAAGGACAGCCCACCACCCACCAATTCAACGAGGAACTGTTTTGGGCTGGCGGTCATGTGCTGCAATTTCTCAACGTCGCCCTGCTGGTCGGCGCGTGGTATGCCGTCGCCAGCGCGGTCTTGGGACGCGCACCGTTCAACCCGATGGCGGTGGTCGCCGCAATCGTCATCGTCACCATTTCGGTGTTTGCGACCCCGGTGTTTTTCACCATCTACGAGGTCTTTTCCGCGAGTTGGCTGCTGGCGTTCACCAACATGCAGTACGTCTTCGCGCCGGTGGGCCTGATCGTGGCCTTGCCGCTGATCAAGGCCGTGCTGAGCGCCCCCGACAAGCCGTGGAAGAACCCCGGTTACGTGGCGCTGATTCTCAGCCCCGTGGTGTTCGGCATCGGCGGCGTGATGGGCCTGTTCGTCGACGGTCAGGACACCCGCACCCCGGCGCACTACCACGGCATGATCGCAGGCGTCACGCTGGCCTTCATGGCGCTGTTTTACACGGTCATTTTGCCGCTTTTGAAACGCCGCATCTCAAAGCCGCGCTTGAGCCTCGCCTCGGTGTGGCTGTTCGGGGTCGGCCAAGCGCTGGCCAGCACCGGGCTGTTCATCGCTGGCGGACATGGCGCGGCGCGCAAGGTCGCGGGCGCGGAACAAGGCTTGACGGGGTTTTCAGCCAAGTTGGGCATGGGGCTTAACGGCGGCGCGGGGCTGCTGGCCATCATCGGCGGGGCGCTGTTCGTATGGGTTTGCGCAACAGCGCTGATCGGCAAACAAAACAACGCATAACAAACGCATTAAGGCGAGAAAAGCATTCGAAATTCAGACCATTGTCTGTACATTCGTATTGGGGACTTTGAAAGAGGCGAGGTAACCTTGGCTGATACAACCGCAGAAACGACCCAAGACGAAACAGTGCCTGCGGTTGAGACCGCTGACAATGTGACTGAGCCGAACGGTGGCGACACTTACCGTTTCCGCGTTGCGGACTATGCCAATTTGTTGAAACCGCGCGTGATGATGCTGGTGGTGTTCACCGCGATCGTCGGCATGGTGATGGCGCCGGGCGAAATCCCCCTATGGCAAGGGCTGGCGTCCATCCTTTGCATCGCCATCGGCGCGGGGGCGTCGGGTGCGATCAACATGTGGTACGACCGCGACATCGATCAATTCATGGCGCGCACGCAAAAGCGTCCCATCCCGGCAGGCAAGGTTGAGCCCACCCAGGCGCTGGTGTTCGGCGTGGTGCTGTCGGTCATTTCCGTGGTGGCGATGTACTTCACTGTGAACAGCGAAGCGTCGGGCCTGCTGCTGTTCACGATCTTGTATTACGTGTTCCTCTACACCATGTGGCTGAAGCGCTCGACCCCGCAAAACATCGTGATCGGCGGGGCCAGCGGTGCATTTCCGCCGATGATCGGCTGGGTGTCGGTCACCGGCGATTTCAGCTTCGCCTCAGGCATTTTGTTTTTGATCATATTCCTGTGGACCCCGCCGCACACCTGGGCGCTGGCGCTGTTCCGTCACGGCGACTACGAGCGCGTCGGCGTGCCGATGATGCCTGTGGTGGTGGGCAGCCATAAAACCAAGGTGCAGATGCTCATCTACACGTTGTTGCTGGTTCCGGTGACGCTGATTCCCGGTTTCATCGGCATGTCGGGTCTGCTCTATACCGCGGGTGCGGGTGCGCTAGGGGCTTTGTTCCTCCATCACTGTTGGAAGCTTTTGCACGACGATGAGGACAAGCACGCCAAGCCGACATTTTTGTTTTCAATTCTGTATCTGACCTTGATCTTCGCCTTCCTGCTGATCGACCAACTGGCGTGGCTGCCCATGCCGTTCACCATCGCGTTGCCGTTCTAAGATGGTCAAGACACCCTACCTGGACCTGGAAACCCGTTTTCGCCGCATGGACGCCGTCGGCGGCGCGCTGAGCATGCTGCACTGGGACATGTCGGCGATGATGCCACCAGGCGGCATCGACAGCCGCAGCGAGCAATTGGCGGTGCTGAAAACCGTCCGTCACGCCATGATCACCGACCCGGCGCTATCCGATCTGTTGGATGGGGCCGAGGCCGACCAGCACCTCGACCCTTGGCAACAGGCCAACGTCGCCGAAATGCGCCGCCAGTGGGTGCACAGCGCCGCCGTTGACGCCGATTTGGTCGAAGCGCTGAGCCGAGCCGCCGCCACATGCGAAACCATCTGGCGCAGCGCGCGCGCCGACGCCGACTTCCAGGCCGTATTGCCCAGCCTGGAAGAAGTTCTCAACCTCACCCGCCAAGAAGCCCAGGCCAAGGCCGAAAAACTGGGCGTGTCGCCCTATGACGCGCTTTTGGACCAATATGAGCCGGAAGGCCGGGCCGAGGACATCGACGCCGTGTTCGCCGATCTCGGCGATTTTCTGCCCGATTTTCTCGACGACGCACTGGCCAAGCAAGCCGCGGGGCCGGACGTCCTGCCCCTGGAAGGCCCCTTCCCGACGCAAAAGCAAAAGGCTTTGGGGCACACATTCATGGCTGCGCTGGGCTTCGATTTCGATCATGGGCGGCTCGATGAAAGCCATCATCCGTTTTGCGGCGGCACCTATGACGACGTGCGCCTGACGACGCGCTACGACGAAGCGGATTTCACCTCAGCCTTGATGGGGGTTTTACACGAAACCGGCCATGCGCTGTACGACCAGGGCCTGCCCAAAGCGTGGCGCGGCCAGCCTGTTGGCGCGGACCGCGGCATGAGTATCCACGAAAGCCAGTCGCTGTTGATCGAGATGCAGGCGTGCCGTTCGCGCGAATTTCTCCAATACGCCGCGCCGTTGCTGCGCGAGGCTTTCAACGCCTCCGGCCCGGCGTGGGAGGTCGAGAACCTCACCCGCCTGTACACCCGCGTCAAAAAGGGCTTCATCCGCGTCGATGCGGACGAGGTCACCTACCCCGCCCACGTGATCTTGCGCTTCCAATTGGAACGTGCCGCCATCGCGGGCGATCTCAAAATGGCGGATTTGCCCAGTGCGTGGAACGAGGGCCTGAAAACCATCCTCGGCATCACCCCGCCGTCTGACCGCGAAGGCTGCCTGCAAGACATCCACTGGTATGACGGCGCATGGGGTTATTTCCCCACCTATACCCTGGGCGCGATGACGGCGGCGCAACTGTTCGCCAAGGCCAAGTCCGAGCGCCCCGAAATCCTGCCGTCCATCGCAAAGGGCGACTTCGCCCCACTGATGGGCTGGCTGCGCGAAAACGTACACGCCAAGGGCTGCCGCCTCGGAACCCGCGCGCTCATCACCCAAGCCACCGGGGAGCCCTTGAACGCGGATCATTTCAAAGCCCATCTAAAGGCGCGCTACTTGAGCTGCTAAAGCGTATACCGCCTCCCGGCTCATGCACCTGTCCATATTTGTTAATGTTATTTTAGATACAAATCAGGACAATCACGACCTATGTTTAGACAGTGAATACGATATTGTGCATAGAAACGGTGTTCAAACGTGACGAAGTCTCTCAACGGTTGCTGCGTTAATCTACTGCAAATGATCAATCATTTTGTCGCCATTTGCGAAGACGGCAACATTGTGTGGCTCAACGATCAAGGCTTTCGCCTGTTGCGGGCCCCTCATCCAGACAGCGTGCTCGGGCGGCCCATATCCACTTTCGTCACCGATGATTTCATCGACCTTTTCGAGGACGGTTTAGGCCTCTTGGCGGGTGAAGCCGAAGGCATGCCGCTGAAGGTACTGACCACAACTGCGGAAGTCATAAACGTCAACTTCTACGTTTCAGCTCTACCCAGAGACGACGAGCACGAACGTTTCATGGTGGAATGCCAGGATATTTCGTACCTGATCAACGCCGCACAGGAAACTCGCGACCGCGAGCAACGCACGATGGCGATCCTCAAAGCCGTCGATCAGGCTGTGATCACCATCGATGAATTCGGTATCATCAAAACCGTTAACGACGTGACGGTGGATATGTTCGGCCATAACCGTTTGGATATGGTGGGTCAGAACGTCAAAATGCTGATGCCGGAGCCGCATCATTCAAGCCACGACGAATATCTCATCCGCTACCACACCGGGGGACATGCCAAGGTCATCAACCAGACCCGGGAACTCGAAGCCGTCCGTGCCAACGGGACCACTTTTCCGATTGAGCTGGCGGTCACGGAAGTCATGGAAAGCACTGGGCGGAGCTCCTTCGTTGGCAGCATCCGGGACATCAGCATCCGCAAGGCTCAAGAAGACCGTATCCGCTTTTTGGCCATGAACGACAGTTTGACGGGGCTGCCCAACAGGGCGTCGTTCAACGAAAAGCTTGAAGACGCTGTAAACCGCGCCAAGCGAAACGGCAACGGCGTGGCCCTGATGTTTATTGATCTGGATAAGTTCAAACCCATCAACGACACCTTGGGGCACGAGGCCGGCGATGTGGTTCTCAAAACGGTGGCCGAACGCCTAAACGATCTCATCCGCGAAACCGACACCGCCGCACGCCTGGGCGGGGACGAGTTCGTCCTCATCTTCGAAAACGTCGCCAACAGAGAGGACGTGACGAACACGGCCAAAACGCTGCTTGAAAAAATTCCACATCCCATCGCGGTGAACGATACGACGTGCTCCGTCGGCGTCAGCATTGGCATCAGCCACTTTCCCTCCGACGCAGACACCATCCTCGAACTTCTCAACGCGGCCGACAAGGCGATGTACAAAGTCAAGGAAGCCGGTCGAAACAACTACTCGTTCTGCTAGGCCGTGAGTTAAGTTTCAACAAAGCGACCAGCACACCCTGGGTTGCATCAGCAACCCTTACCCACTTTCTGCTCACCCGCGTCAAGCCCCTACGATTTCATTTGATCGTACGGAATATCTCTCTATGGTAGCATTTCCTGAAGAAAATGTTCGGTTATTGACCAAACCGAAATCGATCTAGAGATGTGTTTTATTTCAAGACCTTAACCTTGCGATCACAGCGAATAACAAAACCATTTTAAGAATTTACACCGTGTTCGGCACAGTAAGCGTGGGGGCTAAAGTGCGCATAACGACGAAAATTCTGACCGATCTCGCCATCTGGATGGTGATGTTCGGCATTCTAGCTGGCGTGGTCTTTCCGTTTTTTGTGTTGTTGTTGGGCGTATCCGAGGACAAGGCCTTAAGCACGGTGTTTTTCGCCGCAACATTGTGCGCGGGTATGATGGTCGGCGGCATCAACTACCTCATCGCCCATTGGGTTATCCGCCCCCGCCTGCGCTACCTGTCGGAAAAAATGGGCGTCATCGGCGCACAAATCAATGAGGCGACCTACACCGGAGACTGGAGCCGCTGCACCCCTGAAGAGTGCGCCGTGAAGGTTGAATCCGATGATGAGATCGGCGGCTGTGCGCTCTCCTTCAATCGCTTGCTGGACGCCTTTTCCGAATCGCGTCACGTGGAACAAGCCGTGGTCAACTTCACCCAAGCCCTGTCAAGCACACTGGACTTCGATGAACTGGCCGATGATGCACTGGCGCAGATTCTGCTCCATACGAACGCGCAAGCCGGAGCGATCATTGTCGAAACCTCGGGCGAGTTGGAAATCGCCGCAGCGCGCGGCATCAAGAAAACAGCGTCGATTTTGGAAAGCGATCAAGTTCGCCACATGTTTCGAGACGGCAATGAGGTCCGCTTTGAAATGTCTGAGGATTTGGTCATCGACGGCATTGTCGCCGACTTCAAACCCCGCGAAATTTGCGCCATCCCCGTGGCGTTCAACGATATTCCCATCGCCGCCATGGTTCTCGCTTCCTCGGTCGGTTTCGAGCAAGGCGCCATACGGTTGGCGCGTCTGTTTCGCCAAGGGCTCGGCCTTGCGCTGCAAAATGCGCTGGCGCACAGGCAATTACAGCGGGTCGCCGCCCTGGACCCCCTGTCCGGCGCGTACAACCGCCGCTTTGGCATGAAACGCCTGCGTGAGGAATACAGCCGCGCCGTCCGCGCCAAAGGCAATCTGGCGCTCATCATGTTCGACATCGACCACTTCAAAAAGGTCAACGACACCTACGGCCACCTCGTCGGTGACCGCGTCATCGTCGCGGTGTGCAATGCGGGGCAACGCATCTTGCGCGGCGACGACATCTTGGTGCGCTATGGCGGCGAAGAGTTCTGCGCCATTTTGCCCGGCGCCACGATCCAAAATGCCCTCGACATCGCCGAACGCATCCGCCGTGTGGTCGAAGAAACCTCCGTCGAGGACGGCGACCAGCGCATCAGCGTCAACATCAGCGCGGGCGTCGCGGTATACCCCGATCACCCAACCGAAAACGAAACCGCCTTGCTGGATCACGCCGACAAAAAGCTCTATGTCGCCAAGCGCGAAGGCCGCAATCAGGTCGTTCACTAAGCTAGGGCCAGGACCTAAAAGATCAGCCCCAAAATCAGCGGCAGCAACACCGCCGTCGCCAACCCGTTCAGCCCCATGGCAAGGCTGGCGAACGCCCCCGCGACATCGTTGACCTGCAAGGCCCGTGCGGTGCCGATGCCGTGACTGGCGGTGCCCATGGCCAGACCACGCGCTCGCCAATCTGTAATCCTCAGCGCGTTTAAGGTCCACGTACCCAGCACCGCACCGAGAATGCCGGTAAGGATCACCAACACCGCCGTCAATGAGGGCACCCCGCCGGTGGCCTCCGCGATGCCCATGGCGATCGGCGCGGTGACCGATTTGGGTGCCAGCGAGAGCAACGTTTCACGCGACGCCCCCAGCGCCCACGCCACGCCGATGGCACCGAGCGCAGCGGTGGCGGAACCGGACAAAACCGCCGCCGCAATCAGCACGAAGGAGCGACGCACCTTTTGAAATTGGCGATACAACGGCACCGCCAGCGCCACCGTGGCCGGGCCGAGCATGAAGTGCACGAACTGCGCACCGTCGAAATAGGTCCGATACTCAGTCCCCGTGAGCATCAACAATCCAACCAGCAGCAGCACTGCAATCAGCACTGGGTTGAGCAGCGGGTGCAGCCCCGCGCGGGTGTACACCCACATCCCGGTCTGATAGGCGACCAGCGTCACCGTCAGTCCCAACAGCGGCGTGGTCGAAAGATAAACCCAGATTTGAGTGAAGCCGTCATCCATCGTTGGGCTCCTTCGAAGTCTCTTCATCGACGAACCGACAACAGCCCTTCATCACCAGCGCCGTCACGGCGATGGTCGCCACCGTGCTGACCACCAGGGCGGCGCTGATGGACAGCCATTCGTCACGGATCAGATGCAAGTGCAGCATCACCCCCACGCCGGCAGGCACGAACAGCAGCGACAAGTGCTTGAGCAACCCGTTCGCCGTATCTTTCAGTCCATCCGGTGCATTCCCCTTGATCACCAGGGCTAAGAATAACAACGCCATCCCCACGACCGGGCCGGGAAGCGGCAAATCGAGGCCCTTTGAAATGACCTCGCCAACCAATTGGAAGACCAATAACAACGTGATGAAACCGAGCGTCATGTTTCCACCTCATGAAACCTGCGCAAATCCGAGGGTTTTGCGCGCTTGTGGATTGCTATTTTGGTCCGTGGTCTCTAAGAAAGGGAGCGCTTTTTTGCAATTTTCGACGGAAATGAGCCGTGAAGTACATCAGCACCCGGGGCAACGCCCCCAAACTCGCCTTTGACGACGTCCTGCTGACGGGCCTGGCCCGCGATGGGGGCCTTTACCTGCCGGAATCCTGGCCGCAGTTTTCCTCTGCCGACTTGGCGAATATGAAGGGGCTCAGCTACGTCGATCTGGCCGTCAAAGTGATGTTGCCGTTCGTCGAAGAGGTGGTCAGCCGTGAAGAGCTGACCCGGATCGTCACCGACACCTACGGCGCGTTCGACACGGATGACGTCGCGCCGCTGGTGAAGCTCGGCGGCAACGAGTATGTGCTGGAACTGTTCCACGGCCCGACATTGGCGTTCAAAGACTACGCGCTGCAATTTCTGGGCCGCATGTTCGACCATGTGCTGACCAAGCGCGGCGCTAAGCTGACCATCGTCGGCGCGACCTCAGGCGACACCGGATCGGCCGCCATCGAAGCGTGCCGCGACCGCGACAACATCGAAATCTTCATTTTGCACCCCAGCGGAAAAGTCTCCGAAGTGCAGCGCCGCCAAATGAGCACCGTGCTCAGCGACAACGTGCACAACATCGCGTTGGCGGGCAATTTCGACGACTGCCAAAATACCGTCAAGGCGCTGTTCGCCGACGAAGCGTTCCGCGATGAGATCAACCTTTCCGCCGTCAATTCCATCAACTGGGCGCGCATCATGGCCCAGGTGGTTTATTATTTCTGGGCCGCACTGCGTTCGGGCGCACCCGATACGTCGGTAGCGTTCGCGGTGCCGACCGGAAACTTCGGCAACGTGTTCGCGGGCTATGCGGCGAAACAAATGGGCCTGCCCATCAGCCAATTTGTCATCGGTTCCAACGCCAACGACATCCTCATCCGTTTCATCGAAACCGGGCGCATGCAATCCAAGGACGTGTATGAGACCACCAGCCCGTCGATGGACATCCAGATTTCGTCCAACTTCGAACGGTTCATGTTCGAGTTGCTGGATCGCGACAGCAGCGCGCTCAACGACGCCATGCAGGAATTCAAAGAAACCGGACACTTTAGCGTCACGGATGTCTTTATGGAGCGTCTCAAAGCCATCATGGACGGCGAACGCTTCGACGATGCGGGCACCGCGAAGCTGATCGGCGACGTGCACAAGGAAACCGGCTATCTGTTGGATACGCATTCGGCCATCGGCGTCGGTGCTGCGCGCGCACGGCGTTGGGACAAGGCCGTGCCCATGGTGATCCTCGCCACCGCGCACCCGGCGAAGTTCCCCGATGCGGTCAAAGCCGCATCCGGCGTACATCCCCAGTTGCCATCTCATCTTTGCGACCTATATGAACGGGAAGAGAAGTACACCGAGCTGCCCGGCCGCTATGAGACCATTAAAAACTATATCGAAACAACTTTGAAGGAGCGCGGCAAACTGTGAGCGAAACCTTGCGCATCACGACCTTGGACAACGGACTGCGCATCATCTCCGACGAGATGAGCAACGTCGAAACCGCATCCGCGGGCGTGTGGATCGATGCCGGGGCGCGTTTCGAAGCGCAAAAGATCAACGGTGTGTCCCACATGTTGGAACACATGACGTTCAAGGGCACGCGCAAACGCTCCGCCCAGGCCATCGCCGAGGAAATCGAAGACGTCGGCGGGCACATCAACGCCTACACATCGCGCGAAAACACCGCTTATTACGCCAAAGTTCTCAAGGACGATTTGGGGCTCGCCGTCGATATGGTGGCTGATTTGGTGCAGAACGCGACGCTCGACGAAGACGAGCTGGAACGTGAACGCGGCGTCATCTTGCAAGAAATCAATCAGGCCCAAGACACCCCCGACGATGTGGTGTTCGACCTGTTCCAAGACGCCTGCTTTCCCGATCAAGCGCTGGGCCGCCCGGTGCTGGGCACGCTGGACGGCGTCGGCCAGATGCCCCGCGACGACATTGTGGACTATATGACCGACCACTACCGCACCGGCGACATGGTTCTGTCGGCGGCTGGCAATTTTCAGCACGACCAGTTGCTTGAACTCGCCAACGAACACTTCGCCCAAGGCCCTGCTAAAAGCGTGGGCGATACGCAAGGCCCGGCCAATTATGTCGGCGGCGACATCCGCGAAAGTCGCGACACCGAACAGGTCCAATTGCTGATGGGTTTCGAAGCCTTCAGCTACCTCGACGACGACTTTTACGCCGCATCCGTAATGTCGATACTGTTCGGCGGCGGCATGTCGTCGCGCCTGTTCCAAGAAGTGCGCGAAAAGCGCGGCTTGGTCTATTCGGTTTATTCCTTCATCACCGCTTATGCCGACACCGGCGTGTTTGGCATCTATGCCGGAACCGGGGAAAACGACGTCAAGGAACTGATCCCGGTGGTGTGCGACGAAATCGGCAAGCTGGATCAAAACGTCAGCGCCGAAGAACTCAATCGCGCCAAGGCTCAGCTGAAATCATCGATTTTGATGAGCTTGGAAAGCACCTCGTCACGCGCCGAACAACTGGCGCGCCAACTGATGATTTTCGGCCGCCCCATCCCCGCCGAAGAAGCCGTCGCCCGGATCGAAGCCGTGGATGAAGACGCCATCAAGCGCGTCTCCGCCCGTATTTTCAAGGGCACACCGACAGTTGCAGCTCTCGGTCCGATCTCACAGGTTGAAGACTTTTCGCGAATCAAAGCACGCCTCACTTAAAGTCCGACCATTTCCAATCCATTTGGTGTGAAACTCGATTGAACGCAAGGCACCATGCCTTGAACGATCAATGGTGCGCGCAGCTATTATTATACTTGCTTGTACATGTATATATTCGTAAATTTGAATATACATTAGTTATATAACGTATGCTCTAAGTTAGAACTGTTATTGTTTAATAATATATTATTGTTATCTATCAAGACAATAAAATGCAATTTAGAATAAACATAATATAGTTTGTCGCAAGAGGTTGGGGATGACCGTTTTCTGCGGGCTTTTGAAGAACGTTGAACCGACGCCAAAGCGCATCGCAAGGTCTTGCGTGCTTAGGGTTGTGTTCGCAATTTTCTTGTTCATGTTCACTTCTTCCCCACTTCAAGCGGCAAACGATACCGTCATCAAGATCGGCGTTCTTTCCTTTCAATCGAAGGCGGACACCTTTAAGCGCTGGACCCCGACCGCAGAGCACCTCACGAAAAACATACCTGGGTATTCATTTATTATTGCCCCTATGTTTTTCGAGGAACTCAATAAGGCCGTTGCAAAGAACGCCGTCGGTTTCGTCCTCACCAACAGCGCCCATTACATCTCCTTGATGGTTCGTGATGACATCACCCGGCTGACGACGCTCACCAAATCGGTCCGCGGAATTCCCGTCAAGGCCTTCGGCGGCGTTATATTCACACGCTCCGATCGTTCGGACATCCTTTTACTTTCGGACCTGAAGGGGAAGAGATTTGCTGGCGTGGCAAAAATATCCTTGGGCGGGTTTCTCGTCGCCTGGGAAGCCTTCACCAATGCCGGTATAGATCCTTTTACGGATTTCTCAGAACTCCGTTTTACAGGCATGCCGCATAGTGAAGTCGTCGCTAAAGTTCTCAGTGGCGAAGCCGACGCCGGTGTCGTGAGAACCAGCGTTCTCGAAACCATGGCTCACCAGGGGAAAATATCGCTCTCAGACATAAAGGTCCTCAACCAAAAACAAAAAAACGACTTCCCATTTCTATTGTCGACCAAATTGTATCCAGAGTGGCCCCTGTCAAAGTTGTCCACCACACCCGACGACCTGGCGACCAAGGTGCTCCTAAATCTGTTGCTGATCGATCCCCAAAGCGAGATGGCAAAAGCTGGCGGATATGCGGGGTGGAGATACCCATCGGAATACAAATCCGTGCGTTCAATGATGGAAAACCTGCGCGTCGGTGTGTTCGAGGTCCCCAGCCAATTCAACGTATCGGATGTCATCCACAAATACTGGCAATTGATCGGCGGTGCGATCTTTGCGGTGTTTTTGGCGTTTTCCATATTCTTAATCAGGATTGTACGGCTGAACGGCGCCTTGCTTGAAGCCAAGGAAAATGCCGAATGCGCCAATCGCGCCAAGTCTAATTTTCTCGCCAACATGAGCCATGAATTGCGCACGCCGTTGAACTTGATCATCGGATTTTCTCAAATGATCAAAGACAAGACCTTCGGAGATGTCGGTAGCGGCAAAAATGAAGAATATGTCGGCATCATCAACACCGCGGGAAATCACTTGCTTGACATCATCAACGACATTCTTGATCTCTCAAAAATTGAAGCCGGAATTGTGACGTTATCGTCCGACACCATCGATATCGCATCAACCATTGAACGGTGCGTGGCAATGGCGATATCGCTGACGCACAACAAGCAAGTCTCTGTAGACGTGCTCATTCCGGATAACTTTCCCAAACTCCTTGCCGATGAAGGAAAATTCAGACAGATCGTTCTCAATTTGCTGTGCAACGCCATCAAGTTTACGCCTGAAGGTGGACTTATACACGTCGTTGCCACCCAGAACCGCGACGCCGCCATTGCCCTCAAAATTCAAGACACCGGCATCGGCATCGCAAAGGATGACATTCCCAGAGTCACAACACCTTTTGAACAATTGGGAAACGCCATGACCACCGCGAAAGAAGGAACCGGCCTCGGTCTGGCTTTGGTCAACAAACTTATGCAGCTTCACGGCGGTTCACTGGATATTGAGAGTGAGTTGGGCAAAGGCACCGCAGTGATGGTGTCTTTCCCACCCGAGCGCACCTTCCATGCAGCTCATGAGACCAAACCGGAACGGTTGTCGACGACGCCGACACGTGACAATTTCACAATGCCCGCGCGCCCTTAAGCGTGTCCGGCATCTTCCGACAGTAAGCTGAGATCGATCCCCAGCTTTGCCAGGGCCGTGTCCCATTTCTGATCGAGATCGACGTTAAAAACAATCTCGGGATCGGCCTCAACCGTAAGCCAGCCGTTCGCCAGGATCTCACTGTCCAATTGTCCAGCCCCCCAGCCCGCGTAACCGAGGGCGAGGATGCGGTCTTTCGGGCCGTGACCCTCCGCTATGGCTTGAAGAATGTCCACGGTTCCGGTCAGCGCCACCCCACCATCCACCACCAGGGTGGCTTCGTGCATGTAGTCGGGACTGTGCAACACGAACCCCCGGCCTTGTTCCACCGGGCCGCCGAACTGGATGGAAATGGCCGCGCCAGGGTCGGTCTGCACCAAATTGAGTTGCGCCAGAAGGTCGGGAAACGTGATCTCGCGCATGGGCTGGTTGATCACCAGCCCCATCGCGCCTTCGTCGTTATGGGCGCACACGTAGATCACCGATCTGGAAAATCGGGAATCCGGCATGCCCGGCATGGCGACGAGCAGATGGCCGACAAGATAAGGGCTGTCTGAAGTTTGAACCGTCATGGTCTCACCCTCCTTCGTTTCCATCTGCGGCGCGGCAGAAAAATTCAGTTCTACCAGTATGACATATGTGCTTTGATCCACAAAATCACGCCCAAAACGGGCGATAGACGGGTCAAAATTTCGTGACTTGCCTCAAAGCAGCCACGATCAGGACCTAATTTGTCAAAAAATAACGACACACGCCGAGGCCATGAAAAACATGCACCGCACCCTTATTGTCCTGAGCATCCTGATCTCGGCGCTGAGCGCCTTTTCGACACAGGCCGTCGCTGCGTCCAGCCCCTGGGTTGAGACCGACAACACGTCGTTGCGCATCATCAGCCAAACGGACGCGACCGGAGATGGGGACAGCGTCACGCTGGGGCTTCACTTCAAACTCAAGGACCATTGGAAAATTTATTGGCGCTCGCCGGGCGATGCGGGCTATCCGCCATCGGTGGAATGGGAAGGCTCGTCCAACGTTAAGAACGCCAAGATCGACTGGCCGCTGCCGGAACGGTTTTCGGTTCTAGGGTTTGAGACCTTGGGCTACACCAACGAGGTCGTACTGCCGCTGACCGTTAAGCTGAACCAGCCCGGCGACGCCTTGGCCTTCGATGCGCAAATCAGTTATCTTGCATGCGCTGAAATTTGCGTCCCGCATGATGCCACCATCGCGTTTTCCCTACCTGCCGGACCAAGCACGCCATCCGCCGAAGCCCACCTGCTCAACCGCTTTCAATCTCTGGTGCCCCATGTCGGCGCCAACGATACCCTGGGCCTTAAGATCGATACGGTTCAGTTCCAAGTCGATCCCGCCAGCAAGGGAGATCGCGGAACGCTCTATTTAAGCACCGCCTCACAGCCCCCTTTCCAAAACCCCGACGCTTATATCGAAGGCCCTGATGGAATGGCTTTCGCCAAGCCTAAGGTCTCGCTAAGCGCCGATGGCTCAATGGCCGTGATTGAAGTCGGTTTCGAAGGGCTCACGGTCACCAAAGCCCCGTTGGATCGGACCGAACTGACCATCACCCTCGTCGACGCGCCGCGTGGCGCCCAATTCAAGGCGACACCCGCCCCCGCCACGGCGGACACCTTGGCCCTGACCGATGCCCTGACCGATGCCCAGACCCGGCCCATGGCCCCCGGCCCGTCCATGATCGTTATGTTGGCGCTGGCGGTTCTCGGTGGCATGATCTTGAACCTCATGCCCTGCGTGCTGCCTGTGCTGTCGATAAAGCTGTTGAGCGTGGTTGGACACGGTGGGGAGAACACGCGCACCGTGCGCCTCAGCTTCCTCGCCAGCGCCGCGGGGATCGTATCGTCGTTTCTGGTTCTGGCGGCGGCTCTTATCGCCTTGAAAAGCGCTGGGTTGGCAATCGGCTGGGGCATTCAATTCCAACACCCCTGGTTCCTCGTCGCGATGGCCTTGGTGATCACGCTGTTCGCGTGCAACCTGTGGGGCTTTTTCGAAGTGCGCTTGCCGCAATCCGTCACTGAAATCGGCGCAACCACCACCCATGCGCATGGTCTTGGCGGCCACTTCATGACCGGCGCGTTGGCGACGTTGCTTGCCACACCGTGTTCCGCGCCGTTCCTCGGCACCGCCGTCGGCTTCGCTCTGGCGCGCGGCACGGTCGAAATCGTGGCGATCTTCACCGCACTTGGCATCGGTTTGGCGCTGCCTTATCTGATGGTGGCGTTATTTCCTAAATTCGCCACCAAAATGCCCAAGCCCGGACGGTGGATGGACATCTTGCGCCGCATTCTCGGCTTCGCCCTGGCCGCCACCGCCGTTTGGCTGGTGAGCATCCTCGCCATTCAAGTCAGTGAAATGGCGGCCACCTTGATCGCGGCCATCATGGTGGTGATCGCCGTGATGCTCTACGTGCACAAACGCATGCACAGGAAGTACGGGCGTCTGGACTGGGGGGCCGTTGCGATCCTCTCCGTTCTGGCCTTTGCGGTCCCGGGTACCGTGGCAAACGGACCGAACGGCACAAGCGGCGCTGTAGACAAGGCCAAACTGGATGCGCTGTGGCAGACCTTCGACCAGGACGCTCTTCGCAAACATGTGGCGAACGGCAAGGTCGTGTTCGTCGATGTAACCGCCAAATGGTGCATCACATGCCAAGTCAACAAGGCCGTGGTGATCGGCAAGGGCGAGGTCTATCAGCGCTTAAACGGTACCGACATCATGGCCATGCAGGCCGATTGGACTCGGCCGGACCCAGAGATCACTCAATATTTGGCGTCCTTTGGGCGTTACGGCATTCCGTTCAACGCCGTCTACGGCCCCGGTGCGCCCGACGGCATCGCACTATCGGAGCTGCTGACCCAGTCCGCCGTTTTAAAAGCGCTCGATCAAGCCGGCAGCGGTGCCATGGCGCTGGCGAAATAACGACAAAAAATTCACGATTTCACCGTTGTAATCCACGCGCCTTATGCCCAATTTAGGGGTCAATCCATTTTGTTGAATCATTCCAATTGGGAGCACATAAAATGACCATTCAGCCCGGCGACAAAATTCCTGGCGCAACCCTTTACGAAATGGGCGCGGACGGCCCCGGCGGCATCACCACCGAAGAGCTGTTCGACGGCAAAACCGTCGTCCTGTTCGGCATTCCCGGCGCCTTCACGCCGACGTGCTCCGCCCAGCACCTGCCGGGTTTCGTGCGCATGGCCGATCAGATCAAAGCCAAGGGCGTGGATGAAATCGTCTGCTTCGCCGTCAACGACGCCTTCGTCATGGGCGCGTGGGGCAAGGATCAGGGCGTGGACGGCAAGGTCCGCATGATCTCTGACGGCGATGCGGATCTGACCAAAAAAATGGGCTTGGAACTGGACCTCAACGGCAAGGGCTTGGGCCTGCGCTGCGATCGCTTTGCGATGGTCGTCGAAGACGGCACCGTCAAATCCATCGACCAAGAGGGACCGGGTGAGTTCGAAGTTTCCAGCGCCGAGGCTCAACTGTCGAAGCTGTAAGCCGCAGCCCTGAAACGATGACGAAAGGCCCGCCGTTTCGGCGGGCCTTTTTCTCGTTTGAAAACAAAACCTAGGCGCATCTACGCCAGCAAACTATACTACCTATGCAAGTATATAGGGGAGTAAGGCTATGGCGACCGACACGATACTCTATGCTTGGGCGCGGCCCTTGGAAATCGATCCCAAATTGGACCACACTTGGGTTACGGACTACCAACCGGCGTCAACTTACGCCGACATCCAGGCTGTGGTGAAAGCCTACAAGAACTATTGGTTTTGTTGGGGGACGTTTCACACCGACGACGCGCGCGCCATCGGCAACGAGGGCGCGGATGCAAGCGCCGCGAAATGCCTTGTGTGTCCCAACGATCCAAACAGCCATGGCACCATCTTTCGCTACGCGATTGATGGAGTGTGCCACCAACTGGCCAATCAGGTGCTATACTCCACCCCGTCCCGGCTGGTCGTGTCCCAAGCCCATGGTTATCGCATCAGCAGTTTTCTCTATGGTGCTTATGGACTTAAGCATGCCGACTGGGCCCAGAAAATCGACACATGCATGGTTTCGAAGGCTGAACTGATGGATGATTTCGAAGACACCCTCATCCAAGTCCTGGGGGCGCGGGCCACACCCGACACCGTCGAAGCCTTAAAAAATCTTCGAGCCGAATTTCAGGCGTCCGTTCAAGACATGAGGCGCCAATCGTTCGCGGACACGAGCGAGGACACTGCCGCCGTCCTCAACGACAAGATCACGCACATCATGCAAGAGGCGCGTAAAATTCTCGGCGACGACACCTTCACCGCCGTGTTCGAAACGGAAATCGCGGACACCTTCAAACTGGTCGATCCGGACATGTTCGCCGCATCCGAAGACAATTATGCCGAGAGCTTGAAATCGAAAAGCGACGATTAGGCCCTGGCCCTAGGCGTACATAGACGTCACATCATTTGGCTGTCTTTAAACTGGCTGATCGCCAGGCGCGCCAATTCGTCGCAGCGTTCGTTTTCCGGGTGGCCGGAATGGCCTTTGACCCAGTGCCATTCGACCTCATGACCGGACAAGGCGTCATCGAGACGCATCCACAGGTCTTGGTTTTTCACCGCCTTCTTCGCCGCGGTTTTCCAACCGTTTTTTTTCCAGCCGTGTATCCATTTGGATATACCATCTTTGACATAAGTGCTGTCGGTGTGAACACGCACTTGGTTGACGCCACGCTTGAGCTGTTCCAGCCCAATGATCGCCGCCATCAGTTCCATGCGGTTGTTGGTGGTGTCAGGCTCATAGCCGGAAAATTCCTTTTCCACGCCCTTCCAGCGCATCACCACGCCCCAGCCGCCGGGGCCGGGATTGCCGCTGCACGCCCCATCGGTATAGATATCCACCGCGTCATCGCTCATCGTCTTTAGTCCAATCCGTAAGCGCCGGGGCCGGTGACGGCCTGATGAAAGCGCAGTTTGTGGTAATATTCCAGCGGATCTTTCGGCGTCACCAAGGCATTTTCCGGCGTGTTCAGCCAATCGTACAGGCGTGTGAGCAAGAACCGCATCGCCGCGCCGCGCGCCAACAACGGCAGCGCCTGCATTTCGGCTTGGGAAAAATCGCGCACCTTTCGATAAGCCCTGAGCATCTTGCGCGCCTTGGTCGCGTTGAAGTCTCCATCCCGTTCGAAACACCAAGCGTTGAGGCAGATGCCCAGGTCGTAGGCGAACTGGTCGTTGCAGGCGAAATAGAAATCGATCAGGCCGCTCAAACGTTCGCCGCGAAAAAACACGTTGTCGGGAAACAAGTCGGCGTGGATCACCCCTGAAGGCAGGTTTTCGGGCCAATTGGCTTCCAACACATCCAGCTCCGCGTGCAGCGCCGCCGTGATGCCCGGCTTGATCTCATCGCCGCGTCCTTCACACGCGTCCAGCAACGGCCGCCAACTGGCGACGCTCAGCGCATTGGGGCGGGTGAGTTCGAAATCCGCGCCCGTGACATGCATTTCGGCCATGGCGCGGCCCAGTTCGGCGCAGTGATGGTTTTGGATTCGCTTCGGCCACATGCCGGTCAAGAACGTCACAATGGCCGCCGGACGCCCGCTCAGTTCGCGCAGCACCTCACCATTTCGTGAATGCACCGGCGTCGGGCACGGCACGCCCCTGGCGGACAGGTGCTCGGTCAATCCTAAGAAAAACGGCAAATCGTTCGCATCGACGCGCTTTTCATACAAGGTCAGAATGAACGAGCCCTGATCCGTCACCAGTAAAAAATTAGAGTTTTCAACACCTTCGGCAATGCCCTTGCACGAAAGAACCTCACCGATGGCGTAACCGGCGACAAAGGCGGTGAGATCGTCGTCGGAGATGTCCGTATACACAGCCATTGCAGGGAGATCCTCAAGTTTATGCGATGCGCTCGCGAATCGAATTTCGTCATCAAATCACAGGGACGCGTTGGTGGACAGGTTCTTTCAATGCGATAATATGACGGCGCGGCCCGAAGAATAAGGAAACATAATGCGCCCACAAGGGCCTTTTTTTATCGTGCCGGGCATCGTGCTGATTGCTCTTGGGATCTTCACCACCGTCCACTCGGTTTGGGCGGCGAGCGGTGTCGCGCAAAGCGATGAGTACTTGGAAAGCCTCGCCACGTTCGAGACCGCCGCCGGCGTCGGACCGGATGACGTCCAACCGTCGCGCCCAGCAGCCGCGACGAATCTGGTGCTGCGCATCCAAAAAGGGCTTGCCGACCAGGGCTTTTACCTCGGCCCCCTGGACGGGCGTTACGGCCCGCAAACCGAGGCCGCTATTAAGGCATACCAGAAAAGCGCCGATCTCAGAACCGACGGCGAAGCGACCGAGCAACTGGCCAAGGATTTGGAAACGGGCGGCCAGATCAGCAAACTTTTGGGACGCCTGGAGCGCTCTCGCCGCAAAACGACCGAAGCGGCGCGCGAAGCCTTGCTGGCGAACCCCAAAACCCGCAACCTGATCGAAGGCACCACACTCTCCCCACAGGACACACCGCGCGACGAAAAGGCTTGCATGGCGAAACCCGAACCACGCTGCCTGCTGATCGAAGCCGCCGCCAGCGCGCGCAATATCGACAAACCGGAAATGCGCGACTGGGCGCTGGGCGAAATTCTCACCGCACAGGCCCGCGCCGGTTTGGCGCAAGACGCCGCCGTCACCACAAGGCGCATTCACGACCCGCGCCTGATCATGGTGGCGCTGCGCGACATCGCCAAGGCGCGCGCCGAGGTCGGCCAGATCGACGATGCGCTCGCCGCCGTGGACATCATCCCCGACCCCGTGCAGCAAGTCGAAGCTTACGTCGCTATTGCCGAAATCCAAAGCAAGCACGACAGCGCCTTCGACGCCGCCGCAACGGTCAAGCGTCTGGCCCCATACCTCAACCGGGTTCCATCCGTGCTGACGCAAATCTCGTTCCGCTGCCGTGTCGCGGTGATCCTCTACAAAGCCGGTCATGAGGCCCATGCGATGGCCCATATCGAGGCCGCCGAGGAGCAGCTCGGCTTCATCAAGGACGAAGAAAGCCTCAATAAAGCGCGCCGTCATATCGCCGCCGCCTATGCCGAAAACGGCATGGCCGGACGCGCGTTGACGGTGCTCAAAGAGGTCGAAAACGGTGCCGATGACGTCCCCGTCCTGGTCGCGGCGGCCACAGGGCTTGCCCAGGCCGGAGAAGCGGACGCGGCCCTGGTCACCGCCGACAGCATCGAGGCGGTGCGCTACCGCGCCTTGGTTTTGGCGCGCATTGCGTCTTATCAGGCGGGGGCCGGGCAGTTCGATCAAGCGAGGGCGACACTGGACAAGGCCAAGAAAGCCGCGGCGAAGATCAAGTTTCCGTTCGCCAAGGCCTATGCTTTTTCGCGCATCGCCTTGGCGTTTAACGACGTCAGCATCAGCGTCGGCGACGATGCGAGCCTGCTGGACGAAGCCATCAACGCCGCGCACCTGATCAAGGACGACCGCCTCAAGGCGCATATTTTTTGGACCATCGCCGACGAGCGCCGTCGCGGCGGCGACCTCGATGGGGCCACCCGCGCCCAGGACGAAGCCACCAAGGCCACCGACGACATCATGAGCCCTTTTTCGCGGGTCTGGATGTTGTGCGATATCGCCGAGGACCGCGCCTTGCGCCGGGAAACAGACGCCGCATGGTCCGTCTTCAACCTCGCTTTGGATGAAGCCAAGACCATTTCCAATCCCTGGGGTCGGGCGCGCGCGCTGAGCAAAGTCGCCGCCACCATGACGTCGCTGGCGGACAAATCCACACAACGTGCCTTGCGTCCCTAGATTCCGACTTCGTGTCGTGGAAACCTCGTCTTGTAACTGATCCGCGCCTTGATTAGAGTGCCCACAACACACACCCGAGCACCCATTGAGGCACAATTTCATGAGCGAAGCCGTCTGCACCCAAAAGTCCCCTTACGTTATCGAAGCCGAAGAGGGCAAAACCTACTACTACTGCACCTGCGGCAAGAGCGAGAAGCAACCGTTCTGCGACGGTAAACATAAAGGTAGCGGCTTTTCTCCCATCGCGCACACGGCGGAGAAAGCGGGCAATATTTATTTCTGCGGTTGCCGCGCCTCTCAAAAGGGCGCTTTGTGCGACGGCGCGCATAAAAATCTCTGAGGCGAAACCCATGAAGCTGACGCAAGGCCCCCATCGCACTCTCTTCAACGCCGTCGTGATCGCGTTGATCGGGGTCGGCTTGAGCGCATGCGCCAGCGACAAGGCCCCGCCACCGCCGTGTCCGAACATCCTGATCGTTGCCGACGGGGCCAAGCTGACGCGCTTCAAACCCGGATCGGGGCGCGACATCATCGATGTGCTGCACGAAGAACAAATCACCGGCTTCGCACATTCGTGCGAATACAACACCGACGAAAGCGGCGCGGGTGAGCTGACCGTATGGGTCGTGCCGACCATCTTATCTACGCGCGGCCCAGCCAACCAAACGGGCGATGCGGATTTTGAGTATGTTGTCGCCGCAACCGACACACAAAAGACCATCCTGCAAAAAACGCGCTACCCGATGGTGCTGGCCTACACACCGAATGTGCCCAATATCTTGTGGCAAAGGCCCGAACCGCATAAGATTGTTCTGCCCCTGAAGCCCGGACAAACTGGCAAGGACTACCTCATATACTTGTCTCTGGTGCTGAACCGCGCGGAGTTGGACTACCGGCGTAAAAATCGCTGAGCGGAAAAGCTGAAACTCCTTGCAACACCCGCCGACTTCCCGTACGAAGTCACCGCCCCATTGACCTCAACGGGGTTGTCTCTACAATGAGGCTTGGCTTGGTAAAGCCCAGCCGTTGAATGATTAAACTGGTTTCCTCGACTGAAGCCGCCACGGGAGAGACTGTCGCACCACGGATGTGGTCAGCACAGCGCCGAAGGAGCAACCGCCCCGGAATCTCTCAGGCAAACGGACCGTGATGGCGACGAGGCTCTGGAAAGCAGGGGACGGAAGAACCCGCCCCTCACCGAAGATGTAACCCAAGGCGCACATAAGGCTTTCTTGGGGAATCTTTCAGGTTCCAAGACAGAGTGGGGCAGCACCTGATCCATGTGGAGGGGTGGCTGCCAGACTCTGTTAGGAAACCTGATATGAGCGACCAAAACGAGCAAGACCTTCTCACCACGCCACTCGATAGCCTGCACCGTGAACTCGGCGCAAAAATGGTGCCGTTCGCTGGCTACGCCATGCCGGTTCAGTACCCAGCAGGCATTCTCAAAGAACACCTGCACACCCGCACGGGCGCATCGCTGTTCGATGTGTCACACATGGGCCAAGCGTTCTTGATGGGCGTCGGATCTGATTTGGGGGCCATCGAAGCGTTCGAAACCTTAGTTCCCGGCGACTATCAAGCCATGGCGGAAGGCAAAACCCGCTACACCGTGCTGCTCAACGATCAAGGCGGCATCATGGACGATCTAATGGCGACGCGCATCGCTGGCGGGCTGTATCTGGTGGTCAACGCCGCGTGCAAAGACCAAGATTTCGCCCACATCGAGGCTGGAACCAAAGGCAAGGCCGATCTGCAAATTCTCACCGACCGCGCATTGCTGGCGCTGCAAGGCCCCAAAGCCGGTGATGTTCTGGCCAAGCTGGCCCCTGAGACGGCGGAAATGAAGTTCATGAACTTCCGCGAAGTCCAAATCGGCACCATCAGCTGTTTCGTCACCCGATCAGGCTACACCGGCGAAGACGGCTTTGAAATTTCAGTCCCGTCCGACCAAGCCGAAGCATTCGCCCGTTTGTTGTTGGACCAGCCCGACGTCGAACCCGCCGGTTTGGGTTCACGCGACAGCTTGCGTCTGGAAGCCGGTCTGTGTCTGTACGGCCACGACATCACCACCGACACAACCCCGGTTGAAGGTGACATCAAATGGGTGGTCAACAAGCGCCGCCGTGAAGAGGGCGGCTTTCCCGGCGCGGACGTGATCCTCAATCAGCTTGAAAATGGCACAGAGCGCCTACGCGTCGGCATCTTGCCCGAAGGCCGCGCCCCGGCCCGCGAAGGCACCGAAATCCAAGATATGGACGGCAACACCATCGGTGCCGTGACCAGTGGCGGCTTCGGCCCGTCAGTCGGCGGGCCCATCGCCATGGGTTACGTGAAAACGGCGTTCGCCGCTGAAGACACCACCGTCAACTTGATTGTGCGCGGCAAACCATTGGCGGCCAAGGTCGTCAAAATGCCGTTCACCTCCAAAAGCTACAAAACCTGATTGATCAATTTTTAAAAGAACAGGGACTGAAACCATGAGCATCAAATACACCAACGATCACGAATGGATCAGCATCGACGGCGACACCGCCACGGTCGGCGTCACCGCCTACGCTTTGGAACAATTGGGCGATCTGGTTTTCGTCGAAGTGCCCGAAGCGGGCCGCGCCGTTGCCAAGGGCGATGAAGCCGCCGTTGTGGAATCCGTCAAAGCCGCGTCCGAAGTCTACGCCCCGGTGTCAGGCGAAGTGGTTGAGGGCAACGCCGCCATCGCCGACGATCCGGCTGCGGTCTCCGGCGACCCGTCCGGTGCGGGTTGGTTCTTTAAAATTAAGCTGTCCGACATGTCTGAGCTTGACGGCTTGATGGATGAGGACGCCTACAAGGCTTTTGTGGACGGCCTCGACTAACGCCGCCTAACCAACTTCTGAGGAATTCGTGCTGATGCGCTATCTACCGCACACCGAAAAAGACCGCAAAGCGATGCTTGACGCCATCGGCGCAAGCGCGGTTGAGGATATGTTTTGCGACGTGCCTGCAAAGGCATTGTTGGACAAACCCGTGGACCTGCCCAGCTATGTGGGCGAGATGGAGGTCGAACAGACCTTCTCCGATTTTGCGGCGAAGAACCTGTCGCCCTCAGCCGCGCCGAGCTTTTTGGGCGCGGGGGCGTATCGCCATCATGTCCCGGCGACGGTGGATTATTTGGTGCAGCGCGGCGAATTCCTGACCGCCTACACACCGTATCAGCCCGAAGTCTCCCAAGGCACGCTTCAGTCCTTGTACGAGTTTCAAACCCAAGTCGCATTGATGACCGGCATGGAAGTCGCCAACGCGTCCATGTACGACGGCGCGACGGCGACGGCGGAAGCGGTGATGATGGCGGTGCGCGCGACGCGCTGCCATCGCGCTGTTTTGGCGGGCGGCCTGCATCCGCACTATTTCGATGTGACCGCCACCAGCGCGCATTCGCTGAACATTGAGCTGGTGCATCCGGACTCTGACCCCACTCGCCCCGCCGATCCGGCCAGCGTCATCGATCTGATCGACGATCAGACCGCATGCGTGGTGGTGCAAAGCCCCGACATGTTCGGCCGCGTCATCGACCTGAAACCCATCGCCGAAGTCGCCCACGCCCGTGGCGCGTTGGTGGTGGCGGTGACCACCGAAGTCGTTTCCTTGGGTCTGTTGGAAGCCCCTGGCAACCAAGGTGCCGACATCGTCGCCGCCGAAGGCCAGTCGTTGGGCAACGCGCTGAGCTACGGCGGTCCTTACGTCGGGCTGTTCGCCACCACGTCGAAACTGGTGCGCCAGATGCCCGGTCGCGTGACCGGCGAAACCCAGGACGTTGAAGGGGAGCGCGGTTGGGTGCTGACGCTTTCCACCCGCGAACAACACATCCGCCGCGAAAAGGCGACGTCCAACATCTGCACCAACGCCGGGCTGTGCGCCCTGGCGTTCACCATCCACGCGTCGTTGTTGGGTGAAGAAGGCTTCAGCCGTCTGGCGCGCATCAACCACGCGGGTGCCTGCAAGCTGGCCGATATGCTGGCGGGCGTGAACGGTGTCGAGCTGATGAACGACAGCTTCTTCAACGAGTTTACCATCAAGCTTTCCAAGCCCGCCGAACAGGTGGTCGAGGCCTTGGCCGAACGCGGCATCTTGGGCGGCGTGCCGATCACCCGCCTGTTGCCGGAACGCGACGACTTGGCGAATTTCATGCTGGTCACGGTCACCGAAACCAATTCAGACGCGGACATGGACGCGCTGGTTCAAGCGCTTGGGGAGGTCCTATAATGGCTGATATGTCTCAAGGTCGCACCAATGTGCCCGTCGGCGGTAGCCAAGCGACGACCGCTAAAACCATCAGCGGCTCCAAGGGGCTCGACTTTGCCGAACCGTTGATTTTCGAAATGGGCGAAAACGGCCGCACCGGCGTCGACCTACCCGACGTCAGCGTTTCCGACGACCGCCTCGGCGGCATGCGGCGCAAAGACGCGGTCGGCCTGCCGGGCCTCAGTGAGCCGCAAGTGGTGCGCCACTACACCCGTCTGAGCCAAAAGAACTACGGCATTGATTCCGGCTTCTACCCGCTGGGATCGTGCACCATGAAGCACAATCCGCGCATCAACGAAAAGGTCGCGCGCATGAAGGGCCTGGGCGATCTGCACCCGTTGCAGCCCGACAGTACCGCCCAAGGTGCGCTGGAACTGATCGACACCCTGGCGACCTGGATCAAGACGCTGTGCGGCATGCCCGCCGTGGCGATGAGCCCGGCGGCTGGCGCCCATGGTGAGCTGTGCGGCATGATGGCGATCAAAGCGGCCTTGGAAGACCGCGGCGAAGCCGACACCCGCAAGCGCGTTCTGGTGCCCGAAAGTGCCCACGGCACCAACCCGGCAACAGCGGCAGCGTGCGGGTTCTCCGTCGATTCCATCCCCGCGACGGAACGCGGTCGCGTCGACATCGAAGCGTTCAAAGCCAAGCTGGGACCGGACGTGGCGGGCATCATGCTCACCAATCCCAACACCTGCGGCTTGTTTGAAAACGACGTCATCGACATCGCCGACGCCATCCACGACGCAGGCGGCTACTTCTATTGCGACGGTGCCAACTTCAACGCCATCGTCGGGCGCGTGCGCCCAGGCGATCTGGGCATCGACTGTATGCACCTGAACCTGCACAAAACCTTCTCCACCCCGCACGGCGGCGGCGGACCGGGTGCCGGTCCGGTGGTGTTGTCCGAAGCCTTGGCCCCGTTCGCACCGGTGCCTTATGTGGTCCACGATGCGGGCGGCTTTAAGATGGTTGAGCACAAAGCCGATTCCGATGCCAAGCCGTTCGGTCGTCTCAAAGGCAATCACGGCCAGATGGGCGTGTTCATTCGCGCCTTGGCGTTCATGATCAGCCACGGATCGGATGGCTTGCGTCAAGCATCCACCGACGCGGTGCTCAACGCCAACTACCTGCGCGCCAAGTTGCAGGACGTGATGAGCGTGTCGTTCGACGGCATGTGCATGCACGAAGTTCTGTTCGACGATCACTTCTTGAAAGACACCGGCGTGACCACGTTGGATTTTGCCAAGGCGATGATCGACGAAGGCTTCCATCCCATGACCATGTACTTCCCGCTGGTGGTGCACGGTGCGCTGTTGATGGAGCCCACGGAATCGGAATCCAAGGAAACGCTGGATCTGTATATCGAAACCCTGCGCGGCCTCAACGCACGCGCCCAGTCCGGCGACGCCCAATTCTTCAAGGACGCCCCGGTGCTCACCCCGCGCCGCCGTTTGGACGAAACCGCGGCGGCCCGCAAGCCGGTGCTGCGCTGGACCCCGCCTGCCGAACACGCTGAAGCGACAGAGTAAAAAAAAGGGAGGGCCTAAAAATTATTAGGCCCTCCGTTTTCATCAATCGTCGCGTTCGCGCTTGGGTCGTCTATGCGCGATGCCTTTGTGGCAATCGATGCAGGTCTCGCCTTTCTTGATGCCTTCTTGCATTTTTTCGCTGGAGCGGCGGCGCTGTTTTTCCCAATGCATGGCGTCATAGCTGTGGCAGTTGCGGCATTCGCGCGAATTGTTGGCCTTCATTTCCGCCCACACCCGCTCGGCCATGGCCAGGCGGTTGGCGTTGAATTTTTCCGGTGTGTCGATGGTGCCCAAAAACTTGTGATAGAGCTCGTTGCTGGCCTTGATCTTGCGCCACAGCTTGTCGGCCCAGGGCTTGGGCACATGACAATCCGAACAGATCGCGCGCACCCCCGACGGGTTGGAATAGTGGACGGTTTTTTTGTACTCAAGGTAAACGTTGTCATGCATTTCATGGCACGACACGCAAAATTCCAAAGTGTTGGTGTATTCCATGAAGGTGTTGAAACCGCCCCAAAAGATCACCCCGCCCACACCGCCGACGATGAAGATGAGGCCAAGCGAATAGCGCCGGGACGGGCGCCAGAACCACTGCCAAAGATTACGAACCATAAGCGCACCGTCTAAACGGAAAAATCGCGAGAGGAAGACGAAGCCCCCCTGCGTCGGCGCAAGGGGGCTTCAATCCATCACTTCATTTTAGGAAGAGATTGACCGTAGGCGAGAATGTCCGCCGCCACTTGAGGACCGAAGGCCCGCATGGCCGGCATGTTTTCAGCCGGTTGACCGTTCATGATCTTTTGCATGATTTCCCAAGGGTTGCCGTTGCTCAACTCACCGACGGTTTCTTCCATTTCCTTTGGCAAGGTTCCGTCTTTGCCGTGGCACTTGGCGCACACCGTGTTGTAGTACGCAGCCCCCTTTGCGGCATCGCCTTTGACCTTTTTGGTGCCATAGTCGACGTATTTACGCATGTCGAACTGGCCCTTGCTGACGAAATTGGCAAGGTCGGTGTAATCTTGGTCCGACATCATACCACCCATCATGTGATTGCCATCCTTCATGATGGCGACAATCTTCGCGGTGTCGGCATTGGCCATGGCTTCAAGACCCTTGATCCCGGTCTTGTAGGAGCCGTTTGCATACGCGCCGTCTTTACCCTTCAAATCCCAACCGTGGCAGGATTTGCAGCGCCATGTGACATCACCGGCTTTTTTGGTGTTGGCCGCAGGCCAGGATTTGTGTGTGCCGCCGGGCTTTTTCGCCCCGATGACTTTAAACCATTTGTCATAGAGCAGACCGCCGCGTGCGATGGACGATTCGTCTTCCGCCATCGCACTGGACACGGGCATGGCGACAATCATAAATGCAGCGGTGGCGCACGATAGCACGACCGTCATCGTCAGTTGCTTCAACATTTCAAACTCCCCTTGTTCGGATTGTAGACGTTCTCAATTCCAAATCCTCACGATCAAAAATGGCGATCTGCAAGGCCTAAACCGTCAAGACGACACCTTTCGCCCACGCAAAACGTAGGACGAATATAAAATTAACGGTGCCGACATCTCCCCCCTCACACATTTACACGATTATACTGTGTTTTTATGCCGACAACAACTTATATTTGAATTTTAGCATATTAATATGATGCGTAGGCTGGTTTCAGGACGCGACGAAGAGGTATTGAGACAAGAACCGGGACGCGTGTCGGCCTAGGCCGTGAACTCATAAACAGGGTCGAAATGGCGGTAAAACGGCAAAAATATGCAAGGAAAAGCGCGCAGGATGGGCTTTTGGCCCATTCAAGCGTTTTGACGCCGCAGATTGCAGCCGTTTTATCGTCCTGCGGATATGATCGATTTGCCCGTCTGCGGCGTTGCAAGCCCTTGAAAACCATACGGTTTCCTGCGGTCTTGCGCCTTGCATACGAACAAATCGATTCATACCATTGCGATCCTGTTTATGAGTTCACGGCCTAGAGAAACCCCTCGCCGTCTTCATCGGGCGGCGGCAGAAACTCGTTGTCATCGGCGTTGAACAGATCGTCCACGTAGGAAAACTCCTTACGCAAGCCACTACGCGCCAGCAATTTTCGCTGCACCGGCTCCGGAAAGTCGTTGAACATGATGACTCCGCGTTCAATCAACACGTTGATCAAATCCTCGATCACGCGGATCAAGCCGAGGTCGGATTCCATCAGTTCGCGTTGAGCACGCTGTTCGGGACTGTCGGCGGCGAGGAACTTTCCCAGGTCCGGATCGTTGGACCCGACCATTTCGCTGCCTTCGACTTCTTCGCTCAGCACCGCAATAATCCGCCCCTCGGCGTTGCGCATCACATAAGGCATCTACATTCACCTTCTGGCTCTGTGGTTTATATGACTTTTACACTTTAGCGATCCGGCGCGGCTCTCGCAATCGCTGTTGTTTCCCTCATTTCCCTAAATCCACGACCCCAAACAAGCCGTTCTCACCCACCTTGGTATGAAACTCATTCTCACTTTTGCGCCTCTTATCGGTTTTGTTTATGCGGGTAAGCACGGTTTTGCGCGGCGGATTGACCGCAATGGGCGACGGGTCCAGTTCGAACACGACATCGTCGAACGTCGCCGCGTCCCAAGCCGGGGATGGCCAAGCCACAGCGGTGAAATGATACCGGCCCTCATGGCACGCGGCCATGGTCCAGAAAAAGCCCTTTGATGACAGCTCCGTCCCCACGGCGGGAGCTGCGAACGCGCCATCGCGATCGAGCGCCTGGATGATCCGCGACACCTCCACCTGGCTCAACTGCCGACTTGCGGCCTTGCCACGCCAGGGGTTGAGCAGGCCGCTCAGTTTGGAAACGCTGAACGCGCTGACGTCTGCGGCTTCGATCACGCTCACATCCAGGCGACCAGCGGCGCTCAAATCATAGGTGCGCACCTGCTCCCCAAAAACGCCATTGTAAACCATGCGGTAGCGGCTGGATGCGCCGGGACCGCACACGGCGCGAATATCGCCGCCTTCCAGGTAGGAAAACCAACTGAATTTGCGTTTGATCGGATTGTCGGTCGGTCCTTGGGATGCGCACGCCGTCACCAAGACCGCTAAAGTCACAGCGACAAGCGAGGCCCGAGCAATTTTAGTCGGCTTCGATGATTTCAAAGTCATGCGTGATCTCCGCGGTTTTACCGAGCATGATGGAGGCCGAACAGTACTTCTCCGCCGAAAGCGAGATCGCGCGCTCGATACGTTGCGGATCAAGATTACGGCCCGTGACCTTGAAGTGAACGTGCATGCGCACAAACACCTTGGGTTCCGTCTCGGCGCGCTCAGCCGAAATTTCGGCGACGCATGCGGTGACGTCCTGGCGGGATTTTTCCAAGATGTTCATCACGTCGATGGACGTACATCCCCCCATGCCGACCATCAGCATTTCCATAGGCCGGATGCCCCGGTCATTGCCTCCGAAATCGGGTGAGCTGTCCATGATCACGCTATGACCGCTGTCCGCCGCCCCCTCAAATGCACGTCCACCCAACCATTTCACTTCTGCTTTCATGTTTCATCCCCGATGCTAAGCCCGAAACGTTTAGCCCCAACCGTTTGGGGCCGGATTGCACCATAGCAAATCCGGCCCCGTCTGGGTTTGATAATTGTGTGTTCGCTCGTCATTTAAGGCAAATCGAACATCACCACTTCAACGTCGTTCAAGGCCTTGACGCTCATCTGCGTTTCTTCGCTGATCGCGGCGGAGCCACGTTCTGGCACAAAAACGCCATTCACTTCAATATCCCCGCGCGCGGGCACGATGTACGCGCGCCGACCGGGCTCAATTTGCAGATCGAGCGTTTCACCTTCACCCATCACCGCCGCCGAAAAAGCGGCGTCTTGGTGGATGAACAGCGCATCGTCGTGCTCGCGACCATCTCGACCGGACACCAGCGTCACGAAACCATTGCTGATTTGATCACGATCGAACGTCCGTGTATCCCAGCGCGGCTGATGGCCCACCTCGTTCGGTTCGACCCAGATTTGAAACAGATCCAGATCTTCTTTGTCGAGGTTGAACTCCGAATGGCGAATCCCGGTCCCGGCGCTCATCACTTGAACCTGCCCCGCCTCGGTACGGCCTTTGTTGCCAAGACTGTCTTCATGACTGACCGCGCCGCGCCGGACATAGGTGACGATTTCCATGTCCTTGTGCGGATGGGGCGGAAACCCCGTTTCGGCCTTGATATGGTCGTCGTTCCACACCCGCAAGGGGCCGAACCCCATGCGATTGGGATCGTAGTAACTGGCGAAACTGAAGTGATGACAGGCTTTGAGCCAGCCGTGATCTTGGTGTCCAAAATCTTCAAAACACGTTACTTCGATCATAATCATCTCCTTTCGTCGGCTTGAATGTGAGACACGCTCACGCAGCCAGTTTTGCCGCCAATGCCGCGACATGCGCCCCTTGGGCGCGGGCAATAGCCAACTCGTTTTGTGATGGCGTGCGACTGCCGTCGCTACCCGCAATCGTACTGGCACCATAAGGCGAGCCACCTGAAACCTCGTCGGTGTTAGAAAGTTCGGACACCGAAAACGGCACCCCCGCGATCACCATGCCGTGATGCAGCAAGGTGGTGTGAAACGAGGTGATGGTGGTTTCTTGACCCGCGTGCTGCACGGCGCTGGACGTAAACACCGAACCGAGTTTGCCGATCAGTGCGCCCTGCATCCACAGGCCGCCGGTCTGATCGAGGAAATTGCGCATCTGCGCGGACATGTTGCCGAAACGCGTTGGCGTGCCGAAGATGATCCCATCGTAATCGGCCAATTCCTTAGGCGTCGCCAGCGGTGCTGCCTGATCCGTTTTCATGCCCGCCCCGGACATCGCTTCGTCCGTCATCAGTTCGGGAACGCGCTTGAGGACGACCTCCGCACCGTCAACGCTCGCAGCGCCTTCGGCTATGGCTTCGGCCAGCGTTTCGATGTGACCGTAAGAGCTGTGGTAAACGACCAATATTTTACTCATATTCGTATCTCCGTTTGAGGATGTTCGTTCTGTTGTCCTTACGGTACGCTCTGGATGATATGTTGACAATTAACCACTTTTGAACAATACTGTTTCAAAATAGGAAACTATAAATATGGATATTTTTTCCGGCATGCGGGCCTTTGTCGCCACGGTGGATATGGGCAGTTTTTCTCAAGCTGCCCGTGAGTTAGGCACATCCAAGGCCACCGTTTCCAAACAAGTGGCCGCGCTGGAAGATCATCTGCGCGTGCGTCTGCTGCATCGCACCACACGCAAGCTGAACCTCACCGATGAGGGTCGCGTTTATGTGGAACGCGCCCGACGTATTCTCGAGGACCTGACCGACGCCGAGGATGCGGTTTGTCCCCTCGGCGGGGAGCCGCGTGGGCGACTGCGCATCAGCGCGCCGCACACCTTCGGCGCCATGCATTTATCCGAAGTTTTGGCCGCATTCATCGAACGTTATCCACATATCCACATTGACATCGAGTTCTCCGATCGCCTCGTCAACCTCGTGGACGAAGGCTTCGATGCCGTAATCCGCATATCTCGCTTGCGAGATTCGACCCTCGTCGCGCGTCGCATCGCGCCGGTGAGCATGTCCCTTTGCGCTGCGCCAAGCTATTGGGAAAAATATGGAAAACCCACCCACCCGAAAGAGCTCCGCCAACATAAAGGGATCAAATATTCATATCTGAGCACCCCCAGCGAATGGTCGTTCCGGGACGGGGGAAAACCGTTCAGTCTCAAAATCAGCGGCAATTTGACAACCAATAACGACATCGTGATCCGCTCCGCCGCCGTTCAGGGCGTCGGCATTTTTTACGGGCCATCCTATATCGTCAGTCAGGCTCTGCGCCAAGGCAAGTTGGAGGCGGCGCTGGAAAGATTTTATGACGACCCGCTCGGTGTTTACGCCGTATATCCATCCAGCAAAAACCTCTCACCCAAAGTACGCGCGTTTGTCGATTTTTTGATCGAATGGTTCCGCCACACCCCGGACTGGAACGCGCCTTCGTAAGGCGATTGGTAATATTATTAGACCACAAAAAATGTTTTTTCTCTGTTCTTATAAAGAAGGGGTTCCTATATCCTTATATGTGGGAGGGGAGTTACGAAGAGGTCCGTGATGAAGGGGCATCATTAAAGCTATGGGCAGACGCATACCCGACAATTTCCAAAACTCCTCAGCAATCGAGTTGAACCCGAAATTGCTGGATTTACCGGTCCCCTTGGGACGGCGGAGCTATTGCGGCGACCTCGATATCCGCATCGACCGTTCCGGCAAGTGGTTTTACAACGGCACGCTGATCACGCGAAAAGTGATGGTCTGCCTGTTTGCCTCACTTTTGGTGCGGGCGGACGATGGGGTGTACTGGCTTGTTTCACCGACCGAAATGGGCCGCATCGAAGTTGAAGACGCGCCCTTCATCGTCACACAAATATTCACCCAAGGGGAAGGCGAGGATCGAACCATCCGCTTTGGTACAAATATAGACAAAACAGTCATCATTTCAGAAGATAGCCCGATCCTCATGAAGCCCAGCCCGCTCACAGGCGAAACGACCCCTTATGTGGTGATGCCTGGAAATATCGATGCGCGCATCAATCGCGCCGTATATTACGATCTTGTGGAATTGGGCACGGTCATGGATTTGGGTGATGAAGAGATTTTTGGCGTATGGAGCTCCGGCTCTTTCTTCCCTTTGGGTTCCACGCAAGACGACAACGTCTGATTTGTCGCGTCTGAAGAGGCCCGTGTCATGGCGATGACACTGGATCGCGACTGGATCAGCCAACGCCTTTCGCACGCCGCGACCTCTCGCGAACGCGGCGACCACGACCTCAACCCCGGGTTTCGTCCCACCGCACCGCTACGTTCCGCCGCCGTCCTGGTCGGACTGGTCGAGCATGGGGATGGCCTGACCGTGCTGCTGACCCGGCGCACCGATCACCTGGAACATCATCCGGGCCAAGTCAGCTTCCCCGGCGGACACATCGAAGAGCACGACCGAAACGCCGTAGCCGCCGCCTTGCGTGAAACCGAAGAAGAAGTCGGCCTACCCGCAACGCACATCGACGTGATCGGCCGACTGGACACTTACGTGACCCGCACGGGCTTCGCGGTGACGCCCATTGTGGCGATGATCGAACCGCCCTTCGAACTGACCCTGGATCCCCATGAAGTCGCCGAGGTTTTCGAGGTGCCGCTGGCCTATTTGATGGACCCCACCAACCACCAGCGCCATGAACGGGAATTCGAAGGCGCGCGACGTATTTTTTACGCGATGCCCTACGGCGAGCATTTTATCTGGGGCGCTACGGCCGGAATGATCATGGATCTCTATAGGACCCTCGCCCGCAGCCCCACCATAGACGAAATGGGCGCGACCTGATAAGCCTTTAAGCAACCAGCGACGAGGTCTTTAGCCTGACAAAGGGAACCCCATGGGCCGTATGATCATCACGTATATTCTGCCGCTTGCGTTGCCGACGGCGTTGTATTTCGCTTGGACGGTATGGGTCCGCAATCAGGTGCGGGCCAATCGCGCCAAAGCCAAAGTCGAAGGGGGTGCGGGCGATCACACAAATCCCACCGATTTCGACATGGACACACCCTGGTTTCGGCTTATCCTGGCCGGTGTGGCCCTCATGACGGTGGGCTTGGTGCTGTCGGTGTTCCTTGGCCCCAAAAACGCCCCGAACAGCGTCTATCAACCGCCGCACATGCAAGGAAACACCATCGTCCCCGGCCAGTACGTGCCAAAACCGAAATAACCCAAAACCTCAAGAGATAAAGACGAAGGCTGCTTGCGTGAAACCGACCGGACTTATCGCCCAACAGCCCTGGATGACGACGCCGGAGACCCGGGCGGTGATGGCCGCCTTCCGCACAGCGGGAGCCGAGGCCCGCTTCATCGGCGGTTGCGTGCGCGATGCGGTGTTGAAACGCCCGGCCAAGGACATCGACATCGCCACGCCTCAAGAACCCGATCGGGTTTTGGAAATTCTTCATGACGCAGACATTCGCGTCATCCCCACCGGCCTGAAACATGGCACAGTGACCGCTGTGGTTGGTGCACATCACTTTGAAATCACCACCCTGCGCATCGATGTGGAAAACTACGGCCGTCACGCCAAGGTGGCGTTCACCGACGACTGGACCCAAGACGCAGCTCGGCGCGACTTCACCATCAACACCATGTCGTGCGACGAACGCGGCAACGTCTACGATCCATACGATGGCTTGCAGGACCTCGGTAAAGGGGTCGTGCGTTTCGTTGGCGTCGCGGAAGAGCGCATCAACGAAGACGTCCTGCGGCTGCTCAGGTTCTTTCGCTTTTACGCCCAATATGGCAAGCCCCCGATCAACGCCCCGGCACTGCGCGCATGCCGCAAGCTGGCGCCGCGTCTGCCGGAATTGTCGGGCGAACGGGTGCGTGGAGAGCTGTTTCGCATCCTTATGGCCCCCAACCCCGCCGATACCATCACGCTGATGCGCGCCGAAAAGGTGCTGAACCACATCCTGCCTGAGGCCGGCGACGTCGGACGCCTACGCATGCTGGCGTGGCTTTTGGAACGCGCAGTGAAAATCGACGACGTCAAAATCGATCCAGTACGGCGCTTAGCCGCTCTTTTGAAACCGGACGTGACACCCGATGAGATCACGGCGTTGACCGAACGCCTGAAATTTTCAAATCGCGAACGCAAACACTTGTTGTCCATGAGCGCCCGATCCCCTGTCATTCATCCAGATATGTCTGAAAAGGAGCTCCGCGTTGCCTGCGCCCGGTTCGGGCGAACCATTGTCTTGGACCGCGCCTTTCTCACCTGGGCGGGCGATCTCGCACTGGAGGCTCATTTGCCCGCGTCCACGACGCAAAGCTGGCGACGTCTCGTCGAAATCGTCCGCGACAGCCACATTGCGCCCTTCCCGCTGAAGGGACGCGATGTGATGGACTTGGGCGTCGCCCATGGCCCTGAAGTCGGTCGTTTGCTCAAACACGTCGAAGCTTGGTGGCGCGAGCGGGATTTCCGTCCAGACCGGGAAGCTTGCTTGGACAAGCTGACCCAGATACTTCGCCCACGCGCATAAGGGCCGTTTTACACTGCAATGCGCGGCTTTAAGGCGAAGCATCCAGATTCTCAAGCCATTTGAACACAAAGCCCCAGGGTGCTTTTAGGAAGCGCTTTTTAGCAAGCGCAGCATTTTTCAAGCTCGACACCAATCCGTGCATCAAAGGCTGCACACGCAACTTATGCAGTTATTGCTGGATTTCCGCGCATCTTGGGGAAACACATTTAATATAATAAATATACGATATTTTGTGCGTATGCAGCATTTTACCCCGCCTTTTTGGGTAGTTACGCCCTCCACAACCTTGTAGTATCGCTACAGGTACTTTTTATTGTATTTAAAAATACTGAGAATTATTTAAATAATGACTTACTAATACACAACATGCATCAATATTATTTAATCATTATATTAATAAAATCTAATGTGACTTGACCGCGCATATGTCCGTCTAGGGCATACCTGAATGATGTTTCAAGAGGGAGCGAATGCCTATGTCACCTGACCGCCCGAAACGCAGACCCTTTCCTTGGATTCGCACCGTCATGGCGGTCGGCGTTGTCGGCGCATCGATCGTGCTGGGCGGGCAACTCTTGGAACAAGAACGTCGCGGTGGGGAAAGCCCCGTAACCGAAGCCGGGCCGCGTGTGCCGAACGCCCAATTCCCGACCGACACGTTCAACGGCAAGGACGTGCCCCAACCCATCAACTATTCCCACAAGCTGCACGCGGGCGATTTGGGCATCAACTGTTTGTACTGCCACACCTATGCGCGCCGCTCCAAGGTCGCGGGCATTCCGCCGACCTCCAAATGCATGGGCTGTCACACCGTCGTCGCCACGGCGGACGAAAAACCGGAAATCGAAAAGCTCGCCGCGATGTGGGAAAGCGGCCAAAGCCCGGCGTGGAACAAGGTCAACGATGTCCCGGACTTCGTACACTTCAGCCACGAACGCCATCTGCAAAAGTTCCTCTTCGACAACCCCGATATGAACGTCAAAGACTCCCGCGAAGTCTGCGCCATGTGTCACGGCGACATGGTCGAAGTCACCGTGGCGAAAAAGATGCGTCCGCTGACCATGGGGTTTTGCAACACCTGTCACGAAAACAACAATGGCCCGGCGGATTGCACCCGCTGTCATAAGTAACGCCGCTTGAAGGGTGAGAGACGGATCATGAGTTCGACAAAAATCGATCGCAGAAACTTCCTCAAAGTGCTCGGCCTCGGTGGCGCGGGTGCGGCGCTTGCGGGGTGCGACATGCCATCCTACGCGACGCTGGAAGAAGGCGAAGAGCAGGTCTTTTCCTATCTCGCCCCGGAAGAATACGTTATCCCCGGCATCGGCGTGTGGTACGCGTCGACCTGTCTGCAATGCCCTGCTGGGTGCGGCGTGCACGGTCGGGTGCGTGAAGGTCGCGCCCTCAAATTGGAAGGCAACCCCAACACCGCCGTGAACAGGGGCAAATTGTGCCAGATGGGCCAAGCCGCCCTGCAAACCCACTACAACCCCGACCGCATCGCCAAGCCGCGTATCGGTGCCAAAGAGGTCACATGGGCGCAAGCCTTGGCCTTCATCAAGGCCAAAAGCACCGGAACCCCGGCGTGGCTGACGGGGGCCATCAGCGGCCACCAAGGCGTGCTGATGGACGCCCATCTAAACGCGAGTGGCGGCGGCAAGCACTATGGCGTCGAAATCGTCAACGCCCAGGCATGGCGGAGCGCGTGCGCGGACACCATCGGCGATGCTCAACCCGACCTGCACATCGACAAGGCCCGTTCCATGGTTTCGTTCGGTGCGGATGTCTTGGGCACCTGGATTTCCCCGGTGAAATTCATGGCTGATTACGGTGAGTTTCGTGCGGCGCCGCGCGGCGTTCTGACGGTGATCGAGCCGGCCATGACGCTGAGCGGCGCAAACGCCGACCACTGGGTTGCGGCGCGCCCCGGATCGGAGGCTGCCGTCGCGCTGGGCGTGGCCAATGCGCTCGCCACCGAATACAGCGTGTCCACATCGGCCCTGCCGACAGGTGTGGCCGATGCGATCTTCACCATGACCCCGGAGCGGGTGCGAGAGTTGTCCGGTGTGGACACTCGAACGCTTTCTAGAATTGCCGGCACCTTGATGAGCAACTCTCCATCCTTGGTGATCGGTGATGGAAGCTATGAAAATGCGGTGGCCGCTATGGCTCTCAACCTAATGCTCGGCAATATCGGCGCGACCATCACACCCGGCGCCGATCTGGTTCCGGCGGACCTTGCCATGCGGGACGGCTCGACCAAAGCCTTGGCCAATTTCGCCAAGAACGCTCAAAGCGGTGATATTCAGGCGGCCTTTATCAGTGGAGCCAACCCCGTTTTCACCGCACCGGATGGGCTGAACATGAAAGACGCCTTAGCCAAAATCGAGCTTAAGGTCGCCATCGCCATGTTCGAAGACGAAACCACCCAATTTTGCGATGTGGTGTTGCCGCTGGCCTCACCGCTTGAAGACTGGGGCACGCATGCCCCCCCACTGGGTGCGGCGCGCGGCGAAATTCACGTGCAACAGCCGTTGATGGAAAAGCTCCATCCCGAAGCCTTGGGCCTTGGCGACATCTTGCTGGGCTTGGCGCAAGACGCGGGCGCGGCGGGTCTCGATGATTTCGAAGATTATTACGGTTACCTGCGCACCGCCATCAGCGCGATGATCGGCACGGGTCAAGAAGCAGCTTGGCAAGACGTATTGCAGGCCGGCAAGGTGCAAGCGCCCGCCACGCAGCGATCGTTCACCGCGAACGGTTCCCTCACCATCAACGTCCCCGAATCCAAGGCCCCCGGCAAAGGTGAACTGATCCTGATCACCACCGCGCGCCAGGGCCTTTATGACGGACGCCACGCCAACTTGCCGTGGCTGCAAGAAGCGCCCGATCAGATTTCCAAGGCGGTGTGGGACAGCTGGGCCGAAATCCACCCCACGACCGCCGCCCGCTTGGGGCTGAAAGACGGCGATTACGTCACCATCACCTCGGCGGACGGTGCGCTCACAACCCGCATTTTTCTCTACAAGGGCGTTCACCCCGACGCCATCGCCGTGCCCATGGGACAAGGCCACACGCACTATGGCCGATACGCCAGCAGCGTGGGCGTCAATCCGCTGAACCTTTTGGGCGCGGATACGGATGCACGCACGGGTGAGGTGTCCAACACCACAACCGTTCACGTTCAGGCCACCGGCGACAACCGTTATCTGGTGCGCCTCATGGACATAGATCGACAGTATGGGCGCAAGCTCACCGCAACCATTTCCGCGGATCAGCAGCGCCGCAACCAGTCCAATAAACAGGGAGGTGCTTAAATCATGCCTTCGCTTCTCGGAAACATTTTCAAGGGTTGGGCCCATTATTCCAAAGGTGTCGAGGAAGGCGGTCATCACGATTATGAGCACATGTTCGCCATGGTCATCGACCTGGACCGCTGCACCGGCTGCAATGCGTGCTCGACAGCATGCTACGCGGAAAACAACCTACCCGTCGTGGGCGAAGATAAATTCGGCGCGCGCCAAGCGATGCATTGGATGCGCGTCGAGCGTTACTTCGACGAACCCGACATGGACAAGATCGCCGCAGCGGAGGAAACCGACACGCAATCGCGCGGCGCGTCGTTCCTGCCCATGATGTGCCAGCACTGCAACGCCGCGCCGTGCGAGCCGGTGTGCCCGGTGGGCGCAACCTATCACACGCTCGACGGCCTCAATGCCCAGGTTTACAACCGCTGCATCGGCTCGCGCTATTGCGCCAACAACTGCCCGTTCCGGGTGCGCTACTTCAATTTTTACGACACCGCTGAAAGCTGGCCCGCGCCGATGGACCAGCAACTCAACCCGGACCTTTCCGTGCGCTCCAAGGGCGTAATGGAAAAGTGCACCATGTGCATCCAGCGCACCCGCGCGGCGCGCGACACCGCCAAGCGCGAAGGGCGCGCGCTGATAGACGGCGATATCCAAACAGCATGCCAACAGACTTGCCCGACCTCCGCCATTGTGTTCGGCGATTTACTCGATGAGACCAGCGCGGTCGCCAAAATCTGGAAACGCCAGCAGGTCAAGCTGGGCACTTACAAACAAAACAAAGAGAACCCGGACCTGCGCGGCTACCGCATTTTCGAAGAGCTCAACGTGGATGCCAAGGTTCTCTACCTCGAACGCGTCAGGGAGGTTTAAGTCATGTCCGCACAACAAAGCCTCGCTCACAAGCACCTGACCTACGAGCAAGCCAAGGACATCGATGAAAACATCGAATGGGCGAAGATCAACACCGATGTCTTGCGTTCGATGGAAAACCCACGCCGCGGCTACTGGGTGGCGATGTTCATTTCCGTTGCGCTGTTCGCGGTGATGATTTACGCCGAGGTCTATCAGTACCAGTTCGGCATGGGCCCGGCGGCGCTCAACACCTCGCACATGTGGGATTTGTATATCTCCACCTTTGTGTTCTGGATCGGCATGAGCCACTCAGGCACGTTGCTGTCGGCCATTTTGCATTTGGTCCACGCCGATTGGCGCAAGCCGATCTACCGGTTCGCCGAGGCCATGACCACGTTCTCGTTGCTCACGGCGGGCATCTTCCCGGTCATTCATCTGGGCCGGGTGTGGAATTTTTATTGGGTGATGCCCTATATGTCCGATCGCGGTCTATGGCCGAATTTCCGCTCTCCGCTGATTTGGGATGCGTTCGCCATCTCCGCGTATCTGACCAGTTCGGTGTTGTTCTTGTACATCGGCATGATTCCCGATTTGGCGATTTGCCGCGACAACGCTGAGGGCTGGCGGAAAAAGCTCTACACTTGGCTGTCACTGGGTTGGCGCGGCGACGATGCGCAATGGCGCAATTTCCGCTTCACCTACTTGATGATTGCCTGCTTCCTGATCCCGCTGGCGGTGTCGGTGCATTCGATCGTATCGATGGACTTTTCCATGTCGATCATGCCGGGCTGGCACGTCACCACGTTCCCGCCCTACTTCGTCGCGGGGGCACTGTATTCGGGCTGCGCGGCGATCATCACGTTGTTCATCTTGCTGCGGTATTTCTTTAAGTTCGAACACTTCATGACCATGCCGATCCTGGACAAGGTCTGCAAACTGACCTTCGTCATCGCCATGGTGTGGACGTATCTGAACTTGGTCGAGTTCGCGTCCGTCTGGTACGGCCACGACATTCCGTCAAAAGAAGTGCTGCTCGCCAAGGCCAGCGGGCCCTATTCGCCGTTCTTCTGGTCCATGATGCTGTTCGGCTCCATCCTGCCGTTCGCCCTGCTGAGCCCATGGGTCCGGCGCAACATGTATGTGCTGTTTTTCGTATCGGTGTTTCTCAACGTCGGCATGTGGCTGGAACGGTGGATGATCGTCACGCCGACCCTGTCGATGGGGCACCATCCGCAAGCCTTCAACACCATGTGGCCGGGCTGGGTCGAATGGGCCATGGTCGGTGGCAGCTTCGGCTGGTTCGGCATGCTGTTTTTGGTCTTCGTCAAGGTCTTCCCGTCGGTCTCCATGTACGAGGTCAAGGAAATGGTCTACCACCGCAAACGCACCGTTTATGAAGACGTGGACGAGATGATGGATCTTCATTCCGGCGTGCCGGGACCAAGCTCAGCGCCTGCATCGCAAACCACGGGAGGCGCATGACATGGCGAACCATCACAAAACACTGCGCATCAAGACCAAGCGCATGCTGGGTCTGTTCGGCGACTTCGACGAAGCCTTCGAAGTGATCGCCGACATCCGGCGATATAAGGTGCCGGGCTTGACCGTCGATGATGTGACGCTCAAGTCGCCCATCGAACACCCGGAAATCGAAGACGTGTTGGGCGAACGTCCCACCAACGTCCCCAAATTCGCTTTTTGGGGCGGCCTGTTCGGGTTGGTGTTCGGCTTCTTGTTCCTGGCCAGCGCGCAGGCCAACTTCCTCGCCCAGCCGTCAGGCGGCAAGCCCGTCATCACCATTCCGTCCAACATCGTGTTGGCTTACGAGATGATGATCTTGTTCGGTGTGCTCTCCACTCTTGTGGGCTTCATCATCGGCGCAAAGCTGATGCGCAAAAGCGAAGGCCTCTACGACACCGCCATCACGGTCGATCAAATCGGCATCGTGATCGAGGTCGCCGACGAACAGGCGTCCCCCTTGAAAGATCTGTTCGCCAAGCACAACGTCCTCGAAGTGCGTGAGGAGGCCCTGTCGTGAACACTTTCATCCACACCTTGAGCACAGCCGCCATCATCATCGTCTTAAACGCCACCACCGCGCACGCTTGGCCGTGGTCCAACGACATGATGAACCAAGCGTCCATCAAGCCCCAGGAAAAGATCACGCCGTTCCCGGCGCGTTCGGTCCCCGTGACGGGCATACCGTCGGCAAGGTGGGAAGACCGCGACGCCACCGAGGGTTTGAAAAACCCACACGCGCCGGACGCGCGTTCGCTGAAAACCGGCAAGGTTCTGTTCCAGATTTACTGCGCGGCGTGTCACGGCCTGACCGGACGCGCCGAAAGTGAGGTCGCCAAACGCGGCATGCCTGCTAACGATTTGACCGACGATTACGTGCAAAAGGACCTGACCGAAGGCTGGATTTTCGGCACCATCACGTTCGGCAGCGCGGTGATGCCGCCCTACGGACGCGCAGGCGATCAAAACGACGAGGCGCGCGGTTCCAACGATCTGAGCGTCGAAGAGCGCTGGGACGTGGTGAACTATGTCAAACACCAGCTCCGCGCCGACGCCATGGCGGCAGGACCGCTGCCGGAATACCCACTAGATGAAGGGAACGGGCAAGAAGGAGGGAACGGGTCATGAACGATTTCGGCAGTTGGTCGGTTCTGACCACGAATTTCCTGATCGTGCTCTACCTGGCCTTGGGCGGGGCGATTTTTCCGGTGATCTTGCATTTGGCGGGCGCGTTTCGTTGGCGACGCCAAGTGGGCTTTCTCGCCGGCACCTGTACGGCGCTGTTCCCGATCGCTTTTGTGTTGCTGATCATTTTGCTGGTCAACGGGGAAATGACCTTTCCGTGGCTCAAGTACGCGCACGAAACGGGGGGGCACTTGGGCGGCTGGCATAATTACAAGTTCCTGGTGGCGCGCGAAATCATCGGTTTTCTGATTGTCGCCGGGCTCAGCGTTGCGGCGATCCGTTGTCAGTATCTCGCAGAAGCGCACCCCGACCGTCATCGTCCGGGACGTTTCAACACCCTGGCGGTGCTGATGCCGTTCGCCTACGTCATTTACGGCACCATGGTGGCGTGGGATTTCGAAATGACCTTGCAGCCGGGCTGGCACTCAGCCAGTTACGGCGCGTATCAGTTCCAAAGCGCGTTCCACGGCTTTCTCGGCTTTTTCGCCATGATGCTGTATTTCCTGGATCGCTCAGATCGCCTGACGCGCCCGTTCGAGCCGAAAATCTTCAACTACATGGCGCAGTTCATCCTCGCCATGAGCATCATGTGGGTCTACTTCTACTACACACAATACCTGGTCATGTGGTACGGGCGTCTGCCCACCGACATGGAGCGCTACTGGCGCATGATCGAAGAGGGCTACTTGCTGATCGGCGTGGTGTTCCTATTCCTAAAATTCATCATCCCGTTTTGCGTATTCCTGTTCAAACGCAACCGCCACACCCCTTTCATCGTCATGTTGATGGGCTTTAGCGTGATCTTGGGCACGTGGATCGAACGCTACGTGTGGATATCGGGCTCCGTGGCCAGCGATTTTTACCACATCCCGCTGTCGAACACGTTCGACCTGGCCGTCACGGTCGGCATCATGGGCATGAGCTGGCTGGCCGTGGCGTGGGCCTTGATGCATTGGTGGCTGATCCGCCACGAATCTTAAGGTCCGGGCCTATTCGTTTATACCGCCGCCGTTTGCCGCAACGCTTCCCCCAGCACCATCGCGGCGGCCACCGCGATGTTCAGCGAGCGTGCGCCGGGGGCCATGGGGATGGTGACGCGGGCGTCGACGGCGGCGTGGACGTCATCAGGCACGCCTGAACTTTCCGATCCCAACAGCAACACGTCGGTGGGCTGAAAACTGAAATCGGTGTAGGTGATCGCGCCTTTGGTGGTCAACAGCACCAGCCGTCGGCCTTCTTCAGCTTGGCGCTGGGCGCGAAAGGCATCCCACGAATTGTGGCGCGTCACCTGGGCGAGATCCAGATAATCCATGGCTGAACGCTTGAGGTGACGGTCGGAAAACACGAAACCGCACGGCTCGACGATATCCGCGCCTACATCCAGGCAAGCGCAGGTGCGCAGCAAGGTTCCGGCGTTCTGTGGGATGTCCGGTTGGAATAATGCTAAGTACATGATTTTCGGGCTTTGTTTCGTTCCATTTCGCAGGTGCACACTCATTATATTAGAGAGGGTTAATTTTTTTCCTTTTTTCTAGTGTGCATTTCTTATATACCGTTGCGAACTCGGGCGGCACATATTCATGGGCCTGCCCGGTTGCACGTTTGGCAGGGCGGCAAGATAGATGGCGGAAATATTTTCCGAATCCCAATAATAAGCAGCCCGCTGTTACCTGTGAGTAGAGCCTGTGACCAAGGTCAGGAAAGGCGTCATCATGACGGATAATCCCACGAATACTCCAGAGGAAATGGACGGTGATCGCCGCGACTTTCTTCTGATCTCCACCACCACGCTTGGCGTGGCGGGCGTAGCTATGGCAGCTTGGCCCTTCATTCATTCCATCAACCCCGCCAAAGACGTTCTGGCGCTGGCATCGACCGAGGTGGACCTGTCCGCCGTTGAGGTTGGGCAAGCCATCACCGTCATGTGGCGCGGCAAGCCGGTTTTCATCCGCCACCGCACGGCGGAAGAAATCCAGTCCGCCGAAAAGGTCGATGTCGGCGAATTGCGCGACCCCCAAACCGATGCGGACCGCGTTCAGAAACCCGAATGGCTCATCGCCGTCGGCGTGTGCACGCATTTGGGCTGCATCCCGTCCGGCCAGTCCCTGGGCGACAATCGTGGGGAATACGGCGGCTGGTTCTGCCCCTGCCACGGTTCGGTCTACGATACGTCCGGGCGCATCCGCAAGGGTCCGGCACCGTTTAACTTAGCCGTGCCGCCGTATACGTTTACGGATGACACAACGATTATGATTGGGTGAGGCCGTCCATGAAACGCACTCAAAGCTCGAACCGCTTGGTTCAATGGATCGACGACCGGCTGCCCATTTTCAGCTACGCCGACCAAAACGTTATCGCATATCCCACGCCGAAGAACCTGAATTACTGGTGGAACTACGGTTCCATCGCCGGCATCATCTTGGTGATCATGCTGGTAACAGGCATCTTCCTGGCGATGAACTACCAGCCGAACGCCGATATCGCGTTCGCCAGCGTCGAACGCATCGTGCGCGACGTCAATTACGGGTGGCTGTTGCGCTACTTGCATATGAACGGCGCAACGATGTTCTTCATCGTCGTCTACATTCACATGTTCCGTGGCCTGTACTTCGGTTCGTACAAAGCGCCGCGTGAAATTCTGTGGATGGTCGGTGTGACCATTTATGTCGCCATGATGGCCACCGCCTTCATGGGTTACGTGCTTCCCTGGGGGCAGATGAGCTTCTGGGGCGCAACGGTGATCACCAACCTGTTCTCCGCGATCCCGGTGATCGGTGACTACATCGTGGTGTGGATCTGGGGCGGTTTCTCCGTCGATCTGCCGACCATCAACCGTTTCTTCGTGTGGCACTATCTGCTGCCGATGATTTTGGTGATGCTGGTCGTGGTTCACTTGTGGGCGTTGCACGTGCACAAATCGTCCAATCCGCTGGGCATCGACATCAAGACCCCGCAGGACATGATGCCGTTCCACCCGTTCTACACGATCAAGGATCTGTACGGCCTAGGCCTGTTCATGATCGTTTACTTGTTCTTCGTGTTCTTCTATCCCAACTTCTTCGGCGAAGCGGACAACTACATTCCCGCCAACCCGATGGTGACGCCACCGCACATTCTGCCGGAATGGTACTTCTTACCATTCTACGCAATTTTGCGTGCGATCCCCGACAAGCTGGGCGGTGTGATCGTGATGTTCTCAGGCGTGCTGATCTTGTACGTTCTGCCGTGGTTGGATACCTCCAAGGTTCGTTCCGCGACCTTCCGTCCCGTCTTCAAACAGTTGTTTTGGATTTTCGTTGCAGACTGTTTGTTCCTGGGTTGGTTGGGCGCACGTCCTGCAGATGGTATCTATCTGTGGCTGGGCCGTGCTGCAACGTTCTACTACTTCTTCCACTTCATGGTGTTGTTGCCGCTGGTCGGCAAGCTTGAGAAGCCCAAACCGCTTCCCAGCAGCATCTACGAAGAAGTGGCGAAGAAATGCCGCGCGAAGGAGGACTGAGCGATGCGTAAACTTCTTATCACTGCCGCAATGGGCCTGAGCCTAACGATGGGCCTGGCGGTTTCAAATCCGGCGCATGCCGAGGGCGAAGCCATCAAGCCCATCGACGTCAAATGGTCCTTCGAGGGTATTTTCGGCACGTTCGACCGCGAAGCGGTCAAGCGTGGCGGCCAAATTTTCTTCGAGGTCTGCACCGGTTGTCACTCCATGAACCTGATGTCTTATCGCAATCTGGTGGACATCGGCTGGACTGAGGACGAGGCCAAGGCTTTGGCCGCCGAGTACGAAGTCCAGGACGGCCCCAACGATGAAGGCGAGATGTTCATGCGTCCCGCCCGTCTCTCTGACCGTTTCGTGTCTCCGTTCCCCAACGCAAAGGCTGCGCAGTACGCCAACGGCGGCGCACTTCCGCCGGATCTGTCGGTGATCACCAAGGCTCGCGCCGGGGGTCCTGACTACATCTACAGCCTGCTTGTCGGTTACAAGGATGAAGCGCCGGAAGGCGTCGATATGCCGGACGGAACCAACTACAATGAATACTTCCACGGCCATAAGATCTCCATGCCCCAGCCGCTCAGCGGCGAAAGCGTCGAGTTTCCCGACGGCACTTCGGTCGATCTGGATCAGGAAGCGAAATACATCGTCAACTTCCTTGCCTGGGCGGCGGAACCTGAGTTGGAAGCGCGCAAGTCGCTGGGCATCAAGGTGCTGTTGTACCTAATCGTGCTCACGGCCATGCTCTACGCGCTCAAGCGCCGCATCTGGAGCCGCATCTGCCTGGACGAATACACCCACGGCCCATATGTGGAGCAATACCAGAAGGACCTCGACAAGCACAAAATGCCCGGTTAAAACCGCGCAGCATTCAAGCTGAAAACAACACCCCCCCGCCTTCCAGCAGGGGGGTGTTGTTTATGAATGGTCCGCTTTGCGGAATCGACCATAAGCTGATAGTGTGCCTTTCGGACAATTTTTATATATCTAATTGCAAAAACCGTGAGGTCATGCGCATGCAACCATTATGGCCGCTCCTCATAACCTTAGCCTTATCTGGATGCGTCACCATGGGCGGTATCGCGGACCACCTTGATCCCGTCGAAGCGCAATTGGTCAAACGCCTCGCCAGTGAACTGTGCAAAGTAAATTTCACCTACCAAAGCGAGATCATCAAAACAGAAACGGTGCGCGCGGCATTTGTCGGAGTTGCCGATATTCAAGACATTGGCGATGACGAAGGCCGCGTGGCATCAATTATGGTTAAAGGTAATCAACAGAGCCTTACCTACAACCCGGTCACTGCAATGGCTTATTGCGGCTATAGTTCCACCAGTAAGAGTCCGTCCGAAAAGTTTACGTTCTTGCTAAACGCCTTAGCATAAGTTTGATCATAGCGAGACGGACCAATGCGGTTGCGGTCCTGGCAAGGTTTTCAAAATCCCTGGCAAGCCGTCGGTTGCGA
>Ga0316204_10001084_pt1 | contig 80700 bp, 57 predicted proteins | sample 6monrhotite_MG_2_FD_205661 | JGI IMG/M metagenome (GOLD analysis project Ga0316204, IMG submission 205661) | Microbial mat bacterial communities from mineral coupon in-situ incubated in ocean water Damariscotta River, Maine, United States -... | ecosystem: Environmental > Aquatic > Marine >... | reverse complement strand
GTGTCAATGATGGGTGAGACAGATCTCGTCAAAAAACCTCCCCCAGGGCACGAGAGATTTTCTCATGGAAGAGACCCCCACCACCTCCCCAAGTACGCAGGCTGAGATCGTCGTACCACCGTCCGGCAAACGCGTGTTCTCACTGACCTACAAGCGGCGCATCCTCAATCAGCTCGACGCCTGCTCTCACCTCGGTGAGAAGTCCGCCCTGCTCCGACGGGAAGGCCTCTATTCTTCCTACATCAGCAAGTGGAGGACACAGGTGGCCAACGACGACAACCCGACGACCAGCAAGAACAAGGGCGGACGCCCAAAGCTCTCCAAGGCGGAGCGGGAAAATCGTGCTCTCCGCAAGGAAAACCAGCGACTCAAGAAGCAACTTGAACGAGCTAACCTCGCGATGTCCGTCCAAAAAAAACTAACCGAGCTGCTGGAGAGCTACTCCCCGGAGACCAGCGACGACGACTCCAACTCCAAGCCGCTCAAGAACTCGTGAACGCCAACTACTCCGTCATCGATGCCTGCGAGCTCATCGACCTCCCCCGGGCGGCCTGGTACCGCGCTCACGCCACCAAGCCCGCCAAGGCTGCCCTTGAGAGACAACGACCAGCTCCACCGAGGGCCCTCTCGGACGAGGAGCGCCAAACCGTCCTCGATCGCCTCCACCACCCGAACTTCGTCGACCGGCCCCCTCGTCAGGTCTTCGCCGCCTTGCTCGACAAGGGCGTCTACCACTGCGGATGGCGCACCATGTACCGAATCCTCCACGAGCACGGAGAGGTCAAAGAACGCCGTGTACAGCGCACTCATCGCAAGCATGCCATCCCCCGTCTGGTGGCCCGAGCGCCCAAGCAGGTCTGGAGTTGGGACATCACGCTGTTGCGGGGTCAAACTCCCCGGGAGTTCTTCTACCTCTACGTGATCCTCGACCTGTTCAGTCGCTACGTCGTGGGCTGGATGCTGGCGCCCTGTGAGAGCGACGACCTCGCGGAGCACTTCATCAACCAGACCTGTGAGCGTCAGGGCGTGGTGCGGGCTGGACTGACGCTGCACGCCGATCGAGGCAGCGTGATGCGCTCCCAGCTGGTGTCTGAGTTGCTGAGCAAGCTTGGTGTCGACCAGAGCCACAGCCGGCCTCGAGTCTCCAACGACAATCCGTACTCGGAGAGCCAGTTCAAGACGCTGAAGTACGACGGTCGGTTCCCCGGTCGGTTCGAGACGCTGGAGGCCGCTCGCGAGTACTGCCAGGGCTGGTTTCCCTGGTACAACCAAGAGCATCACCACCTGAATCTTGCGCTGTTTACCCCTGCCCAGGTGCACCTTGGTCAGGTCGAAGCGGTCAGGGCCATCCGGCAGTCTGCACTGGATAATGCCTATTCGGCCCATCCAGAGCGGTTTGTAAAGGGGCCTCCGCTTGCCCGACGCCCAGCAGCCGAGGTTTGGATCAACCGGCCTGCTGAGCCGATCCCCGCGGTCACCACAGCCGCTTCAGCACCTGCAGATGCCCGATGAGTATTCCTTCGGCCTTGCGGGGGACTCAGGGCGCTGTGAGCGGGACTTCACGAAGATCTGAGTCCCGCTCACAGTGCCCAGAGAGGCCCCGACGACCGATGCCACCACCACCCTAGTTTTTTCCTCCAATCTGTTTCATTTCCATTGACACGTTCCGAAGTCAGAATGAGTCCTGCCAACAGAAAGAGCATCTGGCTGGAGTTCTGTGCCCGCTATGGCGTCGATAACGACGTGCCGTTGTTTCGTAGCTGCGGCCTTGTCGTCGAAACCGCCCCGCTGGGGCGTGCGAAGCTGCCGGTCCTAGCCCGCTCGGAGGCCATGGAGTCCATGATGCTGCGCGAGGTCGGGAAGGTTCTGGAGGACTTCAAGACAGGACACGACCGCTACGAGGGGCTCATCTACTGCATGTACGAGCGGCAGAAGGGGGCGCCAGCGCCGCTGTACATCGGCAAGACGGAGAAGTTCGGCAAGAAGGACGGCAACCTCTCAGCCAACCTGGCCGGGATCAAGACCGGCACGCAACACCCCTTCGCGCGCTGGGGCTACAACTACGCCTACCACCTGGGCGATCTGAGCGCGGTGGTGTTGGAGCATCCCAACACGGGCAGGCACAGGCGATATCAGCGCTGGGCCCAGGAACTGTTCCATCAACCCTTCTCAGAGCGCCGGCTGAAGCGGCCGGTCTACCTGTGGGCGTATGCCTGGGAGCGCGGTTCACTCGGGCCCTGGCAGGAGCCGGGCTCTGCGGAGCTGACCTTCCTGGAGTACCAGCTCATCGGCCTCTGCAACGCGGAGTTTCCGGCCTTGCTGAACCAGGAAGGTGTCAACCGGTAGGTGTCTTCAGAGCAATCACGTCGTCGCTCGGAGCCGGTTCCGAGCTTCCTTCCAGGACTCCTTGTTGTCGCACTTCTTGTCTGGACACCTCAGGTAGTTCCCGTAGCGGCCGGTGACAGCGTCGTAGATTTGATCGCACTTCGCACAGGTGATCTGCAAGAGCTCGGCGAGTTCCTCAACCATCTCGGCGGAGAGTGCTTCGGAGTGCGGATCAGCCTTGTTGGTGCACTTGATGAATGGGCCCTTGCGTCCAACGTAGAGGGTGGTTTCCTGGTCGCACTCAAAGCAGAGTTGCTTGTAGACCTCTGGATAGATCTGGACCAGGGTGCCCAGCACTGGGTCGCGCTTGATACGCGTGGCAATGGCCTTTACAGGCTGTTTCCTGGGCGCTGCATTGCCCTTGGGCTTTGGAGAAGCGGACGGCTTTGAACGCCCTGTTTGGACTCTCGTCGTCGGCGGCTTTGGAGGAGGTGGGGCTGGTGGTAGGGGAAGCTGTATGATGTTGGAATCATCCGGCTTGGGCGTGCGAGATTTCGCAGCCTTTGGTGCTCCGGCGGACTTGGAGGTACTGGCTACTCCACTCTTCTTTGCCGGAGGTGGCTGCGGTGCTGGAGTAGGTGGCGTTGGTGTTGGAGCCGGTGAGGTATGGACCTCTTCAGACTCATCTGATTGAGCCCACGTCTCACGAAGTGAAGCCGCCTTTGTCAGCAGCCATCGTTTGAGTTCATTGGCCTTCGCATCGTGTGCCAGAGTCTGGTCTTGGGTACCCACTGGTTCAATGTCCAAGTCCTCCATGCGCTGAACGACCCAGTCCATGGTTCCAGGTGGGTCGCGGAAGTAGCGACTCCCCCGGATGCGGATGAATCGCCACCCCATGCGCTCCAGCACTTCTTGTCGTTCCAGGTCTGCCTGCAGCTGGTCGGGGCCATGGAAGCGCTCTCCGTCGCATTCGATGGCCACGCGACCTCGGCTGCCCTCGACGACAAGGTCGATTCGATAGGCGCCGACTGGCCACTGGGGATGGACCCGATAGCCCTTCTTGACGAGGTAGCGGAGGACTCGTTGCTCGAAGGGAGAGTCTGTTCGAGGCTCGAGTCGTCGGAGTTCAGCCTGGGCCGTCTTGTAGTTCAAGGCGTACTCGATCAACTGACGGCGAAGGTCTCCTGATTTGAGGTCGAACTCGGGCCGGAGCGAGTGGACAACCCACATCTGGTTGCGAGCCCGGCTGGCAGCGACGTTGTACCGCTGCTTGGTGTTCTCTCGCTGGTTGCGGCGCAGGGGGCCTGCCGGGTCGGGCGAGTCCACCATCGAGAGGAAGATGATGTCGCGCTCATCTCCCTGGAAGTGAGCTGCTGTGCCGCACAGGATGTTGTGTTTCCTGAACACGCTGGGGCTCAGGTGCTTCTGGAGCAGCTGTTCGATGAGAGCGGCCTGCTCTCCTCCAATCAGCGAGATCACGCCGAACGAGCAGTCGGCATAGACGGGGTGTTCAGTCGCCGCGATCAGCAGGCTGGCTATCTCCAGCGCCTCGGCCGGGTTGGTCTTCCCATCCCTGGCGCCTCCAGAGACGACGTGTGGGATCACATGCGGGCGTTGTTGGACGCCGGCGACCTCTCGAAGCGGACGAATCTCACCGTTGTAGCTGAGTTGGTTGCTGAACTCGATGATGTCGGGAACACAGCGGAAGTGCTCGATGAGCCGAATGGTGCCGCCGAAGCTCTGGCGAGCGATGTCATAGACCGAGGTCTTGCCATCGTAGAGGTGGGCGTTCGGGATGCCCTTGAGGTACTGGTCGATCAGCTTCTCCACCTGATCAACCCGTTGCCCCACTGCCGAAGGGCTGACCTGTTGGTGGTCTCCAACAACGACGACGTGTTTGCCCAGAGCCAGAGCGAGCAGTCCGAGGACATCACTCTGGCTCGCTTCATCCAGGATCACGACGTCGAAGCGACTCCTGCGGAAGTCATAGGTCTCCACCACTCGTGCCATCGGCATGATCCAGACCGGGACGGCATCCTGGCAGGACTTCATCTGTTTCCTGGCCTGACGACGTAGCCGTGGGGCCCGCTTCCCCGTGCCCTTGCCTATCTTGCGGATGGTGTCAGACCACCCCACCAGGGCCTGCTGCTGGGTGGGTGTGATTCTCTCGTGCTGCCGACGCCAGGCCATGGCGTCCACGAGCTGGGCGGTGCACTCCAGTTGTTCACGACGAAGCTGACTGACCTTCTGCTGAATTCGGTCAGGATCAATGGCGCTGCGCCTCTCGAGCTCTTGCTCGAGTTGTCGCCATCGCCATGCCGGCTTGATTTCTCCGGGTGGAGTCGGCTTTTCGTGGGGTGGGATCCGCTTGGCTATCTGGTGAGACCAGGTCGGAGCGGCGCTGTCCAACTTGTCGAGAAGAGCCTTTCGAGTCCGCTCTACCTTGCGAAGGTGGTGGAGCTGCTTCAGTCGCTTCCATAGGCGTTCGTAGCTGGCGGGGTCGGCTTGATGAATCACCTCCCGCATCCCCCTCGCAATCCCTTCCTTGTCCAGGGCTGCAGGGATCCCGGTCAGCGGGTTGTCCAGCGCCTCCATGGCTCGCTCTGCTCGCTCCAGATGGAAGCGCTGTAGGCGAGCCTGGAGAGTTGGAATCAGGTGTGAGCGAAAAGTCTCTCGGAGTCGATAGAGTTCACCGACATCACCGGGGATAGGTGGGACTGCGCGTCCCAGGGATTCCCAGTTCACCCCCTGCTTGGCGAACTGCTGGTAGAGGGGCTGCCAGAGCCTGGTGTGCCAGTCCAGTGCTTGGCTCAGAGCCTCGCTGTAGTGGCGGCCTAACCGCTCGATATCCGCGCCGCTGGAGAGGCGCTCAGCACCAAGCGGCACCATCTGGCGCTCCCAACGAGAGCTCAACGAAAGGCGTAGACACTCAGCGTTCAACCAGATGGCGATGAGACTGAACTCATCCGCAGTGGTTGGAGAGCGACCGCCGATACGAGCCGTATCGATGAAGCCCTTCCAGTCCGAGCGACGCAGGAGGGTGAACCAGCCGAGGTTGCCCCCCTTCGAGAGATGCTCCTCGATAGTGCGGCAGGTCTCCAAGCTCGCGGATGGGTTCTGGAGAATGGCCTCAGGGAGTTCAAGGCCATGCTCCATGTGGACGCGGCGTGCCTGGCTGAGCTCTGCCAGGGTCTGCTGGAGCTGTTGGAGCAACCCGAGCCAGAGGTGCTTGTCGTCACCTGCCTGACGTCCAGCATCCATCGCGTGTAGTTTCCAGGGCTCGCTGTCATCAATGGCAGCGGCGGCTTCTTCGCTGGCGGCCATGAGTTGATCGAGCTGAACGGACTCCTGGCGGTTGTGGCTCCAGAAGCGCACGCCGAAGGAGGTGTCCTTTCCCTTGAGCTCCGAGAGCGCCACCAGGTGCCGCTTGAGTTCCTGTGGTGTTGCCAACTTCTCCAGGTCGGGGAGTTCACCTTGGAGAGCGAGTTCATCAGCCGCGGATAGCGTCTGGTTGGTGGCGTAGAGCGTTGTGAATTCGGCGTCGCTCAACGGCTGTGGAGCGCTCTCAGAGACCGGTCCGGGGATCCAGTGGTGGCGATCTCTATGCTCGTGGACCCACCGGGCTGCTTCAAGAGGCTTGACAGGCTTTCCTGCCAGGATGATCGGGTCGTGCTCCTTCTGACAGGCCCCACGCAGCTGTGTCTCTGCTTTGAGCAGCTCGGATTGCAACCGCTTCCTACGTTCCTGAAGTTGGCTGATCTGTCGGTCCAGTTGGGCCGCGTTGAGGGATGTGTACCGTGCCACGATCCCCGAGATCGCTTCTTCCATCTGTTGGCGACTCTCGCGATCGCTATCAAGGACGCTCACACACAGCGGCCGAAGTTCTGGAACGAGGTGGTGTCGAACGACTCGGAGCGCCTTTGTGGTGTGGCTGGTTACCAATACAGAGCGACCCTGGGCCAGCAGGTGCCCGAGAAGATTGGCGATGGTGTGCGTCTTCCCCGTGCCAGGTGGGCCTTGGACCAGGACATTCCCCGTTCGCTCCAGCGTACTGACGATCTGACGTTGAGCATCATTGGCGGGCATGGTCAGCAAGATGTCTGGTGTGAGGCCGTCGCTTTCCTTCTTCTCTGAGCTGGAAGGAGGCTCAGTTCCCAGAATCCTGGCCAAGGAGGAGGGGATCTCCGTGGCTTCCTCCAGGTACTCCAAGTAGCCTTCCACAGCTTCCGCATAGCCCTGATTGCGCTTCGCCAGGAAGAAGCAGGGGCTCTGATAGATCGCGGGGTGTTGAAGTCGTGGGGAGGGCGGCGCATCCAGGAAGCGACCTTCTCTGGGATAGAGCCGGTGGATCATCGACTCCAGGTGCGCCTTGAGCGTGCTACCGGGCGCGAGCAGCGGCACATCCAGTTGTTCTACTTGAGCCTGGCAGATTCCAATGTCCTGCCCGTCGAGCTCTTCCTGACTGCGGAGCAGAGCTGTGTAGAGGCGTGTGGGGGCGGTAGTTTCCCGCAAGGTAAAGGCTGGTAGATCCGCGGAGAAATCCAGTTCCAGCGGTTGGAGCAGAAGCGGATGATGTACCGGTCGAGCTCCTGGTGTGACCAGGTTGCCTTCTCCGAGGAGGAGTTCAAAGCTCTCAGACTCACGCGCGAGTGTGTTGTGGACCTGGTAGAGCCGGGCGAAGACGCTCTCAGCAACGCGGTTGGGGCGCTCCAGCTTTGCCCAGGCTTCTCGGTTGTCCACCCATGCCTTCAATTCCGCTGTGAGGTTCGGGTGTTCACCAAAGACCTTGGCGAATGGAAAATCAGGTTGGAAGCTGACTTCCTTATTGGGGTCTCGCCAACTTGGTTCAATCCCGCCGTGTAGTGGGCCCGGTGGAGGAAGGCATTCAGTGAGCCTCGGCCGTTTTACCTGCAGGAGGTAGTCATCCTCTTCGGGGATACCCCAGGAGATGGCCGGGTGTTCCGGGATCTGGGCGACTTGGAGTTGCCAGGCGTGCTGCTCCAGTCTGAGAGGTGGGGGAGTTCGAATGCGCTGGAGGTCAGAGAGGTAGCGGAAGAGATTCTGAAGTCGCTCGCGAGAGTTTTGGAGCTGGTTGGCGCTCATGAATCCCCACCAAGGCTGCAACAACCTGGATGATTACCACATGCGCCCTACTGAAGGTCCATGGTCCAGCTGGAGGTTGGCGTTGGACAACTACGACGAGTTGGAGTTTCTCGTTCTTTGCGGAGGATCCAGTTTCCTATGACCGCTTCACCAATGGCTGAACCGTGGTGGTGCAGATTGCGGGGATAGCCTCGACAAGTCGCCGAAGCTGATCCCAGCGGGCCAGCTCCTGGTCGGTGTAGTGGAGCTCGCCGGTCCCCGCGAGGTTGTGGCCGATGTAGACGTTGACCAGGTCCGAGGAGAAGCCCTCGCGGATGAGCCCGGTGCGCAGGCCCTTTCTGAAGGCCCGCAGCGGGTGGCCCTTCCAGACGAGCTCCCGGACGCCAGCTCGTTTCCAGGCGCGGCGGAAGTGCTTGTCCAGGGTTCCGCGGTGGCCCGGTCCCCTGGCCGCCTCGCGCTCCTTGTGGGGGGCGTTCACCAGGAAGCCCTGGCGCAAGCCCCAGCCGGCCAGTTCCTGTCGCAGCGCGGTTGGGACCGGGACGCGACGGCCGCCGTAGCCGCCCTTGGTGATCTCCGCGCGGATCTCCAGGAGAGTCAGCTCATTCTGGAAGTCCTCCCAGGTCAGCAGCAGGCACTCCGAGCGGCGCAGCCCGAAGAAGCGGGAGAGCATGCCCACCCGGTAGTGCCAGGGGGTTTCGATGGCGTGGAGGCAGGCGTCCATCTCCGCCCAGGTGGGGGCGACCACCCGGGGGCGGGTCCGCCGCGGCTTCTCCAGCCGCTTGGGCCTGGGGATCTCCAGGTGCTCCCAGTGGTTCTCGTCCGCGCGATCCCAGGCCCAGACCCACCACAGCTCGATGGCCTCCAGGTGCTTGGTGGCGGTGGACTGCTTGCGGGGGCGACCGTGGCGGCCGGTGGGGCCCAGCAGGTAGGCCTCGTAGTCTTCGAGCAGCGAGCGGGAGAGATCGAAGGAGCGGAGCTGGTTCTTCTCCATCCAGCGACGGAACTCCTCGAGCATGCCGGCGTAGCGCCGGATGGTGCGCTCGGAGAGCCGACGCTGCCGACTCTTGAGCCAGGCCGCCATGGTGTGGGCCAGCGTCAGGTCTGAACGATCAACCTCAGGTCGGGGAGGGATCCATCGCCCGTTGAGCTTGACCGCGTCCGTGATCTCCCGGCAGAGCCGGTTCGCGTCCGCTCGTGAAGTGGTGACGGTGAAGGTCTTCTGGACTTCCTGGCCGCCCTCGAGCTGCCGCCACCGGATGCGCCAGCGCTTGCCCTTCTTCTCAACATACGCCACGCCGTCACCTCCTCAAGCCATCGGTCCACCCGCTCCAGCCGCCAGCGGTACCAGGGCTTGCGGCCCGTCCCGACATCCACCCAGGGCGGCTGGTAGCCCTCTGGAGCGAGGTCCAGGGTGTCGTGCATCAGCGCCCGCAGTGTGGCGGGCGCGAGCCCCAGGTGATCGCGAACCTCAGCGGTGGTTCCCCATCGAGCGTGCTCAGACATCGGCTCTCCTGGCTGGTTCAGGGCTCGGACGGAAAATGTCCGCATGCAAGGCTATAGATCCGCATAGGCAGGGTGTTGACGAGATCCGACCTTCGGTGATACTGCTTTTATGTTCAGTGTCCAGCAGGCTCCCCAAGAGGGACTCGAAGGCGACCGACATGAAATCTCCTACCCGATCAGTGAATATTCTATTAGCGGGTAGGACGTCAAGCGGAAAGGTGATCGACCTCCGAATACCCGCTCCCAAGAACGAGGTCATCGAGATGGCCGCCGAGGTGGCGATGATTCTGGCCCGGTTTCCCAGGGCCGAGGTGGAGGCAGAGCTGCAGCGGGTGCGTGACCGCGAGCGGGTTCTTCAGATGGGCGTGAAGGCTACGGCCAACAAAGAGGCCGTATAGAGCTCGGGGACGCCGCCGCGGTTTACGCGGACTGAGTGGCGGGCTCCTTGCGCTTGGCGTCCAGCCTCAGTACCTCCAGGGCCAACTTGCGGGCGTCGTCGCTGGCGCTCTCCAGCAGCTCGCGGATCTCCACGCTCACCGGGTCCGATGGGGTGCCGTTGGTAAACAGGTCCAGCGGATCCGTCTCGATGGCTCGGAGGGCTTCGTAGACCTCGCAGAGTCCTTCCCAACCCTCTCCGTTCTCCAGGCGGGAGATTCGGCTCTGCGAGAGGCCGGTCAGCTCGGCCAGGCGCTCCTGTGTACCTGCGCGTGCCCGGCGGATCTGCCGGAATCGCTGACCGAAGCGCTGTGCGAGTTCTCGAGTAGCCACGAAGAGGAAGTAGGGCACGGCAGACTCCCGAGCCATGATGATACCGGGTAGTATACCCGTTGACTGAATATTCAGTTATCGGGTATGAGGTTGATGGAGGTGAGCGTGACTTTCTCCACATGGCTCAAAGAGGCTCGGATCGAGGCCGGACTGACTCAGGATCAGCTCTCGCAGCGATCTGGGGTGTCACAGACTCGGATCTCCGCGCTGGAGGGCGGGAAGCGGCCCGGGTGGGCGTCTCTTCTTCGGCTGTGTGGAGCCTTGGGGCGGGATCCCCAGGAGGCAGCGGCCCTGGTCGTTGCCGGCATGGTCCGGGACGAGGCGGAGGAGACCTCTGATGCGGCGTGAAGCGCTGCCTTTCCACATGAGCACCGGGGCGAAGACCGCGTCCGGTGCGGCTCCTTGGAGGTGTTGATGTACGAGCTGGCTCTCTTCTTCTCTGGTGTGGGCATGTCTATGCTCCTGACCAACGCGGTCTGGTGCTGGGTCCACCAGCGGGACATCGCCGTGGCACGGCAGGCTGGCCGGTTGGAGGGTCTGGCCGCCGCCTTCGAGGACGAGGACGAACTGGACGGGGCAGGCGAGGGGCACCCGGTGCTGCGGTTGGTCCGCCCGGAGCCTGACCGGCTCAGGATGGTGATGCGTCGCTTCGGTCTGGTGCATCCAGCCGATGGCGATGAGCCGCCCGGTGTCGCCTGATGTCGGCCGCAGCCAGCACGAACCTGCCCCTGAAGCCGTCGCGGGCCGTCCGCCTGCGTCCTTACCAGGAGGCGGCCCACCAGCAGCTGCGCTCCGCGTGGCGGGCTGGGCGTCGCTGGCAGCTGGTGGTGCTGCCCACCGGCTGCGGCAAGACGCTGACCGCGCTGTCGGTGGTGGCCACCGCCCTGGAGCGCGGCAAGCGGGTGCTCTGGCTGGCGCACCGGGAGGAGTTGATCGCCCAGCCGACCCGGGCGCTGTCCGCCCTGTGGCCGGCGCTGGGGGATCGGGTGGGGATCGTGAAGGCCCGACGGGATGAGCATCGTCGGCAGGTGGTCTTCGCTTCGGTGGATACGCTGGCGCGTTCCCAGCGCATGGAGCGGGTGCTCGGGTCGGGGCCACTCGACCTGGTGGTGGTGGATGAGGCTCACCACAGCGCGAGTACCAGCTGGACGCGGGTGCTGAAGTCGGTGGAGGCCCACGCCGACGAGTCCTCTCGCCCCTGCTTCTTCCTTGGGCTGACCGCGACCCCGGAGCGGGCGGATGGTCGGCCACTGGGCAAGCTGTGGGAGGTCGCCTACGCCTACCCGATCACCAGGGCCATTGAATCTGGCTTCCTGGTTCCGCCGAGGATCGTGGTCGAGCAGCTGGACCTGGACCTGGAGGGGCTGGACTGCAGCGGCGGTGACTACGACACGCGGCAGCTGGGTGGGCTGGTGATGGAGGCAGACGTCGTCCATCACACTGTCCAGGAGATGGAGCGGCACGCCCGCGGGCGCAAGGCCGTGGTCTTCACGGTCACCGTGGCCCAGGCCGAGGAGACAGCGCGGGCGCTGGAGGCCGCGGGCTGGCGAGCCGGGGCAGTGTTCGGGGAGATGCCCACCAAGGCGAGGGCCGAGCTGCTGCGCGATCTGACCGATGGGCGGCTGGATGTGGTGTGCAATGCGGCGGTGCTGACGGAGGGCTGGGATGATCCCTCGGTGGACTGCGTGGTGTTGGCGAGGCCGACGCGCTCAGGGGCACTGTTTCGGCAGATGGTGGGCCGGGGTCTTCGGCTCTACCCGGACAAGAAGGACTGCCTCGTGCTGGATCTGGCGGGCGCCTCCAAGGAGTTCAGCCTTCTACAGGCGGGCGCTCTGCTGAAGGACGGGAGCTTGGAGGGGAAGCCCAAGTCCAAGCAGCGACGCTTTGTCTGCCCCGAGCACCCGGGGATCTTTCGGCTCGGCGCCGGGGTCTGCATCCTTCGGGGCGATGGGCAGCTCTGCGGTCGGAAGCTGGTCCCGAATCGCGGCGAGGAGCACACGCTCTACAACGGCATGGCTCGGGAGCGGGTCCGAGCCGAGTTCTCCTGGGTGAAGGTGCAGGGGTTGGATCGCCAGGCCTGGGCCCTGAGCGCAGGGCAGGAGGGGATGGTCGTGATGGTGGAGGGGGAGCTGGGCTGGCGAGCCCTGTTGATCCGCAAGTACGACCGGCTGGAGGCGTTGGCCAGCGGCGAGGTGGACGAGGAACTGGCCACGGGGCTGTGCGAAGACTTCGCGCGACAGACCAACGCCGTGAAGCTGGCCCGCCGCCGTGCGCACTGGCGGCAGCAGCCGACGTCTCGCGGCCAGAGTGATCTGGCCTGCAAGCTGGGGCTGGAGGTGTCGTTCGCCAACGCCGGCGAGGCCGAGCGGGCGATCACCGAAGCCCTGGCCCTGAAGAAGCTGATCCGCACAGGGCTGGCCTGGCCGGCTGGGGCTTCCGGGTTGTCGCTATCGAGAGGAGTGATGCGGTGAGCAGCCTGCGACAGGATTGGTGGGAGATAGCAGCGGCCGTTCCGGTATCGGAGGTGGCCGCCGCGCTGGGCCTGGAGACCGTGCGCAGCGGGCTCTCCCCCTGTCCGGCCTGTGGCGCCGAGCGCCGGGACCGGCGCGGGGCCGTGGGGCTGCGCCGGGATGACCGGGGCTGGCATTGCTTCAAGTGCCAGGTGAGCGGAGATGGCATCGACCTCGCCGCCTTGGCGCTGTTTGAGAAGCGGGGAAGGGAGCTGCGGGCGGAGCAGGCCGTCGAGCTGCGGGCGTGGTTTGCGGCGCGGGGGTGGTGTCCGCCTGAGGATGTGGCGGTGGAGATCCCAAAGTGGAAGCCGCCTCCACCGAAGCCCCCGGTGCCACCTAAGCGGGTGCCCCGAGTGGAGCTGAAGGCGCTGTGGGAGGCCTGCGTGCCGGTCGATCCTGCTGGGATTGTGGGCGCCTTCTTACGAGAGCGGGAGATGGAGCCGGAGGCGCTGCTGCCAGGGATGATTCGGCAGCTCCCCGAGGAGTGGACCTGGCCCCGGTGGTGGCCGGCGCCGTGGAGTCGAAGCTGGCAACTGGTGGCCTTGCTTCGGGAGCCGGATGGGTCGCCGGTCGCCTTTCATGGTCGGGCGGTCGATGGCGCGACTCCCAAGACTCGAAACCCCCTGGGCGCGGAGGTGGCTGGCACCTTCCTGGCCTCGTCGGAGGGGCTGGCGCTGTTGCGCGGTGAGTCGAAGGCGGACGAGGTTCTGGTGGTCGAGGGCTTCACCGACTGGCTGCGAGCGGCCCTGATTTGCGCGGGTCGGATGCCGGTGCTTGGAGGCATCAGCGGCAGCTTTCGCGCGCTGGGCGAGGTCCGCTGGCCCGAGGGGTGTCGGGTCTGGATCGCCACCGACGAGGACGCGGCCGGGGAGCGCTATGCCCAACAGGCCCAGGAGGCCCTGGGTGATAGGGCGCGGCGGCTGATGCTGCCTGATGGGCAGGACTTCGACGAGGCGATCCGAAGCTGGGCCGACCTCCAGGAGGTGCGAGAGGACTCGACGCCGCCAGCGGAAGTGGTGGAGGCCGCGCTCCACCGGGTTCAGGTCGCGCCCAACAAGACCGCCCGCCTGGAGGCCATGGCCGATGTGCTGGAGTCACCACGGGTCGGGCAGGCGCTGGGGGCGGTCTATCGATCCTCTCGGGGGCAGATCGGGGCGCTGTCGCTTCGGCTCAAGGCGCTGGAGGGGATTGACGTCAGGGCGCGGGACCAGCTGCTGGCCGTCGCGCGGACGGAGGCCGCCCGACTCCAGGCGGCCGAGCGCTGGGGAGCGGCCGAGGTACTGCCAGGAGAGGGCTCCAAGGACGGGGGCACCGTCGCTGAGCTGCTGGGGCCGGTGTTGGATGAGCACACGCTACCGGAGGGGCTGCTACAACCGCCGGGCTGGGAGGTGAACTCCAAGGGGATCTACCAGCTGAAGGTCAGCGGGGAGGGCCAGCTGGAGCGGGTACGGAAGGCCGACGCGCCGATGGTGGTGACCGGGCGGCTGACGGATCTGGAGACCGGGGCGGCGCATCTGGCGCTGGAGTGGCTGGAGGAAGATCCATCCGGGCGGACCTGGCGATCGCGGGTGGTGCCCAGGGCCGAGGTCGCGGATCGTCGGGCCCTGACGCGGCTGGCGGGATGGGGGGCGCCGGTCCACTCGGGAAACGCCGCGGACCTGGTTCGCTACCTGTCGGCCTTCGAGAGCACCAATCGCCGCGCGCTGCCCACCGCCCACACCACGGGGCGGCTGGGGTGGCAGGGGCGGCGAGGGGAGCTGGGTTTTCTGCTGGGGCGGCGGCTGTTCACCCCCGACGGTGTGCTGGAGGGCGATGGTGCGGACTGGCCACCGGGCTACGTCCACCTGATGGCGGGGGAGGGCAGCGAGCCGCTGGTGGCCGGATACCAGGAGCACGGCTCCTGGGCTGGGTGGTTGGCCGCGATGGAGGCGGTGCGCGATCGGCCCGCGTTGTGGCTGTCGCTCTACGCGGCGCTGGTGCCGCCGCTGATGGCGCTGGTACCGGAGCTGCCGGGCTTCACGGTGGACTGGTCAGGGACCACCAGCCAGGGCAAGACGACGGCGCTGCGGCTGGCGGCCAGCGCCTGGGGATGCCCGGATGAGCGGAGCGCCGAGACGGTGCTCCACACCTGGGACGCCTCGGCCACCTGGATTGAGCGGACGGCTTCGCTGTGTGATGGGCTCCCCCTGCTGCTGGACGACACCAAGCGGGCGACTCGGGTGGAGGTTTCGCGGGTGCTCTACGATGTGGCCGCGGGGCAGGGCAGCGGTCGCGGGACAGTGCAGGGCTTGCAGAGGCGGGCGCGGTGGCGGACGGTGTTGCTCTCTACGGGGGAGGCGCCGGCGACGACGGTAGGTCGGGAAGGGGAGACCAGCCGACGTCATGGTGGGGCTGCGGCCCGGGTGCTGGAGCTGTGGGGCTCGCCCTTGGGCGGGGCCAGTGCGGACAACGCGGCGCTGTCCCGGGATTTGACGCTGGCGCTGCTGGACAACCACGGGCACGCCGGGAGCCGGCTGGTGGACTGGCTGGTGCGAAACCGACCCGACGCGGCGCTGCGCCGTCGCTACCGGGCGTTGATGGCGCCCTGGTCGGACGCGGCGCGTGGGAACGCTGTTGCATCCCGGGCGGCGGGGTATCTGGCCGCGCTGGATCTGGGTAGGGAGATGGCGGAGCAGGTGCTGAAGATGCCGCGCTGTGAGGAGGATCCTCTTGGGCTGGCCTGGGAGGCGGTCTGCGCGGCGACCGAGGAGGCCGATCGGGCGACGGCTGCGCTGCAGCTGGTGCGGTCCTGGGCGGCGGGGCATCAGCGGCTGTTCTGGGGGCGGCAGGAGGTCGATGGGCTGGGTCGGGTGATCCGGCCGCCGGTGGCCTGGTATGGGCGCTGGAACCCCGGAGAGACCTGGGAGGAGATCTGCATCCGGGTGGAGGTGCTGGAGCAGCTGCTTCGGGGGCAGGGCTACGACTCCCAGGCGGTGATCCGCACCTGGGCGGATCGGGGCTGGCTCAAGCGGGACAAGAACCACCTGGCCTGCAAGCGGACGCTGGATGGGGATCGCCCCCGGCTCTATGTGCTGTCGCGGGCGGCGTTCGAGCTGGACGGGGAGGGCAGGTGATGCCCCAGTCCATGGCCCCCCGGCGCCCGGGGGTGCCCCGCCTTGGTGGGGCGCAGACTTTCTTGCTGAAACCAGGGTTTTCGTGGGCGCGCCCCAGCTGCCCCATACCGGGTGCAGGGGAGCGATGTGTTCGGCGAAGTCGGTCCTCTTCGGCCACCGGGCCACCACGGATCCCGCCTTTGGAGTTGGAGGTGGGGCAGGTGGGGCGCGGGGCTGAGAACCGAGTGTTCAGGGGGATCCTCTGCGCCCCACCGGGGTGGGGCAGGGGTGGGGCGTGCCTGGGGCGGAGAGACTCTCTCTATGGATCCAGATCCAGAGAGAAGAGAGATCCATCCAGGGAGTCCCGGTGAGGGAGCTGCTGCCTGCCTGGCTTCCCTGGAAGACCACGCCGAGGACACGACTTCGCTGGGCCACGCTGGAGGGGTGGTTGCGGGGATGGGAGGGCCTGGGCCAGGGGGTGAACACCCCAGGGCGAGAGCAGCGAAGGCAGGCGCATCTGCTGGCGCTGACGCCGACGGTGGTCGAGGCCGAGGTGGACCTTGAGATCCTGGACCGGCTGACCTGGGTGCTCACCGATCCGAAGCTGAAGTGGTACTGGCGGACCTACCCGGGGATCGCTGGTCACCGGGTGGGGTTGGTGGACGCTGCGGATCGACGGCGGGTGATGCTCTATCGGCGTAGCCCAGCGGCGGAGTACTGGTCCGCGGTCTGGCTGGGGCGGATGCTGGTGGTGGTTCGGCGGCAGCTGCCCGTTGGACTGAAGGAGAACGACCTGGAGGGGTTCTTTGGGCGGTGGCGTAGGTCGCTGGTCAGGGCTGTTGGACTGGCGCTCCAGGAGGGGCTCGCGGCACGGCACTTTGCCAGCGGGACCAATCACCCTGGCGAGGTGCGGGGGTATGCCGCCGTGGGGCAGGACATCGGGGTGTCCGCGTCGGAGGTCAACGCGGACACTGAGCGGGCGTTGCTGGCGCTGGCAGGTAGCGGGGTGCGGGTGTTTGTGGACTCCGGGGCCTTCGCGGAGTTCACCCGGGGCGAGGTGATCTCGCCGGTGGAGTGGACGCGGCGGCTGGACTTCTATGGGCGGCTGGCTGAGGGGCTGGGGCGGCAGCTGACCGTGGTGGCGCCGGACAAGGTGGGAGATCAGCTCGTCTCCCTGGAGCGGCTGGCGGAGCATGTGACCCGGGTGCGGTCTCTGCACCGGATGGGGGCGCGGGTGATCGTACCGCTGCAGGTGGGGGCGTGGTCGCTGGTGCAGGTCTATGACCGGGTGCGTGGGCTACTGCGCTGTCCCTTTGTGCCAGGACTGCCAGCGAACAAGGCCGCGCTGGGGGAGTCGGACCTGGTGTCGCTGCTGGAGGAGCGCAAGCCGGCGCGGATCCATTTCCTGGGGCTGGGGCCTCGAACGCGGCTGAAGCATGGCCGTCGGTTGCTGGCGTTGGCTGCGGCGCATGGGCCTGGGGTACGTGTCTCCATGGACTCGGCGGTGCGCAAGGCGATGGTGGGGCGTCGCAGCGGGTTGAGGCCGCTGACCGCAGCGGAGGATCTGGTGGAGGACGAGCTGCTGGCCGGGGCTCGGTCAGGGCTGGTTGGTCAGGATGCGGAGGGGTGGGGGCTACCGGACTACACCGATCATGTGGCCTTTCCCTCCGAGTGGTTGAACATCCGGCAGCTGCGCGCCATAGCGCGGGAGCTTCGGATTGCCGGGGAGGAGCGGAGGCGGTTTCTGGAAAATCCCGATGGATTTCTCCAGCGACATTGCTGGGAGGAGCTGCCGCCGGAGTTCGTCTCCCGGTGCCCGGAGTTGGAGGCGGCGCTGGAGGCCGCCTGGGAGCGAGCCTGGCGGAAATGGACGGTGGCGGAGAAGAAGCAGAGGGCCATCGAGCGGGTCATGGGCTGGGAGGACAGGTGATGGGTCAACAGAAGCGGGCGGCGGTCTACGCGCGGGTGAGCACCACTGGGCAGGGGCAGGATGTCGGGTTGCAGCTCGAGGAGCTTCGCCAGGTCGCCCAGCAGCGGGGCTGGGTGATCGTGGAAGAGTTCGTGGATGAGGGTGTCAGTGGGGCCAAGACCAGTCGGCCGGGGCTGGACCGGATGCTGGCGGAGGCGCAGGCGGGGCGGTTCGATGTACTGGCGGTCTGGAAGCTGGATCGGCTGGGGCGTTCGCTGCCGCACTTGCTCCAGGTGCTCGACCAGCTCACCGGCTGGGGGATCGCCTTTGTCTCGGTGCGGGATGTGGGCATCGACACCACCACCCCGACAGGGCGGCTGCTGCTACAGCTGCTCGGAGCCTTCGCGGAGTTTGAGCGGTCGTTGATCCGAGAGCGGGTCATCGCTGGGGTCAAGAGGGCACAGGCGGCGGGCAAGCACTGTGGGCGTCCGAGAGTGGAGATGGATCTCCGCCCTGCGGTCGCGTTGTTGGAGCAGGGCAGGGGACTGCGCGAGGTGGCGGAGATCTTGAACGTGAACCGGAACACACTGCGGCGGCGCCTGCGCGAGGAGGGGCTTTGGCCTCGGCTTGTGGATCAGCCGCCAGGAGGTGGGTCAGAAGGCTCCGAGCCGCTGGAGGCGGCTCCGCCCGAGTAAGTTGGGTCAGAACCCCGGGTTGGAAGGTGGGTCAGAAGCAGATGGATTTGGCTGAGGATAGGCTCTCCATGCGGGCTGCATCAGCGAAACGGTGCCAATCACCGGGCCCTCGCAAGGGTTTGTTCTCTATGCTTGCGAGAGCTGGAACTGACCGAGCGTGGTTGCGCTAAACCAGTGGCGGGGTGAGAGGCGCGAAACGCCAATGCGCCTCATTGTCATACAAAGATCTCGGCGGTAGGCTTCGCCGCTTTCAGCGCGTACCAAGGGCTCGCTGTCGCATCGGCGATGATCTTCATCTGCCACTCAAGCAGGGCCTTAAGACGTTTGCCCTGGATGGATCGCCATCGCTGAGGTGGATCCGTAGTGCCTGACACGACCTGCTCCCACCCGTCCTGAAACAGCTCACCGAGCGCAAACCCGATGGCCGACATAGGAGTTGGGAACATATTCGGATGCCTGGGCACCGGGAATCCATGGTCGACGGATGCGAACGTATGGAAGAAGCACCCCGGCGCGTCCGCATGTCCGAACTCCATCTTCCAGCACGCGATGGGAACGTCAACGCCCTCATCGTAGACAGAGATCACGGTCGAAGCGAGCCCCGTAAACCCGATTAGTAGCGTTTCCTTCGCCTTCTTCCCGGGCCGGTCGGGGTTCTTGACCTTGTACTTGGCCGCTTTGATTTTCCAGATCCCTGAAATATCTGCGAAGATACGACGGTTCGAAGACCTGTGAGCAAGCTCAAACTCACCATCACTCACGCGGGTTCGGAGCGGTCGGTCCTTGGGGATCTCCAAAGTCAACTCGCCGTTCTTCTGCGTAACAAGGCCTTGGATATCGCCGGCCAGTTGCTCAAGTTGGAACGATGTGGGATCAAGGAAGGTAGCGGATAGGTTCCGCAGCGCCTCGATCTCAGAGAGCAGTTCGGCTGGACGAAAGAGAAGGTTCGCCATGGTCACTTCTCTGCGTCTTCGTCGTCGTCATCGTTCGCCACTCGCTCACGATCCAACGGATGGACCAACGCGGCGAACTCCGGGTCTTCTCGGACACTTGCGAGCGTCGCGTACGCGGTGCCTGCGTAGGCAGGCCAAAGGTCTGGCACTATCCGAACAGTCTCATCAAGGCCGCAAAGTTCGTCGGCTGGCGAGAGGTCGCGGTTGATGCACACGACCGGTGACGTGGCGTCGAGGTGCTCAAGTTTAGCACCGGCACGCTCCACTAGTATCTTATGGAATGCATCAGGATCGCGCGCTCCTTCAGCGCGAATACCCCAGGCATATTGTTCGACGCCGGCACGCCACCAGCGAGGTCCGAGGAAGCCGTTTAGGATGCCATCGTAGCGACATGCCTTGAGGTCGTCTGCGAGTGCAGATTCGCCATCGAGGACCTTTCGAAGCGCCGCCGGGGCAATGCGAAGCCGCGCAGCCACCCACTGCTCGGCCCATAGGAAGGTGGGATACGGCAGCACGGAGTGCAACAGCCAACGAAGAAATAGCAGTCCATTGGTGCCAGCTGAGAATTCCGAAAGCGGTACTTGGCAGAGGACGACCTCGTCGAGAGCGCGTGAGTGCCACAAAATGCCGCTATCGAGCCCCAAGAGGTGCTTGATCGCCGCTTCGACGCCATCTTTCTCCACCTTCTTCCACGCGCCCGATATCGTATAGACGGCGGCGGCCAGTTCAGTCGAGCGCTCAAAGCGTGTGCCATCGGACTTGTCGAACACCCATTCCAAGTTGTTGAGGCGGGCGACCACATGCGCGGCCTTATTGGTGGTGTGCAGTCGGCGCGAGATTTCGCCGACGTGCCCTGTATGGATAGCGAATGCCGTGTAATCGTCTCCATCGCCGTTTTGGCTGTCGGCGTGCTCCCGCAGAACAGCTGCAAGTGCGAGCCCATTTAACGGGTGGAGCGAGACCTGATCGAGTTTATCTCTCTCTGCCCAGTACTCGATTTTGAAGTCCATGAGCACCAGATTGGCCCAGTCGAGGTCATCTGCCTCAACGTCGTTGGGATGCCTTGCGCGTGACGCAGCACGGTCCTGAAGCCCGAGTGTGTGGTGCTCGGCGTTTTCGTCATCCACGATGAGGATGCGAGGAAGTTCTACATCTGCCATCTGGCTTACCTGTCCCCAGGGAATGTTATCTGAACTGCCGTAGAAAAGGACTCGTCGACGGGGCGGACAAATCGTATCTCGGCTCCATAGTCATCTAGCATACGCCGCGTGATTGGCAGCCCAAGTCCCATGCCTTGGCCTAGGACGGGGTCGATCTCAGCAGTGGTCGACTCGAATGGACGGAACCACGTCTCGGCTTGGTCGAGGTCCACAGCGACGCCTGTGTTCTGCACCACGACATGTACCGCGCCGTCATCGTCACGGTTTGCTGCGGCGTGGATTCGGCCATCGTTCCCAGCCGCCTTCACGGCATTGCTCAGGAGGTTTGTGAACACTGCAGTGAGCTCTGCGGGGAACATTGGCGGTGACTTGATGGTCTGTGGAATACCATTCTCAATGCGAATCCCACGCCTCTCGGCTGTGTGTGTAACGAGCCGACTCGCGACATCGAACCGCTCAAAGAGCTTCTGTCGTGAACGTCGTCGGCGGGCATCGGGGGTTACGATATCCGTTAGATAGGAGGCCTCCCGCTCCAAACCCCGCCGCAGGTCTCCAATCGCTTGTAGCACCTTCTTCAGCTTCCGCTTCTGTTCTCGGGGAAGTTCCGCATCGGACGTCAGGCTCTCCAGCGCATGCTCCACGGCCTGGCTGGCACCGAGAAGTGCACGGATCTCGTGGACAAAGGCAGACATCTGCGTCCCGACCGAGGCAAGCACACGCAGCAGCGACTGTTCCGAGATCATCTCGTCCGCTTGCTCGGTATGGGTCTGCAACTCCTCGAGCGTCTCTCCGAGTTTCTCGACCAGAGAAGCAGCCTCATCACCTTCCGCGGTGGAGACCACATGTGCGCGGGCCTTAGTGAGTACGTCTGTGGCATCCTGAAGGCTGGTCCGAAGCGTTGAAGGACTGGACGCCGGAGGCTTCTCCCTTGGCTGTGGCCGCTCGTCTCCTGTATCGACGGGCCTGTTCCGCCGGCGGTCCTTTCGGGCTTGCCGTAGGTGATAGGACGCGGACGCATGGACCCGGGCGCATAGATCGATGCCCATTCGAATGAGCAGGACGAGTTGGTCGTAGCCGCCCTCAGGAACGAAACCCTCACGATTGACGAGCATGCGCAGATTCTCCGCGTGCTCATGAACCAGAAAGACACCGCCGAAGTAGTTGTTGTTCGGAAACAACGTGAGCGCTGCGTCTTTGTCGTCGGCGTGGTCGATATCGTCGAGGTTCCAATCCTTTAGCGTGTCGAGCGTTCGAGACCGCCTCGTGTAGTCCGCGTCCAGTTTGAGCCAATCATTCTGCGGCTCGCCGTAGGGCAGGACACGGAACCCTTCCATGTAGACACGGACCCCACTGGATCGAGTGGCCCACATTCGCTGGTCGCCTTTGACGGACAAATTGCCAACCCTGAGGAAGATCCTCGCGTCGAAAAACGGTCCATGGTTGGGAGTTGGATGATCGTGATCGGCTGTGTAAGGCTTGGCATCTGGAAGTATCTTGAGCGTCCTCTTCGTCGGAGCGACAACGTAGTGAACCTTCGGGTCCCCGGGCCTGCTGCGGATCTCGATTACCCACGCCGCATGGTTTTCCATCAGGCGCCAGTAGTCGTCGCCCGCAGCGAACTCGCCCTCAAGGCGAACGGTGAATTGCTGTCCTTCAGATTCGGCGCGTCGAACGAGGGGCTTGTCGAAGAGAAGATCCTTATTGACCACCGCCCGTCTAAGTTGCCTCGTCAGGAAGTCTGGGGGAGCGAACGACTGCACCTCAGCAAAAAAACGGGCGCGCTCCGCCTTTGTCCAGCGACGCCGTAGTTTTGAGAGGCGGAGAACGGTGCCAGATTCTGCTGCTTCGGTCACCTCAACATGGTTGACTGTGATCGCATCGGAGTCCCCGATTTCGTCGAGCGTCTCGAACTGCTCAATGGCCTCCCAATCAATGAGCGCTTCAACGGCAGTGCGTTGCCCCTTGGACTCACGGTCAGGGCTGACCCACGGGATGCTTTTGACTTCGAGCAGTTTTGCAAGCTTATGCGCTGCAAGGCGGCCGATGCCCTTCGCTCCGGTATACCTTCTCTTCAGCCGATCTGACCTCCGTTCACCGTCGTCTTTTAGCCGCGAGGCAACCCGCAAGAACCCCTGTTCGAATTGGCTCGGCGTCATGCCCGTGCCATTGTCCGTGATAACGATGAGCCCGTTGTCGGGATCGCTGAGTTGCTGGCCAAGCACCACGACCTCTGTCGCATCGGCGTCGTACGAGTTCTTGATGAGTTCGATCAGCGCCGTCGAATCACGGCCGACAAGAAGTTCCCCAAGTTCGCGAAACAGGTGGGTATCTACGGTGAAATTGGCCATATTCAGGATTCCTTCGTGCCAGGAATCCGCTGCCAAACGAGATCCTGATGGGCGCGCTGCATGCAATCGATGAGGCGCTTGGAGACCCCAAGTCCATCCCGAAAGACTGCACGGTCCGCAATCCGGCGAGCGCGGTCCTCGTCCCCATCGCGAAGAGCTTGATTCACGTCGGCAAAGGCAAAGGAGCAACCAGGGACGATGGGCAGTGGCAGTTCAGCAAGGGTACCGAGGTCGAGTTTCAGTACACCGCCCCCATAGCGCCGACCATTGAGTTCGGCCCACAATGCAACGAATGTCGTCAGAAACCCCATCGCGATGCACTCAGGGGTAATTCCGTCTGGGAGATTGAAGCGCACAGCGTAGAGAGTGTTCGTACAACGATACTTGGTCCTGTTCAGGACTAGCAGCGGGGGACCAAGACGGACCGACGTAATGAAGGCGTCGGGACGAGGAGGAAGGTCCACTCGGAACCAGAAATCGCGCTTTTTGCACTTGTAGTGTTGATGGACGCCGGCCGCCCTTCCCTCCTCCACCCATCGCACGACCCCTGGAGCATCCTCCAGTGTAGGGGGCGGCCTGACAAGGAATGCTCGTGAACCTGAGTCTACGACCTTCTTGTGGTCCTGCGCTGTGAACTCGAGACTGGACAGCCATTTCGTTCGAGACACAATGGCGGTACTTGCCCTCGCCGGTACACCGAGGCGCTGGAGGTCATCAGCACTTCTGATGAAGTGGCTATTAGCGCCCGTCACGATCCCGATGCGAGTGGTGGCGACGCTGTCGAGTCGGGTTGTCGCACCGCTGGTAAGTATTTGGTCGATGGCGTTCAATGCCTCGGGAAGCACACGACGACCATTCTCAAGCGTTGTGTGTGGCCGCGCGATCTCGATCCCCCGCAGAAGCGCCTCGAGCTCTGCGGCTGTATCGATCGAGTGGACGGTGATTGTTCCCTGTTCACCGAAGCCATCACCCGCGATTACTACTACTGGCTCATCGGTCCTGTCGAAAAGGCGTTCGCGAAGATGGATAAGCCGCACTTGGCGGAAGCTCGCCTCTAGTAAATCCCGCACTGTCTCAGCGTAGTCGGCCTGTAGGATCGCCTCCGGGACCAGAAGTGCAAGGCGTCCGTCCTGCTCGATAAACGCGAGTGCATGCACCACGAAGTATGCCCAAAGACTGGATGTCTCCGGTAGGGATACAGAACTCTCGTCTGCGATGCGACGAGCCATGACCCGCTTTTCATCCTTGACCCAGTGGTGACGGACGTATGGTGGGTTGCCGACGACAGCGCGAAACGGGGTGCCTGGCAACCCCCCTGGCGACAACGACAGAAAATCCTCAAAGGTGCAGTTCCGCTCACAGAGGCTATGGCTGTTCCGCACATACTCGACGCAGGATGCGTCGATATCGACACCGAAGACCTGATGGCCCGCTGCCTTGTTGCCAAGTTCTCCCAAGACCTTCGCGCCCGCCTCTAGGAATGCACATCCACCAAAGCTGGGGTCGAGCAAGCGCCCAGGTGTACCGTTCAGAGCCCATCGAACTAGAACCTCGGCGATTGCATCTGGGGTATAGTAGGCACCGAGTAATCGCTGACGGGAAATCGACCGCCCGTTAACAATTGGTGCTGCATCCATCACCGAGCCTCCAATTGAACCCGACATCACTTTTTCTTGAATCCGTTCCGAGACCGAATGTGTCGTCATGGCTTGCCTATGATGAACAGCGGGCCCACCAAGATAGAAACTGACTGACCTATAGATGGGATGCCAACGCGCACGCCACCCTTAGAGAGGTTTGGTGTGGCTGTGTATGCTGTTGGCGTAGTAATCAAGTCGAACTCTTTTCAGTAATACTGCACGATGTAGCCGTAGGCCTTCTCGAATAGCTCCTTGTCGCTATGGAGCTTGTACTTGAACAGGGTACGCCGAAGCGCCTTCTTTACCTCGCGCTCCCCCGCCGCGGTCTGCTGCCAGCCTGGGAAGCGCACGATCCGCACTATCTCATCGATGTCATCGACCACCCGCTTTACCACCACCGGCGTCTCGGTGGTCTGGACATCTTGGAACAGGTCGGTCAGCGCCGCCTTGCCCCGGTCCTCATCCTCTTCAGGCGGCGTGTCCTTCTCCGCCGCCACCACCTCCCGGGCGATATCCAGTAGCTGCTTCAGGAAGGCGATGCTGTGCAGTTGGCCCGCCGTGTGGCGCTCCCGGAGCCGCTCCAAGCGTTCTGAGAGCGCCTTGAAGCGCGGGTTGCCCATGTGGCGGCGCAGACGGGCGGCCACCTTTATCTCGATCTCCTTGGCCTTCTTGTCAGGATCTGGCGAGCCCATGATGGCTTCCAGCACATCCGCATCAACGATCAGCTCATCCAGATCGTCTCGGATCTGCCCGACGTGGATGTTCTCCTTGATCAGCGCAATGGTCTTGGCCCCCAGCGCGTGCCACAGCAGCCGGCCGTGGCCCGTCGAGGGCTTCACGGACTCGTACACCTGGGACAACCAGCGGTAATTCTCACGGTAGACATCCAGCACCGGATCGGGAGACAGGGCCTCCCACAGCTTGGACACCACCGAGTAGTCCGCGGCGAAAGCATCCCGGGTCTCGTTGTCCGGCAGGCACTCCTGCGCCGCTATAAGCCCTTCATAGCCGCCGATGCTCCGGTCCACATCCGGGAAGTACGCTAGGCACTTTTGCATCGCGCCAGGGAGCTGGTCCTTGAGCTTGGCGATGTTGCCCACCACCTGGCGGAAGCCCGTCTCATCAAACTCCAGGGCCTTGGCCACGTCATCGAAGACGCCGAGGTAGTCCACGATCAGCCCGTGGGTCTTGGCGTCGCCGTAGGTGCGGTTGGTGCGGCAGATGGCCTGGAGTAGGGTGTGATCTCGGGCGGGCTTGTCCAGGTACATCGCCTGGAGGATGGGTGCGTCGAAACCGGTCAGCAGCTTGGAGGTGACCACCAGGATCTTCAGCGGATCCTTTGGGTCGCGGTAGCGGTCCAGCAGCTTCTCCTCGGCATCCCGGTCGCGCTTGTAGGGCTTCCAGCGGGCGTCGTCTTTGTCCTTGCCCGACACGGAGATCACCACGTCGCTGGCCTCCGGCGGCAGGTGGCGGTCCAGCTCGGCCTTGTAGAGCAGACAGCACTCCTGGTCGAAGGTGACAACCATGCCGTTGAAGCCGTTGGGATCGACCTTGTCCTGGAAGTGCCGGGCGACGTCCGCGCAAATGGCGGCGACACGCTCTGGTGCCTTGACCAACACCGCCATCTTGGAGGCCGTCTTCGCGAGCTGGTCCCGGTCGAGGTCCGACAGCTCGCCGGTCAGGCTGGCGTAGGCCTGATCGATGGCCTCCTTGTCGATGTGCAGATCCATGAGCCGGGGCTCGAAGTGCAGCGGCAGGGTGGCTCCATCCCGGATTGACTCCTCGAAGCCGTAGCGGCTCATGTAGCCGCGCTCGTCCTCATCCGCGCCGAAGGCGTAGAAGGTGTTGCGGTCGCGCTTGTTGATGGGCGTGCCTGTCAGACCGAAGAGGAAGGCGTTGGGCAGCGCCGACCGCATCTTCATGCCCAGGTCGCCCTCCTGGGTGCGATGGGCCTCGTCCACCAAGGCGATGACGTTATCTCGGTCGTTGAGCACCCCGTCAGCCTCACCAAACTTGAAGATGGTGGTGATAATAATCTTGCGGGTGTCTCGCTTGAGCAGGCGCTCCAGTTCGGTGCGAGAGCTGGCCTTGACCAGGTTGGGGATGTCCGAGGCGTGGAAGGTCGCGCTGATCTGCGCGTCCAGATCAACCCGGTCCACAACGATGAGCACGGTCGGGTTTTTCAGGGTGGGGGTGAGTCGGAGCTTCTGAGCGGCGAAGACCATGAGAAGGGACTTGCCGGAGCCCTGAAAATGCCAGATGAGACCCTTCTTGGGGCGGCCAGTGATGACGCGCTGGACGATACGGTTGGCGGCCTCGTACTGCTGGTAGCGGCAGACGATCTTGAGTCGGCGCTTCTTCTGATCGGTGGCGAAGAGGGTGAAGCTGGAGAGGATGTCCAGCACCGTGGCTGGGGCGAAGAGGCCGGTCACGGCCCGCTGCAGACCCGAGAGGTCGGAGGGAGCAGCGGCCTCATCGACCCGCCAGGGGCCCCACAGGTTCACCGGCATTCGGACAGAGCCGTAGCGCAGCTCCTTGCCCTCCGTGGCCGCGCTGAAGACGTTGCAGGCGAACAACTCCTGGATGTACTTCTCGTAGTTGTCGTGGATCTGGAGCGCACCATCGACCCAACTCACTGCGGGACGCACCGGAGTCTTGGCCTCGATGATAACGAGAGGAAAGCCGTTGACCAGCAGCACCAGGTCGGCGCGCCGCTCGGCGGGGCCGGCACGGAAGATGTACTGTTGGGTGACGACGTAGTGGTTGTTGGAGAGGTCGTTGAAGTCGATGAGGCGGACGGTCGTGTGCTGGTGGTTCTTGCCGAAGGGCATAGAGCGGTCACCGCGGAACCAGGCAGTGAACTCCTCGTTGGCCTTAATGAGCCCGTCGCTGCGGACGGAGAGCACGATGGCGCGGAGCTTGTAGAGGACCTCCTCGGCGCGATCGGGCTGAGCGGCGATCTCCGGGTTGAGCCGAATTAGCGCGTCCCGAACGAAGGACTCGACGAAGACCTCCTGGGGCTGGCGGGGGATGTGCGCGGGGGCGAGGTAGTGCCAGCCGAGGCCGCTGACGTGCCCGGTGCGGCGGGCGAGACCGGGGCCCGCCGAGGTGTGGTGGGTGACACCACCACACAGCAGGTCGCGGAGGTAGGCCTCGACAGTGTTGGACTCATTGAAACCACTCACCGCGACTCCCATGCCTTGGAAGCGGCTGCAATGACGGCCTGAGCATCCCCAAATCGTCTTTGCAGACTAGTTCGGCTTGTCTCGAACTGGTCAACGAACTCGACGATCTCCTCCTGTTCATTCAGTGGGGGAAACGCTACCTGGATGGCTCGTAGATTTGCCAAGGGGAGATGTGGGATCGTTGTCCCGGTTGTATAGCGAAGTAGCCGTCCGGCTACAGAATAGTACCGCAGTGTGTGCAGCATGAACTCGGGCAGATCCTGGGCGGTTCGCCGACGCAATCTGTGAAGCGCCTTTTGGTAGCAAGCTCCTTCAATTTCTCCTCGCCAGATGGCACTCTTCCCAACATGCCGTCCCTCACACGCCAAGATATCGCCCTCCCGCAGTTCGTACCTGTCGAGTTCGTGCTTTGCAAGGTTCATCTCAAGGACATCGTCAAGCAGAAGGCCCCCCCACATGATGTTGGCGTTACGTAGGTAAGGGCGTCGGATACCTGGCCCGCGAGTCTTACTTGAGATCATCTTTCCAAGCTGAACGTCGTAGCGCGCCTCAATCGAGCAAACTTGCCAGTTTGTTGGGCGAGTCCCCAACGGGGTCGATAGGAGCGGAGCACCACGGAGACCCGTTTCTAAGGCCCGCGCGATGGCGGCGTCCTTGGCTCGATCTAGCGCGGTTAACGCGTCGAAACAAGCCTCGACCATCGCTCGAGCATCTGCCAACAACCTCACAGTTCGTGCCTGTTCGTCGAGCGACGGCAAAAGGAACTCTTCCTTCATGAGCGCTGACAGGTTGACCGTCTTCGACAGTGACCCTACTGACCGCCGATCCGCACGCTTCATGAACGCGTTGGACTGAATAAAGTACGGCAGAAAATTTGGAAGGACCACCTCCGGTCTTGCCCGAAACACCAAGGCATGCCCCGAAGCCACGCCACGGAAATGCGCGAGGCCGACCTTTCGCAGTTCAATCCCGCGACGTGCCAGTAGGACATCGCCCGGCTCGAAGTGACGGAGGTCGCTGTTAGCGCCCACCTCGGAAGGGTCGCCCCATCGTCGGATACGCAGGCTATTGGAGTCGAGATGCTCCAGTCCGACGTATCGCTCGATGTCAGAGTCCGCAGCGGTCCATCCTCGTGACTTACGGGTAGCTCCAGCGCTTGTGACCATCTGGGAGAATTGGACCCGCCTCCAGCCGGGCCTGTATTCAGCCATTGGCCACCTCCTTGTTCAGGAGGCCATCCAAGACATCGCTCAGCACATCCATCTGATGCCAGAACTCACGACCGTCCTGCTCTAAGTCGGCCCAGATCTCGTACAGGGGACGTTCGACCAGGGTGATCACCCGCTCCGTCGTCCGTCGCTTCACGTAGAGCGGAATGGACAAGCTATGGGCTTGCGCTGCGACTTCGTCCAACGTGGCGACTTTCGCGAAGCCCGGCACGTCATCAAAAGCCTCATACGCATCCCGGATCTTTTGCTGATGGTGTGGTCGCAGCAAACTGCTGGCTCTACCCCGCTCAATCTCCTCCACGGCGTCGATGAAAATGATCTGACGTTTGCGGCTCTCGGGCTTCTGACTCCGACAGAAGACCACACACGACTCCATGGCGGAGTTGAAGAACAACTCCGGTCCGAGACCAAGGACGCACTCCACCAAGTCCGCGTCAATCAGCCCACGACGCATCTCAGCTTCCTGCTTTCGGAAAAGCACACCGTGCGGGAAGAGAATGGCGCAGCGACCGGTATTCGGGTCCATGCTCTTAAGGATGTGCTGGAAGAAAGCATAGTCCGCACGGCCCTGTGGCGGCGTTCCCAGGAAGTTACGGCCCCACGCATCAGAGGCCCAAGCCTCCCGGTTCCACCGCTTGATGGAGTAAGGCGGATTGGCCAGGACCACGTCGAAGGTCCGCAATCGGTCACCTTCAGTGAACACAGGACGGTCCAGCGTGTCGCCGCGCTGGATGTCGAAGTCCTCCACGCCGTGGAGCACCAGGTTCATACGGGCGATAGATGCCGTCATGTGGTTGCGTTCCTGGCCGTAGAGTTTGAGCGTTCGGTGCTCACCGCCAGCGCGCTTCACCTCGGCCAGCGCGGACAGCAGCATGCCGCCGGTGCCGCAGGTGGGATCGTAGATACTCTCACCAGCTTTGGGTTGGAGCAGCTGGGCCATCAGGTGGACCAGGGTCCGGTTGGTGTAGAACTCCTGCGCCGTGCTGCCTCCGTCATCAGCGAACTTGCCCACCAGGTATTCGTAGCCGTCCCCTAACGAGTCCTCGGGCACCCGCGCGATGGAGAGCGTCTGGGTGGAGAAGTGCTCCAGCAGGTTCTTCAGGGTGCGATCAGGCAGGCGATCCTTGTTGGTCCAGGGCGCATCCCCGAAGATGCTGTCCAGACGGTCCGGGTTGGCGGCCTCGATGGCCCGCATGGCGTCCTGGATGGCCCGGCCGACATCGCTGGACACCGCCCGGACCTGGTCCCAGTGGGCGCCCTCGGGCACCTTGAAGCGCTCGTCCGCTTCCGCCTTCGCCAGCTCCTCAGCCCCGTCGTAGCCAGCCAGCGCGCGGGCGTAGTCCTCGTCCCACACGTCGGACAGCCGCTTGAAGAAGACTAAAGGGAAGATGAGCTGCTTGTAGTCCCCTGCGTCTACGAGGCCGCGGAGGATGGTAGCCGCGCCCCAGAGGTAGGACTCCAACTGCTGCTGGGTCAGGGTGTCGCTCATGTCATGCTCCCGCGAGCGCGAACCGCCCGCTGATGCTCAAAGGTCTCCATGCGATCGTTCATCAGGTCGTTGGCGAACCCGCGGATCAGAAGCGCCTCGACATCGTCGATGATATCGACGTGGACCTCGTAGGCGCTGAAGTAAGCCGCGAGCTCATGGAGCGGCAGAATCGTTCGTTGGATCTGACGGACCTGCTCGTTGCGGGAACGATACTCCTTGCGGCGGGTCAACGGGTGCCGCACGACGCGCACCTTCTGCACATCACGGTCTCGGTTGTAGGCGCTCTTCATCTCACGCCACAGGTCCTGGCGCTTCGCTTTGCCTGCGTAGAGCGCGCGCCCACGACTATCGTAGAAGATGTAGACACCATTGTGTGTCTTCAGCTCACGGAGCAGCCCGTTGTACCAGGGGTGTACCTCGTCATCCTCATCCAGCGGTGTGAAGATTTCTCTGGCGGCCCCGCGCTGCGACTCCTCGTCGCACACTGGAAAGAACTCCACGATGGGCCGAATGAGGTGCGGGGGCGGGCTCTTGAAGACCCGGGCTGCCAGCTTCACCACCTGCTTCGGGGTCCACGCCTCGCGGCTATCCATCTTGTGGAGCATCTTCGGGGTCAGCCCGAGCCGCTCTCGAAGCTCAGCGGACGGGATGGACAGCGCCTGAGTGAGCTGAGTACGAAACGACATCAACTCCACCCGCCTTCGTTCAGCTCGCGCCGCAAGGCGTCCTCCGCCTCCCGACACCGCGCCAGCGCCGCCTTGAAGTCGGCCACCGCCTCCGCCAGCGGCGGGATGTCCTTTCCGAGCGGAGGCAGGACATAGCGGGCGATGTTCAGTGTCCCCCCTTCCTGCTCGATCTCCTCCAGGTCGACGACCCGGGCGCGGTCCTCCACGTCCTCAAAGGCACACACCCACGATAGGATCTCCTGTGTGTGCTCTGGCTCAAGGTGGTTCTGAGCACGGTCCTTTCGGAACAGGGAGGAGGCATCAACGATTAGCACCTTGCGAGCCCGATCGGCGACCTTCTTCATACGGAGCAACAGCACGCAGGCAGCCAGGCCCGTGCCGTAGAACAGGTTGGGTGCCAGACCGATGACCGCCTCGATCCGATCCTGCTCCAAGAGCTTCTTGCGGATCTTCCCCTCTATACCACCCCGGAAGAGCGCCCCCTGCGGGAGCACAACCGCCATACGGCCGTGCCCTGGCGCCATCGACTTCACCATGTGCTGGACCCAGGCGAAGTCCCCCGACTTGTCGGTGGGCAACCCAGCGAAGGCACGCCCCCACGGGTCGCTCTCCCAGATCTCCCGGCCCCAGTTCTGGAGCGAGAACGGTGGGTTTGCGAGGACGATATCGAACTGACGCAACGACTGTTTAGAGGAGTCTGTGAAGACCGGACGCCGTAATGTATCGCCGCGTTCGATCTGGAAGTCCTCGACCCCGTGGAGCAGCAAGTTCATGCGCGCCACCGAGGAGGTGGTCAGGTTCTTCTCCTGGCCAAAGAGCTTGCCGAAGAAGGTCCGCGGGTCGCCGCCGGCGTCCCGCACATGCTCCACCGCCGCCATCAGCATGCCGCCGGTGCCACAGGCTGGGTCGTAGATGGTCTCGCCCTCCTGCGGATCGAGGATATCCACCATCAGCCGCACCACGCTGCGTGGGGTGTAGAACTCGCCGGCCTTCTTGTTGGTGGCGTCGGCGAACTTCTTGATCAGGTACTCATAAGCGTCCCCGATCACATCGCTCTTGGCCACCTTGTTGCCCAGCGGCAGTGCGGAGAAGTGCTCGATCAGATCCTTGAGCAGGTCGTCGGGCAGGCGATCCTTATTGGTCCAGGGCGCGTCCCCGAACACCCCGTAGAGGTGCTCCTGGTTGGCCCGCTCGATGCCTCGCATGGCCGAGGCCAGTGCGCTACCCACGTTGGATGGGGTCTCCCGGACGGTGCTCCAGTGGCAGTCCTCGAGCACTTGGAAGCGGTGCTCATCGGCGAAGTCCTCGCCGTAGGTCTCCACCATCTCCGCGTGCTCCTCGTCCCACACGTCGCAGATGCGCTTGAAGAACAACAGCGGCAGGATGTAGCTCTTCCAGTCGGTGCGATCGACGGGGCTGCCACGCAGGATGTTGGCGGCCTCCCAGAGGTGCCGCTCCAGCGCTCCCAGCGAGAGCGTCTCTGGGGCGAACAGGTCGACCTGGCTCATGTCTTCATCCTCGGAGATTGGTGGGGTGGTGTCGGTCCCAGGTGTACTTAGCGCGGCCTCGGGTTTCGATTCGGCCAGATCCTGTCCGGGGCCTTCATCGGGTGCTCCTGGTGTCGGAGGTGTTGTGTCCGCTCCGCGCCAGCGCCAGGTGAGAACCTCCTCCTCTCTGCGTTCGTTACGGACGGTGATCGGCTCGCTCTCCACACAGAAGTCCAAAGCGTAGGCGCGGATCCTCGACGCCTGGGCCATGATCTCCCGGTCGCGGGGGATGTGATCCAGGAAGGTGCGGCTGCAAAGCAGCAACATCTTCTGCTTGGCGCGGCTGGTGAGCACGTTGAAGCGATTCAGCCCAAAGATGAACTCCTCCTCCGCCATCAGTTGGTCCCTCGCAGAGATGCCCATGGACGCGATGATGAAGGTCCGGTCGGAGCCTTGAAACTTCTCCACGGAGTACACCGTCGTTCTCAGCAGCCGATCCAGTTCCTCATCCTCGAGGTGACTCACCCCGTTCATCAGTACCTTGATCCGCTGGATGATCTGCCGCCCCTGTGCGTTGTGAGGCGCCACCACGCCCAGTCCCTCAGTCCAGAACCGCCGCTCGGCCTCAGCATCGCCCACCCCCATCTGACGAAAGAAGCCCAGCACCGCCTCGCTCGCCAGCTTGGCCTCCAGAGCGCTCGTCGCCCGCTCACCGACCCGCTCATGAATCAGCGCGTGTACCTCCTGCTCCGGGGCCAGCACACCGCTCAGCCAGCCCTCCACCCCCTCCGGCACCGGCGGAAGCGCCGCATAGGGGGCCTCCTTCCGAAACGCAGCCAGCCCCTCGTACAGCGATAATGAGCGCGTGTAGTCTACGATGGTATCCGTCGAGCGGTAGTTCACCCCGAGCTGCCAGGCTGGCAATCCATGCCCGCTCAGCAGGTAGTGGAACAGACTCCCCAGCACCTTCTGCAGCTTCTTCGGCGGCTTCACCTGCTGCACCGGCGGCAGCTGGTGCTGATCTCCCACCACCACTACCTGCGTCAGCCGCTCCGGCAGCGCCGCCTCCACCGCCTCCAGTTGCTGTCGCGGCGCCGCCCGCGACCAGTCCGGCTCTCCCTCCAGGAACCGCAGCGTCCCCTGTCCGCCCCGCACCAACAGCGCGCTGGAGAGGAAATGGTCCGTGGGCAGCTGAGACGCCTCGTCCACGATGATCAGGTCGAAACTGAAGTCGTCATGCAGGAACTTGTAGTTGAACTTCTTCGCCGTGCTGGCCTGGCCCAGGTGGTACAGCGAGTGGGCGTTGGCGAACAGCACGAAGCTGTCGTCCAGGTAGCTCTCCAGTCGCTTGCCTCGCAGGCTCAGCCGCTCGCTATCCAGCACCATCTTCGTGCTCGACACCTCCAGGTCCAGCGAGCCCGTCCCCAGCTCCAGCTCACGCCCAGGGGAGTGCGCAAACACACGCTGTACCTGCCCTGCGGCGGTCAGCTCCCCCGCTGCGTCCCGGTGGGCCTCCAGTTTGCGCAGCAGCACCAGCATGGCGTCGTAGGAGAATGCCGTCACCAGGATCTTGCGAGGCCCGTCTGCTCGTCGCAGGTATTCATCGATCAGCGCGGCGATGGTCTGGGACTTACCGGTGCCCGGTGGCCCCTGGAGGCAGGTCACCGTTCCACCCAACGCCTTGCGGATCGCCGCCGCCTGCGACGCATCCGGTGTGGGCTCCGCGGTTGTCTGCAGCGGTCCGGTCAGCTCCCCGGTGGGCAGCAGATTGGGCGCGTAGAGGTAGAACTCCGAGAGGTGGAAGCTCTTCGAGGGTGGCGGCTTGAGCGTCAGCGCCTCCTGAAGTCTCAGCAGATAGGCCGCCCGGAAGCCCAGCCAGCTCGTACCCGCCCGCATCCCGTCTCGACGCAGCAGCGCTCCCTTGTTGCCCAGCAGCCGCCCCGACCAGATGTCCAGCGCCGTGGGGTACAGGTAGACCGGTTCCTCCCCTGACTGTCCAAGCGTCACCGCGAGCTGATCCATCAGCGCATTGGAAGTTGTAGTCGCCACGCAGGCGTAGCTGCGCTCCGCCGGGACGTAGCGCATGGAGGTCAGTGTCACCTCCGAGTTCCACAGGTTGCCGCCCGCCCGATCGGACTCCGGCACGATCAAGACCCGGCTACCCTCCTTGAAGCGCACCCCCGCCGACATCCCCCGCAACACCAGGTGGATCTGGTGCTCCTTCTCGCCCTCTGGCGCCGGGTGCAGGGTGATGTCCTCAGCCAGCGCCGCCTTGAGTCGCCCGATGCCCTTGGACGGGTAGCTCAGGCGCACCTCGTCCACCTCCAGCTGCTGGGCCGTTCCGTTGAGCCGGGAGTACAGGAACCACAAGCGCCCGATGGGGTGCACGCTGTCCTCCACGGACCGCCTGCGCAGCTGCCGGGTCTGGACCCCACGCTTCATCACCAGGGTGGCGTCGTCGCCCTTGCGCAGCATGAACAGGATGCGCCGCAAGCCCATCAGCTTGCGCTCCAACTCGCGGCCGATGTCGTCCATGGCTGAAAGCCGCTTGCGGGCGTTGCCGATCTCCATCGCGGCCTGCCAGACGGAGTAGTCCATGTAGTTGAAGTGCCGCGCCCAGTACTTGGGGTGGGCTCTGTAGCCGGTCTGGCCCTCCAGCAGCTCGTGCCAGGTGCAGTTGATGATGTGCGGCAGTCCCCAGCTGGTCTCCACGAAGGCCCGCAGATCGAAGATCTTCTTGTGCTGGTCGAAGTGGGTCACGCTTGAGTCGGCGGGGCCGAACCACTCCAGCAGCTCTCGGAAGCGCCTACGCAGCCGGTCATCGACACTAAGCCCGGGCACCTGCCGTTCCAGCATCTCCCGGATGTGGGCCACCTGCTCCGCGGACCAGTAGAACATCCCCATGGAAGGGGTCACCGGGTAGCGCCTCTCGTCAGGCCCTGGGTTCCAGGTGCGCATCACGCCCACCAGGGACTCGGTGGCGTTGCACAGCATCACGCAGGCGTGCAGCCCCAGCAGCAGCGAGCGGGCCAGCTCGAACTCGGCCTCAGGCTGGATGCGATCGCTGACGTAGGACCACGTCCAACGCAGCCGCATTGCTGCCTCCGAGTCCGGCTCGGGCATGACGATCTCCAGCTCGCCGTCCTCGCGCAGGCTCTCCAGCGCCAGCGCTGCCTCCTTCAAGAGCGCCTCGACCAGCGCGTCGTCCAGGCGCTGCTCCTGGAGAAGGTCCGGGTCCAGCACCATCTTCAGCATGTCCGCCTGGGGCGCCAGCGGCGCGTCGGACTGGAGCAGCGACCACCAGGTCATCCACCAGGCGTCGTGGACCTCCCGGAAGGGTGCGCCTGGGGCGCAGGAGATGTCCATGCGCAGCGCGGCGGCGAAGACGATCTCGTGGGTGGGATCGGTCTCCAGGTCGAAGAAGAGGGAGAGATCGTTGAAGCGCGGAATGGCCATGGAGAACTGGCGCTGGCCGCCAAGGTGCTCCGGGCCGGCGGGGAGTATCTCGCCCTTCATCAGCGCTTTGGCCTTGAGGCGCAGCAGGGGGCGCTCGGCATAGAGCGGGTCGTAGTCGTCGTGGCCCGGGGTGACGGGCATGGCCACAGCGACGTCGCGGACGGTGCGCAGCCCCTCCTGATCGCGCAGCAGCTCGGCAGTGGCCGGGGAGGTGTACGGCAGCAGGCGCAGATCCCAATCACCCGGGTCGGTGGAACCGCACTTGAGCGAGGTCTCGCAGTCGTTGAGGTAGCGGCACATGCCGCAGGCGCCCTGGACCCGTACAGGCACCGCGTCTGGGACGTGGGGGCGCTGGGTCGCGAGGTTCTGGATGGCCTCGCGGGCGCTGGAGAACAGGATGCGGGCGTCCAGCCAGTTCATACCGACGGTCAGGGTGTCACCGAGCACATCGGCCAGTGTCAGGCCGACGAGGTCGTCCTGGCTGACCCACGGGAAGACGGCGTGGCCGTTGGCGGGCACGAAGAAGCGATCGTCCAGCCCCTCTTGGGCCAGCCAGTGGGACAGGGCGTGGGCGTAGTAGAGCAGCTCCACGAAGTGGGTTCGGCCCACGCTCTGCTCGCTGGTGTGCTTGATGTCGATCACTCGCAGCGACACCCGGTGGGGCCGCTCGCTGTCGGGCACCAGGCGTAGGGTTCCGTCTGGCAACACCTCCCAGGCCTTGCCGGGGAGCGTGGGGTCGAGCACCAGCAGATCTGGACGCAGCCGCCCGTCAGGCAGCTCGATTGGAAGAGGCGCGTCGGCGGGCTGGTTCAACAGGAAGCTGTAGAAGGACAGCGGTGCCTTCCACTCGTGCTCCAGCAGGATCAGTGGCGCGGCGAGGGCCTCCTGGTGGAGCGCTGCCAGCGCAGCGGCGCTCAGGGTGGTGGGCAGCACGGAGTTGTCGACGGCCAGGGCGGCGCGGGTGCTGGGCAGGCGACAGAGGGCGCGGTAGATGCGCTGTTCGTATTCGTGGCCTAGCCGCGCAGCGTCCCGGCGCTCGAAGCTGGGCGGCACCCTCTTGCGAGGTGGGTTCATCCAGGCAGAGTCGGGCTCGGCGACATCCCAGAACAGCCGACGCTCGCACCCCGTCTCAACAAAGTGCTTGAAGACGATTTTCCCCAGGTGGCTCATTTACCCTTCGCAGCGGTGGACGTGGTCTGCCGGAGCGCTCAGGGTATCAACTGCGCGTCCCCAAGGGGCGCAACCAAGTGGTTTTGGTCCAGGTTCTGTCCCGGGCTATTGACCCTCCTGCGGCGCGTCCTTCCAGGCTTTCAAGGGGCGAGGCTATTGACCCTGCTTGCATAGGGGTGGAGGAACGCGACATGCCCAACATCTTCCTGGTCAGCTCCGGCCTCGGACCCGAAGATCGATTCACCGCACACTGGCACTACCTGCTGGACAACTACCCTGAGCTCGGACAGCGAGTCGCGGACTACCTCGCCGACGCAGGTGGACTCTCCCGCTCCCGATATCTGGGCGCCGAGGACCACCCTGTATTCACCCGCGAGGACCAGCCCGACTTCCTGATCCGCTGTGAGGACTACGACCTGGTCTGTGAGCACAAGATCGACGCAGACCTCCAGCAGCGTCAGCTGGAGCGCTACCTGGCACTGACGCGCCCAGGGCGGACGCTTCACGTCGTCTTCATCGCCAATCAGGCGGACATTGAGCTCTCCCAGCCGGTCCTGGAGCACCCCGGATACCTGCGCCCTACCGGAAAGCGCTCCTACTTCCTTTGGGAGGACCTCTTCCATCTGGTCAAGGCCACTCCGGGCCGTCTGGCCGCCGAGTTTGTGGCCTACATGGTCAGCATGGACATGGAGCCATGGGCCAGCACTGGTGCCTGGTCGGATCCGCTCACCGACACGAATGCCGCCGGTCGGCTCAAGGCCCTCTACGGACCACTCAAGAAGCGGCTGAGAGGGGTGGGGCGGGTCAAGAAGCCTGACACCGTGGGGCTGGGCTTCCAGATTCAGCGCCCCCTGTCGAACATCCACCTCTTCTACCTGCTGCCGGACCGGCCGGGGCGCCATGCGGCACACTCCTTTAGCGGAAGGGGCCTCTACTTGATGGTCTACGCCCACAAGGGCTCCCCGAGCCTCCAGGTGCTGCCGGCCTTCAGCGGCCCCTTGTCACTCGGGGCGGTCGATGCCAGCGTGGTGACCAACACCCCACCGATATCATTCGCTGGCCTGAGCAAGCGTTACGCTGTGATGCGGGAGTATGCACTGCCGTTGGGAGAAGTAATGCTCGACTCCGATGAGCAGACTGTTGGACGTATGGAGTCACTCATCCGGTCAGCCATACAGCACCTCGAAGCGGAAGGAGCCTGACCATGGAGCGTTCGACGTGTCGCTTGGAGATCCTCGAGGTCTTCCGTTCACTGGAGCAGCGTCGAGGGCGCGAGATCTTCTCGCTGACGGAGATCCTGGCGGAGATGAAGTCGCGGGGGACGAGCTACCCGGAGTCCACCATCCGTACCCACGTCTGCTCCCACATGTGCGTGGACGCGCCGGACAACGCTGCGGTCACTTATCCGGACCTGGAGCGTGTGGAACGGGGTCGCTACCGGCGCCGACTCAGTTCAGCGGCAACCCCCACTGAAGTCGCGTTCACCGTCCAGGGCCTGCCGCCGAAGAAGGACGGTGCCAACTCCATGTGGTGCAAAGACTCGGAGGTCGAGCGATTGGTTCGGCTCCGCCTGGCCGCAGCCAGAGCCTTCGGCAGACACGCGCCGTTCAAGCGCGAGCTTCAGGTGGCGCTGGTGATCCACATCGGCCCGGAGAACCACTCCCGCATCGGCAGCCTGGAGAACATGGTTGGCGGTGTTCTCGGTGGCCTGCAGGCCGCTCATCCGAGTACGCCCTGGAAGGACCATTCTGGCTGGGGACGTTCAGACGTCGTGGCAGTTCTTCCTGATCGAGCGATTGGCCTTGTGGACGCAGGAGATGTCCTGGCGATTGATGCCAGGAAGGTTGTCGGTGACACTGAGGCACCCTGGTACGAGGTGCGGCTGGAGAGAGCGCGATGAAGGTGGGCGAGTCCATGACCGCGGCATCGAGGGTGACGGTGTGAAGCTACCAACGGAGCTACAGGCGCGTCTTGAAGCGGTCAGCTCCCTGCTTCCATCCAGCGCTGTCCAGAAGGGGGAGACAGCTGAGGAAGCAGCCTTGCGGCTGACCTTGGAGGCTGGACTGGAGGTCGTTGAGGCGAGGTATCCGGTGCCTGTGAGCTCGCATGCGGTGGCGAGGTCGTTCCTGCGCGTCGCTGGCTTGAACCTCAACAACCGCGTTTACACCCGGCGAGATGAATTCTTAGATTGGTTGGCGTTCTGGGAGCCCGACATCGTTGCCATCCAAGAGGTCACGCGGAGCAACACCGGACTGCCGACCATCCCTGACTACACTTGGTCAGGTGGCACCGAGCTCTGCGCCATCCTCACCCGAACCTCATTGCAGGCCCCCCCGGCAGCGATCCTGGACGTCGAACAACGCTGGGTCCGCCTGAAGTTTGGCACTCAAGTCATCGACAGTGTCTACTTCCCTTCCGACACGGCGCGCAGACGGGCGAACTTCCTGGAAACCTTGGCAACCGGCGAAATTCCAGGTCCGGCCAGTCTGGTCCTCGGGGACTTCAACATGGCCCCACAGCTCGGTGACGGGCTCTTCAAGGGACAGCCATCAGCCTTCACCAAGAAGTATGAGCGGCAGAAGCTCAACCATCTGATGGCGCTCTGGGGGCTGGAGGACTTGTGGCTCCATCACAGCGGGGTCGGGTATCGCTTCACCTTCGAACGCAAGCAGAGAGGTGGCTGGGTGCGGTTCCGGTGCGATCTGGCGCTGGGGAGCCAGTCGCTTCCCATCGTCTCCGTCGTCCACGCCCATGACACCCGGCTGGGAGCATCGCCCTTCACCGATCACAGCGGGGTCATCGTCGATCTGGCCGGTCCGTCAAACATCCACATTCAACCATCGAATACGGCCATCTCTCGACAGGAGCCCTCTCGCCCTGTCCAGACGCTCTTGGAGCAGGGACACCTCTCCGCGGGGCAGCGCGTCTTGGACATGAGCTGTGGCCATGGAACAGACGTGGAGTGGTTGCGGACTCAGGGGCTGCAGGTCACCGGCTGGGATCCGAACCCAGCCTTTGGTTACACCCAGAAGCCGGCCGGAGTCTTTGACGCGGTCCTGCTGGTCTTTGTCGTCAACTGCCTGCCGACGCCACAACAGCGGATCCAGGCCATTGAGGATGCCTGGGCCCATGTGCGTCAGGGTGGGGGCCTGGTGGTGGTGTCTCACACCCGGTCGGAGATCCAGCGCAAGGCCGCAGGTAGGTGGGGTCGTCACAGAGATGGGTGGGTCAGCGCGCCAGCGCGAGGCACCTTCCAGAAGGGCCATGACGCGCAGGGACTCCGGCGGCTGGTCGCTGGGCTCCTCGACGCTCAGGTCTCTATCGCGGACCATAGCGGCGGATCCGCTCGGGTCATGGTGCGGCGTCTCTCATCTTCGACAATCTGAGCCGCTCAGGTGGTGGCTATGCCGTTGGCGCGCTGCCGTTCAAGACGTCCATACGCCACAGCTTGAGCAGGTCTTGAGTGACCGCCCGCCGATCCGGCCGTCCCTCGAAGAGCAGTGGCACCCGGGCGGTTTCACAGCTCTGGGTTCCCACTTCGTAGTGACCCAGAGCTCCAGGATGGCCTCCGGCTTCATCCGGGTAGAGCAGCACCCCGCGCCGTCCCCCGAAGAGATGGAGATAGGCGAAGATCTGCCGCAGGTCGGTATCGGAGGGGCGTCCATCATCCAGCCGCTTCCACTTGGTGTCGATGACCAGCGGCGCCGATTCGCCCTCGCGCCAGACCAGCAGATCCGGCTTCAGTACCCGGTTGCCGGCCGGCGAGCGCCAGAAGGTGCGCTGTGACTGGCTCTTGACCTTGAGCCCCGGGATCCCGCGCAGCACCCGGGCGATGTAGCGCTCGAAGAGCTGATTCATGTCGAAGAGAAGTGCCGGGATGGGCTTCTCGCCGCGGTCGGCGGTCGGCCCCTCCCGCAGCAACAGCAGCCGAGCCAGCTGTAGCGCGACTTTGTAGCGGCGGGTCCGCCGGTCCAGGCGCAGCCGTGACAGCAGCGGTCGCAGGGAGCGGGTGGGCAGGGCAGGGGGGAAGGCGGCTCGCAGCTCTGCCGCTCGCAGGGTCAACTCAGGGTGGCTGTGTTCTGCGAGGACTCGATCCAGCGCCGCCGCCAGTACCCGGTTGACGGGGTGCCAGGTGTCCCAGGCTTCGTAGGCCACCGCGAAGCGCTCTCGGTGCGCCAGGTTGTCCCGCAGCTGGCTGGCCGCCATCAGGCGTCCCCGGTAGACCGTCAGGGTCTCCTCGACCTCGTGGTAGTCGTGAACCAGCCCGTCGCGCACCACCTGGGCTGTGGCATCCAGAAAGCGCACGGTCAGCACCTGGAGCAGGTCCATTCGACGGACACGGAGCGCGGTGTCAGGCGCCCAGTGGCTGGGGACATTGGCTGCGTGAAGCACCATGTGGGTCAGAAGCGCCCGCCAGGAAGCCGCCTCACCGCGCTTGCCCACCTTGGGCAGGATCTCCAGCCGCAACCTGCCCAGGTCCACGGTACCCACGTACTGGGTGGTGATCACTGAGCGATGGCCCAGGCGCAGCGCACCGGTGTGTTCAGCGAAGGCTGAGAGCTTCTCGAAGCTGCGAGGATCCAGGGTCACTGGCCCGCGTGGTGTCTCAAACTCCTGACCGAGCCGCAGCCGTTGGTGCTCGAAGACGGTCAGCGTGCGCTCAGTCCGCATAGATCGACCGGAAGTCCTCGGCAGTCAGCTGCTCAATGTCCACCAGTTCGAAGACTGTGATTTCCTCCAGATCCTCCCGCGACGGGTGGTCGAAGTTCGCCAGACTGGCCAGCCCGTCTATGCGCCGTACAAAGCGCGGCCCCAGGACCAGCCCTACTCGCCCGAGGTCGTCGAAGAAGTACTCCTGCAACAGTGGCAGGATGGCATTGGCGAAGACCTGCTGCAGATCGGCCAGGGTACCTCCGTCTCGCAGAGCCCAGAGCCAGGCGTGGCCCACCAGGTGATCCGCGTCTCGTAGCCGGTGCAGACGGTCGTTGATGGTTCGCAGCATGGCGCCCAGGTTCACCCCCTCCACCTCGTAGTCGTCCAGCAGCTCAGGGCGGGGTGGGCAGTGGCGGAAGGCGAAGCGCCGCCGGAGCGCCACGTCCAGGGCCACCGCGCTGCGATCGGCGGTGTTCATGGTGCCGATCAGGTACAGGTTCGACGGCACCCCGAAACGGCGCTTGGAGGTGGGCAGGGTGACGATCAGCTCGTTGTCCGCGCCCAGGCGCTTGTCGGGCTCCAGCAGGGTGATGAGCTCGCCCAGGATGCGGGAGACCTTGCCGCGGTTGATCTCGTCAATGAACAGCGCCACCGGCGGGGCGTTCTCCAGCCTCCCCTCACGCTCCTCTCGCGGAAGCTGGCAGAACGCATCCAGTGTCTCCTCCCACCCGATGGCTGTCAGCGCTGCCTGACAAGCGCTCAGGAAGACGCCGTCCTGGACCGGGTAGTTTACGCCTCCGTCTTCGGTAGACTCAGGCCGCAGCCCCTCAACGAAGAACTCGTAGCTGAAGGATGGGTGGAAGGTCACCAAGGGGCAGTCCTCCGACTCCAGCCCCAGCGTCCTGGCGATATCGTTCTGGAGAGCGTAGGTCTTGCCCGTCCCAGGGGGGCCGTAGAGGATCAGGTTCAGCGGGAACTCAGTCGGAGGTTGGCTCTCGTTGGTTCCTGTGACCTTCACCCCGAAGATGGCTTCGACCGCCTGTGGGTTTCGCACCTCGACCAAGGTCCAGTACCAGTTGAGATCTCCCGGTTTCCCCGCGTCTACGCCCTTGACTTTGAGCGTGGGGTTGTCCAACCACTTCACATGAGCGCGACGGGTCTCAGGCTCCAGCCGGGTGATCTCCCCGATCTTGTGGACCACCAGGTTGTCTCGCCCGCCATAGCCCTTGACGGCTATCCAGTCGCCGGGTCGCAGCTGCTCAAAGCGCTCCCACACCTTGCGCGCTCGATTGTCGGTGTCCTCCTGAGAGAAGCCGTGCTCCCAGTAGCCGCCTTCCAGGAAGCGCTCGAGCTGAGACTCCTGGCCGTAGGTATGGCCGCCCGCCCAGTAGCGCCGCTGTGATGGGGCCACTTCGGGTTGTCGCTGGGGCGGCGCGTCAGGAGATGCGCTGAACTTCTGGGCCTCGCCTGCTTTGAAGTCCTGGTAGGAGTCAGTCTCCAGGCGCTCTTTCAACTCAGGGACGTAGTCAATTGCCGCCCGGGTTTCCGGGCGCAATCGATAGGAGAGTCGACCACTTCCGTCGTGTCGGTCTTCCAGCATGAAGCGGTTGTTGGCCTTGGCGGCGCCTGGTGTGGTGGCGCCGGCGCGGCGGTTGCGCTTACCGAAGGTGGACATCATGCCGCGGAGCTGACCAGCAGACCCATCCGTGTCGTAGATGAGCTGCTCGAGCTCAGAGCCACTGACGAAGTCGGGGTGTCGATCCCAGAGGGTCTTCAGCATGCAGAGCTGGCCATAGGTCAAGGGTGAGAAGGTGAGGATCTGGACAATGTCAGCGATGTGACCTGGATCGGCTTCAGACACTTGGAGGGGCTCCAACGGGGGGATGTGGAGTTGGCATGGTAGACCAGCGGCGGGGTGTGGAGTTCAGAGCCCAGCGTGCTCGTGTAGGATGAACGCTCAACCCACCGCGCGGAGTGCGCTGCTTTGGGCTGGATTGAGGGCAAACAAGGGTACTTCAAGCTGGCGGACTCGGACGCCTGGTGCGGCTCTCTGATCAGCGAAGAGGACGCTGCGGAGATCCTGGGGGTGGAGGCCCTGGAAGGTCTGAAATCCAGGGAGGTCGAGGGCGTTCGCTACATCAACGAACTGGACCTTCATCGAGCGTTCAGCAAGGGGCGGATCCCGGGGGTCAAAACCCAGCGCTTCGTTAGCTTCGACGAGATGATCTTGAAGCGACTCATTGAGCGGACCCTGGATGGGGCCCAGTTGGAGACCCAGGTGAAGTGGGGTCGCAAGCGCATTGACTTCCAGGTTTCCTGGGGCGGTCGCACGCTGTTCATCGAGTTCGACGGGCCCTCCCACTTCATCTACCAGTATGAACGAGATCCCAAGGAGCCTCTGGCGCGCAAGCAGGCCATCGAACAGGAACTCGGCCTGGAGTGCGTGGTCTGGCCCTACTGGATGCAGCGCTGTGAGCGCAACATCCGGGCCCTGTTCGATCCGGCGGTTGAAGGCCTGGCCAGCGTCTGGTCCACCAAGGCGATGTTCGGTGACTTCTCAGCCATTGACTCGGCGAGCATCATCGAGACGGTGACCCGGCGCTTCAACGCCGTGACGCCCGAAGGCATCGGGTACATGTACGGCAACCAGCGGACTCCCAACAAGCCGGTCCACCCGGTTGTCGAACGGATCCGGGCTGGAAAGGAGAGCCCAGAACGGCTCATCCCATCGGGTAGTCAATACCCCCAGGAGTTCTGGTTGCCCCAGGAGTTGTGGTAGCTCGCGGTCAGGCGGCCTTCGTGCTCACAGAGTCCTCGACAACGACGCGGAGTCGAAAACCATACCGGCGATTGAAGTCCGCGAGCGTCTGCTGGTAGACGTTCAGGACGTCCTCCTCGGTGACCTCTGGACTCTTGTCCACCTGGTCCGGTAGCTCCTGGGGCAGCGTGTCCATCCCGGAGGAGAGGTCCATCCAGGCGTGGGCCATGGGCGCGAAGCGCACCCGGAGCTGCTTGTACTGGACCAGCAGCGTCCGGTAGTTCCCGCTGCTCTCCTCGTCGGCTTCCAGGCTACGCTCCAGCATCTCCAGGTGTTCCAGGAACCTATCGAGCTCAGCGGAGTCTCCTTCCCAGCGAGTCTTCAGCGCGGTAGCTACCTTCTATGCCACGAGGTCGTCGACTCCTACCGACGACACGACGATTGCGCCCTGCAGGTCATTACCACCCCCCTTCAGCCATAGCCGAACACATATGACTGCACTCGTGTTTACGAGTTGTAAACACAAAATGTCACTCTCCCCACCTCAATTTCAATGAACCGACTATGGTTACACCGAACAGAGCCTGAGGCAAAAGTAACTAGAATAGAGGTTGGCGTGAAAGGTGTGATTCGCAGAGTCAGGCCGGAGTGGTGGTCTGCAATCATGGAAGCAGCCGGTGTCACCTTTCCCCCCGACAACAAGCATAACGTCCTGGGCTACGGCATCGGCCCACGCACCACCCAGGGGCGGCGCGTCGGGCACAACACACTGGTCCTCTATGTCGAGCGTAAACTCAGGGAGCCCCCCGCTCCCATAGAGCCTGTGCGATTTCAGTTCGAAGGTCGGACCATCGATGTACAACCCGACATCGTCTCCGTGGGAGGCCACTTCACGCCGTCCTCCAATGGCGGCCCCCCTGCCTACTCCGGGCTCCACGCCGGCGCAGCTATCCTCGCTTATGGCTCTCGTTCCTTCAAGGGGGCGGTGGGATGCGTTGTGGGCACATCAACCGCGCCCACACACCTGATCACCGCCGGTCATCTATTTGCTCAGGGTGAACCGCAGACCCCCATCTTGGCGGCTATTTCGTCTAACGACACGCCTGAGGTCATTGGTCACCTCGTGGTTAACCTACTGGACAGGCCGCAAAACGGTACTACCATCGATGCCGCAGCAGTCGAACTCAACGACGCTGGCAGGGCCATGTACCGCGAATCCGATATCGACGGCCCCGATCTTCGTGCCATCCTCCCCTCAACGAGTGGCCACGGCCTCCAGACCATCGGCTTCTTGCCCTCACACGGCGGCTGGACATCCTACGTCTACCTCCTCACCACACCAAAAACAGTATATGCTCAGCCACGGGCACGCCCACAGCAGTACAAGGTCAGCAACGCCTACCTCGCCGCCCACGCTATCACTGTCCCCGGCGACTCCGGTGGGATCCTGTGTGCCGCCCAGAACACTAACTACGCCGCTGGCCTAGTCGTAGGTGAACTGGGTACTCGCTCTGTCTTTGAACCTCTTGAGCGCGCGTTTAAGACACTCGCTGCCTACCTTAACCCCAGTTGGTTGCTGTATCGGAGATGATACTCATGCTGATCTCATTGCTAATCACCCCCACAGTTCTGGCGGCCCTCCCCTTACCGAACCCAGCGATAGGCGGTGGTCCCGTGACGACCAATCAGGTCAATGACGATTGTGCGTCGGCGGCGCTGGACGACGCGATTCAGAAAAATACCTGTGCCTGGTTCGCGGGCAGCGCAGGCACAACTGTTAGTCTGACCTGCCCATCCGACAGCACATCCAAGGTGGTGTACACAGAAAACCTGAACGCTTTCGCTGTTGGTACAAGCCAACTCCCCCTGGAGACACCAGATGGCCACCGGGTGGCTGAGGGCACCCTCGCCAAGGTGACTGCGGCCGGTACATGTCCGACGTTGTGGCTCGCAGACCTGACGCCTGGGCCAACGCAAATAACCGATCCCAAGAAGCTGCTGAAGACAACGTTGAACAGTAGAGCCTCGGCCGGCACCATCGAGACGCACAGCGCTACAACGGAGATGGCCGACGAACTGGTCACTATCCTCGGTGAGATCGTCATCGATAGAGCCAGCCAAGCGGCCTTTGATCTGCTGGAGGAGAAGCTCAATGAGTGGATGTCCTGCAATGAGGACGACACCGCACTGAGCGAGTCCTGCAGCGTTTTGGAGAGCGTGCGACTCCAGGACATAATTGCCTCCCCTGATGCACTGGTGGACGCCCTAGTGAAGGACGGCGTGGACTACGCCATCGCCAAGATTCCCACCGTGCCCCAAGCGGCCACTGAGATAACAAAGGTTGTAACTGAGAACCTCTCAGGCGCGCTGTTGGAGGCGCTTCTGGCGGGTGAGGCAGTGGACAGCTCGTCAAGCGCACAGTTGCTCTTGGCGGATCTCCAAGCCTACGCCACTGCTCAGATTGAGAAAGCAGACTACTTCAAAGGAGATGAATGTGCCGCAGGCCAGGCACAAGCCGACACTGTCACCGTGCTGGCGATCGCCGCACAGGCCCGCTGTGTTGCCCTGTCCGACGGAACCGGCAAGGCGCTGGAGCAGTGTGACACCAGCGCAGCGGTCACCGAGGTGGCCGCTACTTGGAAGACGACCAATATGTGCGTGGATGCAGAAGCAGAGCGACGGGCACGTGGCGTAGCCAGCGATCTTCAGATCTCCATGACGGCGACCCGGGACAACGAACCCGATGCCATAGCCCGCATCCGGGGTGCCTTCGACGCCACCACAGACCTCGCTTGCTGGTACGGCAACTACACAGACGGCTGCCCCAGCAAGCCCTCGGAAACCAGCCAGTACACCCACTGGATCTCGGCGTTACGGCCGTTGGTGGATGCCGCCCTGGAGCGCGACCCCTACGGGCTGGTGGCCGGGGCCTCTGGAGTCTTCGACTTTGTCGCAACCGACGAAGGGAGGACTCGCGCCATGCAGATGATCGGGGCCAGTCTCACCTATGCCAGCACCTACGCCAGCGAGAGTGAGGATGCTACTGAGGAGCGCAAAGCCATCGTGGAGTCCATCACCCAGGAGATGACCAGTCGGACCTCCCGCGAGGGAGACTGGATCGTCTCCCTGGCTGGCTCTCTGAAGGCCACCGGCGGCGTGCGTACGAACTCGGAGGGGGTGGTCTACCATGGCCCCTTCGCGCTTCCCTTGGGCCTCGGTGTCCACTACGTGGGCGGAGCACCGAGGAAGGATAATGCTGACAAGAAGCAGATCGGCTTCCTAGTGGAAGCTTCGATGCTTGACCTGGGGCAGTATGTCGCCTGGCAACTGACCGAAGACACTGACGGCAACCCTGTCACGCTGGCCGCCACGCCCAGCGTGGCCGACGCCTTCAGCCCCACTCTGTCGCTTTCCTTGACTGGCAGAAAGCCCAAGATCCCCTTCGTCGTGGGCGTGTATGGTGGGTATGATCCCTCCTACGATCTGGACACAACCAAGACGAGTGCTGCCCACGCCTGGAACGCAGGCGTAGCGGCTGGAATGTACGTCCCCCTGATCGACTTCAACTGAATCGCCTGGAGGGCCAATCTCCGCACGTGAGGCCGTGAGTGCTGATGGGATTAGAGACGTGAGAGTGGGCCAGCCCCAACGGCCGTGCCATCTCCACGACGTTCCATCTCAGCTCCTCCAGGGTGTCCTCCAGGAGCTGCTTCTGGAAATGCTACGCGGCCCCCTTTAGGTGAGTGTCGTGCCTTAGTTATCGCTGTTAGGGCCTTTGCCGGCCACGGAGAATAGGTGGTCTGCGCCAGATGGCGGGGGCGGACTCTCAACAAGCCGGTCCACCCGGTTGTTGAGCGGATCCGGGCTGGAAAGGAGAGCCCAGAACGGCTCATCCCATCGGGTAGTCAATACCCCCAGGAGTTCTGGTTGCCCCAGGAGTTGTGGTAGCTCGCGGTCAGGCGGCCTTCGTGCTCACAGAGTCCTCGACAACGACGCGGAGTCGAAAACCATACCGGCGATTGAAGTCCGCGAGCGTCTGCTGGTAGACGTTCAGGACGTCCTCCTCGGTGACCTCTGGACTCTTGTCCACCTGGTCCGGTAGCTCCTGGGGCAGCGTGTCCATCCCGGAGGAGAGGTCCATCCAGGCGTGGGCCATGGGCGCGAAGCGCACCCGGAGCTGCTTGTACTGGACCAGCAGCGCCCGGTAGTTCACGTTGCTGTCCACGCCAGCTTCCAGGCTACGCTCCAGCATCACCAGGTGTTCCAGGAACCTATCGAGCTCAGCGGAGTCTCCTTCCCAGCGGGTCTTCAGCGCGGTGGCCGCCTTGCGCAGGTGCTTCAGGGTGCTCGGCCAGTCTCCGGGCTTTCGGGGAGAGAAGATCCGGTCCTGGGGAGGGACGCAGGCATCGGAGAACTCCTGTTGCAGGCAGTCCCACAACTCGATGATCGGCTCCATGACGACCGACAGGGCGCCATAGCTGACGAGGAGATCGGCGGGCCACTGGTCGGGTTGTGGGGCGTTGGCGAGGGCGTGGGAGGCGCGAACCAGCTTTCCGGCGAGCCCTGTGGCTCCGTATCCGCGATCATCGACCCGAAAGGCCATCTGGTCGCTGCCAGCACGGACCAGCAGCTCGGAGAGTTGGGCGGAGTGGGCCTGGATGACGAGCCCCTTGTCCTTGAGTTCTTCGGAGGTGGGCATGGACGGGACAGAGTAGTCCTCTGAGGAGGTCATGAATGACTCCTTGGTAGTTGGTGTGGTGGGGATCCCGGGGTTCACCCGGTTGTCTTTGGCGACGCCTCTTCTACCGGCTCAAGTGAAGCTTCGTCGAGCAATGATCTGTCAGGCCGGTCAAGAACTGACCGAAGCCCGGAGCTGTGTCGCTCCAAAGCCCATTCATCGTGGCTGGCGAGGGTGTTGATTCGACCAGAGCGATGACATCAACATCCAGCTCTTTCACTACCGGACGCTGACGGCATGCTGTTGTTGGAGGATCCGCTGGAGCTGTGCCACCGCGCCATCGACCAGGGCTCGAACTGAGGGGTCCACCCGGGCGTCGGCGGGGAAGGGGATGGCCAGGTAGAACCATGCGGTGGGTGTGGAGATCAGCGAGCGTACCCAGCTGTTGTGGATACCATCGGCCTCGTAGACCGTTCGCAGGGTGCCCGTCGGCATCTGGGCGACCTCCAGCTCCACGGCTCCCCGTGCGGCCAGCTCCACCAGGGTGGCCACATACGCCTGATCCACCGCTCTCCGCTGCCATTCGGGGGCGATGCGACGAAGCCCACGCTGGTGGACCTCGTAGGCCACCGTCACATACAGCGGCTGGCCCGCTCGGGGGATCTGCCCGCTGTTCTCGGCTCTCAACAGCACGATGCGTCGGGCATCGGTTTCGGCCAGGAGGGTGACCAGTACCTGGTAGATGGCATGCACAGCCTGGATGGCCACCATCGGGGCCGCCGCCAGCCGCCGACGCCGCCGCTCCAGCCAGGCGTCCACCAGCCGGGTCAGCAGCCCTCCAGCCGCGGCCATGGGCAGCGCGGCGATCAGGATGGTCTCCCACCCACTCACGGTCCCCTCCAACCTGGTGGCGGACCCGGCGCCCAGCTCGTCGGCGCGACCATCACCGGTTCCTTCTTGCGCGCGGCCCAGGTCGCCAGGGCGAGGCGGGTGATCTCTACCAGCTCGTCCTCCAACCCCAGGGCCACCAGCGCCGGCAGCGCGCAGATCCCACCCGTGAAGGCCAGACTGATGGCGAGGGTCCAGCCGCTCAGTCCGGTGATCTCACTGGTCAGCAGCACCAGTCCCACACCCAGCAGCGCCGCAGCCGCCCCCACCACCGCGCAGATCCCCCGCAGTACCAGTGACGATCGGTCCCGCACAGCAACACTCTCGAGGGCCACCACGCGCTCCCGCAGCCCGCCCAGCTCCTCGGCCAGCCACAGCGCAGCCTCGCCGCCCAACGGGACCGTGATCTCCTCGGTGATGGGCTCCTCACCGGGATGGAGGGTCTCTCCGGTCTCTGGACGCTTCACGCCGCGACCTGCCCATGGAGTAGATCCTCCACTCGAAGGTTGTCGCTGGGATCTTCAGCAACGCCGCCTCGACGGACCTCTACATGGAAGTGGACGCCGTAGCTTCGCCCTGTGGAGCCTGCCCGCCCCAGGGGCTGCCCCTCCTGAACTCTGCCGCTGGCGACGTGGACCTCCGAGAGGTGGCCCATGAACAACGCCAGCTCGGGTACCGGTCCCTGGACCAGCAGCCAGAGGCCATAGCCCCCGCCCCAGGGATCGCGGGCGTTGGCAGCGACCACCTGGCCAGTGCAGGGGGCCAGCAGCAGCGGCGGACTCTGCTCCCAGTTCGCCCCGGCGAGGTCGATGCCGCGGTGCTCCTGCGGCGGGTTCCCACGGAGCCCATAGCCGCTGGTGACCTGCCACCCCGGCGGCAGCCGCAGCACGAAGGGCGCACGCGCGGCCCCCCAGCTGGCCACATCCAGGGTCTCGGGCAGGCCGCTCTCCAGTAGCGCCCAGCTCTGCGGCCCGACGATGCCATCGGCGTTCAGCCCATGCTGCTGCTGGAAGGCCACCACCGCCGCCTGGGTAGCGGGTCCGAAGAGACCATCGGGGGTGAGCCCCAGCAGTCGCTGGAGTTGCTGGACCTCCGGCCCCTGCATCCCGTAGAAGATCAGCCCTCTCATGTTCCCTCCAGCGCCGCCCGGACCCGGGTGCGCATTCGTTGCGTTCGACACTTCGCGTGGTGCCGCCCACGCCGACCCGCGCAGGGACAGCGCCCCACCTCGTCCAGCAGCAGACCCACCAGCGCACCACGCAGCCGGTCGGCGGTCCAGCGCGCGGCGTTCAGCTCTTGGGCCAGTCCCGAGTGCCCCGCTTCGATGAGCACCACCATGACCCGCTCGACCACCGGGCAGATCTCCTCGCCCAGCTCCTCGCGGACCACAGTGAACACCCGCGCTTGCCGCGACTGGCTCATGGCAGCCACCCTTGTCGGCGCAGCATCCACGCGAGCTCGACCAGCGCGTGGAGTCCCACCATCATCAGGCAGAGCCCCATTGAGGTGATGGTCACCCAGGCCCACCACGGACAGCCAGCCATCACGCGAACGTCCCGCGTGGATACAGCTGTCGGGGGTCCAGGGTCTGGCCGTTGACGTCCCAGACCTGGAGGTGAAGGTGGGGGCCGGTGGACCGGCCTGTGGCGCCTGACCAGCCCAGCAGCTGGCCGGGACGGACGGCGGCACCGGGGTGAACCGCAGCTCCATGGAGGTGGAGGTACGCCCACAGTCGTCGGTCCTGGGTTCGCACAAAGACCGCGTTGCCGTTGAAGCGACCGGGGCCCACACCGTCGCGATGCACCAGCTCCACCTGGCCCCACCAGGGCGCGTAGACCGGCGTGCCCACCGGCACCGACAGGTCGAGGCCCTCGTGGAGTGAGCGCGCCCCTGTGAGCGGGTCCACCCGCCAGCCATACCCCGAGCTGATCCGTTGACGGTTCGCCACCGGGGGGTGGTAGCCCTGAGACGCCTCCGCTGATGGCGAGGCCAACAGCAAGAGCGACAAGCCCGCGAGGGCCCCGACAGCGAAGAGGAGCGGCGGCATGCAGCCCTCACCGATGCGTGGGCACGGTCAGACCGCCCCGCTCCAGCGCGCCCGCCAGCGCGCTCGGGTTGACGTTGGCGATCCGCTGCCAGACGCGGTGGGCCTTCATCACTGCCGCCCCAGCGGCCTGACTCATCTGGGGCGGGACGGCGTTGCCGACCTGGAGGTACTGCTCCTGCTTGTTCCCCTGCAGCGGCCAGTCCTCGGGGAAGCCCTGGAGCTTGAGCCCCTCCACCACATCCACACGGCGGATCCCCGCCACCAGGAAGGCCATGTCACTGGCGCGGTCGGGGCCGCCGTTGAAGGTCCAGCCGCTCACCGCGTTGGCGCGGGTGCCACGCAGCTCTCCGGCCGCCACCACCGTGGGAGAGGGCCGGTCGATGCGCCAGGGCTCCTTGCAGGCTCGCCCGTGGTCCTCGTCGCAGGGGTAGCAGGCCCGACGGTTGCAGGTGCCCCGATGCAGCGTGTCCCCGATGGTCTCTCGCACCGTCACCCACCGCTGGCGGCCCAGCTCGGCGAAGGCCGGATCCTCGGCGTCGTGGTGGGTGGTTGGTGGGGGGGCCTGGGCCAGGGGGAGTGGTCCCGCCCAGAGGATCACCCGTCGACGGAACTGGGGTGTGCCGTAGTCCGCGGCGTTGAGCGTCCACCAACCCACGAAGGCGAAGCGCTGTCGCAGCTGGGGCAGGATCCAGTTCTCCCAGTAGCAGCCGATGCAGGCCAGCCCCTGGCTCTTGCCGCGACAGCCCCGGCGATGGAAGGTCCAGCCGCGCACGTTCTCGCACAGCAGCCAGGTGGGCTGCACCTCATCGATGATTTCCATCGTCCAGGGCCAGCCGTTGCGCTCGTCGTGGCTACCCCGGCGCTTGCCTGCGGTGGAGCCGGCCTGGCAAGGTGGCGAGGCCCACAGCAGAACGGTCTTCTCGATGAAGGGCGAGTAGTCCACCGCCCGAACGTCACCGTGAATCGCTGGGAAGCCCGCAGCCTTCAGGGTCGCTGCAGCAGCCTGGGCCCACTCCACGCAGGCCAGGTGTCGCCAGCCCGCGCGGGACAGCCCCAGCGCCGCGCCACCGCAGCCGCTGAACAACTCCAACACCGTGGGACGTGCGGTCACCGGCTACTCCTCGGCCCCGGCGGTCCCTGGGGATGACCCGGTCTCCGCGTCGTCGAGGAAGGGCTCCGCGGGCACATCCAGAGCGTCCTCCACGCGCCACCCTGCTGGAAGCGCACGGGTCGCGCAGGTCTCTCGGGCCTCCTCGCCAGCGTCCACAATCCAGGCATCCCGGGCCGCGAGGGAGGGGAAGCGGAGCAGCTGGCCGTCCGCCCGCGCCCTGCCGTCGATCACGAGGAGACGACGCAGGCCGGGAGAGCGGGTGTGGCAGCGGAAGGCGTAGTAGCCGGGAGGGCGGCGGGTCATGGCTCGCTCCTGTCAGGGGTGAAGGTCTCCTCGTCCGAGCCGGGGACCGACTCGTCGTCCGGCGTGAGGCAGGCAAGGTCGCGCCAGCCCCTGGCTTCCCAGGCGGTCACCGCCACAAACCAGGGCCAGAACAGGCCATCCAGCGCCATCAGCGCGGGTCGCGCCCAGAGCGCGCAGCAGCGGCATCGCACCCGACACAGCAGCCGTGCTCGGGTCGAAAACAGGGGCCACTGCATCAGCCGCCGAGCGATCGAGGTCCACGCCCGGTGCGGTCGCGGCGGGAGCCAGCGCTCCACCACTGGAGGGAGCACCGCCCATCCCGCGAGCCAGCACAGCATCCAGGCCACCCCGATCATGCCGCCTCCCGCTGAGCCGCTGAGAGCAGGTCGCGGGGGATACGGCGGCTCCACCACCACTGGCCTGTCTGCTCCAGCTCGGTGAAGGTCAGCCCTGAGGCCGGGGCCAGCTCCAGGAACGCCTGCCAGCCCGCGTCCGTAGGGGGTAGGGGCTCGACGGTGGCGTCCAGCAGGGCGGTCCCACGACGGACGGCCAGGGTGCCCCCGACCAGGACGGGCACATGCTGGCTGTCCTGGTACCAGCTCCGCACCTGAGAGAGGTACTGGAGCGCGTCCCGGGCCACGCGCGGCCACATGCGGGTGACCCAGGCGTCGGGGGCGAGGTGCCACTGGAGCTGTGGCCAGCTCCCGCTGTACGCCAGCGTGCTCCGCATCCGGCCTGGCAGGTCGGCGTCGCTGTTCACCCCATCGCTCTCGGGCCAGCTTGTGGGGTCCAGGTGCTCAGGCTTCAATCCCGCACCGTCGGTGCCCAGCCGCGCGAGCACCTCCAGGGACTGCTCGCTCCACGCCGAGCTCCCCGCTCGACGCAAGCCGATGGTCTCGCCGTGGATGCGCCCCAGTTCGATGTGCTCGACGTGGTCGGGGTTGATGGCCGAGGGGGCGAAGGATGCCCGGAGGCCTTCGTGGAAGACCGGGGAGAGCCCGTCGGTGGCGTGCAGCACGGGGCGCTCTCGGGCCATCCAGGCCCACTTGAGCCAGGGCCAGGCGTCGGTGTCGACCTTCTCCAGCTCCATCAGCCGCGACTCGGCCTCCCGGCGCAGGCGCTCAGCCTCGGCGGGGTCGCTGGCGCGATCGGCTTTGCGGAAGAGCGAGTTGGCCCCGCGCAGCAGCCGCGAGGCACCTTCCGCCAGCTTCTTGCGGGACTCGTCGGCCTTCTTGGCCTTGAGCAGGTTCAGCTTCTTGCGAGTGGCCTCGGGGTCGCGGGAGATGAGGAGGAGGGCTTCTTCAGGGCCCATGTCCTGCTGGGCGCCGGGGTTGTTGGTGTCTCGGTCCTGGGACTTCAGGAGAGAGACCATCCATCCGCGCTTGCCCTGGATGAGGTTGAAGCGCAGACCGTCGGAACTCCTGAGTGCGAAGTAGTAGTTGATCTCGATGGCGCTGAGCGTGTTGCCCTGCCGTACCCCGCGACCGTTGCGCTGCTGGAGGGTGGCGGGCTCCCACGGCAGATCCAGATGGTGGATAGCGCAGGTGCGGGTCTGGAGGTCGATGCCCTCGTAGGCCACCGCGTTGGCGATCACCACGTCGTACTTCGGCAGCAGTCCCTCCTCGGGCACACCGTTGAACTCCCGCGCGATCCGCTGCCGATCGACCGGTGAGGCGGTCTTGGCGTTCATGACCGCGATGCGCTTCTCGGGGATGCCCGCGCCCGCGAGCACCTTGACCACCCATCGGTGGGCGGCGACGTTGTCCACGAAGACGATGTGGCCGCAGGTGCGGTTGGTGAGCACCTCCTTGGCCAGCGCCGTGAACTTGGGGCTGCGCGGGTTCACCGCGTCGGTGTTGGCGGTCTTCCAGTTGTAGCCCTCATCCAGGGACGGGTGGATGGCGACCAGCGCCATGCGCGTGAGCAGCCCGAGGATGGCGGTCTTGGCCTTGGGGTCGGGGTTGTCCAGGGCGTCCTGGATCTGTGAGACGTAGTCGGCGTACTTGCCCTCCTGAGCGGCGTTCATCTCCACTTCGATGACGCGCACGGTCGGCGCGGGCAGCTTGAGCCCGACGTCCTCGGCGGTCTTGAACTCGCTGTAGCGGTGGAGTGTGTCCCGCAGCTCGTGCAGGTTCTGGAAGCCGACGACAGCGCCCTTCTCAACGACGTCCATCTTGGTGTCCACCACTTGGCGCAGCTCCACACGCAGGTAGCGGTCAATGAACTGCTCAGGGTCGCGGATACCCATGCCCGTGAACGCCGTTGGGTCCACCATCTGGAGCAGGTTGTAGAACTCCAGCGGGCTGTTCTTCGCAGGTGTGGCCGAGAGCAGGACCACCCCGGTTCCGCCGGTTTGACGACGCACGGCAGCGGCCCGGAAGTCGAGCTGCCATGCGCGCTGACTGCCCTCGCCGGCGTTGCCCATGAAGCGAGGCACGCCACCCTCACGGGCTTCAGGCAGGTAGAGGTTCTTGAAGTTCTGGGCCTCATCCACCATCAGCAGGTCTACGCCCAGGTCGTCCCAGACGATGCCGGGGTCGTAGGCCCAGCCCCTGGGCAGCTCCAGCTTCTCGGCCAGCCACGCGGCGACCCCTTCGCTGAGCACGGCCTCCTGACGCTCACTGAGCTTCTTGGAGCCTCGGGCATTGCGCTGCCTCAGCCGGATCTCGCGCTGGATAGCCTCCACCTGATCGGCGTAGGCCCGCAGCGTCTCCTCGTTGATGCGGGTCCGCCCGAGTGCGGAGTAGGTGATGAGCACGATGTCGTACTCACCGGCCTGGAAGCGCGTCCACTTGCGAGCGCGCTGCTCAGGGGTGTCGGGCTCGCTGGTGACCTGTCCCTTGCGCTTGCCTCGACTGATGACCTTGCGACGAGAGCCGACCACCGCGAACCGGTAGTCCGGCAGCACCCGCTCCACGTCGGCGGCCCACTTCCAGATGATCGAGTTGGGCACCACGATCACCGGACGCCTGCACCACCCCTCCTGGCGAGCGCGGGCGATGGCCAGCAGCCCCGTGTAGGTCTTGCCGACACCCACATCGAAGGCCAGCAGTCCGCCTCGGTTGGTCAGCAGACGCCTCGCCGCGGACACCTGATGGGGGTGCGGCTGGATGTGCTGGCTGGCCCAGCGGGCGACGGTCAGGGGCTCAGCGGTGAAGGTGGGGGCGACCCAGCCCTTGAACTGGCGGTTGTAGACCCCCTCAATGTTGGTCTTGCGCTCCTCGTCGGCAGCCAGCCAGGTGCGGAAGCTGGCCTCCCACTTCTTGGCGTACTCCACCCGCTTCTTGTCGATGGTTTCGCCCGCATTGCGGCTGTACTTGGGCTTGAACAGCGTGTTGTCGTGGTTCAGCCAGCCCAGACACCACACCGCCTCGACCCGTGTGGAGTAGCTCTCGTACTCGCGGCCCTCGAACTGCACGAGACCCTGCTGACGCACCAACGCCGGCAGCGTGCGGCTGCGTCGGTAGGGGTCGCTGAACGCCTCGCTCATCCAGCCATGCAGCAGCTCCAGCGGCACCCAGCCGTCTCGGGGGCTCACAGCGATGTCCTCGAAGGGCACTGGACCGATGGCCGCGGTCAGGCGGCGCACCTGGTCGGAAGCCTGGGCGGCGGTTTCGTCCTTGAGCGCGGCGTGAGCGGTCGCGCGATCCAGCCGGGGCCAGAGGTGCCCCGTCAGGTAGACCTCCTCGGGCACCAGGTGATCCATGCCCTCGCCGTCCAGGCACCAGCCCAGGCCGAACAGCACGCTCAGATCCGGCTCCCCCGGGTAGCCCTGAGCCTTCCAGAAGCGCGAGAGCGCGTCCACGGGCAGCTTGCGGTGGATGGCGTAGAGGTGGCGGGCCATGGCGCCCACGTCCCGCCCGCTCTTGTAGGGCGGCTCGTGGCGGGGCCGACGGCGTAGGCCCTCGATGAGTGTCTTCTTACCCTTCTCGAAGGCGGCCAGGAAGCGCTCGGCCCCGGTGGTGCCCTTCTGGGCCAGCTTGAGCAGCGCCTTGTGACTCCAGGGCGTGCCGTGGCTGGATACCCACGCGCCCATAGCAGCGATCAGCTCCTTCCAGAGTTGCACCCGCGCCAAGGAGCCCACGGGCTCGCTCAGATAGCGGTCCACCCGCATCCCCAGCTTCACCGCAGCCCGCAGCTCGTCGGACAGCCCATCGAGGCCCTCGGCCTTCTTGCCGCCTGCCAGCAGTCCTCGGCGAGGCTTCGAGACCTTGCCCTTCGGTGGGGGCGGCGCGTCCTCGACCACACAGGTCGCGCAGAAGTCGCGCTCCACCAGCTTGGGCAGTCCGGTGAAGTCACCCTGGATCTGGTAGCCGAACCGGGGCTTGGCGGTCTGGTCGTCTTCGCCCTCCTCGGTGCCCAACTCCTGGCCCAGGATGTGTGTCGGGAACCGCTCGAAGTACTGGCCCTCCAGCACGAAGCGGTCACCCTCGGGGATCGCCGGGAGGGTGCCGCCGCGAGCCCTGAAGAAGAGCAGGTCGGTGACCAGCATCGCGCCGGGGAACACCGCCTCCCGACCGTCGCTGCCGACGCTGGGCAGGCGATACGCCGCCGAGAGGTGATGACGTAGGAGCACCTTCTCGCGCAGGGCGAAGTGTCGGGTGCTGCGGCCGGTCAGGAAGCCTGCCGGTACCAAGAACACCCCCAGTCCGTTGGGTGCCAGCAGGTCCAGGCAGCGCCGCAGGAAGTAGGCGTAGGCGGCCTTCTCCCGGTAGGTCCGAACCGGGTCTTCGGCCACCGCTGCTCCTCGAGGTCCGTAGGGCGGGTTGGAGACCACAAGTCCCAGTCGACCCTTCACCGCGCCGCCGCGCTCGCGAACCCAGCGCTCGAAGGGACCGTGGAACAGGTCCAGTTCCGGGTAGAGCGCCCCCAGCATCCGAGACGACAGCGCAGACCACTCCACTGCGCGCCAGTCCAGGACGCCGAACTTCGGTGTGTCGAAGGCCTTCAGGAACCGCCCGATGCCCGCGCTGGGCTCCAACGCCAGCACCCGGTTGGTCTCGGGATCCACAGGCAGGCTGGCCATCAGTCGTCCCACCAGACCTGCCACCGCCTCGGTGACGACGGTGGGGGTGTAGTACTCGTGGATGAGCCCCCGCTCCTCGGGACGGGGGAAGTCCGAGGGCAGCTCCCGCTGGAAGCGCTCCTGCGCGGCGTTCAGGGAGAGTCCACCCCAACCCGAGTACAGCTTGAGCACCCGCCGGTCCTCGGGGCTCATCTCCAGCCCGGTCTTGGAGGCCACCAGCTTCATGGCCGCCAGATTGGCGTTGGTCCGCTGCACCTTTCCCCGCAGCTCTCCCGCCGTGGCGCCGGCGCGGGCCGCACGTCGTCGGCGTTCACGCGCCGCGAGTCCCTGGGCGAGGAAATCGACCAGCTGGTCGTTCCAGCGCATCAAGAACCCCGCGAGATCGTCCTCGGAGACCCCTGGCGGGAGGTGGGTACGAACGACCGGGACGATGCGGTCGAACAGCGCCTCGGCGGCGGCACGGGACATTACGCCGCCTCCTTCAGCGCCGCGGTGATGGCTGCCTGGAAGGCCCCCAGCAGCGCCTTGTCCTTCTCCTCCGTGCTCGCTGAAGCGGCTGACTTCCGCATCCGGGGCTTCCTGGCTGGAGCCTTGCGCGTCCGCTTCTTGGGAGCGGCTTTCATCGGCTTCTTTGCCTCCTCCACGGCCCTGGCAGTCAGGCTGAGCTGACCCCGGCCACAGGAACGGGCGATCTTGGCCGCGGACAGAGCCAGCTCCGCGCCGGCGCGCTGGAGGTGCTTGGTGGAGTCGTCATCGCGGGCCGTGTCTACCGCCGCCTGCGCCCGGTGGAGGGCGGCCTCGGCTTCGCGCTTGTCTACGCCCTGGCAGTGGGGGTTGGCCACCAGCCGCTGGGTGTAGGCCAGCAGATTCTCCGCCCGCTGGATGTTGTGCGGGCTCGCCTCCTCCGCCTCCTGGAGCGCGGCGGCCTCCGCCTCGACGCTGGCGGCCTGGTGGCCCAGGGCGTCGGGTGTGCTGGCCATCGGCGGCTCAGGGGCCTTGCGGGTGACCTTCACCGTGGAGGCCCCCGACTTCCGGGTGGTCTTGACCGGGGGCAGGTCCAGGGCGAGGCGTGCCAGCGCCAGCAGGGAGGCCCCCTTGAAGATGTAGTGACCGATGGTCACCTCGACCGAGCGGCCACCACGGCTGCTCCAGGAGTAGCCCGAGGGGGCGTTGCCCCCGCCCGTACCCAGCGCATCCTTGAGTGCGGCTCGCAGCGTCTTGTCGTCGGCGCCGGCAGTCTTCAGCACCTTCCAGCGCTCCACAGCCCCGCTGAAGGAGTGTGCTGCGGTGTGGAGGGTGTCCAGCAGGCCCTGGAAGTCCTCGAAGGCCTCCACGCTCTCCAGTTCGAAGGGCTTGACCACGCGGGCCTGCATCACGGCCTTCCAGTCCGATCGCTTCGAGGCCCTGGTCTTCGAGGCTGCGGGCTTGGCGCGGCTGGGCTTCTTCACCGGGATCTTGGGCGGCTTGAGGCGCTCGGTGCGGTCCTGCCCTTCCTTGGGCACGCGGATGGGGCGCTTGGTGGCGTACTCACCGTCGAGGGCCTGTCTGCGTGTGGTGTCCTTGGTGGAGCAGGCCCCACACACCAGCTTGAGCGCGACCTGCATGCCAGCGGTGATGGCGGCGCTCAGGGTGGCCTTGGCGGTTCCGGTGTCGGTGGCGGGATCGCTGAACCACTTGCTCAGACGCTCGAAGGCGGGCCCCCAGCCCTTTGGGGTGCTGGTGACGGTCAGCCAGCCGTAGGTCGCCACCTTGCGCCGCAGGGTGACCACGGGCTCGCCGCCGTCACAGATCAAGGTGCCGGTCCACTGGCCGCGCAGCGTGATGTCTCCGGTCTTGGGAGGCTTGGACTTCATGTCCTTGATGGCCTGGACAGCCTCGTCGGGCAGCACCTCGTTGGTGGGCTTCCTGGGCCAGTCGGACTTGTTGGCGCCCCAGAGGAAGGCCTTCTGGGTCTCGCCGCGTTGCTTCTTGGTAATGAGCACCAGCAGCGCGTTCTGCTCGGTGGGTCGCATGACCAGGGCGAACTCGCCCTCGCAGGCGCGACCGTAGGCGGTCACCAGCCTGGGGAGGGTCTCGCCGGCGCCGACGAAGGAGAGGCGGAAGGTCTTGGGCTTGTGGGGCATCGTCAGCTCCGACGCAGGAGAGGGAGCAGCACGGCGGCCGAGGCCAACCCCAGCCCGGCGATCAGCACAAGGCCGACCATGCTGCTCGAAGTGGAAGTGGGAGAACCCGGCAGCGACCACCCGCTCGAGGGGGCGCTCACCGGGCTCGGTGCTGGGAGGGTCTGGGGCACCGTCGCGGGCTGGAGGGTGAGGCCCTGTTGGCTGGCGGTCACCCGGGCGGCGAGGTCTTCACGGAACAGCGCGGTCTGGTCTCGCAGGTTGGCCGCGTGCTCGTAGCTGGCCACCGCCCAGGCGATGGCTGCCACCCCCACGCCAAGGCCAGCCACGATCAGCAGGGGCCCAGCACCGAGCTGGAGGGCCTCGCCACCGTCGACATCCGAGAGGAAGCCCGCCGCGAGGTCGTTGTAGCGCTGTCCCAGCGCATCAGCGCTGACCTTCTCCTGCGTGGAGAGGTGGCCTTCATGGGCGCGGATCCAGGTGAGGTTCTGCTTGGAGGTCGTGAGCGCTGCGACGAAGCCTTCCACCTTGGCTCGGTAGGTCTCCGGTGCGGCCACGATAGCGTCGTAGAGCCCGCTGGCCTTGTCATCCAGCGCCTGCCAGCCCTCGCTCCAGCCCTGCCGAACGGACTCCCAGCTGCTCCTCATGCTCGCCCACGCATCCGACGCCGCGCTCGACGCAGCATCTGACCAGGAGGCGCTGGGAGCGGAGTCACCCGGAAGCTGAAGCACCTGCCCCGCCTCAATGGCGTTGGGGTCCGGGATCAGCGCCTGATTGAGGGCGTGGATCTCCGCCCACCGTCCGCCATCGCCGAGGTGGCGGGCGGCGATGGCCCAGAGGGTATCGCCGGGCTGGACAGTCGCGGGCATCGCATCTCCAGGTGGAATCCGTTTCCAGTCAGGCGCTCAGCCAGTTGCCGGTGGGGGCCACGGGCAGCCACAGCACCAGTCCGGCGCTCAGGGGGTCGCTGGCCTTCTTGCCCTGGAGCTGGCTGGCGTTGACCAGGTAGATCTGGTTCCACTTCAGGCCGCTGCCGAGGTGCTTGCTGGCGATGCCCCACATGGTGTCCCCGTGCTGGGTCACCACCGCGCCGCCGACGCCGGGTGGCACCCGGCTCTTGTCGTACCAGGGGTGCGCGGGCTCCGTGCTCGGCAGCGCGGGGGCCACCATGGCCGTGGTCACCGGTGCCGGGACGGGCTGGGGCTCCTGCTTGTTGAGGGCACGGCGAGCGCGCAGGCTGGCCAGCTTGGCGATGAGCGCCAGGGCACCCAGTTCGGGGTCACCGTCTCCCGCCAGCTGGGCGTCCTTGAGCTTCTTGAGGTTGTCCATCTGGCCAGGAGCGACCTCGGCGACGAGGTAGAGCCCCGGTTCGAGTTCGCGGATGGCAGCGCGGTGCCCCTTCTTGGCGTGGATGCGGAGCTTGCCCACCATGGCGGGCTTCTCCCAGTCCTTGCGACGGGCCTTCGACCGGGACTTGCGGCGGGCGAACAGCCCCTTCTTCTTTCTGGACTTGCCGGCGAAGTCCCCCTCGAACTCGTCGTCGTACTCGTCCTCGATGTAGTCCTCGTAGGGGTCTTCGAAGTCCTCGGGGTCGTAGTCCTCGTCGGGCCAGACCTCCTCGTAGTCGTCGTACACCCCCGGGTCGTCGTAGCCCTCGTCGTAGTCGTCGTAGGGGACGAACGTCTCCTCCTCGTACTGCGGCTCGGGCGCCCGGCTCGGCCTGGCCTCGGAGCGCTTCCGCTGGCTGCTCTTCCTGGAGGAGCGACGCTTCTTGCGGCGAGAGGACGAGCGGGAGGAGGAGGTCACCTTGGCCTCGCGGCGCAGGCGGCTGCTGTCCTTCTTCAGGCGGCGGGCGCGGCTGGACTTGCGCTTGGCGCGGCGCTTCTTGCGGCGCTCGATGCGCTCCTCGCGGCCACCGACGTCGTCGTAGTCGTAGTCTTCGCCAGCGATCTCGATGGCCTCATCGAGGGGGCGTGCGCGCTTGAGGGTCATGGGAGGCTCCAGGAGGCGGCTGTCAGAAGCCGGGAGGGTTGGAAGAGGGGGTGTGCCGTGGGGTGACGCCGGCTTGCTGCCAGCGGTCCCGCACGTCGGGATCGATGCGGCCGGCGTACATGCCCAGCCGCGCGCTGGGGTCGTCCACCAACCATCGACCGCGCAGGCGGTAGCGGGTGACGCAGTGGTAGACGCCCACCCGACCGGGACGAACGCGGGTGCGGAGGAAGACCTCCGAACGGATGGACTCGAACTGGTTGCGGCGAGCGTAGCGATACCCGGGCTCGCCAGGGGCCAGGGCCTTCCAGCCCCGAGCCATCAGCTCGCCCGCGCGTGCCGCGGAGAGTGCATCGCAGTCCTCGTGACCTTGCGCCAGGAGGTTCAGGAAGTCGCACCAGACCTCGTTCTTCTCGCGTCGGTAGACCACCCCCGACGCATAGAGCAGCGGCAGCTCGGGCCGCTCCCGAAGCAGCAGGGCGTTCTCCTGGGCCAGCCAGTTCAGAAACCGAACGGCTGCCCGCTCGTCGAAGGCCAGCTTCACCGCGATTCGCACGAGACCACTCCATCGCGATTAGCTGACGGTCTTGGTGTTGAAGTGGTTGTGGCTCATCAGGTACACCGCCGCCGTGTGATTCGGCAGCGTGGCCCCACCCAGCACAGTCACCACCCGGACAAACGGTCCGATGTCCGCCGCGACCTTCCACTCCGAGAGGGCACCGTCAGCGGCGAGCTGGGTACTCTCCACCACGTCCGCCCAGGAAGCCCCATCGTGGGAGGTCTGCAGCTTGGCCTTCACCGTGGGGCTGGTGACCCCGCCCGCCTGGGTCAGGTCGAACCAGACCTTGAAGGACAGCTCCGCGTCGCCGTGGTTGCCCTCCAGGATGACGTGCTTTGCGCCCGTCTGGTTGCTGTTCACCGCGGACGTGACCACCAGCAGTGCCTTCTTGTACTTGTAGACCGCCATGGGTTCCTCAGAGGGCCAGGGTGAAGAGCACCCGCCCCAGCACCTGCGAGAGGTGCGCGTTGGAGAGTTGAAGTTGGTGGCTGCCGCCGAGGTACAGACCCTCGGCGGGCAGCTCATCGCTGGGGAGCTGACTGCGGATCTGGGCCTGACCATCGAGGAGCTTCACCGCCAGCGTCTTGGCCTGGTCCGGGTCCGCCACCTCCACCCGCACACGACGAGCCATCGGAGGCAGCACCACATCGAGGCTGGCGCTGGGCGCGATGGTGACCGGCACCTCATAGACATTGGTGGTGCCCACGAAGCCCGAGGGCTCAGCGACGTTGACGCTGACCCGGTTCTCCTCGCCGTGCAGGTTGGCAACCCGCACCCGGAGAGAGCGCGCCACCACGCAGGCCTTGGTCGATCGGCTCACCGTCAACAGCGCCCGTCCACCGGACCCGGTACCGCTGGCCCACACCAGCTCGGCCTCGAAGGGACGGTCGGAGGCGCTGAACAGCTCCACCAGCCGCCAGTCCTCGGCGGGGGCCTCGGTGTCCAGGAGTGTCTCCCACTCTTTGTCCTGCTGACCCGAGGCCCATCCATCCAGCGTGAGCCGGTTGGAGCGGGTGGCCAGCGAGGTGGGGCGACGGCTCATGGTTCACCGAGGTCCGAGTCCGCTCAGGACTTGGGCTTGAAGCCGGTGACCGCCACCTTCAGGCTGCCGGCGGCGTTGAGATCACCAGCGATGGTGATGTCCAGGCCCGCGCGGAGGTTCTGTCCCTCCAGCAGGTTGCGCAGGAAGCTGTTGGTCCCGAACACGCTGGCGTCCACGCCGCTGGCGTCGCTGAAGATGAGCCGGTCACCGAAGTGGATGCTGGTGATGGTTGTGCCGTTCACCAGCGACCCGGAGAAGGTGATGTCCTTCGCCTTGAAGTGGTGCTGCAGGCGGATGGACACCTTGGCGGTACCGGCCGCCGTCAGGGTGTCGCTGCCGGAGATGATGGTGCGCGCCCAGCCCTTCATCGACGACCTCTTCTTGCTGGAGCGCTTCTTGGACCCCCGCAGCTTGCGGATCTGGTCCTCCAGCCGGTCGACGCGCTTCTCCTTGCGGTCAGCGCGGCGGTTCTTGCGGCGGGACTTGCGCTCCTTGCGGCCACCGAACTCGTAGCCGAAGTCATCGTCGTCTTCGTCGTCGTACCCGAAGTCGTCGTCGTCATCATCATCGTCGTAGCCGAAGTCGTCGTCGTCGAAGTCGTCATCGAACTCGTCGTCATCGTCGTCGTCATCGTCGTAGCCGAACTCGAAGCCGGTCTCGATGGCGCGGGGGCCACCAGAGCGTCGGACGGCGTCGGTGTCGACCAGCAGCTCGCCGTTGCGGCTGTCCCGGTAGACCGGGGCGGTCCCAAAGGGGATGAGGATGCCCGCGAGCATCGCGCGGCGGATCGTGGAATGCATGGTGAAGTCACCTGAGGTTGGGAGTGGGAGTTCGGGCTGGAACGGAAGGGGTGGAACAACGCCGAACTACGCGGCCTGCTCCTCGGTCTGCTCGTACTGCTCGAACTGCTGCGGACCCTGGCGGAACCGGTTCTGGCCACCGCGACCCCGGCCACCGCGGCCCTGGCCACCCTGACCGCCGCCGCCCTGGCCGCCTTGACCACCGCGCTGGCTGTGCTGGATGCGGGCTCGCCGCATGGCCTGGCCGCGCTGCATGGCCTTCTGGCGGCCCTGGCCGCCGTCGCGCTCCTTGCGCTCCTCGAAGCTCATGCCGCCACCGCGACCCTGGCCGCCCTGGCTCTGGCCCTGGCCACCACGCCCCTGACCGCCGCTGCGGCCGCGCCGCCCCGAGCGTCCGCCGCCGCGGCGCTGGCGGCCGAAGTCGAAGTCGCCCTCAGCGGAGGGCTCGGGGGTGAGCACGATCTGGCGGACGTCGCTGCCGAAGTCCATGCCTTGCATCGCCGGCGCGGGTGCCGGTGCAGGCATCGGCTGGACCACGCCGCGCTTCTCGGCCAGCGCGAGTCCGGCCTGGGCACCGAGGGAGGCGAGCCAGGAGCCGACGACGCCGTTGGAGAGGGCCAGAGCGTGGCTGGAGCCGGGGAGATCCATGAAGCAGCCGGCCATGCCGTAGGTCATGCCCGCCAGCCCCAGGGGAGCGCGCACGTCGACCTTGCCCAGTTGCATGCGGTCGGGGCCGCCGCGGTAGCCCTCGACCATCGAGAAGCCGAAGATGGTCGCCTGCGTCTCCACCGTGTGAACCACCGCGCCCGTCGCGTTCTCCAGGGCCCCGGCGAGCTGCTCCTTGGCCTGCTTGGTGGCCTTCTGGAGGTTGGTGATCTTGCCCACCGCCTCATCCAGAGCCGTCTTGGCCTGCCGGTCGCTGACCGCCTCGCCCTTCATCGCCTTCGCCAATGCTGACGCCATCGAAAACCTCCGTGGGGCGACAAACGCCCGTCGTTTGGAGGAGCCTAAACGCTTGAAATGGTGGGCTGTGACGGGTTTCGCTTCCCCGCCGCTACCCCAGCGTCGGTCATCGACGCGGGGAAGTCATGGGGCAGCGCGTGACGGTGTGGGGCAGCTGATGGGGCAGCGCGGGGAAGCGCCTGCGGAGCTGATGGGGAAGCGAGTGGGAAGTGGGGGAAGCCCATGGGGAGACGACTGGGCAGTAGCTGGGGAAGCAGTGGGGAAGCGGTATACGCCCCGAATTCACAGCCTTCATGCTACTGAACATAACAACAGTGTTTACACGTAAAGAGGCTGACGGTGACCCGGACTTCTGCGTATGTCTTCGAGGACTTCGACGGCGTGGCCGAGAGGCTGCGGCGACACGGCGACGGCATCGGCTACCTCGTGCTCTTCGATCGCACGGAGAGGCCAGAGGACAAGCTCGCCCGCTTTGATTGGTCGATGGACACGCTGGCCGACAACCCGGAGTTGATCCCCGTTGAAGAAGACGTCGAGGAGGGCGAGTCTGAGCCGTTCGAGGAGGACACCTACCACCTGTTCGAGGAGGCCGGCGACGAGGACTCGATGGTGGGACAGGATCTGGTGAGCGCGGCGGTGTCGTGGCTGCATCGGATGGCCAATGACAACTTCATGCCGCCCTGGCGCCGCTTCCGGGTGCGGGTCTATGGGCCCAAGGGCCAGTCCCACCTCGACAGCTTCCAATTCAAGGTCCACGGCGAGCCTGAGGAGGATGAGCCGGAGTCGGCGGTGACCTGGCCCGCGCCGCCAGTGCCGTTCGATACCGCTATGGAGCGCACAGGCGTGACCGCGCTGGACCACCTGGGGCGAGGCTACGCTCGGTTCCTTCATCTACTGCTGACTGGTGTGAACCAGCTCCAGCAGCTCGGCGCGGCGACCAACCAACAGCTGCACCACCAGTTGGTGGACTCCCGCAAGCAGAACGAGCGGCTCATCGCGGCCTTCGTGGAGCAGCAGGGCGAGCTGATGCAGGTGGAGCGCCAGGGCCTTGACGCCCAGAAGGCCCAGGCCCAGATGCAGCTCGGCCAACAGGCCCTCCAGACCTTCGACGACGCCACACGCCTCTACTTGATGACCAACAAGGGGCTCCCCTCAGAGCTTCAGGGCCTCGTCAGTGCAGTCACAAGCAACCCCGACCTCATGCAGGCCCTCGCCAACCCCCAAGTGCAGGTGCTGCTCCGCGATCCACATGCCCAGCAGCAGCTCGCCGCCCTGCTTCAGCTCACCGCTCAGCAGGCAGCGGCACAAGCACAAGCCGAAGCGCAGCCAGCCGCGCAGCCCACCTCACCCGCGCCCGCCTCGACGACTGAATCGTCCGCGGCAGGCTGATCCTCCCAGGAGTTCCCGATGTCCACGCCCCCTCCCTGGCTGACCGCCGGCCGCAGCTTCTACAAGGCTGCCTTCGAGAAGCGCACCCGCCCCGGCCTCGACGCCTCCATCGATGACTGGATGCACCTCTCCCCCGAGGAGCACAACTTCATCAACTCCCACCTTCTCTACCTCAATCTCCTCGCTCAGGCTGACCAGATCGCCCTGCTGGAGGACATCCAGGCTCGCCTCGCCGACAACCAGACCGCCCAGGAGGAGCTGGTCGATGTCCTGGTCAGTGCCAGGGCCGCTGTCGAGGACGAGGACGACCTGGAGCCCGACGACGGCTTCTACGAGAACGACTCCCTTCTCGCCGACTTCCCGGAGGAGGATGGGGGTGATTTCTACCCGGAAGAGGACTTCGAGCAGGACGAGGGAGAACAGGATGTCGAGGAGACTGACCTCGACCCGCCCCCCGTCGTTTCCAGCCTCCCCAGGGCCTCGGAGCCTCCTGACGCGCCTGTGGTAATCGACGTTCCTTCGGAAACCACAGAGGTCCGGGCCGAGGAGGGGTGATGGGCAACGCTCGAGTCCGAAAGCATCCACCGCTGCGCCTGGAATTGCGGCTGCCCTCGCTTCAGCTTTTACCGGGACTGCGCGTAGATCCGCTACAGGCGTTCACGGGCCGTTCCCTGGAGGAGTTGCTGGCACCAGTTCTGGAGAAGGCCCCCCAGACATCGGCAGGCAAGACCCGGTATCAGGTGGCCTTGCCGGACGGAGCAGGCGTCAGCATTCCGCTGGGTAACTTCGGCGAGGTCGGGTTTCACTACGACGCGGGGCACCTCCAGATCACCGCGCCAGCCTTGGCAGCGATGGTCCTGCGAGGACTTCCACACCAGGTGGGGGGGCCCGAAATCATCTCGACGCCCAACGGCAGGCTCTCACGCTTCTCCTTGGCCCCACCGGTGGGCGAGGTCTTCCAATTGCCACTAGGCGCCACAGCACTTGATGTGGTCCGTCTCTGAGAACGGCCGGGAGAGATTTCATTGAGCAACAGAGTCTCTCCACTTACATCATCTACGGCTTGGGGTCACCTGATGGTGGAACTCGCGGGCTGGGGTGGAGTATCCCAATGGGGGGCACTGCTTGAGGACGAGCCTGTAACAGCTCTCATTGGCACACAGGGGCGCCGGCCTATGACACCTCGCGGGTCATCCACCTGAGAGAACGGCGGGGTACGAGGAACAAGGCGGGGCAGTTTGAACTGTTACTGGGCCTCTTCGCGCGGGGGCTGGACCTGGGAGTGAGACTCAAGTGACAGAGACCGGGATGACCAGTCCGCGAGGAGTCGGCCTGGGCCAGTGGGAGGGAGGTGCAGCCGCCCGTCAGTAGGGGCCTTGATGAGGCCGTGGGCCATGAACAGCTTGAGCAGGCGCTCCCAACCAGCGTCATCCAGAACGCCCCCGCACTCCCCGAAGGCCCAGCGCAGATCCTCCGACGAGATATCTCCCTCCTGAGCGAAAAGTGTAAGGGCCTGGGCCAGAGCAAAGGCACCCGGCTCCGCGATCAGGGGCTCCCAGAAGAGGGCATGAAGGCGCTCCCGTAGCGCGGGGCGGACCCAGGCGCGCTCAATCTGCGCGTGGGCGAACGTCCGTTCACCGGGGGGAGCCTCGTCGCGGATCTGCTCGGCCAGGGCTCGGGCGAGGGCGTGCAGCGCCGAGGGGTTACAGGCGCTCAGTGCCACGAGTTCGTCGTAAAGGTAGGGCCGATCCGCGCACAGCCCTCCCCAGCCTAGTAGACTCCGGATGTGGTTGCGCGCCTGAAGGTGCGTCGGGGGCTCAAGCTCCTGTTCCTTGAAAAACCCGCTGCGGACCGCCCGCAGCTTTGCGGCCGAGCCAGGTGGGGCAACGACCACCACGAAGGGGGGGGGATCCTGGTCAGCGATCCAGTGAATCGAGCGCACCAGGTTGCGGGCCTCGCGCTCACCGATAGATTCAATACAGTCTACAAGGATGCAGTCTCGCTCGGGTAGCTCGTCGGTGGCAGCGACGATGGCGGCGTTGTGCTCCTTTGCGAGGCGCTTGAGCAACACGCTCTTGCCCAGGCCCGGCGCGCCCGAGATGAGCAGGGGCCGGGGGTCATCGGGGTCGGGCCGGGGTAGGGGTAGGGCCCGGACCCAGGCGGAAGAGGGGTCAGCCTCCTGGAAGGTGTAGAGTTGGTCCAGCGGGATCTGCGCGCCCAGGGTGGCCAGCACGGCGTCGCGTCGGGCCTTGGGGGGCATGGTCAAGGTGGCCAGCACCTCCCGCAGGTCCAAGAGGAGCTGCCCAGGCAGCTCAGGCGGTCTCCCCTCCAGCACCAGACGAATGAGCAGGCCGCCTCGGGCTAGAGAGGGGGGGATGGCCTCGGGGTCCATGGGGAGCCAGACGGGCACGCCTTGCGGCCAGCGCTGACGGCCTAGCGCCAGAAAACCCGGCGCGCTGAGGTCATGGAGGCGACCAGTCCAGCCGTCTGCATCGCGATGGAGCTCGTCGATGGCCGTATCCAGCAAGGAAGCCAGGCAGCGTATGACGACGTCGCCCTCGTCGGTGCGGGGGCGGTAGAGGGCCTCCATCATGCGCCAGGCGGTGGTCGCAGACGCGGGCGGGCGCCAGATGGCGGATGGGCCCGGCTGCTCACCGAGGAGGGTGGCGAGCAGTTCTCGCAGATCGCGGCCCTTGAGCTGCTGGGATGCAGGGGTGGGGAACGAGACGGTGAGCGGCGTAGAGGTGGGGCCGCCCAGGATGAGTTCGTTGACCCTCGGCGTGTCCTGGTCGATCAGGCGCAGTATCTCATCCAGCCAGCGAGTGGCATCCTCGGGGTTGCTGTGCTGGTCGGCCAGCCTTTTGGCCTCGCGCTTGAGCTCTGCGCGCTGGGTGACCTCCTGTACCTCGATCTTATTCGCGAGTTCGTCAAGTACGCTGTCGTCGAGTGCGCCGTCTGCACCTGGCTTGTGAGTGATGTTGAGGGGGAGTCCCACCATCCTGGCCCGGTCAGCCAGGGCCTCGAACCGGAGCCTCCAGGCTGCGAGGGCCTCGGCCTTCGCACGGCGGAGGCGCTGTGACCCATCGTCGAGGGCGTCTGGATCGGCCCCCTCAAGGAAGAGTTCGTCGTCCAGGAGCAGTTCGGCGGCCTCCCAGGCCTGCGCGTCGATGAGGGCCTGTACCATGCGCTCGGGCTCGTGGGGATCGATCAGGGCGAGGCTGGCAGCGCGGAGCGGCTCACGCGATGCCAGGTGGGCGCGCCATAGTTCAGGGTGGCGCCGCGTATACAGCCAGCGGTCGAGGGGGTCACTCAATGGACATCCAGGGAAAGCAGCGGGCGTAGCCGCTCGCGAACCACCCGCAGTGCGGCGGGGGAGAGTGGGGAGTCCGGTTCAAGCCGTGCGAGGCTGTCCAGAGCGGTCTGAAGGTCGCGCGCAGCCTGAATGTGACGGGTCTCTTTGGGGGTTGAGGCTTGTCCACGGGAGACCCGGACCCACTTCTTGGCGGCCTCCCAGGCCCGGTTGAGCCTCTGCACTCGATAGTTGCGCTTTGGATCCCAGACATTTCTAAAAGCCTGATCCTCCCGCTTGGAGACCGCGTCGTCCATCAATGTCGTGGGATTAGTACGCTCTCGTTTCATTTGATCAAGATAGCTGGTGAGGCGAGCCGGATCGTCGTTCTCATAGGAGGCAAGAAGCACGCCAAGAAAGTTATTCTCTTCACGCAGGTAGTCCCACGATTTCTGGCGAATAGGGAATACAGATCCTGCACCGAGAGCATCGTCGAGCGCGACGCGAAACGACTCTTTCTCACGGAGCGAGTCACTGCGTTGGGTTGCACTGTCGTTGAATCGTTGAAGCAGCTCAAGATCTATGGGTGAGCCCCCTGTGGACCTCATCCACGCCTCGGTTCCATGTTTCCAATCCACATGCCTCATGTACTTGGTCCAACAATCCTCCTCCAACCCCTCCAACACCAGCCAGTTCCCTGTGGTGAGGGCCGAGGCTACGAGTAGGGCCAGCGCGGCGGTGGCCTCGTCTTCGTTATTGGGGGCCTCCACAGCAGTCGCGGTGGCCCCAACCTGCACGGCGGCCCCCAGGTCCACGAGCCAAGTGGGCAGAAGGTCGTTCCCTGACCGGGGGAGCAGCACGGCAGCACCGACGAGGTCGGCGGCCTGCCAGCGCATGAGCGCAGCGCGGGCCTGCCAGTTTGACCTGGCCACACCCTCGTCTGAGGAGAAGGCCAGGGCCGCAAGGACCGCACGTTCCAGTAGAGCTGGAGAGGCATCGGCCCGGCGTAGGGCGTCAAGTTCAGCCCAGGGCGCGGTGGAACGGAGGAACCACTGCTCCAACGCGTCTGGGGGAGACTGTACTTCATTCAGCGCACGCAACAACCCCTGCATCGAGGGTGGGAGGTTGTTGAGCGTCTTGCTCCCTGTCCGGGCGCCGCGGCCCTGCAGCCCGGCGAAGGCACCCGGCGATCGAGCGTCGAGCAGGCCCAGCGCGCGGTCCACCAGATCGGCGTCCTGCACCGACAGGCTCAACTCGGAGCGTTCCACTCGCCGCGAGTGGCCACCCTCCTCGGCGCCGTAGGACAAGAAGTTGTAGCTGCCCAGCACCAAGTTATCGTCTCGCACCATGAGCTTGGTGTGACTCCGAGCGGACAGCACACGGCAGAGGTCGGGCGCCTCGGTGGCGATGGCTTTCAGCCGGGCGGCGGGGCCCTCGGTGTGGTCGGACACCCCCTCGCTGCGGTAGAGGAAAGCGCAGGGCACGCCGGCCTCCACGCGAGCGCGCACGGCGCGGGCGAAGCGGTCGTTGACCACATCCACCGCCAGCTTGTCCGAGCTGACCACCAAGCGGTGTCGGGACTCTCGCAGCGCCTCCCAGAGTAGCTCCCGGTGCGCGCTGTCCCGCACAAGGCGCACCCCCGCTCCCAGGCCCTCGGCCTGCTCGCGCAGGTGGCGGGCCACTCGCTGCCACTCAGAGGCCCAGACCCGCAGCGCCAGCACCCGCTCCTCGTGCTGATCCTTGCCCTCAGGCAGCGCTGGGGGCTCAGGTGGGGATGGGCGCGTGAGGTCTTCAGCAAGATCGAGGGGCCTCGCGGGCTGCGTCTCGATGGCCGTGCGGGCCAGGAATTCGGGGTAGCGGTCGCGGGCCCAGGACAGGAGGTCCAGCACGGCGGCGGGGTGCTCCCCGTCGGCCCGTGCGCGCAGGTGCAGGCCCAGTTCCAGGCTGTCCCCTGCGCGGGGCGGCGCGAGGAAGTTGTAGCTGGTGACGATGGCCTCTTCAGTGTCGGCCACGACGACTTTGGCGTGCAGGGTAGAGGAGCGGCGCGATGCCAGGAGCAACCCTGGGGAGTGCTGCGAGAGGTCTTCAAGCGCGCTGCGCACGTCCCGGGGCAACTCGCTGTCCTCGCGGATGCCCCACAACAAAATCACACGCACGCCCCGCTTGAGCGTCGCCTCTATGAGGGTGAACCAGCTCTCGCCTCGGTCGTCGTCGATCAGGCCGTTAAGGGTGATCCATGGGTTGGCCAGCACGAGTTGGTTACTGGCGCGCCTCGCCAGGGCCCTGAGGGCCTCGTCGTGGGCCTTGTATCCCTCCAGCAGCGAGGTCCGTGCCTGGTGCCGGGCGGCGTCAGTGAGTTCGTCGATGGCGCTCTCGAACATCTGATACAGATCATCGTGGCGCTGTAAGGCCGTGTTGGTGTCCACTCGGTCGAGGCGCCCGGCGGCCTCAGTGAGGCGGGATAGGGCGTCCGCCCGCCTGGCGGGAATCTTCACATCGGGCTTGCGCTCCAAAGCCTCGCGCAGGCGCTTGAAGAAGAGCAGGTTGGCGTCGAGATCAGCGCGCTCAGAGAGGGCCTGCTCTAACGCTCGGATGTGGGGAGGGCTCAGGTTGGGGGCGTGCACCAGCGAGAAGCGCATTCGCCTCGCGTCAGCATCCATCCAGATGTCGGCCACAAGGTTGAGGTAGCGCCGGGACTGCGTCTCGGGCGCCTCATGGGTGGGTGCCTGGATGAGCTGCTCGGGGTCCAACCACAGCTCCTGTATCTTTAGCGGTCGCACGCCCTGGCCCTTGGCGGGTCGGCGCGCGCGGCGCTCCAGCGCCCGGCGGAGGGCGTCCTCCAAGGCGCTACGCGGTACGCTCCCCAGGTCCAGGCCGGCCATGGGCACGGGCAGGAGGGCGCTGTCGGGGCCTTCGGGCCGCCAGGCACCGGTGGGCGGCAGCACGCCCCCGGTGAGCAGCTCCTGCACCAGGGAGACAGCCTCCACCTTGCGCTCAGCCGATGCCAGTGTATGCAACTCGCCTTGCCCGAACAGACGCCGGGCCCGCCCGGCCAACTCTACGCGGCTCTTGCCCGTAGCGACGAGCACGTGGCCGGCTCGCCAGAGATCGTGCAGGAGGTCGTAGGTAGGGCGCGCGCCCAGACCCAGCAGGGACGAGAGCACACCCACATCGGATACGCCCAAGCCGATTGCCTTGAGCGCTACCTCCTCAACGAGGGTGAGCCCAGGCTCGGCCAGACGCATACGCGCCGCGAAGGTCACGGCGGTGAGCACGATGGGCTGGGTGGTCAGTCGGGCCATGGTCCCTCCAGTCCGCCCAGGGCCTCCTTGGCTGAGACCCGCACCTCCTGGTCGAGCACCTCCTGGGTGACCTCGCGCCAGAAACCGATATCGGGCCGGTCGGGGTAGCGGTCGGCGAGTGTGTGGAAGTGCTCGAACCTGCCTACGATGATGAGTAGGGCGCGAGCGCGGGAGAGCAGCACGTTGACGCGGTTGGGTGAGACCAGGTAGCCAACGTCCATCTCGGGGCGGGCATCCTCCAGGCTGCGGCCGCGCGGTAGGCTCCGCACCAGGGAGACCACCACGAGGTCGGCCTCTCGGCCCTGGAAGCTGTCCACGCTGTGGATGTGGGGCAATGCCCAATTGGGGAGGCCGGCGTTCTGGAGGTGCTCGAGTTGTTGGAGGTAGGGCGAGAGCAGGGCGAAGCGTTCCTCCTCGTGGGCGGCTGGCGCCGGCCTCAGGCGCTGGAGCAGGGTGGCGATCACGCGGGCCTCGCCGGGGTTCTTCCAGGTGCGCTGGTCGTCGATGTCCTGGCAGCCCTCAGTGTCCAGCCACAGGAGCGCCCGATCACGCACAAACCCCGGCGCATGCAGGCCGTGCTGGCGACTCTGTGTTGAAGTGTCGCTGCGGAGCCAGCCGCCCTCGGGGCTGATGCGGTCGCCCGTCTTGGGGTCTATGCGCTCGCGGTAGAAGGCCCGCGAGACCACGCGGGCGATGTTCGGGTGCATTCGGAACTGCAGGTCCAACTCGTCAAGGGGCTCGACGAGGTTCCGGCTCGTGGGTTGGCGCTTGAAGCGCTCGGCCCGCCGATCGAAGAGGCTACCGAAGAGCCGGAAGGCGGCCATGTAGTCACCGGCGTGCTCGGCGTGCTGGCGCAGATCTTCGTCGGTGCTGCCCGCGCAGTGCTTCAGTACGCGCTGCACAGTCATCTCGTCATAAGCCGGGAGCTGGAGGTGGTCACCGATGAGGGTCCAGCGACGGCCGGCGACCAGAGGCATGGCCAACTCGGTGGGCCATGCCCGCCCGGCCTCCTCAATGACCACCCAGTCGAACAGCCCTCCGACCTCGCCCAGGCCCAGTCGCTCATCAGTGCAGGTGCCCGTAGTGGCGAAGACCAGGTTGGCGCCCCGCTGAAGCCGATCACGAAGCTCCAGGCCAACACGCTCGACCTGCTCGCGCCACTCCACGAGCAGGGCCTTGAGCGCTTGCGTGAGCGGCGCGCCCCCAGGGAGGTGGCCGTCATTGACTATCCGGTCGATGTGCTGCCGGATGGCCTTGACCCTGGCCTCGGTCTGCTTGGGCAGCAGCAGGTGCGTCAGGCCGACTTTCTCTTTGGCCACGGCCTCGTTGGAGGCCACGCGCAGGGCCACCAACTCGCCCCCGCCCTGCCGATTCATGGCCCCCTTCACCTCCTTGAGCACGCGCTCGCCGAGGTTGTCGAGGGCGTGGTGGGACTGACTGCTCACCAGCACGCGGGCGCTGGGATCCTCGCGCAGCATAGCGGCCAGGGCAGCGGCGGTGACCGTGGTCTTGCCCGTGCCGGGGGGACCGTGCAGGGCGTAGAAGGGCTCGGTGGCCAGCATGTCTCGGACCACCTGTCTGCCCACGCCCTTGAGCTTGCCCCCGGCCCCCTGCCAGCGGCGCGTGGGCCCCTTGAGCGTGCGGGGAGCGTGGAGCTGTTGCAGCAACCCCCCCATGTGCAGCAGCTTCTCGGTGGCCTCCTCCTGGCGGCGGTGCTGCGATACGTCGCCGCGATCCTCATAGGGCCGCACCCAGGCCCGGCCATCGACCAAGGGGCGCTCCCCGTTGGGGACGTTGACCGTGATGTTATCGTCGTCGAGCACGTCTTTGAGGAACACCACGCTGGCCAGCTTGGGGTCCTTGCTGCCGTTCTTACGCGCACCTAGCACCTGGAGCTTGCCTGTCTCGTCATCGGTGGAGTAGAAGAGCCGCCCCATGGGCACTCGCTCGTGGCGGAAGTACAGCGCGCGCAGCGGGTTGGAGAACTGGCGCTTACGATCGGCCTTCTCGTCCAGCGAGAGGCGCAGGGAACCGTCTCCCTGGCGGGACACGGTCACCGGGAAGCAGCGCGCGTCGAGCTGTACGCTGCGCAGGTCCAGCAGGAAGCGGAGGGCATCCTCCAGATGCACGCGCCACTCGGGCCGAGTGTCGCTGCGTTTGACGGACTGGAGCAGGGGCGCCCACGAACTGCCCTCGGCCTTCACCTGATCCATGTCTGGGGCGCGGCGGGCCCAGACGGGGACGAAGCGCAGGTGGCCGGGGACGTGCCGACGGAGGGTGACCTCGTCGAGACGCCAAGCGCGGCGACGATGGCGCACATACTTGATCAGCATGAGTTCTTCGATGCGGATTCTGTCTGCGCTGAATCCTGGCCCCGGTGGTATGTAGAGATCGCAGAACCAGTAGGCCTGCCGCCCTCTGAGCACGTGCTGGGCGGACTTGAAGGCCTCGCGCTCCTTTTCGTTCAGCGCCTGCCGGAACGTAGCGAAGCCCCCTGGGGCATGCAGCAGTTCGGCGCCCTCCAGTTCATGCTCCAAAAAGCGCCGAAGCTCCTCACGGCCCTCAGGCTCGTTGGGATCCTTACTGATCCAACCCCAGGGGATGAGGGTCTTGTGGCTCTCCTCCGGCATGAAGCCCACATGGTAGGTGCCCTGCCCGGTGGCTTTGGACAAGGCTAGGCTCAGGGCGCCGTAGCGCTCGCTCAAGCGCTGTAGCACCTCCGAGATGGCTGGGCGGTCCTCGGGGCGCTCGTTAAGCATGTCTCGTAGGAGCCGCCGCAGTTCGCCTGGGAGGCCGGAGCGCTCCAGCGCGTGCAGCAGGGCTGATCGGAGTGCGTGGGCCCGGTCGAGGCCGGGCGGCCCCGGCTCCCAGACCTCATGAAGCTCGGCCCCGGCGTGGGGCCCCACCAGCCAGCGTAGCGCCATCACCCCCAGGGGGTAGATGTCCTCGCGGTCGCTGTCCACGAGATCTATGTCGGATGCGGGCTCGTTCAGCAGCCACTCCAAGCGCTCAGGGGGGGAGTAGGGCAGCCAACGCTCCAGCTCGGCGCGGAGCAGGTCGCGCAGGCGGCGCTCGTGGGCGTCTTGTGGGCCGCGCAGGAGGTTGCTCAGCATCGTGCTCATCTCGAAGCGCGAGAGGCGTAGGCTGAAGCCATCATCGTCGCCCAGGTACTCGACGGTCCCCGGGTGGATGTTGCGGTGGATGACGCCCTGCTCGTGCAAGCGGGCGACGCCTTGAGCCAGCATCACGAATTGCCGCAATCCCTCGGGCGCGTCCTGCCCGATGAGGTCCATGGCCCCCGGCTCGGCGAGGGTGTACGTGGCGGCCTCGCTGAGCACATAGGCGAGATCCTCCTCATCGATGTAGCCGCCATCCCGCACACGGGGCAGGGCGGAGTGTCCGCGCGAGGACAGGCGCATGAGCGCGCGGGCTTCGCGCTGCCACAAGGCGCCCCCCACGTCGTCGAGCTGACGGTAGAGCTGCAAGGTCACGGGCTGGGAGTCGCGGTCGATAAGGCGCACCCGGTACAAGACCCCAGGGAGCAGGGTCTCGATGGGCTGTCGGGCAGAGCGCGTATAGGGCCCGTAGGGCGCCTCAGGGCCGCAGAAGAGCTGGTTCACCTGCTCCTCCACCTCCAGGCCGGGGGGGAGCTGCCGCAGGGGCTCGGGCGCCTCTTCACGCAGAAGGCCCAGGGCGGCGCGGTAGAGCTCAGGCACGTCAAAGCGCCCGTCGGAGCGCAGACTGAACAGGCCCCGCTTTGCCAGACGGTCGGCCAACTCTCCAGGGGTCTTGCAGGGCACGCGCGGCAGCCCGACCAAGGGCTTGAGGCGGGCCTCCAGGTGTTCGCGCGCCATGGGTGTCCGCGCCTGGGTCAGTGCATCGCGGAGGGCGTCCACCCACTCATCCTCGTCGCGCAGCTCTTGCAGGCGCAGCTCGGACACCTTGCGCTGGGTCTCCACGAAGGCTGGCCAAGGCACGCAGGTCAGGGGCTGGAACATGTCCTCGGCCTGCTCGGCGGCGCCTCGCAGCAGGCGCAGCAGCGAGCGCGGGCTGGCCTCGCCCAGGGTGTCGGTGATGTGCCCCATCACCCAGGCCTCGGGGTCACCGCCCCAGGGCTCAGGGCCTCGGTCCTGGCCCACCAGCGCCTCCAGCAGCCGGGGGCCAAGGGGCAGGCGGTCCTTGAGATCGATCCCCCGAACGGGATCGCGCCGCAGGTTGTCCTCGCCGCCGCAGAGGGCCGTGAGCCATGCCATGAGCCTCGGCCCATCGGGGTCATTGAGCGGGTCGCGGTTCAACAGGCGCTTGACCACCAAAGCGAAGAGATCCTCGCGCCCCCAGCTCAAGACCACCATGCGGGCGGCGAAGAACTTGGCCCCGTCGGGGAAGCTCAGCATCTGGTGATCGAAGAGGTCGCGGCGCAGGAAGATCTTGGGCTTGATGCGTCGCCACGCCCGCGATCCCGTCTGCCAGAGCGAGAAGAGGCCGCGTAGCGAGGGTCCGAGCCCCTCCCAGGTGGGCACGATCTGGTCGAGGTCGTCGTAGAGCAGCAGGAGATCCTCTCGCCGCTCGACGAGGCGGCGGTCCAGCGCCACCAGGGCCCCCTCCAGTTCGGCCACATGGCGGGTGAGGCCCTCGATGAGGGTGGCGGGGTCGGGCTCATCGAGGGCCTGGCCCAGCCCGGGGCCCAGCACGTCGAGGTCCGCGCGCAGGCTGCGCCCCAGCAGGCCCAGCCAGAGCAGGCGGTGGCGGGCGAGGTCGGCGCCGTCGAGGGCCACAGCGAGGGAGTCGGGGCCGGGCAGGGGAGGGCCTTCGCTGCGGCGGGCGAAGCCCACGCGGGTCTGCCTGCTCTCGTCGAGCCAGGGTTCGCCTCCCCGGGCCGCCAGGGCCCGGAACAAGAGGGTCTTACCTGCGCCCCGGTCGCCTAACACCAGGAAGTTGTCTTTGGCCAGGGCCTTCTTGAAGCGGGAGGTGAGCAGGATCTGGCGCGGGTCAGGAGGAGCCTCGGGACCCTCAGCCACGCCGCCGTCGGAGGCGATGGCGATCAAGGCCCGCCGCAGGCCGGACCACAGCGCCTCGGGCAGCTCGCTCATCGAATGGTGTCCCGAACGCGAGCGAGCAGGTCCTGATAGGGCTTCTCTCGCAGCAATTCGGCGACCTCGACGTCGAGCGTCCCGCCCTGGCCACGTAGCGCAGGCACCCAAGGCAGGGGCAGCGGGTCATGGGGCTGGCCCTCGGCGCCAAGTGAAGGGGCAGTCTCGGACGAGTAGTATTCTTGGAGCAGAATGTCATACGCCCGCTCCCGCACACGATCGCGCTCGGCCTGCCCACCCGAGCCAGGCGCCGGCGCGAGGCCGTGGGCCAACACCAGGGGGATGGGGGGGCCGCCTGCGGACGTGTGTGGGGCTTTCAAGAGGCGCACCACGCGCCGCAGCCCATGGTCAGACTGGGGGTTCGCGGTGAGCACCATCACGGCCGCGTGCGAGAGCGAGGCCAACATAAGGCCGCCCAGGTCATGGAAACCCGCGCGCGCGTCCACCAGGATCCACTTCGGTTGCCACGCCGCTTGGATGGTCTGGAAGAGGGCCTTCATACGGACCAGCAGATCGTTTCGCCGAGCCCCGGCGTGAACGTCGAGGCGCGCGAGCATCTCCATGTAGGCGTCATCGATCTTGCCTGCAGTGAGCACCCGCAGGCGCCCATCGCCCACGAGGGCGTTGTCGGTCACGGTGAAGGTCGCACGCTTGACGGGCTCCTCGTCGATGGGCGTATTCCCGGCCTCAGGGATGGCGAGCAGATCCAGTACGCCCAGGTCGGGCACGAGATCCTCCCCGAAGATCACTGACAGGCCGGGGGCCTCCAGGTCGAGGTCCACGAGCACAACATCCTCGCCCTCCCGTGCGAGGAGGAGTCCGGTAGCGATGAGGGCTGTACTTCGGCCTACGCCGCCTTTGTGCGAGAAGAAGGTGAGGATGGGTGGGGCCTGGTCGTTCCTCACGTCCTCGAGCGACCAGGGGGGAGAGTAGGGTGTCTGCCCCGTCCAGGCCGCCTTGGCCACATGGCGCTCGACCAGATGTACGTTGTTGCCAAGCGAGACGCGAGTGCGGTCGAGTTCCTCGACGATGAGCTTCTCGCTGGGGGTGAGTTTCTCGCGCTTCTTGCGGAGCCCCCACACCGGGGTGCTCTGCCCCAGCCAGCCCCCAAGGGCCCCGCGAAGGTCCTGCTCCAGCTTGTGGATGTCGCCCTCGGGGATGGCACCCTGGGTGTCTTCCACGATGACGCGCACCCGCCCCTCAACGTCGCGGAGCACGGTGTAGTCTCGGTTCGGGTACTTCCCCAGCACCTCCTGAACCTTGCTCAGGACCTCTCGAAACCCTGGGTTCATGGCAGAGCCCCTCCGTGGTCCAAGATCGTGCCGATCACCAGATCCCGCACGATCTCTTGGGTCATCTCCAGTGCCTTATCCGCGTCGTCACTGTCCCAGACGGCTGGCCAGTAGCGTCGATGGGGGTGCTGGTGGTCGAGCACGCAGCCGGTGCGGAGGGATAGCGATAAGGCGCGGGGCTCGCGCAGGGTGAGGCTCGCGGCGAGGTTGAGGAGGGGATGGTGCATTCGTGCGCTGTCGTGGCCGAAGTCCTTGAGAGTAGCCAGCCCCGGGGTGTGGGCGCTGAGCAGGTACTTGAGTGCGCACTCCCGTACGTAGCCGCTGAGGTAGACAGCGCCGTCCCAGCGCTCGGCTGCCACCAGGGCGCTTGCATCGTCGAAGAAACGCAGAGTGGCAGCGCAGAAGTTTTCGTTGGGAGGCAAAGTGGGGATGGGCATGAGCAACCTGTCTGAGACTGCTTCACTCTATCGCATCCCCTCTGGCGACGCGATCGAGGGTGCACATGCTCACTCCCCAGAATGGGTCAATGTGAATGTCACAGGTTGGGTGAAAAAACGTAATCCTTAAACCCACCTTATGCACGTCGGACTTGAACTCCCCATCCTGACTAGCTGAAAGGGCCCGAAAACGTTATGTTTTCGTTGTTATAACAGTCCAACAGCGAGGTCAGGATGGGTGAAGAAGAAGATAGCG